>Ga0208249_1000309_pt1 | contig 15858 bp, 14 predicted proteins | sample CryBogmetaGMA1M_FD_184546 | JGI IMG/M metagenome (GOLD analysis project Ga0208249, IMG submission 184546) | Freshwater microbial communities from Crystal Bog, Wisconsin, USA - MA1M (SPAdes) | ecosystem: Environmental > Aquatic > Freshwater > Lake | place: Crystal Bog, Wisconsin, USA | collected...
ACCGTGGCCTGTCCGCGATCAACCCAGGCGATGGCCACCGAGGCATCGACGACAAACCTGTCTGAGGTCATCGATTCAGCGTCGTCCTTCTTCGATCGCCGCCCGGACGTCGCCATCCGAGAGCGTTGCCCCCTTCGATCGCCGACCGATGACCTTCTGCAGGTCGAGCAGCGCCGCCACAGCCCGCCTCCCCTCAGCACCACCGGCCATCCCCTCCGGCACGATCCTGGCCACCGGCTTGTCGTGGCGGGTGATGACGACTTCTTCCCCGCGTGCCACGCGTTTGAGCAAGGCACCGAAGCGAGTCTTGGCATCGAACGCGGAAATGCTGGCCACGGTGCTCTCCTCCGCTCCCACGGACTGACGATCCACTCGTCAATTTTCCACGATGCATGCCGGCCGTCAACGCGTCGATCGGGCTCGTGCCTTCGCACTGTTGGGCCTGCTTCCGCCCCAAGCAACAGAACGCCCGTACAGTACCCATCGGCAGGCCGACCGTCAACGCTCCATTCGGGAAAGTTTTTCCAGGTCGGTCAGCGTCGACGCGCGGCCAACAGGCCGCACATCCCCAGCAGGGGACCACCATCCGCGAGGGCAGACGCGAGGCTTCCTCGAGCCGATGCTGACGCCCCACGGATCGAGGGGATAGAATCGAAAACCACTCATGGAATCTTTTGCGTCATGCCGCAGTTGCACATCACCGACCAGAAATCGCAGGCCGAGGCGGATCGCCGGGCTTGGAGAAAGCGGACGCCGGAAGAGCGGCTCGATGAAGTCGAGCGGCTGAGGATCGAGGCCGGAAAGTTTCTCTATGAATACCCAACCCGACTTCGAAGACTTCTTTCGATTCCTCGAATCGAACGGCGTTGAGTCCATGGTCGTCGGTGGCTACGCCGTCGCCTTCCATGGTTTCCCACGGTTCACGAAGGACATCGACGTGTTCTTCGAGGCCTCGCCGGCCAATGCCGCGCGGCTGCGTGCCGCCCTGGTGGCCTTCGGATTCCAGGCAACGACCGTCCCGGACGAAGTCCTGCTCAAACCCGAGGCGGTGATCGCCATCGGAGTCGAGCCGGTGAGGATCGATCTGCTCAACAGGATCGACGGTGTCTCCTTCGAAGACGCCCGTAGCAGCGTGGTCCGCGGTCGTTATGGGGCCATCGATGTCACGTTCACCGGTCGTGACGCTCTCCTTCGCAACAAGCGTGCCTCCGGCAGGCCGCGTGACCTCGGCGACCTCGAGGAATTGCTCTGAGCCGTTCGAAGTGCTTGCCAGTGCCGCACAGCCCCCGGAACCGCACCATGAGCCACCGCCGCATCGACGTGCATCACCACATCCTCCCCCCGTCATACGTGGCCTGGCTCCGCAGCGTGGGCGTCGATGAAGCGGGCGGGCGGCAACTTCCGGCGTGGTCGCTCGACGCGGCGCTCGGGGTCATGGAGGAGCACTTCATCGAGACGGCGATCGTCTCGGTCTCCACTCCCGGCGCGTATCCCACCCCCGGGACGACCGCCGACGAGGCCCGGCGCCGCGCCCGCGAGGTCAACGAAACCGTGGCCGACATTGTTCGGGATCACCCGGACCGGTTCGGCTTTTTCGCCACGCTGACGCTTCCCGACGTCGACGGCGCACTTGCAGAGGCAACCCGCGCCCTCGACCACCTCGCGGCCTCGGGGGTGATCCTCCTTGCCAACACGCACGGTCGCTATCTCGGCGCCCCCGAAGACATCCCCCTCTTCGACGAGCTCAATCGACGCAAGGCGGTGGTGTTCATCCATCCGTCGGAGCTGCCGGGCCCTGCGGCCCCCGACGTCGCTCCGTTCGCCGCCGACTTCCTCCTCGACACCTCGCGCGCTGCTTACCGGCTCGTGCAGAATGGATTCATCCGCCGTTTCCCCGATCTGAAGATCATCCTCTCGCACGCCGGTGGATTCGTGCCGTACGCCAGCTATCGGATGGCGGGAGCGATCGCGCTTGCGTCGAAGCGGCCGCTCGAGGACGTGCTCGACGACTTCCGTTCGTTCTATTTCGACACCGCCCTGTCGAGCACCCCGGCTGCCCTCCCCACGCTCCTGGCCTTCGCGAAGCCGGGGCATGTCCTCTTCGGGAGCGACTGGCCGTTCGCACCGTCCTCCGGCGTCGGCCTGTTTGCCGGCATGCTCGATGCCTATTCCAGCCTCGACGACGCCGGCCATGCGGCGATCAACCGTGGCTCGGCCGAGCGGCTCTTTCCCAAGTTCGCGACGTAACCGATGGCGATGGTCGTGCCCCCCGCCCCACGCTGTGCCACAATTGGCCCATTCTCACCGGAGGGCCGCTGGCCTTGATTGACGCAATCACCACCGATCGACTCAAGCCGCACCGCCGGCTTTCCGCCCAACGCCTTCGCTCGGTTTGGGGCACGATCTCCTTCGCCTTGATCGTCCTCTTCGCGATCGGCATCAAGCACGCGTCCCTGGTGGCCGCACAGCCTGATGCGAAGCCGGATGCGAAGCCCGCTCTGAAGCTTGACCCACAGGCCGCTGCCGCTGCCTTTGCCACGTTTGCCCGCGACGATTCACCGCTGATCCGCGACCGGCTGGAAACGACCGACCGCGAATACCGGCAGATCGAGCCGTCGCTCTGGCTCCTCGCCACGCGCCACGCCGCGGCGCTCGAGCCCCTCGAGGCCGCCGACCGGACCGAGACGCTCGCCCGCCTTGCCGACTTCATCCTCCGGATGCGCGACAAACACGCCGCGGACGTCGTCGTCGGTGAAGGGCGGAGCGTGATCGGCCTTCTCGATCCCGACCGCGGCCTCGACCCGAAGGAGATCACGACGATCGCCGGGGCCTACGACGCCGAGGCAACGGTCTGGAAGCAGGGGCAGGGGGGCCCCACCGGCCCCGACACGAAGCAGGCCACCGCCACGGGATTCCTCGCGGCGGTCCAAGAGGCTGCCGGCGACCGCAAGCCGACCACCGTCGTCGTCCTCGGCCACGGCCTGCCGGAGGAGATCCAGAGCTATTCGATTCCGTGCGAGCAGCTCGCCGCCGCGATCCTCGGCGGCGCCAAGCAAGGAGATGCCACGCACGTTGATGCCGAGCAAGGGGCTGCCGAGCAAGGGGCTGCCACGCAAGGAGCGGGGGCCGCGGCTCCCGCCGGCATCGATCTCTCCCACCTGACGATCGTCTGCGACGACTGCTTCAGCGCCGACTTCCTCGAAAATCTCGGCGCGGCGCTCGAGCGCGGGAGCCTGCGGCGCGGGGGCCCGCTGGTCGCTTTGCCAACCTGCCTCGCCGGCACCAACCGCGATCGCTACGGGATCGCCGACGTCGGCGAGAAGTTCGTCCCGCACTTCTGGAAGACCTGCGTCGAGCTCTACTTCGTCCGCCGGCCGCTCCCTCCCTCGATCACGCTGGCCGACTTCTTCGGCCCGGTCGACTGGATGATGTATGGCTACGGCCGGGCCCCGATCGTCGAGGATGGCAAGGTAACCGGCTACCGGCTCGTGAACCCAGACCTCGTTCAGGATCCGGTCGTGTTCGTGTCGCTCGACGACGACGAGCTCGCCGAACTGCGAACGATCCTCGCTCTCCCCGCCGATGCCCCGCTCCCGCGCCTCTTTGACATCGGCTGACAACGGCGAGCCCTTCCACCAAAGGCCCACGGAATCCACCATGCACCGCCGCCATCTTCTCTTCGCTCTCCTGACCCTCGTCCCCCTCGCCTCGACGATGGCCACGGCGGCCGGCAGCGTCGACCTCGACTTCCCCGGGGCCACGGTCGACCAGTGGCATGGCCACGCCCGCTGGCGCTTCGAGTTCGAAGGGGCCGAAGCCTGGGTCGTTGTCCCCGAGACTCCGCTTCCCGGAAATCCCTGGAGCTGGTGCCTGATGTTTCCGGATGCCTTCACGGAGCGCTGTGCGGCGCCGGCCCTTGTCGCCCGCGGTTTCCACCATGCCTTCCTCGACGTTGGCAACACGTTCGGCAGTCCGGCTGCCGTGGCGAAGCTCGCCCGCTTCCACGACGAGCTCGTCCGCCGCGGGCTCAGCCCCCGGCCAGCCCTGATCGGCATCTCCCGCGGCAGCCTCTACGCCCACCGCTTCGCCAGCGATCATCCCGACAAGGTGAGCGTGATCTACGGCGACGCCGGGGTGTGTGACATCCGCAGCTGGCCCGGCGGCGCGGCCGCTGGCAGGAAAGGGAAGGGGAGCCCCGGCGACTGGGCCGAGGTGAAGAAGCTCTACGGCTTTGCCGACGATGCCGCGGCGCTTGCCTGGACGGGGAACCCGGTCGACACGCTCGCGCCGCTGGCCAAGGCCGGCGTGGCCCTGATTCATGTCGTCGGCGATGCCGACGAGGTCGTCCCGCCGGAAGAGAATGGCTTGGTCGTCGCGGAGCGCTACCGGGCCCTCGGGGGCACAGTCGAATTGATCCACAAGCCGGGGATCGGCCACCATCCCCACGGCCTCGACGATCCTGCGCCAGTCGTCGAGTTTGTCATCCGCCACGCCGCGATGGAGTGACCGACGCGGTCAGTCTTTGGTTGCCCATTCCTTGGGGAGCTGTGGCGCCGGCGGCACGCCGAGGACGAGCCGGTAGAGCGCCGGGAGGACAAAGAGCGTGTAGAGCGTGCTTGTGATCACGCCGCCGATCACGACCGTGGCGAGTGGCCGTTGCACCTCAGCGCCGGTTCCTTCGCTCACCGCCATCGGGATGAATCCGAGGCTCGCCACGAGCGCCGTCATCACGATCGTGCGGAGCGATGATGAAGCCGTCTCCTCGATCGCCACGTCGCGGGAGGTGCCGCGGGCGAGCCGCTCGCGGAGGGCGCTGGCAAGCACCATCCCGTTGAGCACCGAGACGCCCGAGAGCGTGATGAACCCCACCGCCGCCGAGATCGACAGCGGCATCTCCCGGGCAGCGAGCGCCCAGATGCCGCCGACACACGCAAACGGCACGCTCACGAACAGGAGCGTCGTGTCGGCGACGTTGCGGTAGGTGAGATGGAGCAGGGCGATGATGAGGAGGAGGGCCAGCGGCACGACGATCGCGAGCCGCTTCTGGGCCCGCTGCATGTTCTCAAACTGCCCCCCCCACACGAGTCGAAACTGGTCTTCGGGGAGCTCGACGGCCTCCGCGATCGCCCCTTGGGCCTCGGCGACAAATCCCCCCACGTCGCGGCCGCGGACGTTGCACTGCACGACGACGCGCCGCTCGCTCCACTCGCGCGTCACGTACTTCGGCCCGAGGATCGTGTCGATGTCGGCGATCCGACCCAAGGGGACGATCTCGCCGGCCGGGGACCGGAGCGGAATGGTGGCCAGCGCCTCGGGGCCGGTGCGGAGCGGCTCCGGGAGGCGGACGACGATCGGGAAGCGGAATTGCCCCTCGACGATCTGGCCGACGGCCTTGCCGCCGACGCTCTCGATGACGTCGAGAACCTCCTTGGCGGAGATCCCGTAGCGGGCAATTTCATCCTGGCGCACGGCAACTTTGAGGATCGGCTGGCCGGCGACCTGCTCGACGGCGACGTCGGCCCCTCCCGGCACCTTGCGGATCACCGCCGCCACCTCGTTGGCCTTGGTGACGAGCTGCTCGAGATCGGTGCCAAACACCTTCACGGCGATGTCGGCCCGCACCCCCGACACCATCTCGTTGATCCGCTGCTCGATCGGCTGCGTGAACCAGATGATCTGCCCCGGGATCCCCTCGACGATCTTGTTCATCGCCTCGACCAGGCCGACCTGCGTTCGGGCCGCCTTCCACTCCTCGCGGGGGCGCAGGGCGATGAACACATCGGTCCCTTCGATGGCTCCGGCGTCGGTCGCCACCTCCGGCGTTCCGCCGCGGCTCCACACCGCGGCGACCTCATTTGGGAAGGCGTCGAGAAGGGCCTTCTCGATCCGGGTGTTCATCCGGGCCGACTCCTCGAGGCTCGTTCCCGGCGCCCGAATGATGCCGAGGACGATATCCCCCTCCGAGAGCTTCGGCACGAACTCCGTCCCCAGCGTCGAGGCTCGCAGGAAGGTGATGAAGAGGATCGCCGCGGCAGCCATGGCGAGCGTCCCTCGGGCCGACAGGCAGGCCCGGAGGGCGGGGCGGTAAGCCCAGCGGAGGAAGCGGACGAGGAACACATCATGCGCGTCGACGCGCTTCGGGAGGAAGAAGCTCGACAGCACCGGCACAACGGTGAGCGAGAGGACAAGCGACCCGATGAGGATGAAGATCACCGTCAGCGCCATCGGCCGAAACATCTTCCCCTCGACTCCCTCCAGGGACAGGATCGGGATGTAGACGATCATGATGATCAGCTGTCCGAAGCAGGCCGGCTTCTTGACGGCGCTCGTTGCCTCCATGACGAGCTTGAGGCGGGCGGCGCCGGTCGCCCCGGGGTGGTGGGCGATCTTCTCGAGGATGCTCTCGATGACGACGACGGAGGAATCGACGACGATTCCGAAGTCGATCGCCCCGAGCGACAGGAGGCTCGCGGCGATTCCCGCCTGCCACATCCCGATGAAGCCGAACATCATCGACAGCGGGATCGCCGTGGCGGCCACCAGGCCGGCCCGGAGGTTGCCGAGCATCACGTAGAGGATGACGACGACGAGGAACGCCCCCTCGAGGAGGTTTTGCCGCACCGTGGCGATCACCCGGTCGATGAGCTTCGTGCGGTCGTAGACGACCTTCGCCTCCACCCCTTCCGGGAGCGTGCGGAGGAGCTTCTCAAACCGGTCGCGCAACCGCGTCGTGACGGCGTAGCTGTTTTCTCCCATGAGCATGAAGCCGAGGCCGAGGACCACCTCCCCCTCGCCGCCGGCCGTCACCACCCCCTTGCGGATCTCGTGGCCGATGAACACCTCGCCGACGTCGCGGATCCGGATCGGGACGCCGTCGCGCGAGGCGATCACGATCCGGCCGATCTGCTCCGGATCGACCGTTCGGCCGACGCCATAGACGAGCACCGCGTCCCCGGAGCGGTCGATCGAGCCGCCGCCGACGTTGAAGTTGTTGCGCGGCACCGCCTCGACGACCTGATCGAAGGAGAGGTCGTAGCGGCGCAGCAGCCCCGGATCGACCCGGATCTGATACTGCTTGTTGAGCCCTCCCCAGGCATTCACCTCCGCCACGCCAGGCACGGCCCGCAGGGCCGGCTTGAGGGTCCATTCCTGGAGCGTCTTGACGTCGGTGAGGCTCATCCCCTTGGGCACGAGGAGATAGTGAAACACCTCGCCCAAGCCAGTGGAGACCGGCCCCATCTCTGGCCGGGCCACCCCCGGCGGTACCTCGACGGTGCCGAGGCGCTCGTTGATGAGTTGGCGGGCGAAGTAGATGTCGGTGCCATCGCGGAAGGTGACGATCACGACCGACAGGCCGAACATGCTGGCGCTGCGGATGTCTTCGAGCCCCGGCATCCCCCCCATCGCCAATTCCACCGGGAAGGTGATCTGCCGCTCCACCTCCTCGGCCACCATTCCCGCAGCGACGGTGTTGATCTGCACCTGCACCGGCGTGGTGTCGGGGAAGGCGTCGATCACCAGCCCGCGCACGGCCACCCAGCCGATGAGGCACACGACCGCCGCGCCGAGGAGGACCATGAGGCGCCGCGACAACGACCAGGCAATGATGGAGTCGAGCATGATGGGGAAGGGGGGTGAGGGGATTCAGGACGGGCGTGAAGGCAAAAACGAGAGGCCCGCGCCATCCAGGCGAAGGTCTATGCCGTTCACAGCTCCCCCGACTCGATCCGCTCCAGGAGCACTTGGCTCTTGAGGACATGGCTCCCCGCCCCCACGACCCGCTCGAGCACTCCCCCCGACGGGTCGCCGACGATCTCCACGACATTCCCCTCGCGAACGCCGGGCTGAACCTCACAGGCCGTGAAGGCGACGTCACCCGACGGGACGAACACCACCCACCGGCTGCCGTCCCACTGGACGCTCTGCGAGGGGACGACGATGGCGGTGCCGCGGCGGTCGATCTCGATTTTGCCGCTGCCGAAGGTATGGGCCCGGAGGCCGGCTTGGGTGGCGGCGGGGAGCGTCTGGATGTTGTCAACCTCCGCCCTCACCTGGAGCGTGCGCGTCGCCTGATCGACCTCGGTGGAGATCCAGGTGATGCGGCTGGAGTATTCCTCGTCGGAGCCGTCGGGGCGGAAGCGGACCGGCTGGCCGATCGCCACCTTGCCGGCATCCTCCTTGTCGACTTTGAGCGCGAGGATCATCCGCGACACATCCGCCACCTCGAAGATCGGCTTGGCCGCCTCGACCACCTCGCCGACGACCGCATCGCGGCCGACGACGATCCCGTCAAAGGGGGCACCGAGGGGGAGAAGATTCGAGGTCACGACGTCGTCATTGAGCTCGGTGAGCAGGCCCTCAGGGAGGCCGACGGTGCGGATCCGCTCGGCCCGGGCCTCGTCGACGAGCGCCTCGTAATCGGCGATCGCCACGGGGAGGCCGAGATTCACGAGCGCCTGTTCGTCGTTGACGAGGTGGATCCGGGCTTCGCGGAGCGCCGCCCGGGCCTCGCGGAGCTGCCGCCCCATCACGGCCCCCTGCACCTCCTCGAGGATCGCCATCTGCTCGCGCCGCGATTCAAACGTCACCAGGGCATTGAGAAACTCGGCCTTGAGCCGGCCCACCTCCTGGCTGTCGATGACGAGGAGCACCTCGCCCTTGCGGACGACGTCGCCAAGATGCTTCTCGACGCGCCAGATGCTCCCGCCGACGCGCGACGAAAGCTGGGCGGTGCGGCGCTCGTCGTAGTCGACGACGCCGGCCACCTCGAGTTCGCTCACCATCGGCCGCCGCTCCACCGGCACGACCTCGATCCCGGTTCGCTCGAGCGCCTCCCGCGAGGAAAACCGGACCGTCCCCGGCGCGGCATCCTCGGGCCCGTCGACCGACGCCCCTTCGGCGCCGCTGCCAGCGTGCTCACCAGCCTCAGCATCGCCATGCTCGCCATGCGGCGCGGCCTGGCCGGCCAGGCCAAACGTCCAGTGGGTGGCGTGGCCGAGCCACCCCACGGCCACGAGGGACGCGGTCGTGAGGAGCGAGACGCCCCACGACGCTGTAAGAGAGAGAATGGCCGCCAGCGAGACACGACGGGGCCTTCTGGACTTCGTCCGTAGCTGCATGAGAGCTCTCCTCCGCGGGGCTGCTCCGCCAGAAGCACCCGCACGCCAAAGGAAGTGCCGCCGTCCAGATTCAGCGGCACAAGGTTCTTGCCGCCCCCTTTCGGAAACGACATCTTCGATTATTCTTCGCCGCCGGAAACTGTCCAGCCCCCACAGGGGACAGGATTCCGCTCCGGCCCTTTTCAGGGTCTCTTTCAGGCCTTGTACTTGTCGCGGTTGACGTCCGGCACCACCCCCTCCGGGGTTTCGTCGCTCGAGATGTCAAACCACTCCGGCTTGAAATCGATCCGGGCCTTGGCCGGATCGCCCAAGGCGATGTTGCTCACCAACGCGATGACGGCATCGGCGATCGCCACCTCCGGCTTGCAGCGGGGCTGGTTTTCGGGAGCCGGATTGCGGATGCACCAGGCCCAGTGCTCGAGTTCTTCGGTGTAGCCACGCGACGGGGGAGCGCCATCGCCGCCGGGGCCGGCAGCCGCCGCCTTGCCGCCGCCGCCACCGCTCTCGGTGGTGTCGAGCGTCGGGGCCCCGTCCTTCGCCTTGGCGACGGTGACGCGGGTGTCCTTGGCGCTGTCCTTGTAGAGCATCACTTCCTGCTCGCGTTCGAGGACGAGGGTCCCCTTCGTCCCCATCACCACTTCGCCGTAGTCGCCGAAGCCGTTGCCGTTGATCGAGGAGTAGGTGACAACCACCTTCTTGTTCTTGTCCTCCTCGTAGCCCGGAGCCGGATACTCGTACATGCAGTAGACGTGGTCGTCGATCTCACGGTCGGCCGGGAAGATGCTCCGGTTGCCGACGGCCGTCACGGTCAGCGGCTTCACCTTCTGCCCGTCGCCGCGCATCGCCGAGACGAAGATCCCCGCCGCGTCGAGCTGATGGCTGCCGAGTTCGGCCATCAGGCCACCGCCGGTGCGGTTCCAGAGCCGCCAGCGGATCAGCTCCTCGAGCGGCGTCCGCGTCGAGCCGTCGCCGAGGGTCATCTGCGTGTAGCCAAACTTCTCCGCGTCGACATCCTTGTCGAGGATCTGGGCCTCCATCTGGGCGATCCGCTTCTGGAGCGAATCGATGTCGGCCGGCTTGGCGTTGTCGAGATCCTTCTTCCAGCCGGCGAGCTTTTTCAGCGACCCGTCGTCGCCCGGCATCGGCGGCTTCCAGGAATCCTTGCCGGGGAGATTGCCGCGGTGCCACTGGGCCCGGATCGAGTGGAGATCGCCGAGGAGTTTCGCCTTGCCGATCGTGTGGACGGCGTTGTCGTAGAGGATGCTGTAGTGGCGCTGATGGCCGGTGGCGAGGATCTTGCCGGTGTCGCGCGACACCCGCCCCATCTCCTTGCACTCGTGGATCGAGTGCCCCATGAGCTTCTCGGTGAGGACATGCTTCCCCGCCCGCATCGCCTGGATGGCGGCGACGGAGTGGAGGTGGAGGGGGAGGGCGATGATGACCGCCTCGATGTCGGGATCGGCGAGAAGTTCCTGATAGGCCCCGTAAACCTTGACGTTCTTCTTCGCCTCGTCCTCGGTCTTCCACTTGTACTTCGCCATCAGCCCCGGCCGGGCGGTGTAGGCGCTCGGGCTCGAGACGTCGCCGTGGAAAGCGCGAAAGACGTTGTAGGGGCGGATGTCGGCGATCGCGACCACCTGGAGGTAGTCGGGGGTGTGGGCGCCCAGGAGCACGCTCCCCTCGTCGCCGGTGCCGAGGACTCCGACCCGCAGCGGGTTGCCGACGCTGCGGCCGTAGCCGAAGTAGAGCGAGCCGAGGCCAGCCCCCGACGCGAGCCCCGCGGCGACGGTGCCGCCGAGGAAGTCGCGGCGCGTCATCTCGACGACGTCGCTGAAGTTCTCTTTGCCGATCTGCTTCTGGCCTTCCGTCAGGTTCATCCGCGCACCTTGAGTGGTTTTGGGCCGCACCACGAGGCGCAGCACGATTTGAGGAAGTAATCGAGCCCGCTCCAGCCACCGATCGGCAGGCAGGCAAGGACGAGAAGGGCCGCGATTTCGACCCACTGATCGTAGGTCGATTGCGCCCCGGCCACCCAGAAAGGCTGGGAGGCGACAACGCTTGAGAGGAAAAAGACGGCCCCCATGGCGTTGAACTTGACGAGGAATCCGACCACAAGACAGGCGCCGATGGTGACCAGCGACCAGCTCACGAAGCGATCGGCCTTCCAGAGGGGGCTCGGCTCGTCGGCCGCAGACACCTTGGCGATTTGTTCGGCCGAGAGCAGCCTGTTCCATTCCCCTTCGAGCTTGTCGCCGATGGCGCTGGCCTGCTGCATCCAGCCGGCTTCCTTGGAGAGCAATTCCTTCCGCTTCTTCGCCACCCGGTCGCGGGCGTAAGGAATGGCCTTGCTGGCGGGGGCGTTTTCGGTGGTGGCCAGGCGTGCCACCTGGAGTCGGTAATCGACGAGATCCTCTCCCCAGGAGGCGATCGCGTCGTCGAGCGATGCCGCGGCGGCATCGAGGGCGGCCTTCGTGGCCCCCTTTTGATCCGCAGCAAGGGGGACGAGCTTTTCGCGGCGGGCGAGCAAGCCCTGCCAGCCATCAACAACGCTCTGCTTCCAGTCGGCGGCAGCTTCGGCGGTGTCGCGGCCGTCAACGGCCCGGAGGGTGCCGGCCCAGTTGCCGGTCTGCGGGAGGTCGGCCCGGTATTTGTCGGCCAGCGGCCCGACGGCGGCGCGGCGGAAGCCGGCGCTCGACCACGATGGATCGCGGAGGTGGCTCATCCCCTCGAGGAAGAAGTGCATGCCGATAACGATCCGCAGGAACGCAAGCGCTGCCACGGCGAGGACGGTCGAACGCATTGCGAGCCCTTTGTTCACGCTTTCGGAAAAGCCCGATCTGACCGAGCCCCGCCCGATCGACCCATCGATCGGCCCATCGATCGGAAGGATCGCTCCAGCGACTTCCCCCCGGTGAGCATTCCACCGCCGGGCGCCACACCCTGCCGCCGGAGGATCCTCACGAGATTCTCAAAGCTCTCAATTGAACCAAGAAAACCCCGGCCGACAAGGTGCCTGCCGCGTGGGCCCCCCCGGCCTCCGGGGCCGAGGCCCGCCTTCGGCCGGTTGGAAATGGCGTTTTGGCCCGGGGCCGATGGCAAGCCGAGCAGCGACGGCCCTCCCTTCTCAAGTAAGGGGGCCCCCTTCGCCCGCGCCTTTTTCAAGCGAGGTTTGGTGTCTGGCCCCTCTCTGTCTCACCCCCGGAGCCGGTCATAGAAGGCACGGGGCGAGAGGATGTCGACTGCCTGAAATCTGCCGAGGGAGAGAAGCTCCTGGTCTCCGGTGACAAGACACGCAGCGTCGCCGGCAACCGCCGTACCCAGAACCGGCAGGTCGTCCTTGTCGCGGAGTGTGCCGCGCGGCACCGCTGCCGGTTCCACGATCTCGCTGCTCGACCGCAGGAATCCGACCACCGACTCGGTCTGAGCCTTCGTTGCCTTAAACTTCCCGGAAAAGTGCCGCGACACCTCGTCGAGGATGTGCTCCGAGACGATCACGGTGTGGTCTCGATAGACGATCTTCAGCAAAGCCTCGCAGAGCCCGTGCGTGGCGAAACCCGCAAGCAGCACGTTCGTATCGAGGACCACCCTCACGAGACGGCCTTGAAGATGTCGTCGTCGGTGACAAATCCCTGAGCCTCGGCGAGTGGCATCGTCATCTTCCGGACCGCGGCGATCTGTTCGCTGGCGATGTAGCGACGGAGCGACTCGCGCACCAGTTCGCTTGCGGACCGGTGAGTCCGTCGACTCAGGGCATCGAGTTGCTGCTTCAGTTCCGACGGCAGCCGGACGTTGAGTGTTGTTTCCATGTATTACAGTGTATTACACGGCCAAGTTTGCGGCAAGGCTGCCACGGTGAGGAGGACGGATCAGGCTGCGGCGGAAGAGTCGATCGGCTCGGCGGCCGTCACGTGGAGGAGCGACACCGTGCGGTGGCGGGAAGGGATTCCTCCCCGTTCCCCCAGGCCGATGATGACTTCAGCCCGGGTGAGGAAGGCCATCTCGGGATGCCTGATCTCGTAGGCGTCGCCGCTCGACATCGTGATGCGAAACGGCTGAAAGGGACGGCGCTGCATCCAGTCGCGAAGGGCCTCGGCGGTCATCGGGAAGCTCCCCTGAAAGATACGGATGTTCACGTATCATGCTCGCGGCCGAGAAGCCGGCTGTCAAGTTTCAAGGTCGAAGACACGGATGGCGTGAAGCAAGGGGGGTGTTGCGGCGGGTCACGCTGACCACACCGGCGCGAATGCGTCGCCGCGGCCGATCGCCGTCCGCGTGGCACAGGCCTCCCTTCTCAGCTCACGGCGCCTCTTCCCCCTCGCCGTCGAGGATGGCCCGCAGCCGGATCGCGGCGAGCCGGCCGATGACGAGCGGCTCGATGCCGGGCCCAAACTTCAACACCTTCTCATTCCGCGACGTCCACTCCGTTTCCTCGATGCTTTCGGTGCGAACGAGAATCGATCTCCCCAGTCGGGTAAACACGCCCGCTGGTATGTCGACCTCCCACTCCCGCAGCCGTCGCCTGAAGATGTGAAGGCGTCCCGGATTCCGCAGGCAGACGCGGGTGTAGTTTTGCAATGACTCGATCCAGCAGATGTCATCGAAGGTCACCGCTGCCACCCGCTTCGAATGGCGCAGCCGCACGCTGATCGTGTCGCCGAGCGCTCTTCCACCTGCGCCAGCTGTTGCATCGGTGCCATCTGTTCCGTCCGCTCCGTCAGGCCCACCGGGCACCGCGGCGCCGTCGCCCGGGCCGTCGTCGTTGTCGTCTTCGCCGGCGCTTGTCGCGGTCGCTGCGGTCGGCTGCAGCCGCTGCAGGTCGGTGTGTTTTTTGAGCCTCCGCAGCGTTTCGGAGAGCCGCTCCGGGTTGACCGGCTTGACGAGATAGTCAAGCGCGGCCGCCGCAAAGGCCTCCACGGCATACTTTTCATACGCCGTGACAAACACCACCTGCGTCCCGTCAGGCACGCTCGGCAGCACGTCGAGCCCCGTGCCCCCCGGCATCTCCATGTCGAGAAAGATCACGTCCGGAGAGAGCGTCTCGAGGGCTTTTCGCGCCGCCGCCACGCTGCCGGCGGTGCCGATGCATGTCACCCCGCCGCAGTCGGCAAGCAGGCCCCGCATCCGCTCGTTGGCGAGCGGTTCGTCGTCGACAAGCAGGGCTGTGAGCATCGGTGAGGGTCCAGCGTTGTGTGTCTGTGTGGGGGATAGTTTGTGTACGGGCTTGTCTGAGTGGGGAATAGCTCGACCGTCACGCCGGCGCGCCGGCCCGGTCCGCCGCGCCGGCCCTCACGTTCGCAGGCATGCGGATCACGATCCGCACCCAGCCGCCGTCTAAGTCGGGATCGAGTTGAACGTCAGCCGTGGCTTTTTCATCGATGAGGAGCTCGAGCCGCCTTCGCAACGAGCGGATGCCTGTCCCCGGCGACCGCGCGGGCTCGGGCGCTACCCACTGGCCGGAGTTGGCCACGACGACCTCGAGCCAGTCATCCTTCACGGTCGCCCGGACGTTCACTTTGAGCGGCATGCTGCTTGTCTGGGCGCCGTAGTGGAGCGCGTTTTCCAGGAGCGGCTGGATGAGCATCGGTGGCACGAGCACCCGCGGCGCGAGCCGGTCGGCGTTGATCCGGCAGACGAGGTTGTCGTCAAACCGGCGCTGCTGCACCGCCAGATACTTCTCCAGGGCATACAGCTCCCGGGAGAGCGGCTCAAGCGCGCTCGCTTCCCGGAGGGCGAAGCGCAGATATTCGGAGAGATCCTGCGTCACCTGCTCCACGGCAGCAGGATCGTTTTTGCTCGCCGCCACGGCGTTGAGGGCATTGAAGAGGAAGTGCGGATTCATCTGCTCCTGCAGTTGCCGCAGCTCATGCTGCCGGGCCAGCGACTCCGCTTGAATAGCCCTGTTTTCGGAAGCGGCCGCCGCCGCCGCCGCCTGAAAGAATTGCATCTCCGACACGTGGATCTCGTCGAGCAGATCGATCCCGAGATAGATCGCGCACCACATCAGCGTCGCCACCAGCCGCGGGGCGAAGGGGGCAAGCGCCGTCCCGGTCTGCTGGATCATCGGCCCTTCGCGCAACACAAGCAGCGCCGTTGCCAAGCTCATCGCCATGGCGAGCATCGACACGATCACGAGCAGCGTCCACCGCTGCGCTCGAGGCAGCCCCCGCAGGGCCGGCAGTCGAAACAGCATCTCGACGAGGCTCGTGACCGCAAAGCCGCTCACGACCCGCAACCCGATCGCCCCCCAGGGAAGCGGCTCGCCGGGCCGCAGCGCCACCGAAAACCCGCTCAACGTTGCGCCGACCGCCAGCCAGAACAGCACCTGAAATACCCAAACAATCTGCTCCCGCCGCCAGCCGGGGCGCCGCCGCGGGCCCCCATCGGCGGCCGTGGCAAAAGGCTGATCGGGGCTTGCAGGCGAGGAAAAAGGCATCGGAGCATGGCGGGGAGGGGCTGGGTGGAAGCAAGAGTCAGTATGCCAACCCGACGCCGCTTTCACAGGCCACAAGCGGCGGCCCCGGCAGGCCCGGCTCGCCCGCGACGCCTCTCCAACTCGCTGCCGCCACGCCCGATTCCCGATGCGGGCAGGCACGGCGATCAAGCGAGCTCGTCGCCGCGATCCTGAGTCGGAGGTGCGCAAACCGTCTTGCGCTTTGCGCTCGGTCGATTGCGCAATCCGTAGGGCCTGATACCCGATTCGTGCATGGATTTCCCATTTCGTCACTTTTTGGGGCCGGGG
>Ga0208249_1000311_pt1 | contig 15807 bp, 8 predicted proteins | sample CryBogmetaGMA1M_FD_184546 | JGI IMG/M metagenome (GOLD analysis project Ga0208249, IMG submission 184546) | Freshwater microbial communities from Crystal Bog, Wisconsin, USA - MA1M (SPAdes) | ecosystem: Environmental > Aquatic > Freshwater > Lake | place: Crystal Bog, Wisconsin, USA | collected...
CTTCGAGGACGACGCCCCGAACACCGTCGCGAACTTCATCAGCCTCGTCGAGAAGGGGCTCTACGACGGCACGCCGTTCCATCGCGTGATCGGCGGCTTCATGGCGCAGGGGGGCGATCCGCTCGGCAACGGCACCGGCGGCCCCGGCCACGCGATCGAGTGCGAGGTGAACCTGCCGACGGCCCGGAAGCATTTCTACGGCACGCTGTCGATGGCGCACGCCGGCCCCAACACCGGGGGCTCGCAGTTCTTTCTCACCTTCCGCCCCACCGAGCACCTCGACGGCAAGCACACCGTCTTCGGCCGGGTGATCGAGGGCTTCGGCGTGCTGCCGCTGCTCGTCCGCACCCAGGACGAGAAGGGCCAGCCGCTCCAGGGCGCGCGGGTCGACAAGATCATCAAGGCGGAGGTGCTGCGGAAGCGCGACCACGCCTACGTGCCGAAGACGCTGCCCGATCCGAAAAGCTGATCCGGCGAGGAGACTGATCCGTCACGGAGACAAGCCCGGCGCCCGTCGCCGGAGGAGGTGCGATGATGCCGGTCCGATATCGATGCGTCGCGTTCGCGGCGCTGTTGACCATGTCGCTCACCGTGTCGCCCGACGTGCTACCGCGCGTCGTGGATGCGCCCGTGGCCGTGTCGGCCGCGGAGCCGAAGGGAACCCCGCAGCGAGGAGGTGCGAGCGTGTCTGAGGAAGAACCGGCCAATCCCGCCGTCGCCGGCCGCGTGCCCGACGCGGAACTGCCCAGGTCGGAAGAGGAGTGGCGCCGCCGGCTCACCGCCGAGCAGTTCCAGGTGGCCCGCAAGAAGGGCACCGAGCGGGCCTTCACCGGCAAGTACTGGAACACCACCACGCCCGGCACCTACCGCTGCATCTGCTGCGGTGAGCCCCTCTTCCGCTCGGGGGAGAAGTTCGAGAGCGGCTGCGGCTGGCCGAGCTTCAACGCGCCGATCGACGGCGTGAAGGGCACGACGATCGCCGAGCATCTCGACACCTCCCACTTCATGCGGCGCACGGAGGTGACCTGCCGGCGGTGCGGCGCCCACCTCGGGCACGTCTTCAACGACGGGCCGCCGCCCACGGGCCTGCGCTACTGCATCAACTCGGCCTCGATCGTGCTCGATGCGAATGCCGCCGAGTCCGACGCGAAGCCCGCCGGCCCCGCGAAGCCCGCCGGGCCCGCGAAGCCCGCCGGGCAGAAGTCGACTCCGCCGGCCGAGTGACCGCCCCAGCGGCCCCAGCACGCAGCCGCGGTCGCGCGGACGCCGTCATCCCCCATGCCCGTCTTCGACACCGTCGCGCTCACCCTCGGCTCGCTCCTGGCGGGCTTCGTGAACGCAATCGCGGGGGGCGGCGGGCTCGTCACGCTTCCGGTGATGCTCGGCGTGTTTCCGCAGGCCGAGCCGGCCGTGCTCTTCGGCACCAACAAGGCCGCGATGGTCTGCGGCACGGCGTCGGCGGCCGTCGACTACGCGCGGCACGTGCGGCTGCCCTGGCGCACGCTCGCGCCGGCGATCGTCGTGGCCTTCCTCGGCGGCGCGACCGGCGCCTGGGCCGTCACGCTCATCTCCCCCGACGGACTGCGACGGGCGCTGCCGCTGATGCTCGGCACGGTGTTCGTGGTCACGCTCTGGGGCGGCCCGGCGGGCGAGCGGCACGCGCCGCGGTTCGGCGGCTCCGCGGAGGCGGCGATCACGGCGGGCCTCGGTCTCGTGATGGGGCTCTACGACGGCTTCTTCGGCCCCGGCACCGGCAGCTTCCTGATCTTCTTCATGGTGCGACTGCTGGGCTTCGACTACCTCCACGCCGCGGCCTGCACGAAGGTGCTCAACATGACGACGAACCTCGGGGCGCTCGCCTTCCTCGGCTCGGCGGGCCACGTCTGGTGGCGGTTTTTCCTGCCGATGGCGGCGGCCAACGTGGCGGGCGCGTTTCTCGGCACCCGCCTGGCGCTCAAGCACGGCTCGCCCCTCGTGCGCCGGGTGTTTCTCGCCGTCGTCGCCGCCCTGATCCTCAAGACGGCCTACGACGTCTGGGCCGGCTGAGCGGCGGCGTCACGGGGCGACGGAAGGGCCGCCCGGGGAGTTCCGCTCGCGCTTCGGTGTCGTCGCCGTGACCGCCGTGAGCGCGTCGAGAAGATCCTGGCCGAAGCGTTGGCGCGTGAACCGGGCGGTCGCCCAGCGGCGGGCATGCTCGCCAAGTGTGCGCCGCATCGCCGGGTTCACGAGCAACGTCTCCAGCTTCCCCGCCAGGTCCGCGGCGTCGCCGGCCGCGTAGAGCAGGCCCGTGACGCCCTCCTCGATGAGTTCCGTGGTGGCGCCGCTTCGGGCTCCGACGACCGGGATGCCCAGCTTCATCGCCTCCACGGTGACGCGGCCGAAGGCTTCGCATCGCGAGGCGACCACGATGACGTCGCAGGAGGCCATGGTGGGCAGGGCATCCGACAGGTGTCCGGTGAACTCCACCCGATCCGCCACTCCCAGTCGCGTGGCGATGCCCGCGATGTCGCGGCCGTAGTCCGTGTCGTGGCCCCAGCCGACGAGCACGAGCCGGGCGGCGATCCCCCGTGCGGCGAGCTGCCCGAGAGCCTCGACCACGTCCCGCTGGCCCTTGCCCTGCTGGATGCGGCCGAAGATGCCGATGCGGGGCATGTCCTCGCGATCGGCGCTCTGCGGCCCCGACCCCGCGAGGCCGACGTGATCGAAGCCGGAGTGAACGCTGTAGTAGAGCAGCCGAAGCTTCGCGGCATCGATGAAAGCCGAAAACTTCGCCATCACGGCCAGCGAATTGACGAGGATCATGGCGGACGTCGCATTCATGATCCGGGTGGCGGCCCGGATGCCGATGTCGAAGCGGAGCCCGTGATCCTCCTCCCCGAACTCGTGGATCCACCAGACGTGCGGCGTGCGGACCAGCGCGGCGGCGAAGCCGCCGACGGGCGGCGCGGCGAGCGTGTTGGTGACCACGACATCGCAGGGTGTGCCCGCCAGGAACAAGGCGAGCCGTGCCGACGCCAACAGGGTGGTCGGCACCTTGACGATCAGGCCGAGCGATCGCCGCAGGCTCGACTTCGGATGGCCGACCCACCAGCGAAATCCGATGATCTCGCACCGGGCGCCGAGCTGGGCAGCCCGGGCGATCATGGGTCCCTGGCCGGGAAACACGACGACGCACTCCACGCCGGCGTCGCGCAACACCTCGACCGCCTCGAGCATGACGCGCTCGGCGCCGGCGTCCTGGGCGCTGTGACTGACGATACAGACCCGCATCAGCGGTTCCCTCCCGGGGGTGTGCGCCGGGGCGCGCCACGAAGCCTCACCGCTGCGGACCGAGCATCCAGGCGAGCAGGCCCTTCTGCACGTGCATGCGGTTGGCCGCCTCCTCCACCACCACGCTCTGCGGGCCGTCGATCACCTCGTCGGTGACCTCCTCGCCCCGCCGCGCCGGCAGGCAGTGCATGAAGAGGGCGTCGGGGCAGTGCTGCATCAAGGCCGCGTTGACCTGGTAGGGTCGCAGGTCCGCCAGCCGGCGGGCCCGCTCGTGCTCCTGTCCCATGCTCGCCCAGACGTCGGTGTAGACCGCCGCCGCCCCCTTCACCGCCGCGGCCGGGTCGTCGGTTTCCTCGATGTCGGCCGCCGGCACGACCTCGGCGAGGTGGCGACGGAAGGCGTCGTCGAACTGGTAGCCCCGCGGGGCCGCGAGCACGAACCGCATCCCCAGCAGGCCGCAGACCACCGCCAGCGACCGGGCCATGTTGTTGCCGTCGCCGACGAAGGCCAGCGTGTGGCCCGCCACGCGGCCGACGTGCGTCTGCAGCGTGTAGATGTCGGCCAGCGCCTGGCAGGGATGGCAGTAGTCGGAGAGGCCGTTGATCACCGGCACGGTGGCCGCGGCGGCGAGCTGCTGGATCGTGGCGTGGGCCTTCGAGCGGCAGACGATCACGTCGACGTACTCGCTGAGCACGCGGCCGAAGTCGGCGATGCTCTCCCGCGACGAGGAGAAGCCGGCGTCCTGCCCGAGAAACAGGCTCGACCCGCCGAGGTGGACCATCGCCGCCTCGAAGCTCACCCGCGTGCGCAGGCTCGGCTTCTCGAACACCAGCGCGAGCACCCGGCCCGGCAGCAGGGCGTCGCGGCGGCCCCGTCCGTATTTCTCCTCGAGGTCGCGCGAGACCGCGAACACCGCCTCGATCTCGTGGGCGGAGAGATCCTCGGGCACGATCAGGTGGCGCATGGGGGTGGGCATGGGTCGTGTCTCACGTCCGCGAGGCCACCTCGACGATGGCGTCGGACAGCCGGTCGCAGCCGTCGTGAACCTCCTTCGCCGAGATGTTCATCGCCGGCAGCAGGCGGATCACCCGCCCCTGGGTGGCGTTGACGAGCAGATTCCGCTCGAGGCACGACTGCACCACCGCGGCGCCGTCGATCGAGAGCTCCACGCCGATCATCATGCCGATCACCCGCACGTCGCGGATCGCGTCGCAGCGGCCCTTGAGCTCCTCCATGCGGGTGCGGAAGATCTCCGCCGTCTGCTCCACGTGGCCGAGCAGGCCCTGCTCGTCGATCATCTCGATCGCCGCGATGCCCGCCGCCGCCGCGATCGGATTGCCGCCGAAGGTGGCCGCGTGCATGCCCGGCCGCAGGTGCCTGGCCAGCTCCACCGTCGTCAGCATGGCGCCCCCGGCGATGCCGGCGCAGAGGCTCTTGGCGAGCGTCATCACGTCGGGCGTGACGCCGAAGTGCTGGTAGCCGAACCAGCGCCCCGTCCGCCCGCAGCCGCACTGCACCTCGTCGAACACGAGCAGCAGATCGTGCGCGTCGGCGATCCGCCGCAGCCCCGCGAGGAAGCCCTCCGGCGCGGGCACCACGCCCCCCTCGCCGAGGATCGGCTCGACGAGGATCCCGCCGGTGTGCTCGTCGACGAGCCGCTCCACCGCCGCGAGGTCGCCGTGAGGGGCGTATTGGAAGCCCGCCACCATCGGCCCGAGCCCCTCGTGATACTTCGGCTGCGCCGTGGCCGACACGCTCCCCATCGTGCGGCCGTGGAAGCCGCCCTGGAAGGTGATGATCTTGTAACGTTTGCCGTCGGTCCGCAGCCGCACGAGCTTGATCGCCGCCTCGTTGGCCTCGGTGCCGGAATTGCAGAAGAAGGCCTGGCCGCCGAACGACCGCTCGGAGAGGAGCCGCGCCCACTCCCCCTGCGGCTCGGTGTACCAGGTGTTGGGCACGTGGATCAGCTTCGCCACCTGCTCCTGCACCGCCCGCACGACCGGCTCGGGGCAGTGGCCGAGCAGGTTGCAGCCCCAGCCCGGGAAGAGGTCGAGATACTCGTTGCCCTCGGCGTCCCAGACCTTCGAGCCCGCCCCGCGGACGAGGCAGACGGGAAACCGCCTGTAGTTGGGCACGACATAACGGCTGAAGACGTCGAGAACGGACTGCGTTTTCGCCCCCAGGGCGGGCGTGGCGTCGATCGTGGCCATGGGCGGCTCCGGCGGTTGGGAGGAGGACGAGGGGCGGAACATCGGCGACAGGAACGGCGGACGCGACGAAACGGAATGCCGAAAAACGGGGTGCACCCGGCCCGGGACGACGGCGGACGGCCGGCGTCAGGAGCCGGCCGACGTCGTGGCGGCGCGGCTGGAGAGGCCGACGGCGTCGTCGCGGACCAGTTCCGTGCCGACGCCGCTGGTGGTGTAGATCTCGAGCAGGAGCGAGTGCCGCAGCCGGCCGTCGATGATGTGGATCTTCTTCACGCCCTGCTCGAGCGTGGCGAGGCAGCCCTCGATCTTCGGGATCATGCCGGCCGAGATCGTGCCGTCGGCGATGAGCCGCCGGGCCTCGGTGGCCGTGAGCGAGTGGATCAGGCTGTCGGGATCGGCCACGTCGCGGAGCACGCCGGGAATGTCGCTGAGCACCACGAGCTTCTCCGCGCGGATCGCCGCGGCCACCGCGGTGGCCGCCGTGTCGGCGTTGACGTTGAGCTTTTCGCCGTTCGGGCCGATCGCCATCGAGGGGATCACCGGCACCTGCCCGGCGTAGGTGAGGTTGTCGATCGTGAGACGGTCCACGCGGGTGACCTCGCCGACGGACCCGAGGTCGACGGGCCGGCCGTCGGCGTCGTCGAGCGCGATCCGCTCGCCGAAGAGCACGTTGGTGGAGATGAAGTTGAGCGACATCGCGCGGCCGCCGTATTCCTCGATCCGGGCGGCGAGTTCGTGGTTGATCTCCGTGGCCAGCACCTTCTCGACGATGGCGAGCGTGGCCTCGTCGGTGTAGCGACGGCCCTGCACGAACCGCGGCACGATGCCCGCCTGGTCCATCGCGCGGCTGATCGCCTTGCCGCCGCCGTGCACCACCACCACCCGCATGCCGAGCGTGGACATGAAGACGATGTCGACGAGCAGATGGCGGAGCGAATCCGCATGCTCCATCACGCTGCCGCCGAGCTTGATGACGGTGGTCGTGTCGCGGAACTTGCGGATCCAGCCGAGGGCCTCGATCAGCGTGTCGGCCTTCTGGATCGCCTGCTTCTGCGGCTTCGAGATGGGGGGATTGCTGGGCACGTGGCGAACGCTCCCTCACGGGAACGGCATCGGAGGAGGCGACGGGGCGACAACGGGACGGGCCGCGCGGAAACCGACAGCTTACCAAGCCCGCCGCGGGGGGAAACGATCGTTTTTCGCGGCCGCCGGCCGCGCGGCGGCCCGGGCGGCCGGGCGACGGCGGGGCCGCCGCGGGCACGCTCCGAGCCGATCGCCCCGCCATCACCCCCGGGCAATCGGCGCAATCGGCAGGGTCGGCAGCGGCGGCCTGTCTCCGGGGGGATCTCGTCGCAGGCAGCCCAGTCGGAATCAGCGGAACAGCCCCCAGCGACCGATGAAGTGTGCGGCGGAAAGGGGGACGGGAATGGACGGCGGCGAAGCCAGCGGAGATCGGGGTGCGCGACGGCGGCGCCGGAGGGGCCTTGCGCGGCTCTGGGCGCTGGCGCTCCTCGCCGCTGGCGGTCCGATCCTGGGCGGCGAGTCCGCGCCGCCGGTGCCGGCCGCGCCGCCCGCCGCGGCAGCGCCGGCCGTGCCGCCGCCCGCCACGGCTCCCGCCGCTGTGCCGCCGGGTGCGCCGCCAGATGCGCCGCCGGGTGCGCCGCCGGGTGCTGACGCAGCCGCACCACGCGGGCCGGCGAGCCCCGCGGCACCGGGCGTCGCCGCGCCGGCCGCGGCTCCCGGCGGTGCTCCCGCTCCCGCCGCTCCCGTGCCGGGGGTGCCCCCCGCAGCGGCGCCCGCGACGCCCCCGCTGCCTCCGGCCGTCGCCGCCGCGGCCCCGCCGGTCAACGCGCCGAATCTCGCCCAGGACTTCGCCGACCTCGACGTCGGCGGGCTCCGCGAGAGCTGGTCACGCACCCCGAGCTTCGTCGGCGACGGCTGCGCCCCGGCGAAGAACTCGTCGACCGTGGCCGTGGGGCGGCTGCTCGTGGTCGCGCCCAATCTCGCGACCGGGGCGGGGGTGCTCTACGGCGATCAGCCCGGGCAGATCTGCACCGTCACCGACCCCAAATACAACTCCGTGCAGGCGATCCAGGCCGCCGGCTATCCGTCGTTCATCCTGCCCAGCCAGGTGCTCGGCGACACGCCGCCCCCCACGTCGATCCCGGTGGGCGGGCCTTCGCCCGGCGCGGGCATCATCCCGGTGCAGTCGCCCGCGTCGTTCACCGCCGCCGTCGACAACACGTTCGCCAACAACCCGAACCTCGACACTTCGAAGTACGCGAGCCAGAACCCGCAGACCGTCTACGACCCGAGCAGTTCCGGGGCGCTCGCCAGCGGCACCTCCCCCGTCGGCGGCGCACCCATCCACGACGCCTTCCTCTTCTACAACTACTCCGTGCAGGTCGACGCCGCCGGCCTGCTGCCCGGCATCAACGTCGGCTTCACGAAGCTCGTGGAAAACTCGAGCCCGATCCCGCGCGACCGCGTCTACTTCAACTACAGCTACTTCCACAACGCCAACATCACGCCCGGCCGGGCCGACATCAACCGCTTCACGCCCGGCTTCGAGAAGACCTTCTTCGACCGCTGGACGTCGATCGAGGTGCGCACGCCGTTCGCCGGGACCCTGAGCAACGTGCAGTCGGTGGAGGGGGGGCAGTGCGGCGGCATCTCCGAATACCGCGACGTCGAGTTCGGCAACATGTCGGTGATCTTCAAGACCTTCCTCTGGCAGCGCGACACCTGGGGCATCACCGGCGGCATGCAGGTGCTCCTGCCCACGGCGCAGTCGACGATCGTCAACGGCACCGACCAGGTCGGCCAGCCCTTGAACCTCGTCTACGTGCAGAACCAGTCGGTCCACACGATGCCCTTCTTCGGCTCCGTCTGGGCGCCCAGCCAGCGCTGGTTCAATCAGGCCATGATCCAGATGGACGTCGACTCCAACGGCAGCCCCGTCTACGTCAACAGCAACCTGCAGCCGGGCATCTCCGGCACGCAGATGGCCGGCGTGGGCCGCGTCATCTACCCGACGTTCATGTACCTCTCCTTCAGCTCCGGCTACTGGCTCTATCAGGGCAACGGGCCCGGCCTGACCGGCTTCTCGCCGATCATGGAGGTGCACGTGAACCAGGCGATGAACCAGTTCCAGCCGATCAACGCCTACGGCTACAGCCTCGGCAACGACCAGGGGATCATCTCGGTGACCAACGGCCTGGTGGGCTGCAACTTCGAATACAACAAGCGGTCGACCGTGACCTTCGCCTACGTGACCCCGCTCGGCGGCGGCGTCGACCGGTTCTTCGACGGGGAATTGCGGGCGTTCGTCAACTGGCGGTTCGGCCCGCAGAACCGGCTCACGCGGGCGCAGTTCTGACGCCCGACGTGGTGGCGCGGTGGGGTCCTTCCTGCCCCCGCGCCGGGGGGCGACCGATTTGTTGACACCGCCGCCGGGGGGAAAGAAAGTAGGAGGTCACGCCGATCGCGGCCGCGGCAGCCCGGAGCGGGAAGCCGGAGGCCTGACGGCCCGCATCACGCGACATCCAAACCATGCGAACCGAGCGCGGCCCGACAGCACGATCAGGTCAGGTCGGCCGGCGGGCGCCGGCTCGGTCGCGGCGGCGTGTCCCGCGGGGGCTGGCCTGCGAGCGGCTCGAGCAGCGGGCGCTGCTCGCGTTCAGCCCGCCGGCCGTGTTTCCCGTCGGTGACAACCCCGCGACCGTCGCGCTCGCCGACTTCGACAACGACGGGCGGGTCGACATCGTCACCGCCGACGGCGGGGCGATTTCGTTCGGCGTGCTCGTCAATACCACCCCGACTGGCGGCCAGGTCGCCACGTTCCGGCCGCAGGTCGCGTTCACCACGACGGGGGCCCCCGTCGCCCTCGCGGTCGGCGACTTCAACGCCGACGGCAAGCCCGACGTGGCGGTGGCCACAGCGGGGTCCATCGAGGTCTTCATCAACCAGACGACGGACTCGGTCGCGTCCGGCGGCACGCTGTCGTTCTCGGGTCCGACCGTGCTCACCCTCGGCGGCGCGTTGACGGCGGTCGCGATCGGCGACGTCAACGGCGACTCGAAGCCCGACATCGTGGCCACCTCCGCCGACGACAAGGTGACCGTGTTCGCGAGCACGACCGGGCCGTTCGCCACGGTGGCCACGTTCAGCACGGCGGTGAGCACGACCCTGATCGCGCCGCAGGCGCTCGTCATCCGCGACCTGAACGCCGACGGCATGCCCGACGTGGCGGTGGCCTGCGGCGCGACCACGGCGCCCGGCAGCGTGGCCATCCTCGTCAACACCACGGCCGGCGTGGGCGATTCGCCGTCGTTCATCGCCGCGACGTCGTTCCCCGTGGGCCTGGGGCCGCGCGGCATCGCCGCGGGCGATTTCAACGCCGACGGCAGGCCCGACCTCGCGGTGGCCAACACGTCGTCGGACTCGGTGAGCATCGTCCTCAACGCCACCGTGAGCGCCGGAGGCACGCCCGCGTTCGCGGCGCAGACGCTGGTCGCCGTGGGATCCTCGCCGCGCGGCATCGCCGTGGGCGACGTCAACCGCGACGGCAAACCCGACATCGCCGTGGCGAACGCCGGTGCCGACACCGTCAGACTGTTCTCCAACGGCACGGCGGCGCTGGCGACGGTCGTGGATTTCTCGGTAATGGCCGACGAGCCCGCGGCGGGAACCCCCGTGGCGGTGGCGATCGGCGAGTTCACCGGCGACGGCGTCGCCGATCTGGCCTTCGCCGCCGCCGACACGGCCTCGGTCGGCGTGCTCCTGCAGGACGTCGTGGCCCCGACGCTGGCGATCGAGACCGCCACGACGACGCTCGCCTTCGGCCAGTCGACCACCGTCACGTTCACGTTCAGCGAGCCCGTCAGCGGATTCACGAACGCCGACGTGCAGGTGACCGGCGGCACGCTGACGGGCTTCACCCAAACGGGCTCGTTGTACACGGCCACGTTCACTGCCGGCACAACGGTCGGCCAGGCGAAGATCGTCGTCGCCGCCGGGGCCTACGCCGATCTCGCCGGCCAAGCGAGCACCGTCGACAGTTCTGCGGTGATCGACGTCGTGAGCGGGGCCGACACCACGCCCCCGACCGTGGCGATCACCTCGACCGCCTCGGTCGGGTCGGGCACGGTCCTCGGCGTCGGCGACACGGCCACGATCACGTTCACGCTCTCCGAGCCGTCGAACGACTTCGCGGCAGAGGACGTCCACACCTACCTCGGGACGCTGAGCGGGTTCCAGGCGGTGTCGCCGGCGCTGTATACGGCGACGTTCACCCCCACCCCCGGGATCAGCGGCGAAGCGGCGGTGTATGTCGACGCCGGGAGTTTCTCGGATCTGGCGGGCAATGCGAATCTTTACGGGGCCGGGCTCCAGATTTATGTAAGTACGATCGTGCCGACGGTCTCGATCGACTCGACCGCGACCGCGCTCAAGGCCGGCGAGACGGCCACGATCACGTTCACGCTCTCCGAGCCGTCGCCCGACTTCGGGGCCGGGTCGGTGGCCGCCGTCGGCGGCACGCTCTCCGGCTTCGCCCAGCAGAGCGCCACGGTCTATACGGCCACCTTCACGCCCTTAGTGAACTTCATCGGCGAGGCGTCGATCGCCGTCGTGGCGGGCACGTTCACGAACGCCGCCGGCAACGCGAACCAGGTGGGCGCGGGGCGACAGATCACGGTGGACACCGAGGCACCGCTGGCCAAGATCGCGTCGACCGCCGCGACACTGCGGGCCGGTCAGACGGCCACGATCTTCTTCCGGCTGTCAGTCGATTCCACCGGCTTCACCGACGCCGACATCCAGGTGGGCGGGGGCACGCTCTCGCCGCTCATGCCCGCTCCCGTCCTGGGCGAAGGGCCGACCACGCCCCGCCGCCTCGCGGCCATCTTCACGCCGTTCGCCGATTCGACCGCTCCGGGCACGATCACGGTACCCGCCGGGACGTTCGGCGACGCCGCCGGCAACTTGAACTTGGCGAGCGAACTGGCGCCGCCGATCCAGATCGACACGCAGCCGCCCGCGGTGACGATCACCGCGTCGGCGGCCGCGCTCAAGGCCGGGGAGCAGGCCACGATCACGTTCACGCTCTCCGAGCCGTCGGGTGATTTCGACGCCACGGACGTGCTCACGACGCTCGGCACGCTCTCCGGGTTCACGGCCGTGAGCGGCACGGTCTACACGGCCACGTTCACGCCCGACGCGGGCGTCGCGGGCACGGCCTCGATCACCGTGCCGCCGGGGTCGTTCACCGACACGGCCGGCAACGCAAACGTCGACGGCCCGAGCCTGCAGATCGCGGTCAACACGATCGCGCCCACGATCGCGATCGCCACAAGCGCGACCGCGCTCTCGGCCGGCCAGACGGCCACGATCACGTTCACGCTCTCCGAGCCGGCGGACGATTTCGCCGCCACGGATGTGCTCGTGGGCCTCGGCACGCTCTCCGGCTTCGCCCAGCAGAGCGCCACGGTTTATACGGCCACCTTCACGCCCGACGTGGGCGTCGTGGGCCCGACCGCGATCACCGTGGTGTCGGGGCGGTTCACGAACGCCGCCGGCAACGCGAACGTAGGGAATCAGAGCCAGCCGATCGCGGTCAACACGATCGCGCCGACGGTCGCCATCGGCACGAGCGCGACCACGCTCAAGGCCGGCCAGACGGCCACGATCAGCTTCACGCTCTCTGAGCCCGCCTCCGACTTCGACGCCGGCGATGTGCAGGTGACCGGCGGGACGCTCTCCGGCTTCGCCGGCGCTGGGGCGAGCTACACCGCCACGTTCACGCCGCTGCCCGACTCGACGCTGCCCGGCACCGTGAGCGTGCCCGCCGGCGCGTTCCACGGCCCGGAATATTACGTGTATCCGTATTACACGTCGTCGCCCAACCTCGCCGCCGCGCTCGCGCCGCCGATCCAGATCGACACGCGGCTCCCCACCGTGACGATCGCGAGCGGCGCGTCGATGCTCGCCGCCGGGGAGCAGACCACGATCACGTTCACGCTCTCCGCGCCCTCCCCCAACTTCACCGCCGCCGCGGTGGACGTGCTCTACGGATCGCTGAGCGGCTTCGCGCCCGTGGCCGGCGTGACGGGACTCGTCTACACCGCGACGTTCACCGCCGATCCGACGCTGACGTTCTACGTCATCGGCGGCGTGGAGGTGCCGGCGGGCCGCTTCACCGACGAGGCTGGTAACGCCAACGCCGCCGCGAGCGGGCCGATCACGATCACGGTCACCTACGGCGTGCCCACGCCGACGGTCGCCATCGGCGCGAGCGCGACCACGCTCAAGGCCGGCCAGACGGCCACGATCAGCTTCACGCTCTCCGAGCCCGTCGATGACTTCGACGCCGGCGACGTGCAGGTGACCGGCGGGACGCTCTCCGGCTTCGCCGGCACTGGGGCGAGCTACACCGCCACGTTCACGCCGCTGCCCGACTCGACGCTGCCCGGCACCGTGAGCGTGCCCGCCGGCGCGTTCCACGGAGCGTTATATTACGTGTATCCGTATTACACGTCGTCGCCCAACCTCGCCGCCGCGCTCGAGCCGCCGATCCAGATCGACACGCGGGCCCCGACGATCGCGATCGCCTCGAGCACGCCGACGCTGCTCGTCGGCCAGACGGCGACGATCACCTTCACGCTCTCCGAGAAGACCGCCGTGTTCACGCTCGCGGCCATCCAGGCCACCGGCGGCACGCTCGCGGGGCTCTCCCAATCGGGCACGTCGTACACCGCCGTCTTCACGCCGCAGCCGGGCTTCCTCGGCACGGGGGAGGTGAGGGTCGCGGCCGGGGCCTTCACCGACGGCGTCGGCAATCCGAACCCGCAGCCCGCCGCGGTGTCGCTCGTGATCGACACGCAGCCGCCGGCGGCGATCGCGGCCGGCGCGATCCCGGCGGGCTTTTTCAAGGCGGGCACCGCGCTCGGCTTCACGGTGGGCTTGAACGAGCCGGTGACGGTGACGGGCACGCCGCGGATTCCGCTGCTCGTGGGGAATGCCTGGCGGTATGCCCTCTACGCGGGCAGCCCCGACGCCGCGACGCTGCGGTTCGTCTACACCGTGCAGCCGGGCGACAACACGCCCGTCGGCGACCGCACCGGGCCGCGCGTGGCCGGGGCGATCGACCTCGCCGGCGGCGCGATCCGCGACCCGATGGGCAACGACGTCGTGCCCGCGCTCCCGACGGTCGGCGCGGCCGACGTCGTCGTCGACACCACGCCTCCCACCGTCGCCGTGACGAGCAGCCGGTCACTCCTCGGCGCCGGCCAGACGGCCGTGGTCACCTTCACGCTCTCCGAACCGTCGCCCGACTTCGGGCCCGGGTCGGTGGCCGCCGTCGGCGGCACGCTCTCCGGCTTCGCGGGCTCGGGAACCGTCTACACCGCTCTGTTCACCCCGCAGACGAACCTCACCGGCACCGCGACCGTGAAGGTGGACGTGGGCCGCTTCACCGACCGCGCGGGCAACGCCGTCGCCGTCGCCGTCGACCGCACCACCGCCGTCGACACGGCGCTGCGGTTCGCCGCCGGCACCGACGGCCAGTCGGTCTTCTGGGATCGCGAGTTCGCCTACCGGGCGGTGAACGCCAACACGATCCGGCTGCCGCTGCCCGCCTCGCAGGCGGCCTTCTTCGTGCCGAAGACGGTGCTGTCGATCACGCCGAACAACGCCGCGCAGTCGCTCTCGGCCACGGTGAAGGGGAGCCGCTACGACGCGGCGACCGGAGCAGTGGTGGTGACGCTCGACAAGAAGGTGCCCGTGACGTCTTCGGCCGGGTACGGCACGCTCGTGCTCGGCGGCATCGTGCCCCCGGGGGCGCGGCTCCTCGCCGGCGTGAGCGGCGCGGTCGTGCACGAATACGGCGCCGCCGACCTGCTCAAGGCCGGCTACTCGACCGTCTTCGTCACGCGGTTTCAGGGGGGGCTGCGGACGGCCGCCGCCGACCTCGACGAGAACGGGTTCGCCGACATCATCGTGGCGCCGGGGGGCGTGCCCAACCTGCCCGACCCGCTCGCACCGGGCCGCCGGCTGGCCGACGTCTTCGGCAATTCGCTGCGCACCGTGGCGATCTTCGACGGCTCCCCGACGCCCGCCTGGGCGCCGGTGAAGCTCGACGTGGGGCCGGTGCTCGGCGTCGCCTCGCAGGGAGGCTTCCAGGTGGCGGCGGGCAACATCGTCAGCGACGCGACGGGGAGCGGCACGCTGGAGTTGGTGGTGGCCTCGGGCACGCGACTGGCCGTCTACGACGTGCGGATCGCGGCGCCGGGCGCCCGGCCCTCGATCAACCCCGTGCCGATCCGCGTGTTGAACCTCGGCGCCGGCCAGACGGCCACGGGCGTGGCGACGGGGCGGCTCTTCGCCGACGACCCCTACGACGACGTCGTGGTGGCGGCGACGACGGCCGTCGGCCGCGTGGCGGGCTCGACCACCGTGTCGATCCTCGGCGGCCCGGCGCTCGGCGTGGTGCGGTCGTTTGCGGTGACGTCGTCGGTGGAATCGGGACCGAGCCGGAAGCTTACCGACGTCTTCGGCTACGGGGCCTCGCTGGCCGTGGGCGACGTCGACGGCGACACGAAGAACGACCTCGTGCTCGGCGCGGGCGCGGGGGGCCTCGGCAACTTCCGCGTGCTGGCCAACGAGTCCATCACCGCCACGACCGCGGTCTCGAATCCGGCCGCGTTCGCCGCGGCGATCACCACGCAGCTCGGGCCCGAGGGACGGTTCGCCCAGTACCGCGCGCCGACGGCCACGTGGCGGCCCACCGGCGGCCCCGACTACTTCACGCCCGGGATCGTCACGGGCCCGACGGGGCAGGGCTTCAACGCGCCGGTGTCGGTGCGGGTGGTGAACGTGAGCACGACGGGCTCCGCCCGGGCCGAGGTGTTCGCGGCGCTCGGGGCCGCGAACCAGACGGCGAACACGGTGAAGCGGTTCCTCTTCGAGGGCCCGGGCAACTGGACGAGCGCCGCGGCGTTCGACCTGCTCCCCTCGTCGGCCGGCGACCTGCGGTTCCGCCGCGGCGCGGGCGTGCGGCTGGGGTAGGAGTTCGCGTCGATCACGGCGCCGGGCGCGGCACGTGACGCGGGCTCGGGGCCGCCCGTGCCATGTCGCTCGGACGTTCGCTCCGGCCTTCCAGGCCTACGCTCACTCGAAGCCGGCCGCGCTTCGCCATCCTGGCTCCGCTTGCCGCCTACGCCGGCTCCATGACACGGGCGGCCCCTCGCGGGTTCTCGAGAGGCGGCGGGCGCGTGATCGATGCGGGGGGAGGTGGGATCGGTTACGGCGTCGGGCGCGGGACGTGACG
>Ga0208249_1000317_pt1 | contig 15591 bp, 23 predicted proteins | sample CryBogmetaGMA1M_FD_184546 | JGI IMG/M metagenome (GOLD analysis project Ga0208249, IMG submission 184546) | Freshwater microbial communities from Crystal Bog, Wisconsin, USA - MA1M (SPAdes) | ecosystem: Environmental > Aquatic > Freshwater > Lake | place: Crystal Bog, Wisconsin, USA | collected...
GATACGAAGTTTTTCCAGCACGAGAACGACTCCTTTGCTCCCCCCGACCAGCGACGCCCCCGAGTTTTTCGATCACGCGTAGCCAAAGCCGAGAACGTGGGGCTCACGTGACCAAGCCCCTTGGCCTCAGCCAGTTGGGCCCGAAGAATCCTTCCCGCTAACTCTTCGCCGTTTTCTTCTGCGAGACCTTCTTCTGCCGCTTGACGACCGGAGCCGGGCCGGAGATCTCGGTCACGGTGCCACCGGCAGCGAGAATCTTCTCACGGGCTTGGGCACTGAAGTGGTGAGCCGACACTTTGAGCGATTTCGAGATCGCCCCTTCCCCGAGGATCTTGACTGAGTCCCAGACTCCTTTGGCAAGCCCAGTGGTCCGAAGCGATTCAGGGTTCACCTCGGCACCGGCGGCAAAGCGGGCCTCGAGATCATCCACATTGACGCACGTGACGATCCGGCCGTGTCGGTTGTGGAAACCGCGCTTGGGGATTTGCCGAATGAGCGGCATTCTCGCCCCTTCGAAGATCCCAGCCGCACTCCAACCGGCAAGCTGCCCCTGCCCCTTGTGGCCGCGACCAGACGTCTTGCCACGGCCTGAACCGGGACCACGTCCAATCCGAAGGCGGCGGCGGTTCTTATTGATGCCCTGATTGACGTCATTGACCTTCATCGAATCGCCCTCTGCTCGAAGCCTTCCGGTGACACCAACCAGGTGCATCAAAAAGGCCAAAGTTTCGTAAGCCGGCGGATCCTTTCCGCCCTCTGCCAATCAAGACCATCAACCATCACCGCCCGCCCCATCGCCCACCAAAGGCAGATCAGGAGAGGGTAACGCCGCGCAACCGCTCGACTTCGCTCTTCGTCCTCAATTGCTTCAGACCATCAAGTGCTGCTTTGACGAGATTGACGGGGTTCGTCGAGCCATGAGCCTTGGTGAGGACGTCGCGGATGCCGGCAGACTCACAGACCGCCCGAACCGCCGCACCAGCGATGATCCCTGTACCCGGGCTGGCGGGAAGGAGAATCACCTTCGAAGTGCCGCTGTTCCCCTCGACACGGTGGGGGATCGTTCCGGCTTCAACGGGAACCTCGATGAGGTTCTTCATGCCGTCCTTGATCGCTTTCTCAACGGCCGGCGGAACTTCATTGGCTTTGGCATAGCCACAACCAACTTTGCCGCGGCCATTTCCGACGACAACGAGACCGGCAAAACTGAAGCGACGACCACCCTTGACAACGGTGGCACAACGCCGAACCTTGACAACCTTCTCGGCAAACTCACCGCCACGTTCACCACCGCGTTCCCCACGATGGTCACGATCACCGCCACGGCCCTGACTGCTACTGGTCGACACGGTCTTCGATGCTCCGGATGGTTTGGCTGGTTGACGTCTTGTCCCTCACCACCCTCATCCCGAAACGCGGGGGAGGGCCAGATGACAAGACCATGGTGATCAGAACTCGAGGCCGGCAGCCCGCGCCGCATCGGCCAACGCGGCAACCCTGCCATGATAACGGAACTCGCCCCGATCAAAGCATACTTTCTTGACGCCAGCGGCCTGGGCCCGCTCGGCGACCGCGCGACCGATCGCCTCAGCAGCCTGCTTGTTGCCACCGAACCCTACGGCATCACGAATCTGCTTGTCGACCGAACTCGCAGACGCCAACGTTCGCCCTGAGGCATCGTCGATGATCTGAGCATAAATATGCTTGTGCGAACGGAACACGGCCAGACGGGGCCGCTCCGCGGTGCCGCGGATATGCCGGCGGACACGGAAACGGCGGCGCATCCGCTGCCTGAGAATCGTGCGGGCGTGGTCCATGGAAGCGTGACTGCGGGGGGGAGTGGAAAAAGGACGTCAGAGGGGAAAACGTATCCCGTCGATCGATTACTTCGTGACCGCTTTGCCGGCTTTGCGACGCACCTGCTCGCCCTCGTAGCGGATGCCCTTACCCTTGTAGGGTTCCGGCTTCCGACGGGCACGAACTTCGGCCGCGAACTGGCCGACAAGATGCTTATCAATGCCCTTCACGACGATGTGCGTCTGATCGGGGCAGGTGACCGTTAGACCGGCAGGAATCGGAAGCTGAAGTTCGTTGGCGAAACCAACACGTAGCTGAAGTATGTTTTTCTGGATTGCGGCGATGTAACCGACACCGACAATCTCGAGTTTCTTCTCGTAACCCTTTGAAACACCCTCGACCATGTTCGCAGCGAGGGCTCGAGTAAGGCCGTGAACCGACCGCGACGTGCGATCGTCACCGCCACGCGTCACCTTGAGGTGGCCGTCAGCCGGATCGACCCCAACTTTCACCGCCGGATGAACCTTGTGTTCAAGCTTTCCGAGCGGACCTTCGACCCTGAGCGTAGCGCCATCAACGGCCACCTTGACGCCCTTGGGGATCTCCACTGGAGCTTTGCCGATTCTCGACATGACCTCGACCTTTCGTTGCTCAACCAGCCAGCACTCGTTATCCAGTCTCGCTCAATTCGACCACCCAACCGTCCTTGACCCCAGCCCACGCCACATGGGCGAAGGCTTGGAAAAGCCCAGTTGCAGCTCACCACAGTTCGCAGAGCACTTCTCCGCCGAGCTTCCGCTGGCGAGCCTCGCGGTCACTCACCACGCCGCTACTGGTCGACAGGATCGAAATCCCGAGGCCACCGAGAATCGGACGTAGACGAACCGAACGACTGTAGACACGGCGGCCAGGAGAGCTCACCCGCCGAATGTGGCGGATGAGGCGCTCACCGTTCGGTCCGTACTTCAGTTCGATCTGCAGCTTTGAAGCCGGCTCAGCTTCCACTTCCTTCCAGTCCCAGATGTACCCTTCACGCTTGAGTACGTCCGCCACGCCGCGCTTCACCTTGGAGCTTGGAATCTCCACGATAGCGCGTTCAACGCGCACCGCGTTGCGGATGCGGGTGAGCATGTCGGCGATGGGATCGGTCATCATGTCGAGAGAACCCTTTCGGAACTGTGAACCCTGCCAGCGAATCTTTCTATTTACCGCGCCCCTGCTAACCGTCGCCGCCACATCGGACAGCAACGGAACAGACCGGTTGTCACCAACTTGCCTTCTTCACACCGGGGATATTTCCCTGATCGGCGAGCTTCCGGAAACAGATCCGGCAGAGCCCAAACTTGCGGTAAACAGCCCGAGGACGACCGCAGAGCATGCAGCGCTGCACCTTGCGGGTCGAGAACTTCGGAGGCCGTTTGGCCATCGCGATCTTTGACTTGCTTGCCATAGATGATTCCAACGAAGCCGCAAAACGGCCGCAACTGTTCTACCAGGGCCCACAGGGACGGCAGCATCTGCCGCGACTCCGGACCACCCACGATCGTCCGTGCCACTACGCCGCGGCACCCTCATCGCCATCCTTCTTCAACGGCACACCCATCGCCCGGAGAAACTGTCTGGCCTCGTCGTCATTCTTGGCCGACGTGACAAGCGTAATGTTCATTCCTTGCGGCCGAGTGTACTTGTCCGGATTGATTTCCGGGAAAACCATCTGCTCAGAAAGTCCGAGGCTGTAGTTGCCATGGCCGTCAAAAGCTGTGCTCGAGAGCCCGCGGAAGTCGCGGACACGGGGCAGGGCCAGCGACACGAGCCGATCGAGAAACTCATACATCCGCCGACCGCGTAGCGTGACCTTGCATCCGATGGGGAGATTCTCGCGGAGCTTGAACCCCGAGACGGCAGCCTTCGACAGCGTGGCAATCGGCTTTTGGCCGGTCACCTGGGTGAGGGCATTGATAGCCTCTTCGAGATACTTCTTTTCGGTGACGGCAATCCCGACGCCCATGTTCACCACGATCTTCTCCAGCCGTGGGATCGCGTGAGCGTTGGTGCGATCGAGCGCCTTGCTGAGGGCCGGTTGCACCGTCTTGAGGTAGTGCTCGAGCATACGCGGCGTCTCAAGCACGCCGGTCGCTTCCGTGGCACCCTTTTCGACTTCACTCGCTTTGGTCTTCTTCGCCATCGCAACCGTCCTTTTTATTGTCCTATCCGTCGCCCCGAGGATCCCCGGAGCCCATCTCACCCAACCGCCTAACCAACGTCGCCAAACTCATCTACCGTAGCGCAACCGTCGAGCCATGATCCAACCGCCCGAGGAACACCCGCTCGTTCACTTCGCCGCTTTTGCCGCCCTGATCTTTCCGTTGTCGGCACCGCACTTTTTGCAGGCCCGAACTCGTCCGCCGTCGGCAAGCACTTTGACACCGAGTCGCGCCGGCTTGTCACACGATCCGCAAACGACGAGGACGTTCGAAGCGTCGATCGGCATTTCCTTGCTCAACCGCCCCCCCTGGGGATTCTTCTGGCTGCGCCGCATGTGGCGGTAGACGAGGTTCACGCCCTCCACCACGATCTTGCCGTCAGCGCGACGGACCGATAGCACCTTGGCACGAGTGCCCTTGGCGTTACCCGTTTTCACTTCCACCATGTCGCCAGATCGGATCAACATCAGACCACCTCGCTCGCCAAACTGACGATTTTCATGAAATTACGATCCCGCAGCTCACGGGCGACGGCTCCGAAGATGCGCGTGCCCTTCGGGTTCTTGTCATTGTCGATGATAACGCAGGCATTGGTATCAAACCGCACGTAGCTGCCGTCGTCACGACGAGTAGGCTGCTTGCACCGAACGATGACGGCCTTGACGACCGCCTTCTTCTTCACATCGCTGCCGGGAATGACGGTCTTCACGCTGCAGACGATGATATCGCCGATACCTGCTGTTCGCTTCTTGCTTCCACCAAGCACCTTGAAGCACATGACTTCCTTGGCGCCGGTGTTGTCAGCCACGACCAACCGCGATTGCATCTGGATCATGTCGAGGCTCCTTCCCCGGCCTTGCGACCGGTCGCCGACGCTTCCTCAGCCTTTGCGGCCGACTCATTGAACTGCGTAGCACGGGCGCCGCTTCGCAGCGATGCGACGTCAACGGCCGTGCTCTTGGTCACCACGCGCACGAGTTCCCAACGCTTCAGCCGACTACGCGGGCGGCACTCGACGATCTCGACAAGATCGCCCGGACCGGATGTCTCATCCTCGTCGTGAACGTGGCAGATCGTCCGCCTGTGGAGAATGCGGCTGTACTTGTTGTGCCGCACAACCCGCGGAATCTCGACCCGCCGCGTCTTGCTCGACGCGGCACTGGTCACCGTGCCTGTTTCCACTCGCCTTGGCATGACTGCTTCCTGTCTGACTTCTTTCCGCCCGCCTCAGATCCCCAGCCCCGAACCCCACGCTTGCACAAGCCCGGCATTGGCCGGCCCGCTCAACCATCACTCGCCGCTCTGTGTCTGCTTCTTGAATTGTCGCCGTCCGGAGACCCCGGCTTTGCCAGTCTCATGAATCTTCGCGCGACCAGTCGCCCGCTTCTTCTTGGCGTGCTTGCCATGAAGAACGGCGTCGTGTTCTGCCTGATCCACTGGAGCCCCATCCGGCCCAGTTGGAGGGACAACCAAGGTCCCACGCTGGGCCAAAATGGTCTGACAGCGAGCGATCGACCGTCGCTGCTTCTTCACATCAGAGGGCGATGCGAGTTTCTCCGTCTGGGCCTGCAACCGAAGCTTGAACAGCATCTCGGCCGAGTCCTTCCAGACCAGCCGGATCTGTTCGTCGCTCATCTCTCGAAGTTCACGCACTTTGCTCATGTCTGCCGCCCAGGAGAAATGCACTGCCGTCAGTAAAAAACCGGACCTACCACCCAAAGCCACCCGACTGGGTTCCGCAATAAGGCTGACCATCAATCGAAACCATCGCCGATCGCTTGTCCGAACCGGTTTGGTCCGCACCGGGCGTCAAGAGTTAACTCTCTCTTACATGACCCGCCGCTTCACAAACCGAACACGAACCGGCATTTTGTGCGCGAGGCGAGCCAAGCACACTCGAGCCGCTTCTTCCGAAACGCCACCGATCTCATAAAGAACCGTGCCAGGCTTGATCACAGCCGCCCAAAACTCGGGTTCGCCTTTTCCCTTACCCATTCGGGTCTCGAGAGGAATTGACGTAATCGACTTGTGGGGAAACACACGTACGTACAGCCGGCCCTCGTTACGGAGGTACTGACTGGCCGCAATGCGCCCGGCCTCGATCGTCGCAGCAGCCAGCCAACCCGGTTGCTCGGCCTGGAGGCCGAAGTCACCGAAGACGACGCGGTTGCCGCGAGAGGCATCACCTCTTATACGACCTCTTTGGCTTTTTCGGTGCTTGACCCTCTTGGGCATCAGCGCCATCGCCATTCTCCTCGTACATGCCTTGGTTGACCCACACTTGAACGCCGATGTTGCCCTGCGCCGTGGGAGCCTCGCAGAACCCGTAATCAATCTTCGCGCGAATCGTCGACAGGGGCATCGACCCCGCGATACCCTTCTCGCACCGAGACATTTCCGCTCCGCCAAGCCGTCCAGCGAGCTGGATCTTCACACCCTTGGCACCGGCGTCCATGGTCGTGTCGATAGATCGCTTCATCGTTCGGCGGAACGCAGCCCTCTTCGTGAGTTGGTCGCAGATGTCCTCGGCGATCAACTGGGCCTGTATCTCGGGCCTCGAAACTTCTTCGACCTTGAGATTCACGCGCCTGCCGAGCAACTGCTGAAGTTCGTCCTGAAGACGATCGACTTCTTGCCCCTTCCGGCCAATCAGCACGCCAGGACGCGCGGAGTGGAGGATCACCTTGACCTCATCGCGAGTCCGCTCAATCTCGATCTTGGGGATGGCGGCAGCGCGATACTTCGTCTTGATGAAACGACGAACCTTGAAATCCTCCAAGAGGAGATCGCGGAAGTCCTTCTTCGAGGCGTACCAGCGGCTCTTCCACGGCTCGGTGATTCCGGTGCGGAAACCGACGGGGTTAACCTTCTGTCCCATGAACTCGTTCCTGCCTTGTTTTCGTAAGCTCTGCTTCGTGTCCTGCGAAACCCGCAACAGTCGGTTTTATGCCGACCGAAACCCGCCCTGGTCACTCCGCCGGTGCTTCCAAAGCCACCTTGATGTGAGACATCCGCCGCTTGATCCCAAACGCCATGCCACGGGCACGGGGACGGATCCGCTTGAACATTGGACCACCATCCACCCGGGCGTCGATGACAACGAGGTCATCAACGGCGGGGGCCTGCTGGTGCTCTGCATTTCCAAGAGCGCTCTTGATGACCTTCTCGAGCATCCGGGCACCACGATGGGGCTGGAAGCGAAGAATGTCGAGCGCCTCGTCCGCGAACTTCCCGCGAACAAGATCGGCCAATGCCCGCACTTTGCGGGGACTGATCCGTGCGAACTTGTGAATTGCCGTGTACGCCATTGCTCACTTCACTCCAATGCCAGGCTTCCTTGCGGAAGCCCAACTCAGCCGCATCACTTCGCCGCTTCCTTGACCTTGCCGCCGTGCCCGCGGAACGTCCGCGTCGGGGCGAACTCGCCGAGCTTGTGACCGACCATGTCCTCGGTAACAAACACTTTGAGGTGCTGCTTGCCGTTGTGGACCATGAACGTCAACCCAATGAATTCCGGAACAATCGTGCAGGCCCGAGACCACGTCTTGATCGGATCTCGCTTGCTGCCGGCCAGTTGAGCCTCGACCTTCCCATAAAGCCGGGGGTCGATATACGGCCCCTTCTTTGAACTGCGTCCCATGGTCTATCGAGCGACTGGCGCTCTCCCCTGCTACCTGTGAATGCTTTGACTGGCCGTGTGTTACTGCTGGCTGATAGTACCTGCCCGTATCGAATGCCGCCGATCAAAGCGGCACAATCAACTTAGCTTAACGGAGCTTGAGTTGCCCGTACCGCCGACTCTTCCGACGCCGAACGATCGCCGAACCGGACGGCTTCCGCGGCTTCCGCGTTCCACCACCCTTGGCGCTCTTACCAGTCGGACTCACCGGATGCCGGCCGCCCTTCGTGCGCCCTTCACCACCGCCGTGGGGGTGGTCGATCGGATTCATCGCTGTGCCGCGGACCGTCGGACGAATACCCATCCAACGCTTCCTTCCGGCCTTCCCAAGCACCACATTCATGTGTTCGGAATTGCCGATCGCGCCGATGGTGGCCCGGCATGCAGACGGAACTCGACGGATTTCACCGCTCGGGAGCGTGAGTTGAGCCCACTGCAATTCGCGGGCGACAAGGACAGCCGAAGAACCAGCCGAGCGACAGAGACGACCACCCCTACCAGCCTGCAACTCGACGTTGTGCACCTGCATGCCGAGCGGTATGGCCGACATCGGAAGGCAATTCCCAACCTCGGGGGGAGCGTCTGCGCCACTCAGGACCGTCGCACCAACCTTGAGCCCTTCCGGCGCCAGAATGAAACGCTTCTCACCGTCGGCATACACCACGAGGGCCACGCGACAGGTGCGATTGGGATCGTACTGAATCGAATCAACCTTTCCCGGGACGCCATCTTTGTTCCGACGGAAGTCGATCAGCCGGTAATGCTGCATGTGACCGCCGCCGCGATGCCGCGACGTGATCTTGCCCTGGTTGTTGCGGCCGCCAGTTTTGTGCTTGCGCACGCGAAGTTGCTTCGGCGCCTCAGCACCCGGAGTGAGCTCCTTGAAATCGGAGACGCTCGCGTTCCGACGGCCAGGACTGGTCGGGTTGTAGTTGCGGATTCCCATGGCTTCCGAAGCTCTCGTGTCTCGTGTTTCGCGGCTGGCTCGTACGGTCGATCAACCGTTCAGAACAGGTCGATCTTGAAATCGGGCTTCAATGTCACGATGGCTTTCTTCCAGGCCTTCGCGCTCGTCCGCCGCGTGCGACTGCGGCGTGCCTTTCCGATACGGTTTTGGACCGCAACCTTCTCGACCTTGACATTGAACATCTCCTCCACGGCCCGACGGATATCGGGCTTGGTCGCCGCGGTGACGACTTCGAAGGAATACGCACCATTGCGCTGAGCCCGATGCATCCCCTTTTCGGTGACGAGCGGGCGAACGATCACTTGGTGAGAACCAAGTCGCGGATTCAGCATCGGGGGGGGCGGAACGGGAACGGCCATGAATCACTCTCCTCGCGTGGTCTTGCGGGCTGCCGAGGCCTTAGCGACCGGCTTCGATGCCTTCCGCGCCGATGAAGGACGCGACTCCGGCGACTTCACCTTGGCCTTCACCGACTCACGAAATGCGTCAATGGCAGCCGTGGTCATCACAATCTTCCGCGGCCGCAGAATCGCCCAGGCATTGAGGTCGCCAACAGGCGAGACCGAAACACCTTCGATATTCCGAGCCGACTTCCAGAGATTGTCGTCGTGCTTCTCCGGCGCAACGAGCACCGTGTGCTCAGCGACACCAAGAGCCCCAAGCAGACCGTAGACGGTCGACGTCTTAGGAGCCGACAACGCGAGCGAATCGACGAGACGGACCTCATCGTCGGCGAGCCTTGCGGCCAACGCCATTCTCGTTGCAGCCTGAAGCGACTTGCGCGGCATCCGGAAACCAAAGTCGCGAGGACGTTTAGCAAAGATGTGACCGCCGCCACGACGAGTACCACTTCGTCGACCACCGGCACGAGCATTACCCGTACCCTTCTGGCGATAAAGCTTCTTGGTCGAGCCAGCAACCTCACCCCGCGACTTGGTGCGGTGAGTGCCCTGACGGAGATTCGCCTGGTACATCACCACGGCGTCGTGCAGGAGTTGCTTGTTGACCGAGGGAGCAAGCTCCGCCGGGTCGATTTCGTACGTCCCGACCTGCTTACCACTCAGGTCATATACGGCAAGATTCACTTCGCACCCGCCTTCTTCTTGGAAACCGGCGCACCGGGACCGGCAACCTTCTTGATCAGATTCGTCTGCTGGACGACCACCATCGCGCCATTGGGGCCGGGCACCGCCCCTCGCACGAGCAGGAGATGATTCTCCTTGTCGACGCGAACGACCTTAAGGTTCCGCATCGTGGACCGCTCGTTTCCGAAGCGCCCCGCCATCCGCTTCCCCTTGAAAACACGGGCCGGCGAAGTGTTCATGCTCGTACCGCCCTGATGGCGATGGACCTTCTTGACACCGTGAGAGGCCCGCTGCCCCTTGAAGCCATGTCGCTTCATGACACCGGCGGTACCACGCCCCTTGGTGGTGCCAGTCACGTCAACGCGAGCAACCCCTTCGAAGACCTCGACAGAGAGATCCTGACCGACCTCAATCCCTTCGGATGTCCCGCGAAACTCGCGAACAAAACGCTTCGGCTCGCAGTCGGGCCTGGGGAGCAAAACAACCCCCGCCTCGGTCCTGCGCTGACTCCGCTTGCTCTCCAGTTGAGCGACTTGGCCGCGGACAGAGCGACTCGCCAACCGGCGAGGCTTATCGAGAAACCCGACCTGAAGGGCCGAGTAGCCGTCACGCTCGAGCGAGCGGAGGCGCAGAACTTTGCATGGCCCAGCCTCGATGACCGTGACGGGCACCACAGTGCCGTCGGCGTCGAACACCTGAGTCATGCCCACCTTGCGCCCGATCAACCCCTTGCGGGCCGGACGCTCAGCCTTGGCACGAGCCCCACTCCTGGAGCCCTTGGCCCCAGCAGAAGCAATGCCACCGGTTGTTACTTGAGCAGCCATGTTGTACGCCGTCGAAGCTCCCCACCCCCCGATAAGGGAAGCCGAGGCTACCTCTGGATCACGCTCGAAGCCGCTGGCTGCGGGAGCACCCGAATGACCACCCCCCAGAGAGGAGCGACGATCCGGGCCTTACCCACAACGCCTTCCAAGCATGCCGTGTCGGACGCTCCTGAAAGTGTTGAAAAAACGCTTGAAAAACCGACGCCACAAACCGCGACAGCAAACCACCACGATCGCGACGACTATCTCGAGGAAGCCTTGATCTTGATATCGACGCCTGCCGGCAAGCTCAACTTATTGAGCGCCTCAATCGTCTTGGCCGTCGCCTGCACGATGTCGATCACGCGCTTGTGAGTGCGGATCTCGTACTGCTGACGGGCCTTCTTGTCGATGTGCGGACTGGAGAGAACGGTATACCGCTCGATTCTGGTCGGAAGCGGAATCGGCCCATGGACTTCGGAATTGGTTCGCTTGGCGGTATCGACAATCTCAGCGGCACTCTGATCGAGCACGCTATGGTCGTACGCTTCCATGCGAATGCGGATGATTTCCTGGGTTGGCCCTGCCACGGCTTACTCCACTGATGCTGGCCTATCGAACCTGACACACCGCACGAACACACCGAGTACGACCAATCCACCAAACCGACCCAGCCGGCCCGCAGGCCTCAACCCTGCCCCGCAAACCCCAGCCAAGCCAATCGGAAAAAAAACCAAACAAATCGACCAAAACCCCACCAACCTGCTCTCCACGACGCCCTCAGCGCCCCGACTCGGCCTCTTCCAGGGGACACAGTGCCCCGGGAAGCCGGTGGAAACGATGCCATCCCTCCGGATGAACATTTTTGGAGGGACAGGCTGCGACAGCCTCAGGCGTCCATTTCAGGCCGCGGGCGTCGCTGTGGGATCGAAGAGGAAAATGTAAGGATGGGTGAGTGCGGTGTCAACACGCCCCCTCGGTCCGGCGTGTGAAAAGGTGTTTTTGTCCCGATTTTTCGATCGAGAGCCTCGTTCGCTTGGCGTGCGCGTCGTTGATTTCCACGGTTCGAGGCAACATCCGCCCCCATTCCCGAGGGATCGCGGAGGTTTTCGGGACGCGTTTTTCGATTTCTGAATCCGTCGGGCAGCGTGCGGGGAGCACCTTTCCTCACAGGCTGTGGATCAAGTGCCGGCCCGACCGCACGAGGAGGTCGCGAGTGCTTGGTACTCGGGAAAACCGGAGGTTTTCCAAGTGGAAAAAGGTCATGGATGACTTTTTCCACGGGCAGCTAAGTGGCGCTGGATCGATTGCGTTGAGAGGGGGAATTGCTTGTGGATTTCCAGGAAATTGCCCGGTAAGCCTTCTTCTCATGCGGGAGACACCGTAGAAAATCGACCGGGCGTCGACGCCGACCTGTTCCCCGCGGCAGGAGATCGCAGGATCCCCCGGTTTCAGGATCCCTGTTTTTCGCCGTGATCGCGCCCCTCTGCCGCCCTCCCTTCCAAGAGAGACCCGCCATGAAAGCGTTGCTCCTCACCTCCCCCGGGAAACTGACTTACACCGAGGTCGATGCCCCCGATCCAGGCCCCGGGGAGGTTCGGATCCGCGTCGCCGCCTGCGGGATCTGCGGGAGCGACGTCCATGGATTTACCGGGTCGACGGGGCGGCGAATCCCCCCCCTCGTGATGGGCCATGAGGCTGCTGGCACGGTCGATGCCGTCGGCGAGGGGGTTCACGATCTGGCCGTCGGCACTCGGGTCGCCCTCGACTCGACCGTCTTTTGCGGTCAATGCACCCACTGCCTCAACGGCCGGGAGAATCTCTGCACCGACCGGCAGGTGCTGGGGGTTTCCTGCGGGCCCTACCGTCGCCATGGCTGCTTCGCCGAGCAGGTGGTGGTGCCCCGTCGGGTGGCCTATCCGATCCCCGACAGCCTCGACTTCATCGCGGCATCTTTGCTCGAACCGCTCACCATTGCCCTTCACGCCGTGCATCTGGCAGGCGTCGGTCCGCAAACCCGCTCGGCGGTTGTCGTCGGGGCCGGGCCGATCGGTTTGGCCTGCGTCGCGTCGCTGCGGGCCTATGGGGTGCCGAGGATAGCCGCGATCGATCTCGATGAGGGACGACTCGCCCAGGCCCGCTCTCTCGGCGCGACCGAGACGTTCGTGGCCGGGAATGACGCCGGCGTGAAGGCGGCGCGGTTCGGAACGTCGACGCCCGACACCGACGGCGCTGACGTCGTCTTCGAGGCAGTCGGGGCCACGGCGCCGGTGCGGACGGCGATCGAGGCCTGCACGCGGGGGGGCACCGTGGTGCTCGTCGGCAACGTTTCCCCCCAGATCGAGATGCCGCTGCAGATGGTCGTCACCAGACAGTTGCGGCTCCAGGGATCCTGTTCGTCGGCCGGAAGCTACCCAGAAGCGATCCGGTTGGTCGCCGAGGGAAAGGTCGACCTGTCTTGCTTTGTCAGTAAGGTCGCGCCGTTGTCGGAGGGGGTCGAGTGGTTTCATCGCCTCCACGAACGGGAGCCAGGCCTCGTGAAGATCGTGCTAACCCCGTGATTCCCCGCTTCGAACGTCTCGACAGCCAAAGAAGGACCCCTCCAATGACATTCGCTCCACCCACCGGGCCAGCCCTGTTTGATCTCGCCGGCCGCACGGCACTCGTGACCGGCGCCAGCCGTGGCCTGGGGCTGCAAATGGCCGGGGCCCTCGCGCGGGCCGGCGCCGATCTCGTGATCACCGCCAGGAAAGTCGAGGATCTGGCAGCGTCTCGGGCCGCGCTCGAGGCCCACGGCCACCGCGTCACACCGCTCTCCCTTGATCTCCGCAGCGAATCGAGCATCCGCGACTGCGCGGCGGCCGCGATCGAAGCCGCGGGGGCGATCGACATCCTCCTCAACAACGCCGGATGCAACATCCGCAAACCTGCCGTGGAGGTGACCTGGGACGATTGGAACACCATCCTCGACACGAATCTCCGCGGCACGTTTTTCATGGCCCAAGCGATGGCACGGCACATGATCCCACGAAAACAGGGGCGGATCATCAATATCGGGAGCGTGACGAGCGTCTTCGGCTACGCCGGCCTGACCCCCTACTCGGCCAGCCGTGGCGGCGTGAAGCAGATGACGATGAGCCTCGCCGACGACCTCGGGCCGCATGGAATCACGGTCAACTGCCTGGCCCCCGGATGGTTTCGCACCGCTCAGAACGACGTCATGTACCGCGACGAGGAATGGATCGCCTACCTCACCGAAAGGATCCCCCTCAAGCGTCCGGGGAAGGCAGAGGATCTCGACGGGGCCGTGGTGTTCCTCGCCTCCGACGCAAGCGCCTACGTGACCGGGCAGACGCTCCTCGTCGACGGCGGCATCACGACCGGCTCGACCCGGGCCCTGCCGCTGAAAAAACCCGTTTGAGGTTGGCGTCAACCATGGCGGACACCCCCACCACCCGCAACAGCGAACTTTTTTTTCCCGCCGCCGACGGTCCGTTTTTCGATTGGCATCGGACCAATTCGGGCAGCGACAACGCCGAACTGGTGAGTGCCGAACTGGCGAGACTGGCCTACGCGCCGCTCCCACGGATCGAGGCGGAACTGCGACGGATCGGCTACGACTTCCTCGAGACCCTCGAGAGCCGACGGCTTTTCTCCGCGCGTGCCGCCGCCGACGGCTTTCTCTGCCGCGATCCACGGTCAGGGACCCTGTTCGCCGTTTTCCGGGGCACCGAGACGGGGAACCTCGACGATCTCCTCGCCAACCTGCTCGTCGATCCGATCGAGTGGCGGCCGGGGACGATCGTCCAACGCGGTTATGGCCGGACGTTCGACGAGCTCCGCGGCCCCCTCGAGCCTTGGCTACTCGAGCCACCCGGCCGCACGATCGCCACTGGCCACAGCCTCGGTGGGGCCTTGGCGACGCTGTGCGCCTTCGACTTCCCGGAGGTGGAGCTGGTCACGTTCGGCGCGCCGCGTGTCGGCACCGACACGCTCGGCCTCCGACCGCGTCAGCCGGTGCGACGCTACGTGCACTGCTGTGACCTCGTCCCCCGCGTGCCCCCGACCCGTTTCAGCGAAGCCGACATCGAAGGCCTTGCCGACGGCCTCCTCGACAACCTCGGAAGCCCGGCGGGGTGGCTCGCCGCCGCGTCGCAGGCGGCGCTGCGGCAGTCGGCGAGGCTCGCGGCCGGGGCCGCGGCAAGCCTTGCGGCAGCACGCGGCTGGGACCACTCCTTTGTCCACCCTGGCCCGCTTTTCTACCTCGACCGGCGGGGGGGTATTCAAGTCGATCCGAGCGCCGAGAGCGTCGCCGCCGACCAACGGCAGGCCCGCAGCGACTACCGAGAGAGTCTCGGCATCACCGCGTCGGACATGAACGCCGCGGCGCTCCTCGAGGCGCTTGCCGGCCTGTCCGCGGCGCTGCTGCGAGGCGAGACCGATTCGGCCCGCTCCGCACGGGAGCGGCTGTTTGCCGAACTCTCCCGCAGCGACGCGATTGGAAGAGTGGTCTTCCGCGATCTGGCCGACCACGCCGCGATTCACTACGTCCGCGTCCTTCTCCGGGCGACGTGCGGGAGCGGCGCCGGATATTGATGGCCTGGCGGAGGGCGCGATCGATGCGGCCCTGCCCGCCGCTCACATGAATGCGTCGGCCGTTTCCGCCGGGGCCGGGCCATACTTGAGCGGGGCCATCGTGAAGCTCGCCCGCCCCTGGCTGACGCTCCGGACCGCGGCCGAATAGCCGAACATGCTCGCCAGTGGAGACTCCGCCGTGAGCACCGTCACGCCGGCGCGAATCTCGGTTGCCGTGATCATCGCCCGCCGCTGCTGGAGATCATTGATGACGTCGCCGAGGTGCTCCTCGGGCACACTCACCTCGACCCGCATCACCGGCTCGAGCAGCACCGACCCGGCAGCGGCCAGGAGTTTGTCGACAGCGTCCGCGGCAGCTATCCGGATCGCGACCTCCCCCGGCGGCGGCTCGGGGATCGGGCTCTCGAGGACAACGATCCGCACGCCCCACAGCGGGCAGCCCTTGAGCCCCCCCCGCTCC
>Ga0208249_1000318_pt1 | contig 15579 bp, 13 predicted proteins | sample CryBogmetaGMA1M_FD_184546 | JGI IMG/M metagenome (GOLD analysis project Ga0208249, IMG submission 184546) | Freshwater microbial communities from Crystal Bog, Wisconsin, USA - MA1M (SPAdes) | ecosystem: Environmental > Aquatic > Freshwater > Lake | place: Crystal Bog, Wisconsin, USA | collected...
CAGCACGTCTACTGCGAGATCGTCCGCCACGACATCTCGGCGGCGCGCATCCGCGAACTCGCTCCACGAGGCATCATTCTCTCCGGGGGCCCGGCGAGCGTGTACGAGACGGGGGCGCCCCGCTGCGATCCGGCGCTCTTCAGCCTCGGCATCCCGGTGCTCGGCATCTGCTATGGCATGCAACTCGCGTGCGACGCGCTCGGGGGCCGCGTCGGCCGGGCCGCGGCGCGGGAATACGGGCGGTCGGACTGCGAGGTCGTGGATGCCGACTCGCTGTTCGCGGGCGTGCCGGCCCGCACCGAGGTGTGGATGAGCCACGGTGACCAGGTCGACGGGATCGCGAACGAGTTCGTGCCGCTGGCCCGCACGGCCACTTGCCCGTTCGCCGCGGTCCGCCACAAGTCGCTGCCCGTCTTCGGGCTGCAGTTTCACCCCGAGGTCACCCACACGCCGGCGGGTGGCACGATCCTCGCCAACTTCCTCACCCGCGCCTGCGGCTGCCGCGGCACGTGGCGGCTCGACGACTTCGCGGCGTCGCAGATCGCCGACATCCGCCGCCGCGTCGGGGGCGACCGCGTGATCTGCGGGCTCTCCGGGGGCGTGGACTCGGCGGTCGTGGCCGCCCTGCTGAGCCGGGCGATCGGCGACCAGCTGTCGTGCATTCTCGTGGACAACGGCCTGCTGCGACGGGGTGAGGCCGCGGCCGTGATCGAGGAGTTCACCGGTCACTTCCGCACCGACCTCCACGTGGTGGCCGCCGAAGATCGCTTCCTTGGCGTGCTCGCGGGCGTCACCGACCCGCAGGAGAAGCGGCGGCGGATCGGCAAGGCGTTCGTGGACTGCTTCGCGGCGGAGGCGGCCAAGGTCAAAGACGCGCGGTTCCTCGCCCAGGGCACGCTCTATCCCGACGTGATCGAGAGCGGCGCGGCCGCCGACGGGCCCGCCGCCACCATCAAGCTGCACCACAACGTCGGCGGCCTGCCCGATGACCTGCAGTTCGAACTCATCGAGCCACTCCGCGACCTGTTCAAGGACGAGGTCCGGCAGCTGGGGCTGCAGCTCGGCCTGCCCGAGCGGATCGTCTGGCGGCATCCGTTTCCGGGCCCCGGCCTCGCCGTCCGCTGCCTCGGGGAAGTCACCAGGCCACGGCTCGCCACCCTCCGCGACGCGGATGCCATCGTGCTCGAGGAACTCGACCGGGCCGGCCTCATGCGGCGGGTCTCGCAGGCCTTCGCCGTGCTCTTGCCCGTGCAGAGTGTCGGCGTGATGGGCGACGCCCGCACCTACGACGACGCGCTCGCCGTCCGGGCCGTGGAGACGGAAGACTTCATGACGGCCGACTGGAGCCATCTTCCCTACGACGTGCTCGCCCGGATCTCGACCCGCGTGATCAACGAGGTCCGGGGCGTGAACCGCGTGGTCTACGACATTTCGTCAAAACCGCCTGCCACCATCGAGTGGGAGTAGCGCCCCGTCCGCCGAAGGACGGTATTCTGAAGGCGGGGGCGGCACGCGGCCGCTCGCTGGAGGATTCGATGCAAGTCGCCATCGTCGAGGACGACCCGATCATCGCCAGGGCCGTCAGTTCCGCCATCTCGGCGGCCGGGCACCAGTGCCGCTGGATTCCCGACGGCAAGACAGCTGGCAAGGACGCGCTCCTCGCGAGCGATCTCGTGATCCTCGACCTGATGCTCCCGGGATCCGACGGCCTCTCGGTGCTCAAGGCGGCCCGGGCCGGCGGGGTGCGGACGCCGGTGATCGTGCTCACCGCACGCAGCCACGTCAGCGAGAAGCTCGAGGCCTTCGAGGCGGGCGCCGACGACTACCTCGTCAAGCCGTTCGCGATGGATGAACTGCTCGCCCGGATCGAGGCCGTCCATCGTCGGGCCGGGGACAAGCCCGCCATGACGCTCGCCGCCGGCTCCCTCACCGTCAGCCTCGCCAACCGCCGCGCGTCGCTCGACGGACGGCCGATCGATCTCACGCCGACGGAGTTCAACATCCTCGAACTGTTGATGCGATTCCAGGGGCAGGTCGTGACCCGGAAGATGCTCTGCGAGCATGTCTGGGGCTTCGACTGGGACGGCCCCACCAACGTGATCGAGGTGCACATCAACCGGCTCCGCGGCAAGGTGGACAAGGGCCGCGAGGTGTCGATGATCCAAACGGTCCGAGGCCGCGGCTATGCACTGGCGACCGATTGAGCGGCTGCGGAAGACCACGCTCCGCACGCGGCTGACGCTCTGGAACACGGCGGTCGTGATCCTGCTGACGACAGCCACCCTCGTGGCCGTCCGGCTGGCCGCCCGGAACGCGCTCTACGCCGATGCCGACGCGGAACTCCGCGCCGCCTCCCGGGAGATCGCCCTGGCGATCCGCGAACTCGGCGATGGCGACGAGGGCCCCATCGTGGCGGAGCTGCGCCGCAAGGTGGCCAGCCACGAGGAGCGGGGCTGGTTCCTCCATCTGCTCACCGCCGACGGCGCCACGGTCTGGAAGAGCGACCACTGCCCCCAGGAGGTCGTCGCCTACCCGCCCACCGACCTCGACCGGCTGGAGACCGCCAAGCAGGTCGGCCCGTTTCGCTACGTCCGCACCCGCGTCGATCGCCCGTCCGGGACCGCGTATCTCGTGCGGGTGGGCACCTACACGACCGGGCTCGACGAGAGTCTCGCCGGGCTGATGCGCCTGCTGGCGGCGGTGGGCGCCGCGTTCTCGCTCATCACACCGCTGGCCGCCTACTGGCTCGCAGGCCGGGCCACGAAGCCGCTGGGCTCCATGCTCCGCGCCGCCGAGCGGCTCAGCCCGACCCGCCTGGCCGACCGCCTCCCGGTCCGCGGCACGAGCGACGAGTTCGACCTGCTCGCCCGCACCATCAACGGCCTGCTCGACAAGGTGGCCAGCCACGTGGACACGCAGGAGCAGTTCGTGGCAGACGCAGCGCACGAGCTCCGGGGCCCGCTCGCCGGACTGCAGGGTTCGCTGGAGGTGGCAGCGGCCAGGCCCGACGCCACTGCAGCCGAGCAGGACGATCTGTTCGACATGCTCGAATCCGCCCGGCACCTGTCGAAGGTCGCCAACGACCTGCTTCTCCTGGCGGAGGTTGGTAATCCTCCGAGGCCAACGTCCTGCATGATCGTCGACCTGGTGACCGTGGCCCGCCAGGCCGAGGCGATGTTCTCCGGGGTCGCCGAGGAGAAGGGGGTGGAACTTCGCCTCCGATCCGATGGGCGCGTCGATGCCTGTGGCGATCCCGTCGAACTGCGGCGGATGCTGAGCAACCTGCTCGACAACGCGATCCGGTTCACGCCACCGTGCGGCACGATCGAGGTGCGACTCGTGGCCGCCGGGCCCTGGTCGATCCTCACGGTGACCGACACCGGGTCTGGAATCGCGGCCGGGGATCTCGACCACGTGTTCGACCGGTTCTTCAAGGCCGATCCGGCCCGCACCCCGGGTTCGAATGGTCGGAGCGGGGGGCTGGGGCTGTCGATCTGCCGGTCGATCGCCGAGTCGTGCGGCGGTACGATCGGCATCACGAGCCGGCTCGGCGAGGGCACGCAGGTCACCGTGCGGCTTCGCGCCAAGGCGCCTATCGAGGCGACGATTTGGTCCGTCGGAGAGTTCGCTGCCACGGCAAAGGCGCCCGCCTGAATCGCCCGGCCAGTGTTCGCGGAACGTTCCCGAGCCAGGCACCCCGGCCACCCTCCGGCCGACCGGGAAGGATGGGCAACATGCGCGGCCGCGGCCATGTTTTCCTCCGTAACTATCAAAACTTTCCTCATCGTCATATTCCCTCTCACCATCAAGGTCGCTGGTAGTTTTTGACGATTGCACCATGGCGGATGACTTTGCCGATTCGGCAATCCCCGGAGGTCATGCCATGGCCAAGAGTCCTTCCTCCGATGCTCGTGGTCGGAAGTTCCAGCGGTCCCTGCTGGGGATCGCCCTGCTGACCGGACTCTTCGTGCAGACGCCGCTCGTCGCGGCCGACGCCCTGCTCGTGCTCGGAGAGCAGGAATCGGCGACGATGTCGCTGCCGACTGTCGCCCGTGAGCTGGAGTCCTTCGGCCAGGTGGCGGAGGCCCTCGACCAGGAACGGCAGGCGATCAAGGACCTCGACGCTCGGCTCGAACGACTCGAGAAGAAGTCGAAGTCGGCCGTGGAGCCGCTGCCCTTGCCTGGCTCGAGAGACGGCCCAAAGGCGGCGGCCGACGCCGCCGGCAAGCCGGCCGACTCCAAGGACAAGGCCGCTGGCGACGCCGCGAAGAATGCCGCCGGCAAGAAGGACGAGAAGAAGCCCGCCGAGGAGCCCTACGAGGTCGGCAGCGACCTCGCCATGCCGCCCAAGTGGAATTACGGGCTCGAAGGTCTTAGCAGCCACAAGGACTTCCGCGTCAAGGTCGGCGGCCGCGTGCAGTTCGACAACACGGCCTTCTCACAGGGAGCCGGCCCCGCGGAGCTGCCGAAGAATGGCGGCCTCACCCCGCAGCTGCACGACGCCACGAACTTCCGCCGAGCCCGGTTCCGGATCGACGGCCGGATGTACGAAGTCTACGACTTCGCCACCGAGTTCGACTTCGTCAACCAGCTCAACAACTTCAGCCTCGCGGCCCCGACCGAGGCCGGCCTGGGCAACTACCCCGCCGTCACGGAGATGTGGCTCCAGATCCGCGAACTTCCGATCCTCGGCATCGTGCGGGCCGGCAACCAGAAAGACCCGTTCGGCTTCGAGCACATGACCAGTAGTCGCTATCTCAACTTCATGGAGCGGTCCTATGCCCAGGATCTCTACGAGGGCCCGTTCAACAACGGGTTCGTCCCCGGCATCCGCTCGCTCAACAGCACCGAAGACCAGCGATTTACCTGGTCGTACGGCCTCTTCAAGCAAAACGCCAACCCTTTCGGCTACGCGAACACCGGCCGGGCCAACTCGGTCGTCGGCCGACTCACCTGGCTGCCGGTGTACGAGGACGAAGGCAAGAAACTGCTGCACCTCGGCATCGCCGGCCGCGCCCAGCAGACCAATGCATTCGATCAGGTCCGCCTCCGGGCCCGCGGTGACATCCGCAACGGCCCGCCGGGACCGTTGAACTCGATCTACATCGACTCCGGCCTGCTCACCGCCACCTGGCAGAACCAGGTCGGGCTGGAGTTCGTGGGCAACAACGGCCCCTGGTCGTTCCAGTCGGAGTACTTCGGCAACTGGCTCTACAACACGAAGTCGAACACCGGTGCGTTCAATGCGACCGTCCCCGCCTACAGCACGAGCATGTCGGGAAGCCCGCTCAACGTCTATGCCCCCAACCCGAACTACGGCACCGCGGGCTCCCAGCCCTACGGCACCAACTGCGGCACCTACTTCACCAACAGCGGCTACGCCGAAGTCCTCTACTTCCTTACCGGCGAATCACGGGCCTACGACTTGGTCGAAAGCCGCTTCGACCGCGTGATCCCGCGCAACAACTTCTACGTGCTGCGCGACGCCAACGGACGGATCATCAGCAGCGAGGGCGCCCTGCAGGTCGGCATGCGCTACCAGTATGCGTCGCTCAGCGACGGACAGATCAACGGCGGCACGCTCAACGCCCTCACGGTCGGCCTGAACTGGTTCTTCAACCCCAACGCGAAGCTGCAGTTCAACTACGACTTCTGCTACCGCGACTTCACCAGCGTCTCCTTCGCTCCCGGCACGCAGAACATCGTCAGCCACCCCGGCAGCGGCTGGATCACCGGGTTCGGCACGCGGCTGGCCTTCGACTTCTGATCACCATCGCCACCAACCGTCCCACGAGGTTTCGCCATGCGTCCGACCCACGTCGTCCTCTGCCTAGCCTTGCTGTCGGGCGTCGCTCCCCGGCTCGCCGCCGCCGATGGCTGCTGCGGCCCCGGCTGCAGCTCATGCAAGCCCAAGTGGGAAGACAAGAAGACGAAGAAGGCCAAATACACGATCAAGTGCGCCGAGGAGTGCGGTCGCGGGACCGACTCCTGGTGCGATCACGGCTGCTGCCCCGAAGATACGTCGCCACCCGGCGTCGTCTTCACGCGGAAGAAACTCATGAAGACCGAGATCGACAAGGTCGATCGCATCCTCAAGTACGAGCTGTCGTCCCAGCCGGCCGCGCCGTGCGACTTGCCGGCCTGCGAGGCGCCGGCTCCGTGCTGGTACGACGTGCCGGGCCTGTGCCGCCGGCTGTTCGGCTACTGACACCGAACGGCCGGGCGGCCGCAGCCGTCACTCGACCGAGGCCGTGGCCTGAATGTCCGGGGACATGGCTCGCGGGTTGATCGCGAGGTCTAGGTCGGAACCGCCCTTCAGCGTCAGGCGGCGCACGGTCTCCACTTCCCGGCCATCCACCAGCGTGACGACGCGGACCTCGTAGTTCTCCCAGGCCTGGCCGTCGGCCAACGACTGGGTGCCGAACTCGCGAATCTCGCCCGTGCTGGATGTCAGCTGGCCCTCGATCCACACCTTGGCGTCGGCGGGCACGCGGAGCGTGAGCCGCGTGGTCGCCCCCACGAGGAGCGGCTTCGGTGCGTCGCTCTCCGCCTTCTTGTCGGGCGTGGCCGCAGGAGCCTTGTCGGCGGCGGCCGCCGGAGCCGCCGGGGTGGCCGCGGATGCAGAACCCCCAGCCGAGCCGTGTGATCCGCCGCCGCTCGAGCCGTGCGAGCCTCCGGACGAGCCGTGCCACCGATGATGGCGGTGGCTGCCGCAGGAGCCGCAGCCCGCGGCGTAGCGGTGGTGCCAGCCGGCCTCAACGGTGCAGGCGAAACCGGCCGTGACCACGATCACGAAGACGCGAGCCAGGGACGGGGTGAACAGGCGGTTGAGAAGTCGCATGGGAATGAGATCCGGAGTTGAAGGGGTTTCTCGGAGGTCTCGGCACGTGGGTGCGGCGGCCGCCCAGTCAAGCCTCGACGCCTGAGGCTAGTTTGCGACCTGGGCAACGCAAGTAGTCTAGGGAAACCTTGCGGGGATTTCACCTGATGCCTACGGGACCTGCGGACGCACGGCTCCCGTGATCCGCAGACTTTCGCCGGTCGCCGCAACCGGCATTCGAGCTTCGACCGTCACGACAGCGTCCTTCCCGCTCCGAATCCACCGGTTATGCGGAGGATATCGCTTTGAGCGGCTTATCGCGTCGAGCAGGATCGCCGGCTTGCCGGGGGCCAGTCAGGGACGGCCGCCCATCGGCATGTCCCGGAGAACCGCCCTGGAGCCGGATGCCGTGGCTCGTTGGGGTCGGCCTGCTCGCGGTCGCCGTTTCGTCGATCGCGCTCGCGGGAACGCACGCGTCGGTGGATTCCGGCGGGCTGGATGGCCCGCAGCTACCGCTCCCGAGCGTGACTGAGTCGTTCGGCTCATTCGCCGAAGTGTCGGCCGCGGTCGAAGCCGAACGGCGTCGGATCGCGGCGCTCGAAGATCGGCTCAGGCAACTCGAACGCCGGGCTCCGGTCGAGCCCCTCCCCGTCCCGGACGTGGCTCCGCCCGACGCCGTCCCCCCCACGTCACCGGCCCCAGCCAAGGATCTCCCGACGGCCGCCGACCCGTACGAGATCGGCAGCGACAAGAATCTCAAGCCAACGTGGAAAGACTCGTTTCAGGCCGAGTCGGCCAACAAGGACTTCCGCGTAAAGATCGGCGGTCGCACGCAGGTCGACGCCTCGGCATTCTCGGCGACGTCCGGTCCCAACCAACTGCCGACGCAGGGCGGTCTCACCCCTGAACTCAACGACACCGTCAACCTTCGGCGGGCCCGGCTCCGCATGGAGGGTCGGATGTACGAACTCTACGACTGGGCCGCCGAGTACGACTTCGCCAACCAGATCAACGTCAACAACTCGGTCTATCCCACGGAGCGCGACGCCGGCCCCCTGACCGCGGTGACCGACCTCTGGCTGCAGTGCCGGGAGATTCCCCTCCTCGGCACCGTCCGCGTGGGCAACCAGAAGGACCCGTACGGCTACGAGCATCTCACCAGCAGCCGCTGGCTCAACTTCATGGAGCGATCGTTCGCGCAGGATGCCTTCGAGGGGCCGTTCAACAATGGATTCCTCCCCGGTATCCAGGTGCTCAACAGCACCGAGGACGGCGCCGTCGGCTGGCAGGTCGGCGAGTTCAAGAACACGACGAATCCATTCGGCTACTCCGCCTCCAGCGGCGGAAGCATGACGGTCGGCCGGCTCGTCTGGCTGCCGATCTACGAGGACGAGGGTCGCAAACTGCTCCATCTCGCCGCCTCCGGCCGCACCATGGACCCGCGGGCCCAGTACACCACTTTCGATGCCAACGGCCTGCCGACGAGCCCCCAGATCCGCTCCGTGCGGTTCCGCAGCCGCGGCTCGCTCCGCAACGGCCCGCCAGGACCGCTCAACTCGATCTACGCCGACAGCGGCCTGCTCGAGGCCACTTGGCAGAACATGATCGGCCTCGAGTTCGTGGGCAACAACGGCCCGTGGTCGCTGCAGTCGGAATACTTCGGCTCGTGGCTGTACAACGCGACGACGACCAGCGCCGGGCCACTGGTCACCAACGGCTACCAGCCGCCCCCCGGCACGCCCGTCGGCACCGTCTACTACCAGTCGGCGTATGCGGAGGTGCTCTACTTCCTCACCGGCGAAAGCCGGACGTACTCGAAGGTCGAATACCGGTTCGACCGCCCGGTTCCGCACAATAACTTCTATGCCATCCGTGGCGGCGGCTCCGGGCGACGACTGAGCTTCAGCGAAGGGGCGTGGCAGGTCGGGGTGCGCTACAACTATCTCTGCCTCGACGACGGGCAGGTCAACGGCGGTGTGCTCAACGGCTGCACGCTCGGGCTCAACTGGCTGCTCAATCCGAACGCCCGGCTCTACTTCAACTACGACTTCACCTATCGCAACTTCACCAGCACCCCGTGGACGAGGAATGCCGCGGGGCAGGTCGTGCCGGGGCCGAGTTACGACGGCAGCGGCTGGATCCACGGCCTGGGTACCCGGCTGGCCTTCGACTTCTGACCGAAAACCTCTCGGAGCACTCGTGTGATGCCACGCCTCAGACTGCCGACGAGCGGCCTCGTGCTCCTTGCCACGTTCACGGTCGCCACCGTCGCCATCGATGCCCGCGGCGGCTGCCCGGGCTGCGGGGGCGGCCGCCAGGAGTACGTGCCGGCCTGCCGTGGCACCTGGGACGAGAAGAAGTCGTCGAAGCCGGTCTATTCGATGAAGTGCGAATACGCGTGCGTCCGCGGCCGAGACGACTGGCACGCGCCGCCCCCGGAATGCCGTTGTCATCCCCCGTGCGGGAAGGTGATCGTCAAAAAGAAACTCTACAAGACCGACGGCCCCGAGACGGTGGAGCGGGTGCCCAAGTACGAGGTGAAGATGGTGCCCACCAAGCCCTGTGCTCCCGCCGCGGGCTGCGGCGAGCGCTCGCTATGCTGGTGGAATCCCCTCGCCCTCCTGCATCGCTGCACGTCGTGGTGGTGAGCGGGGGCCAGACTCCCGCCGCATGCCAGCGTCCGCCGCCAGCCTTCCCGTCGACACGCCGTCATCCGCCGACATCGCCGTCGTGTTCGCGCTGGCCGTGGAGGCCGACGCCTTCGAGCGACTCGTGGCCGACCGCCGTGAGACCCGCGGTGCCCGTTTCACATTTTCCACCGGCGTCGTCGCGGGCCGGCGGATCGCCTGGTGCCTCTCGGGCGTGGGCCGCGCCGCGGCCGCGGCGGGGGCCCGTCAGCTCGTCGATGGACACCGTCCGCGACTGCTCGTGTCGGCCGGGTTCGCCGGCGGCCTCGACCCCGACCTGCGGCGGGGCGTTGCCGTGCGTCCCGATCGGGTGGTGACCGACGACGCAGCGCGGCCCCTCGCGCTCGCCACTCCGCCCGGCGAGGCGGCCGCCGGGCCGCTGACGATCGTCACGGTGGATGCCGTGGCGGCCACGGTCGACAGGAAGCGACGGCTCGCTGAACGCACCGCCGCCCGGCTCGTCGACATGGAGACCTACGCCGTCGCCGAGGCCGCCGCCGCGGCCGGCGTGCCCTGCGCGGCGGTCCGCGTGATCTCCGACGACGCCCATGAAACGCTGCCCGGCGAAGTGGCGTCGCTGGCGGCCCCGCAGTCACCGCTGCGTCGCCTCGGCGCGGTCGTCGGGGCCGTCGGCCGGCGGCCCGGCGCCGCCGTCGATTTCTGGCGGCTCTGGGAGCGGTCGGTCGTGGACTCTCGCACGCTCGCCGCCGCGGTCGTGGACGCCATCCGCCAGTCCGGCTGACGGGAGGTTGTCACGCGACCGCATCAGTCGCCCGTGATCAGGCGGACGAGGGCATTCTTGGGAAGGTCGGGCACTGCGGCCGGCTCGTCGATCCCGAGGTGGCCGCAGGTCGCTCGCGCGGCGGTGCGACCGCTGCGAATCGCCCCCTCCATCGTCGAGGGCCACCCGGTGGCCGTCCAGTCGCCGGCCAAAAACAGATTGGGTACCCGGGTGGTGGTGGCGGGCCGCCAGGCATCCACGCCCGGCCGCACGGAGAGCACCGCGGTGGGATCGGTCACGACCTTGGCCTCGCGGAGCACGGCCGAGCGGGCGTCGGGAAACACCTCGCGCAGCTCCGCGACCACCTGAGCGATCAGCGCCCCCCGATCGCCCTGCATCAGCCCCCGCGACGCGCTGATCACGACCTGGCAGTGGCCGGGTGCGGTGGCACCGGGCTCGCCCCGAAACACCCACTGCGACACGCGGCCCACCAGCACGGCGTGGGGCACGTCGATCACGTCGCGATCGAACCAGAGGTGCACCGCCGTGATCGGCGAGCCGGCCAGACGGTCGTCCACGTCGGGAACGACATCGGGCACCAGCCGGCCCGCAGCCTTCCAGGGCACCGCAACGATCACCGCGTCGCACGGCCACCGCTCGGAGCCGGAACGGACGGCCACCACGCGGCCGTCCGTGGATCGCTCGATCTCCGAGACCGCGGCCCCGGTGGCTAAGGCCACTCCCGCCGTCTCCAGCCAGCGGACGAGCCGCTCGCCGAACAGCCGGCCCAGTGGCTCGGTGGGCACGATCAGATCGGCCGCGTCGCGATGGGCGAGAAAGCCGTCCACGGCCACCTTGCGGGCCGCGGCGATGCCCACGAGGTCGATCGACTCGCCGAGCGCGCTCTCGATCACCGGCTGCCAGAAGAGCCGGATCACCCGCTCGGGCTGGCCGACCGACCGCAGCCACTCCAGCGCCGTCGGCGCGTCGGCGGCGTCGGGGCTCCGGCGCCGGGCCAGCCGCAGCATGCCCCACGCGAGCGCCGCTCGTTCGCCGATCGAGAAATGCCGCATCCCGAGAAGCAGGGGAGCGAGGTGCAGCGGCGCCGGAAGGAGCCGCGATGGCGTGCAGCGGCTGCGATCTCCCTCGGGGCCGATGAACCAGAGCGTCCGGTCGCGGCGGAGGGCGTCGTCGAGGCCCGCCCGCCGGCAGAGATCGAGAAAGCCGGTGCAGCAACCCATCGCCACGTGCTGGCAGGCATCGACGAGTCCGCCGCTCATAGGGTCGTCGAACGACGCCGCGCGTCCGCCGCACCGCCGCCGCGCCTCGAGCAGCGTCACCCGGCAACGACTCTCCGTGGCCGCCGCCGCCGCCGCGAGTCCGGCGAGCCCGCCGCCGACGACGACCACGTGTGGCGGCTGCGGAACGCGCGTGTCGTTCATCGCCAGATCCTCGTGCCGCAGGCGCGCGTTGCAAGGGCCGCCGACACGAGCCGCGGCTTCGAGGCCCTGACCTTCACCGTGAAGATCCCGGCGCCCCGTCGGCGAACCGCCCCCAGGAGCGCCCGGTAGACACCGAACATGGCGCGAAACACGCCCCGCCCGTCGCTGGAGAGCAGGCCGTCGAGCGCGGCCGCGCGGCGGAACCGGGTCGCCGCGCGATCGGTCTCGAGCGCCGCGAGCCGGGCAAACCCGGGGCCGATCTTCCCCGCCAGCAGGTCGTCCACGCGACAGCCGCAGGCCGCGAAGTCCTCCAAGGGCACGTACACCCGGCCGCGGCCGAGGTCCTCGGGAATGTCGCGGAGGATGTTGGTGAGCTGGAAGGCGACGCCGCAGTCGTGCGCCAGGTCGAGCGCGGCGGGGTCGGTGAATCCCCAGACGTGGATCGCGGCGAGCCCCACGGCGCTCGCCACGCGGCTGCAATAGAGTTCGAGGTCGGCGGGAGTCTCGTAGCGGTTCTGTTCGAGATCCATCCGCACACCCGCGAGGATCTCCCGCAGGCACCGCTCGGGCACCGCGTAGCGGCGCACCGTGTCGGCCACGGCCCGCAGCACCGGGTCATCGACCGGGCGGCCTGCGAGCGCCTCGTCGGTGGCGGCGGCGAACGCGGCCAGGGCGATCTCGGCCGCACCGCGATCCGTGGCGTCGTCCACGAGGTCGTCGGCCACGCGGCAAAAGGCGTAGAGCGCGGTCGTGCCGCGGCGCTTCGCCTCCGGCAACAGCCTGATCGGCATCGAGAAGCTCGAGCCCGAGCGTTGCAGGATCGCCGCGCACGCGGCGTGGTCGGCCGCCAGCGTCGTCATGCGCCGCCCCTCCCCACGACGTGGGATCGCCACCAGGCGCTGGCCGCGAGCCTCAGTTTGGTCCAGCGGCCCACGGTCGGCCGATGCGAGAGCGTGTCGAATCCCTGCCGTTCGATCGCGTCGGCCACGGCCCGGCCGCCGCCGAGGAACATGGCGATCGCCGGCCGCAGCACGGCCGGAGCGACCTCGGCGAGCGGCGCTCCCGCGGCGAAGCACCGGCGGGCCCAGTCGACCTCGTCGGCCAGCAGCCGCCGCAGGGCAGGGGAGGCGGCCGGCGCGTCGAGCATCGCCTCATCCACCCCGTGCCGCGCCAGGTCGTCGAGCGGCAGGTACACGCGGCCCGCCAGCCGGTCGCGGCGGACGTCCTGCCAGAAGTTTACGAGCTGCAGCCCGGTGCAGATCGAGTCTGACATCGCCACGAGCCGCGGGTCGCGGCAGCCCTCCAGGGCCAGCACGATCCGGCCGACGGGATCGGCCGAACGCCGGCAGTAGTCCACGAGCTCGTCGCGGGTGGCATATCGGGGCTGCCGCTGGTCCTGCTCGAAGGCGTCGATCAGATCGGCGAAGGGCTCGCGATCGAGATCCGCCGACCGGATCGTCTCGGCCAGGGCGAGGAATACCGGATGCCGCGGCCGCCCGGCGCAGCAGGCGTCGAGCTCGTCGCGCCATGCCGCGAGCGCGGCGGAGGCCTCGGCCGGTGACGCCGACTCGTCGCCGAGGTCGTCGGCCCAGCGGGCGAAGGCATAGACGTTGGCGAGATGCTGGCGGAGTCGCGGCGGCACGAGCCGCGTAGCGACGGTGAAGTTCTCGTAGTGCCGCCGGGCCACGGCGCGGCAGAAGGCCTCGGCGGCCGCCAGGTCGCCGGCAGCCGGCACGACCGCCAGCCGCCATGCCACGGGGTCGCGGGCGGCCGCTTGGCCATGCTCCGACGACGGCGTCTGGGGTGTCCCGATGTGCATACACCTGTTCCCGGGCGTCGCGGCAGGCCTCCCCTGCCACCGGCCTGTCTGGCCGCCCGTGACCGCCTCCACTACGATTCGCAGACGGTCCCGCCCGTTGTACCCGATGACGGTGGTCTCCCGCCCGCCGTCGCCCCGAGCCGGAACAGCCCGATGAAGATTCTCCTCGCCAGCCCCCGCGGCTTCTGCGCCGGCGTCAACATGGCCATCGAGACGCTGGAGACGGCGATCCGTCTCCACGGCACGCCGATCTACGTGTTTCACGAGATCGTCCACAACCGGCACGTGGTGGACCGCTTCGTCCGCGAGGGCGCGGTGTTCGTCGACACGGTGGAGCAGGTTCCGGAGGGGGCGGTGCTGCTCTTCTCCGCGCACGGGGTGGCGCCCGAGATTCGGCGGGTGGCGGCCCAGCGGCGGCTGCGGGCGATCGACGCGACCTGCCCACTCGTGACCAAGGTGCACCTCGAGGCGATCAAATACGCGAACCAGGGCTACCGGATCGTGCTCATCGGGCACGAGGGGCACGACGAGGTGATCGGCACGATCGGCCAGGCGCCGGCCGCGTTCACGCTCGTGGAATCGCCGGACGACGTCGACCGGCTGCCGTTCGGCCCCGAGGACAAACTGGCGTATCTCACGCAGACGACGCTCTCGGTGGACGATGCCTCGCGGATCATCGCCCGGCTGAAGGAGCGGTTTCCACAGATCGTCGGCCCGCCGAAGGACGACATCTGTTACGCCACACAGAATCGCCAGGAAGCCGTCCGCCTGCTCTCGGCGGACGCCGACCTCGTGATCGTGCTCGGCAGCCAGAACAGTTCCAACAGCCAACGGCTCGCGGAACTCGCCCGCGAACGGGGCATCCCGGCGCACCTCATCGACGGCGCCGACGAGATCGACCCGGCCTGGTTCCACGGCGCGGAGACCGTGGTGATCACCGCCGGCGCGAGCGCCCCCGAGGCCGTCGTGCAGGACTGCATGACCTGGCTGCGCGACCGCTACGGCGCCGAGGTCGAGGAACGAGCGATCCGCCAGGAAGACGTCTACTTTCCGCTCCCCAAGGAACTCCGGGCAGCGGCTTCCGCGGCCCGCCTGCCGATGGCATGAACGGCGACGGGGGCTCGACGACACTGTCGCGTCGGACGCTGCTCGCAGCGGGCGTCGCCTCGCTCTCGGCCGCGGCGGCCACCGCGGAAACGCCGCCCCGCGGGCCGTCCTTCGCGATCCAGGGGATCGATGTCTCTCGCTGGCAGCGAGAGGTGGACTTCTCCCGCGTCGCGGAGGCGGGCATCCAGTTCTGTTTCTGCAAGGCGACCGAGGGCCTCGAGCACGTCGATGCGACGTTCGCCGCCAACTGGCCGGCCATCGCCGCGGCGGGCATGCTCCGCGGCGCCTACCACTTCGGCCGACCCGGCCGTGACGCGGTCGGCCAGGCCGACGCTGTGGTCGACACGGTACGACCGACGGCGGGAGACCTGCCGATCGTGCTCGACCTGGAGAAGGACGACGGCCACACGCCGGCCGAGGTCCGCGAGTGGACCGAGTCGTTCGTGAACCGCATCCGCGAGCGGATCGGAGTGCCGCCGATCATCTACACGGGATTCTTCTTCTGGCGCGACGAGGCGGGCGACGGCAGCGACCTGGGCTGCCCGCTCTGGCTGGCGGCTTACGTGGACGATCCCGAGAAGTACGTGCCGAAGGCCTGGGAGCGGTGGTCGTTCTGGCAGTACACGTCGAAGGGCTCCGTGCCCGGCGTGCGAGGGAACGTGGACCGCGACGCCTGGCACGGCGACCGCGCCTCGCTCGACGCCCTGCGGCTCACCTGAAGCGGCTCGGGGCTTGCTGGCTGCGGCTCTCCCAACGAGGCCCGAGCGCAAGCGAGACTGCACGGCGAGGAACCGCAGGTTGAAAACCTGCGGCCACTTTCGGAGAGGGCAAGCGAGGGGCTGCCCGTGCCCCAGGAGCCGGCGTTGCTGACAAGCGCAGCCAGGATGGCGAAGCGCAGTCAGCATCGAGAGAGCGGAGGGCAGGGATGCCCGGAGCGAACGTCCGGCGACGGGGCATGGGCAGCCCCGTCGCCGGACGTTCGC
>Ga0208249_1000319_pt1 | contig 15578 bp, 7 predicted proteins | sample CryBogmetaGMA1M_FD_184546 | JGI IMG/M metagenome (GOLD analysis project Ga0208249, IMG submission 184546) | Freshwater microbial communities from Crystal Bog, Wisconsin, USA - MA1M (SPAdes) | ecosystem: Environmental > Aquatic > Freshwater > Lake | place: Crystal Bog, Wisconsin, USA | collected...
GCCCTTCCCCGAAGCAGCCTGCCGCTGCAACTGCTCGAGGGCGAGCGGGTGGCGCTGGTGGGAAACTCGACCGCCGAACGCATGAACCTCTTCGGGCAGTTTGAGACGCTCCTCCACCAGCGCTTTCCCGACAAGCATCTCGTCGTCCGCAACTTCGCCCGACCGGCCGACGAGGTGGCCAATCGGCAGCGCGGGGGCGACTACACGGCGCTCGACGATCCGCTGGCCGCCTTTGGCGCCGACACCTTCCTGCTCTTCTTCGGGTTCAATGAGTCGTTTGCCGGCCCGGCAGGGGTGGCGGAGTTTCGGACCAACTACGAGAAGTTGCTCGATGAACTCACGCAGCGCTATCCGCGCGACGACACTGGCGCTCCCCCCCGGTTCGTCATCGTCTCGCCGATCGCCGTCGAGCCCTCGGGCGACCCGCTTCTCCCCGATGCCGCCGAGCAGAATGCCACCCTCGCCCTCTACCGCGACGCCGCCCGCGACGTGGCCAAGGCCCGGGGCATCGCCTTTGTCGATCTCCTCGCCGACACCGAGCGGGCCTTCAGCGCCACCCCCGGACTGCAGTTCACGATCAACGGCTGTCATGTGAATGCCGCCGGCGATGCGCTCGCGGGAAACCTCCTCGACAGGATCCTCTTCGACGGTGCCGGCCAAGCGCCGGTGACAGCCCTGACAAAGGATCGCTTCGAGAAGCTTCGGGCCGCCGTGATCGACAAATCGTGGATCCATCTCCAGGACTACCGGATGGTCAACGGCTGGTACGTCTATGGCGGCCGCCGCACGTTCGATACCGAAACCTTCCCCCGCGAATACGCCAAGCTGCGGCGGATGGCGGCGGTTCGCGATGCCTATGTGTGGGATCTCGTCGCCGGACGGACGGTGCGTACGGAGCCCGACGATTCGGCAACCGGCGAACTGCACACGCCTCCGACACGGTTCGGCGTTCCCGGACAGGCCTACAGCGAAAACCAGGCGGGTGGCCCGGTGATCGTGCCGCCGGCCGACCTGATCAGGTCGTGTACGCTCCCCCCTGGCTTCGAGATGAAGCTGTTCGCGGATGAGTCGCGGTTTCCCGAGCTGGCCAAGCCGGTGCAATTGTCGTTCGACGGCCGGGGCCGACTGTGGGTGAGCACGATGCCGAGCTATCCGCAGTGGCAGCCGGGCGATCCGCGCCCCCAGGACAAACTTCTGATCCTCGAAGACACCAATGGCGACGGCACGGCCGACAAGAGCACGGTGTTTTATGACCGGCTCCACTGCCCCACCGGCTTCGCTTTCTACAACGGTGGCGTCCTCGTGGTCGACCAGCCTCGGATCCTCTGGCTCAAGGATGGCGATGGTGACAGCCGGGTCACGCCAGGCAATCCGGCCGACAGCATCGTTCATGTCCTCGACGGCTGGGCGACCGAGGACACGCACCACACCGTCGGCGCTTTCGAAACCAGCCCCGCCGGGCTCGTTCACATGCTCGAAGGGGTGGCGATGAGCACCACGGTCGAGACACCGTGGGGCCCGTTTCGCAACTATGGCTCCGCCGGTGCCTACGTCCTCGATCCCCGCACCTGGCAGATCAGCCACTTCGTCACCGCGGGCTACGGAAATCCCTGGTGCTACGTGTTCGACCAGTGGGGGCAGGGCTTCTGCGGCGACGGCACCGGTGCCAACCAACACTGGGACACGCCGCTTTCGGGCAAGCAATACCGGGGCCGCAAGGGGATGAATCCGGTCTTCGATGTGGAGGGGATGCGGCCGGTCGTGGGGAGCGAGTTCCTCCACACGCGCCAGTTTCCCGACGACGTGCAGGGACAGTTTCTCTACGCCTGCGTCATCAACACCAACGGGATGCCGCGCTGGACGTTCTCCGACGACGGCGCCGGCTACAAGGGAGTGCGCGTCCGGCACGACCCGGCCGACCCGAAGACGGCGTTCGATCTGATCAAGAGCACCGACAAGCACTTCCGTCCTGTCGATCCGCAGATCGGCCCCGATGGCGCGCTGTGGTTTGGCGACTGGGCCAACCCACTCATCGGCCACATGCAGTACAGCCAGCGCGATCCCAACCGCGATCATGTCCATGGCCGCATCTATCGCCTCTTCTCCACAGGCAAACCGCTGCTCGAGCCCGAGACGCAGGTCGGGAAGCCGATGGCTGTCGTCCTCGATCAGCTGAAATCCCCGGAATGGCGAACGCGCTGCCGGGCCCGCGATCACCTTCAGGCTCTTCCGGCGGCCGAGGTGCTCCCCGCTGCTGCCGCCTGGTTGGAGGCCAACGCCAACGACCCCGCCGCTGAGCGGCTGGCGTGCGAAGTGCTTTGGCTGCAGCAGAGTTTTCATGCCGTCGATGGCGCGTTGCTCGAGAAACTGCTCGAGACCGCCACGCCCGAGGCCCGGGCCGCGGCCACCCACGTGCTCACCGACGAGCGTCTCCGGATCGAGGGAGCCGAGGCGTTGCTTGTCAAGCAATCGCTCGATCCCCATCCGCGGGTGCGAACCGAAGCCCTCCGCGGCCTGAGCTTCTTCCCGACGGCGACGGCGATGGCCGCGGTCGTCGCTGCGGCCAATGCCGATCCCTCCGATCGATTCCTGGCCTACACGGCCGATGCGGCAGTGGGGGCGAATGTCGACGTGTGGCGCGGTCAGCATCTGAAGGGGGAATTGGCCGCCAAGGGTTCACCCGCAGCCGCGATGCTCGACAGCGTGATCGCGCTGGACAAGAAGGCTGCCGAGGTGGTCCCCTACCTGCAGATCCTGCTCAGCCGGGAGCCGAGCCCTGAGGAGCAGCGCTCCAAGGCGATCCAAGCGATCGCCGACGTGCAGGGGGGCGATGCCGGCAACGGACAAGCCGTCTTCCGCCGGCTCTGCATCAGCTGCCACAAGGTGGGGGACGCGGGGGCAGATTTCGGCCCCGAGATGTCGAAGGTCGGGGAGCGGCTGACCGGCCCGAAGCTGGTCCAGTCGATCATCGATCCCAACGCCGACATCGCCGAAAAGTACCTCTCGACGTCAGTGCTCACTCACGAGGGGACGAGCATTACCGGTCTGGTCGTCAGCGAGACGCCCGAGACGCTCGTGATCTTCGACGGCAAGGAACAGAAGTCGATTCCGGTGGACCAGATCGACGAACGCACAGTCCTCCGCCAGAGCAGCATGCCGGAAGGGCTGGCAGGCACGCTCTCCCCGACCGAGTTCCTCGATGTCATTGAGTACATGCGGCAGCTGAAGTAATCGGGGCACTGCGGCGTGCTCTGCGGTGGCTGTCCGAAATGGTCGGCGGTCCGACATCGTCCGAGTGCCGTCTCCCCTCCAGTCTTTCCTGCTCGATCTTTTGGAGCCTTTGTGATGTCTGCAAAGATTCGTCTGGTTGTGGTGTTGCTGCTGGCGGCGGTGTTCCTCGCCCCGCCGGCCCAGGCTGCCGGCAGGCTCGAGATCCGCGAAGGGGACCACATCTGCATCATCGGCGGCGGCGTGGCCGACGCCATGCAGCACACCGGCTGGCTGGAGACGCTGCTCCACTCCCGCTTCCCCGAACAGCGGCTCGTGATCCGCAACCTCGCCTACGACGGCGACGAGATCGATCCCGCCAAGCGGCTCCGCTCGGCCGACTTCGGCACGCCCGATCAGTGGCTCTCGGGCGCCGCCCCGATCCCCAATCCGGGCGGCCTGAAGACGAAGGATTTCGTCCGCGAAAATCGCTTCGAGCTCACGAACACCCGAGCCGACGTGATCTTCGCGTTCTTCGGGGCCAACGAAGCCCATGCCGGCCCCGCCGGCCTGGAGGCCTTCAAGACCGAGGTCGAGAAGTTCCTCGAGCACACGCTCGGCCAGAAATACAACGGCGTCTCGGCACCGCGCATCGTGATGTTCTCCCCGATCGTTCATGAGAATCTCGACCGGCCGCACTGGCCCGACGGCAAGGCCCACAACGCCAACATCGCCCTTTATTCCAAGGCGATGGAAGATGTCTGCAAGACCAAGGGAGTGACCTACGTCGACCTCTTCACCCCGTCGCGCGAGGCCTGCGAGAAGATCAAGGAGCCGCTCACCACCGACGGCATCCATCCGACTCCCCGCGGCGACCGCGAGATCTCCCGGATCATCGACGAATCACTGTTCGGCGCTCCTCCGGCACGCGATCCCAAGAGCCTCGATCGGCTCCAGAAGGCCGTGGCCGACAAGAACTTCTACTGGTTCAACCGCTACCGCGTCACCGACGGCTACTCCACGTACGGCGGCCGGGCGTGGCTGAAGTTTGTCGAGGATCAGACGAACTACGAGGTCGGCCAGCGCGAGCTGGATTACCTCGACGTCAAGACCACCAACCGCGACAAGCGGATCTGGGCCACGGCCGCCACGCTCGGCAATGCCAATGCCCCTCTCCCCAAGGTCGAGGAGTCGGGCCTCCCCAGTTTCATCCCGGTGGTCACCAACAAGCCGGGCGCTCTCGAGGGAGGCAAGCACGAGTTCCTCTCGGGCGCCGATGCGATCGCGAAGATGACGGTCCACTCCGGAATGAAGGTCGAGCTCGTCGCCGACGAGTCGATGTTCCCGGAGCTGATCAATCCGGTGCAGATGGCCTTCGACACGAAGGGGCGGCTGTGGGTTGCCGCCTGGCCAACCTACCCGCACTGGCGACCGGACGAGCCGATGAACGACAAGCTCCTCATTCTCGAGGACACCAACGGCGACGGCCGCACCGACAAGGTGAAGACCTTCGCCGGGGATCTCCACAACCCCACCGGCTTCGAGTTCTGGGGGAAGGGCGTGATCGTCGCGCAGGGCCCCGACATCCTCTACCTCGAAGACACCGACGGCGACGACGACTACGACATCAAGACGCGGATCATCGGCGGCCTCGACACCGCCGACACCCACCACACCGCCAATAGCTTCACGTTCGATCCCTCCGGGTCGGTCTACTTCCAGGAAGGGACGTTCCACCATTCCCAGGGGGAGACTCCGTGGGGTCCCCCGGTGCGCGTCGCCAACGGCGCGGTCTTCAAGTACGAGCCGCGGACGGGGAAATTCGGCCTCTACACCTCCTACGGCTTTGCCAATCCCCACGGCCACGCCTTCGACGCCTGGGGCGACGACATCGTCGTCGACGGCACGGGATCGGTCCCCTACTGGGGCTCGGTGTTCTCGACTCGCCTCAACGGGATGGACAAGCACGGCGGCGCCCCGAGTGTCTACAACCAGCGCACCCGCCCCTGCCCGGGGATCGAGTTCCTCTCGAGCCCCCACTTCCCGCCCGAGTTCCAGGGGAATCTCCTCGTCGGCAACGTGATCGGCTTCCAGGGGATCCTCCAGTACAAGCTCGCCAAGGGGGACGGCAGCTATCCGGAAGCGACGGAGGTCGAGCCGATCATCTCGTCGAGCGATCCGAACTTCCGCCCCGCCGATCTCGAGATGGGGCCCGACGGCGCCATCTACTTCACCGATTGGCAAAACCCGATCATCGGCCACATGCAGCACAACCTCCGCGACCCCAGCCGCGACCGGATCCACGGCCGCGTCTACCGGGTGGTGATGGATGGCAAGCCCGTGGCCAAACCGGTGCCGGTCGGCGGCCGCCCCGTGGTCGAGCTCGTCAAGCTCCTTGGCGATCCGACCGATCGTGTCCGCTATCGGGCCAAGCTCGAGCTCGACGGCCGCCCCGAGGCGGAGGTCGTGCCGGCGGTGAACGCCTGGATCGCGAAGCTCGACCCGAAGTCGCCGTCGTTCGAGCACGACCGGCTCGAAGGGCTGTGGACGCTGCGCCATTTCGATCAGGTGCCGCTGTCGCTTCTCGAGCAGGTGCTGACAAGCCCCGACGCTCGTGCGCGGGCCGCCGGCATGCGCGTCCTGGCCGCCGTCGCCGACCGGGCGCCAAAAGCGCTTGAGTGGGTGGTCCGCGGCGCCGGTGACGACAGCCCGCGAGTCCGCCTCGAAGCCGTCCGCACGGCGACGTATCTCCGCGACCCCGCCGCCATCGAGGCCCTCGCCGTGGCGGGCGAGTTCCCCGCCGATCGGCACATGGATTACGTGAAAAAGGAATCGGCCCGCGTCCTCGAGCCGGAGTTCAGGGCTGCCCGCGAAGCGAAGGAGGCGATCGCCTTCACGACCGACGCCGGCAGACGTTTCCTCTATCGCTCGCTCACCAACGACGAGCTCGCCGCCGAGCCGCGGTCGCCTGTGGTTTTTCGCGAAATGCTTCTCCGCTCCGGCCTCGACGAGCGCCTCCGCCAGGAGGCGGTCGAGGGGCTCGCAGCCGCCGACACCAAGAGCGTCGTCCGCGTTGCCGTCGACGCCTTGAGCGCGCTCGACGCCCGCGAGGGAGCCGTCGATTCGGCCACCGTCTTTGACTTGATCCGCGTGCTGCTCTCGCGGCCCGCCAGCGAGCTGGCCGAGCTCCGTGGCGATATGGAGCGGATGGCGACCTCCGCCCGGCGGCCGCAGCTGCGCCGGATCGGCTATGTCGCGTTGACGGCGATCGACGCCATCGGCGGCGGTGATCCGAGCGCGAAGGTGTGGGAGCTTGCCAAGGCGGAGCCCCGCCGGCTCGTGGACCTGGTCGAGGCCCTGCCGCTGGTGAGCGATCCGGGCGTCCGCACGAGCCTCTATGACCGCGTCCTCCCGCTCGTTGACAGCCTCCCCGGGACCACGGCCGTGAAGCCGGGGACGGTCGGTCGGTTCGTCCGCGTCGAGCTTCCCGGCAAGCAGCGGACGCTGACGCTGGCCGAGGTCGAGGTCTACGCCGGCAACGACAATCTCGCCCGCTCGGGCAAGGCGAGCCAAGTCAACGTCGCCGCCGGTGGTGAGCCGAGCCGGGCGATCGACGGCAACACCGACCCCGAATATGGCAAGAACAGCCAGACCCACACCCAGGAAGGGATCGAGAACCCGTGGTGGGAGGTTGATCTCGGCACCGCGAAAGCGATCGACCGAATCGTCGTCTTCAACCGTGGCGACGGCCTCGCCGGGCGCCTGAAAGATTTCAAGCTCACGATCCTCGATGGCGAGCGGCAGGAAGTCTTCAAGGTGGAAAACCAGCCAGCACCTGAGCCGTCGGCTGAAATCGCCGTCGCCAGCGAGGAAGCCAGGCTCACGGCCGCCGTCCGCAGGGCTGCGTTCGCGGCGCTGGCCGGCGTCCGTGGCCGCGAGCAGGAGGTGTTCGAGCGGATCGCACCGTTTGTCATCAAGGGGGAGGATCGCGACGCCGCCATTGCGGCTCTCGAGAAGATCCCGGTCGCGCAGTGGCCCGCCGCGCAGGCGGCGCCGATGCTCGACGCGCTCCTCGCATCGATGCGGACAGCGGCTGTCGAGCAGCGCTCGAGCGATGCGGGCCTCGCCGCCTGGCAATTCGCCGAGAATCTCACCACGCTCCTCCCGGCGGCCGAAGGGAAGGCCCGCCGTGCAGAGCTCGCCGATCTCGGCGTCCGCGTTGTCCGCATCGGCACGGTCTACGAGCGGATGAACTACGACAAGGAGACGATTGCCATCCAGGCGGGCAAGCCGGTGTTGTTCGTCCTCCAAAACTCCGACGTCATGCCCCACAACTTCGTCGTCGCCAAGCCGGGTACGATGCAGGCCCTCGGTGAGATCGCGGAGAAGCTCTCGCAGGACGCGTCTTTTGCCAAGCGGGCATTCGTGCCGGAGTCGGCCGATGTCCTTGTAGCGAGCACGCTCCTCCAGCCGCAGGCCTCCCAGAAGCTGACGTTCAATGCTCCGACGGAGCCTGGCGTCTATCCCTATGTGTGCACCTATCCTGGCCACTGGCGGCGGATGTATGGGGCGATGTATATCGTCGACGACCTCGAGGGGTATCTGGCCGATCCGGCGGCCTACCTCGCCGCCCATCCCCTCACCATCAAGGACGACCTCCTCAAGGATCGTCGCCCACGGACGGAGTGGACGCTTGCCGACCTCGAAGGGAGCGTGAACTCGATGGAGAAGGGGCGGTCGTTCGTCCATGGCCGCGAGCTGTTCCGGACGGCGAGCTGTGTCTCCTGCCACAAGCTTGGCGACGCTGGCAACCAGTTCGGCCCGGAGCTTGCCAAGCTCGAAGCCAAGATGACCGCTTTGGAGATCACGAAGCACATCCTCGACCCGTCGCTGCGGATCGAGGAGAAGTACCGCTCGACGACGATCGTCACCGATGACGGCCGCCGGCTCACCGGCCTCGTGGTCGCCGACACGCCAGAGGAACTGGCGCTCGTGGAGAACCCCGTCGCCACTGCCGAGCCTGTCCGGATCAAGAAGACCGACATCGAGGAGCGGGTGACGTCAGTTGTGTCGATCATGCCCAAGGGGCTCCTGGACAAGCTGACCCGCGACGAGGTCCTCGATCTCGTCGCCTATGTGACGGCGCGGGGAGAGGAATCGAGCGCGCTGTTCAGCCCCGACGGCTGCCCGCATCACTCCGATGCAGCGCCGTCAACAGGGAAGTGATCGACGTCGCGGTCTTGATGTCCGGCCGGTGACGGGCAGCCTGTTCCCCGTCACCAGCATCTCTTCCAGGGAAGGAGCTGATCCGCTGATGGATTCCGAAACGGAAAGCCCGGGTTCGCGGGTTCGCGCGCTCGACACCGTCGAGCGGCGCGTTCTGGGGGTGCTCATCGAGAAGGGAAAGACGACGCCGGAGGCCTATCCGCTCTCCCTCAACGCGATCGTCACCGGCTGCAACCAAAAGAGCAACCGCGACCCGTTGATGAACGTCGACGAGGATCAGGTCGGAAGGGCCCTCGAAACGCTCCGTGCCGCCGGTGTCGTGGCCGAGATCTACGGCAGCGGCCGCGTCCCCCGCTACCGCCATTACGGGTATGAGTGGTTTGGCAACATCGAGAAGGAGGATCTCTCGATCCTCGCCGAGCTCCTTCTGCGGGGTGAGCAGAGCGAAGGGGATCTCCGCGGCCGCGCCAGCCGGATGGACCCGATTGCCGATCTCCAGATCCTCCGCACCAGGCTCGACGGCCTCGCGGCCCGCGGGCTCGTCGTCTGGCTCTCGCCCCCCGGCCGCGGCCGGATCCTCACCCACGGCCTTCTTCCGGAGGAAAAGCTCGCGAAGGTCCGTGCCAAGCTCGGCGTGGCCGGGCAGTCTTTCGCCGCCGGAGCCTCCGAGCCGTTGCCCGCAACGGCCGACGGATTCGGTGACGACCAAGACGATGACGAGGACACCGACGCGGGCGCCGTGACGGTGCCCCGGCCGGCTGCTCACGCTGCGGCTCCTGCAAACGCTCAACCGAGCACCCCCGCGATCGCGATCGCGCCACTGGTCGAAAAGATCGCGGCCCTCGAGGGGGAAGTGGCGGCGCTGCGGGCCCGGCTCGACGCCCTCGAATCGGCCCTTGGCAACTGATCCCGATCCGTCGACCGGGAAACAGGTGCGTCATCCCAACAGCCTCCCAGGAGTTTCCTCATGCACCGCCAGATTCGCTCCCTCGGCATCCTTCTGCTGACGCTCGCCACAGGCCCGCTCCAGGCCAATGACTGGCCTCATTGGCGCGGGCCTCTCGGCAATGGCGTCGCCCCCGACGCCAAGCCGCCGGTCTCATTCAGCGCCACCGAAAACGTCGTCTGGAAAGTGGCGGTCCCCGGCCGGGGATCGTCATCGCCGGTCGTTCAAGGGGATCGCGTCTTCGTGACCACTGCCGTGCCGGTAGCCGGCAGCAGCGACACGTTCGAGTTTCGCGTCCTTTGCTTCGACCGGGCAACGGGGAAGGAACGGTGGTCGAGGACGGCCGTGACGGCGAAGCCCCACGAGGGCACCCACCAGACCAACGGATTTGCCTCCGCGTCCCCATGCACCGACAACGAGCGGGTTTACGCCCACTTCGGATCGCGTGGCCTGTTCTGCTACACCCTCGACGGCGAGCCGGTGTGGGACCGCGACTTCGGCGACATGAAGGTCCGCAACGGCTTTGGCGAGGGGAGCTCCCCGACGGTCTCGGGCGACCTCGTCCTCGTCCCCTGGGACCACGAAGGGCCATCGAAGCTCGTCGCCGTCGACGCGCGGACGGGGAAGACGGTGTGGGAGACACCGCGCGACGAACCGACCGGCTGGTGCACGCCGCTGGTTGCCGTCGACAAGGCCGGCCGGTTGCAGGTGGTGATGAATGGCCAGAACGCGGCCCGGGGCTACGACCTCGCCACGGGCAAGGAACTGTGGCGCTGCGCCGGGCAGACGCAGCGGCCGTGCGCCTCGGCCGTGGCCGCCGACGGCGTCGCCTGGGTGACAAGCGGCTTCCGCGGCGCTTTCCTCGGGGCCTTCGACCTCGCCGGGAATGGGGATCTCGACGGGGGGAAGAGCGTTCTCTGGACGCGTTCCAAAGACACGCCCGACGTCGCCTCGCCGCTCCTCTCGAACGGCCGGCTCTGGTTTTACAAGGAGAAGTCGGGGCTCCTCACCTGCGTCGATGCCGCGACCGGCAAGCCGCTGTGGGAGACAGCACGGATCGAGGGGGTGAACAACATCTACGCCTCACCGATCGCCGCAGGGGGGCATGTCTACCTCACCGACCGGCGCGGCACGATCGCGGTTGTCGAGGACGCGCCGGTGTTGAAGATCGTGGCGACGAACGACATGGGAGAAGGGGTCGATGCCACCCCCGCTGCAGCGGATAACCAACTCTTCATCCGCGGCGAGGAGCATCTCTTCTGCCTGGCAAGCCCATGACGGATGACGGCGCACGTTCTGTCGCCCCCTGACAGTCCCCTGATTCAACAACGCCGCCGCTGTGGCCAGGAGCCACGATCGCCGACGATCGGCCTGCCGTTTCAACCCCGGGGGCGGATCGAGGGGCGGAGGATCCCCAATTCGAAGCCGAGGGCCACCGCCTGAGCCCGGTCGGCGGCGCCGAGCGCGGCCAGGATCGCCGACACATGGGCCCGGGCCGTCCGCTCGGAGATCCCGAGGAGCGATCCGATCTCGTCGTTGGAGTAGCCCTGGCGGACGAGCCCGAGCACCTCCACCTCGCGAGCTGAAAGCGGGCCATCCGCAGCCCCCACGACCGACGCGGGGGGGTCGATCACGCCCCCGGCATGCACCGTGCGGATCGCCGCCGCGAGTGCCTCGTGATGGATGGTCTTCACGAGGTAGCCGCGGGCCCCGGCCGTCATCGCCATCCCCATGTCCTCGGGAGCCTGCGAGGAGGTGAGCATGAGGACGCGGGCAGCGGGGAAATCCCCCAACAATCGCCGGAGCGTGTCGATGCCGTCCATCCGCTCCATGCTGACATCGAGGAGCACGATATCGGGGACGTGCTCGCGGTAGAGATCGATCGCCGAGAGCCCGTCTTCGGCCTGGGCGACCACTGAGAATCCGTGGCTCATGGAGAGCACGCTTGCAAGCCCCACCCGCATCACCGGATGGTCGTCGACGAGCATCACGCGGATCTCGGGAGCTCCGGCGGGTGTGTTCACGGCAAGAACTCCCGAAAGGCTTCCGACGGGCGGGCCATCGGGGTTTTCCGGTGGCACCCCAGGGATGCCCCCTTCACTCCACCGATGACCCGCCGCGCGGAAAACGCCCCGTTGACCGACGGTGAACCTGCTGACGACCACCGTCCGTCCGATCATGGCCTCCGGCACGACGGCCGCGCGGGACGCCGAACACTCGACCAAGAACCGGAACGCTTTCCTCGAGTGACGCACGCCGTGCGACACATCCTGTCATCGGATTTGACCGTGCTCCTGGGCGGGCTTCCTGCCGACGGCCCCCGGCACACGGGTGGGGTGGCCCGATGACCTCTCAGGTCTATCCTCGGCATCGGGGCGAATCCATTGGCGGATCGGCCAATTTTCGATGAAAAAACACTGCCCACTCGGGTAGCGACGCCTCCCACACGGCGCCCAAAAAACCGCGAAAAAAGGCTGGCCAGCGAACGGGAGGCACGGGCGGCGTCAGCTGAGCAGGAACACTCCCGCCGACAGTGCCAAGAGCAGCAGCGTCGAGATCACCAGCCAATGCCGACCGAGTACGGGCTGCTCCCTCCCTTCGCCTCCAGCTCTGGGGTCGCTGGAAACCATGGCCAACCGGTGGAGCGCATCCATGTCGTCACCTTCTTCGAATCGAATCCCGGGCGGGCCAACCGGCCGCCGCGGGGCGGTACGCGGGGCGGGTTGTGATTGTTCGCCCCCGCGCTCGTGTCTGCCATTGGCCGATCCGCCAATGAAAGGACTTTTGTGCCGGCCGGCGGCTGGCTCACCTCAGGTTTGCGGCGGCGGCGTCCTGATCGGGTCGGGCTGGCCGTCGAGCTGGCCGTCATAGTCGCGCCGCATGACGGTTGCCTCTACGACGGTCCCCTCCCCGGGTCGGCTCGTGATCGTCAGCGTCCCGCCGAGCCGTTCTGCCCGTTCGCGCATCCCTTGGAGACCAAAATGACCTCCACCGGCCCCACGCTGCTTCCCGACGACGAAGCCGCGGCCGTTGTCGGTGACGCGGAGGTGGATCCGCCCGTCCCCGCGGTCGTCGACGAGGACGAGCTCGATCGTGGTCGGGGAGCCGTGACGCAGCGCGTTGTGAACCGCCTCCTGGCCGACGAGGAGGAGGTTTCCGGCGACAAACTCGGGGAGGCCGCCGAAGGCTCCCTCGACACCGACGTTGATCTTCACGTCCCGTCCGGCGCCGATCCGGACGACGAGGTCCCGCAGCGCCTCCCCGAGCGACTTCCCGCCGAGCGACAGGCTCCGCATCGCCCACACCGCCCCCTGCACCTCGTTGGCGGCGTAGCTGACCATCCGCCGGGCGACATCGACGTGCTGCTTCGTCTCGTCGCTTGTCACCCCTCCGCCGGTGAGGCATGCGTCGAGCTGATACCCGATCCCGCCGATCGTTTGCTGGAGGGTGTCGTGGAGGTTGGCTGCCAGGCGAGTCCGTTCCCGGAGCGTCGCCTCGAACTCCACCGCGGCATCCCGGCGCGAGCGCATCTCGGCTGCCAAAAGCCGCTGCTGCGCTGCCAATTGCCGGCGGAGCGAGGCCACCCACCCCAGGGCCGTCGCCAGGATCATCGCGGTGGCGACAAGCCCCGCCAGGAGCCGGGCCGGGGTCCACCACGATGGGGCCTTGAGGATGCGGAGATCGTCGGCCGAACGGACCATGAGTCGAACGCGCTCTGGAGCCCCTCCTGCTGGTGAATCAAGCGACACGCCCCAATCGATCGCCGCCACCCCTATCACCTCGAGCAACGTCCCGGGAGCCAGCGATTCAAAAGCGGCAAACGACGCTGCATCCGCTTCGACATTGACGATCGTCCCGGCCGACCGGAGCACGAACACCCCACCGGCGACCGTCGGTTGGGCCTGGATGAGTTGGCCTTTCGTTCGGACGAGGCAGCCTTCGTAATCCCCCGGCTTCGCCTGAATGTCCCCGGCAGCGGAGGCGGCGTTGACCCGGAGGATCGATTCCGGAGTCACGGTCAACGCCTGCGGGTCCCCGCCATGGCCGAACCTCCGCACCGCTGCACCGCGGATCGACGCCACATGCCCCGAGCGATCGATGAATCCTGCCACCTCGACCTGATCGCCCGGGACAAATTGCGCTTCGACCCCCTCTGCCTCGGCGCCGATCCACACCGTCAACCCGTGATGGCCGTTCTGAAGATGGAGCGTGCGACCGGGAACCGCATGGATCACCGTTCCGAAGGTCTGGATGCGATGGCCGCCCCCGAACGAGGGCCGGTAGCCGCCGATCGACTCGAGCGGCACGGCCGACTTGCTGAACGTCACTCCCCCCGACACGACCGTGAACCACTCGCCCCGGTCGACGTTCACCCACGGCCGCAGCGTCTCTCCCCGGGTGTTGCTCACCGTCCTCACCGGCCCCGCGACGACCACGACCGCATCGACGAGAGCCTGGAGATCGGGGCCGGGCACCCCGGACGCGACGACCGCGGCAGGAATCTCGGCCGTGAACAGCCGCCCGGCCGTCTCGAGTTCGAGGAGGACACGATCCCCATCGTGCCACGCCTGCTGCACGATCCCCTCGACCTCGACGAGGCGGCCATGATCGCTCCCGGCAAGAAACGCCTCGGGATCACATCGCCTCGGCCGGGGAAGCTCGCGGTGGCCGCGGCTCACGAGTCGGAAGGCGCTCACGATCGGCGCATATTCGCCGGGCCCGACCCGGCCCGTGATCTCGACTTCGTCCCCGACCGCGATCGCTTCTGCGGATTCGGTTCCTCCAGCGCCGAGATCGACGACGACTCCGCCGCCATCATCCTCCACGAGGAGTTCGTGAAGGATGGGATCGACATGAATCACGGTGCCGCGCACCGTCACCTCCGGCCGCGTCGCCAGCGCCGTCGGAGTGAGTGCCGTCACCGTGGCAATCGGCTCGATCACGGCCGCAAAGGCCGTCGCGAGCAACACCGCCATGGCCTGAATGAATGGGGATACGACCATGCCCCCCATTATGGCCCCCCGTCCTCCCTCATGGGGGCGCGTCGCGCCCTCTGGGGACAGAGATCACACCTGCCGTGAGAGTCAATTGGCCGATCCGCCAATCCCGCCGTCACAACCGAGCTTTTTGAAGCGATTTTCCGCCGGTCTTGCGCGCGTTGAAATGCGTCTGGGCGCAATTACTGTCGACGCTCGGTGGCAAGCAGGGTCCGCTGCTTTCTGCCACGGCAGGCTCGCAGAGCCCGCAACCCAGAAACTTTTCCTCGAGGAGCTAGCACGAGCATGAAACGGCTCATGGCGATGACAGTCTTGGCAGCAGCGATCGTGGCCACCGGAGCGACCGAGTCGGAGGCGGCCGGGCTCTTCAATCGGGGAGGGAGCGGCGGGATCCTCGCCCGCCTCAACAAGCCTCTCGTCCCGGCGCAGCCCGGACTGCCGACGGTCAGTCCGCTGGGGCTGATCTCGCCCCGCATGAGCAATGCCGTGCTCATCTTCCAGAAGGGGGGCTTCACCACCCCGGCCGGCCGACTGGCGGCCCTCGGCGTCGTGTCGCCGCGGATCAGCCCGGCGGTCGCTCTGGTGCGAACGCCGCCGGCGACTCAAACCGCCAAGCTCAACTACGGCCTCTCGATTCTCTCTCCCCGCGTGGCGACGCTCTTGGGCCTCTTCAAAGCGGCCCGGACGCTTCCGACCGGCTTCAGCGCCCGCTGAGAGACGTTCGGCAGCAACAGCCCCGCCCAAAAGTAAAAACGCCCCCTCCCGGAGACATCGCTTCCGGGAGGGGGCGTTATGCTTTCTCTGGTCTGCCATTCTCCGAGGAGCTTCCCATGCCTGCCGATCGCCCCGTCACCGAGCCGGCCGCAGTGGCCACCCCCGACCTCACCCGCCGCCAGGCGGTGGCCGCGCTCACTGCCGGCTTCGCCCTCGCCGTCCAGCCGGTCTCGGCCGCGACGATCACGACGAGCGTCGAGGGACTCGAGGCCGGCGAGGTGGAGATCCCCACCTCCGACGGCGCGATCCCCGCCTATCGCGCCGCCCCCGCCACCGGCGGTCCCTTCCCGACGGTGCTCGTTGTCCAGGAGATCTTCGGCGTTCACGAACACATCAAGGACATCTGCCGCCGCTTCGCCAAGCTCGGGTTTCTGGCGGTGGCGCCGGAGCTCTATGCCCGGCAGGGGGATGTCTCGCAGATCAAGGAC
>Ga0208249_1000321_pt1 | contig 15569 bp, 7 predicted proteins | sample CryBogmetaGMA1M_FD_184546 | JGI IMG/M metagenome (GOLD analysis project Ga0208249, IMG submission 184546) | Freshwater microbial communities from Crystal Bog, Wisconsin, USA - MA1M (SPAdes) | ecosystem: Environmental > Aquatic > Freshwater > Lake | place: Crystal Bog, Wisconsin, USA | collected...
CAGGAAGGGGGAGCAGCCGGATCGGAGGCACGCGCAGAAGTCGGTGCGACGTGCGCCCCGCAGCGGTCGCTCCGAAGCGTTTGAGCAGAGAACTCACACGTCCCGCCGGCGCCGAGCATGTCGCCGGCCGGCTGCGGTGACGCGACGACGCACGAGCATCACGTGTGATCCGATACGGCCCCAGCTTCACCAGCGGCCCTCGATGGCGAGGCCGCCGAGGTCGGCCATCGGCAGCGGCACGACGCGGACTTCCATCCCGGCGAAGTGCGTCTCGGTCATGCTCACGGCCCGCGAACTCGCCCAGGCGAGATACCAGCCGAGAAAAACCTGCGACGGATAGTGGGCGTTGTCAGTCATCCGCGAGAAGCCGACGAACGTGGAACAGACATAGAGCGTGCCCTTGAGCAGCGGGCTCTCGACCATGTCGGCGGCAGCCAGAAACGGGATCGCGCCGATGAAGGCGTGACCGCTGACGCCGTTGTTGTCGTTGAAGAACTGCCAGTCGCTGCCATTGCCGTCGGATGGCCGCCCACCACCCGTAGCCATCTGCAGGACATAGAGGGGCGGGGCTCCCACGACGAACATTCGCAGCGACCGAGATCCCCACTCACCGACCACGTCGCCAAACGGATTTCCTTCGAAAACGAGTCCCGTGGCGGCGGCCGCACCGAAGATCGGCAGGGCATACCGGCCCTCGCCCATGTCCTTGCAGCCCGAGAAGAAGGTGCCAAGGCCGGTCGGCTCCACGCCGTTCTGCCAGGCGTTCTGCATGGTTTGATCGAAGCCGGTGTTGGCCATCAGAGCGCCCGCGCCGAACGCGGCCGACAGGCAGACGAGGCCGTTGCAGTCGTAGAAGTTGCGGTAGTCATTCCAGACCTTGTGGCCCGCCCGGGAGAGTCGCGGAGAGGTGCTGCGGGTCCAGGGAAGTTCGGGGGGCGACGGGGCCAGAATCTCCTGCCGCTCGAGCGGCGGCAGCGAATAGATTGGGTCGGCCGAATCGGCCACCGGCACGAGTTGGGCGGCGAGCCGCAGGCTGACGTCCTCGGTCTGGGGCTCCGTCTGCCAGTCACCGACGAGTTCGATGCCCCCGCCGCCGGCAGCCTGCCCGGAGAGCGCCTGCGTCTGCACGACCGCCGTGACCCAGACACCGCCCACCGCGGGCGCCACACGGACGACGGCCCGCTGTCGCTGCGGCGGCCACGACACGAGGGCATTGCCGGATGGCTCGACCCAGGCCGACTCGATCACTCCCTCGCGGCCAGACGCGAAGTCGGGCTCGACGGCCCGCGCGATCGGCCAGTCAGCAGCCACGCTGGCCAGCGTCCGCCGCCAGAGATCCGCGCCGTTCGATGATGTCAGGTGGACACCTGCATCACTCGCATGGCAGACAGTGAACGCAACCACGGCGACCGCTACGCAGGTCCAGATGAACCGGGGCGGGTTTCGGATTGCCGGCACGGCGGGTGGCAGATTCCGTGAAAGAGCCATGAATGCCGCGGACTCTCCCAGCCGTCCTCCACGGGAGCAATCCGGCTTTTGCAAGAACACCGCGAGTCGTGACCACCGCCGCGGCGATCGCGAAAAGATGGGTGGCCTCGCGAGTTTCCGGCAGCCCGATCCGGGCTCTCCCCGATCCCCTCACCTCCCCACTTTGCCCTCGGGTCGCTTGCCCACGTGCCTCTGGGTTGCTTATCGTGCTTGCTTTAGTGGCCCCTTTTCACCAGCCCGTATTTTCAGCCGAGACCCCGCCATGAAACGAACCTCACTCGTAGCGCTCGTGATCGTCCTCGCGGCGTTCATCGCCATGTCCGGTAAGTCCCATAGCCAGCCCGTCGCCCCGGCGACGGCCAACGCCGTGGTGCTCGTCGCTGGAAACGTCTGGGACGGTCTCGCCGACGCGGCCCTCGGCCCGATGGAGATTCTCGTTCAGGGCGGTCGAATCGCGGGCATGGGCAAGACGGTCGAGCGCCCCGCCGGGGCCCTGGTAGTCGATCTCTCCCAGCACACCGTGACTCCCGGTTTCATCGACTGCCACGTCCACGTGACGATGCGGCCGGAGGACGAGGGAGCGATTTGGGCCCTCTCACCCGCCGACAAAGCCGTGCTTGGCGTGCAGGCTCTTCGCGTCCTGCTCGACCGTGGATTTACAACTGTTCGCGACCTTTGCGATATGGACTTCGGCGGCTATACCACAGTTTCGCTCCAGCGGGCCGTGGAGAAGGGCCTGGTCGCAGGCCCACGCATGATCGTGGCGGCACACCTCGTGTCCACGACCGGCGGTCACGGCGACGCGCGTCCCCTCGAGGCGTCGCAGACTCCGGTCACCCAGATCAACCTGGCGGACGGCGTGGATGAGATTCGCCGGGTCGTCCGCACCGAGGTGAGCAGGGGCTCACAATGGATCAAGTTCGGCGCAACTGGAGGATTCGCCAGTCCGGCGGATGATCCGTCGCAGGTGCCCTACAGTCAGGCGGAGATCGACGCGATTGTCGCGACGGCCCGCGATCTTGGCATCCCCTGCACGCCTCACGCATACGGCGACGAGGGCATTCGCCGCTCGGTCACGGCGGGTGTTCGAAGCGTCGAGCACGGCAGCATGGCATCGCTCGAGACGTTGAAGCTTATGGAGGCCCGCGGCGTGTATCTGGTGCCCACGCAGATCGCCGTCGTGCGGTTCGCGCGGCTCATTGACGACGACGCCTTCTGGAAAGCGGTCAACGAGCCGCCTCATGTCCGAGCGAAGTATCGCAAGCACGCGAAGGCCATTCTCGAGAGCGCCCGTAACCTTTCCACCTGCGGCGTGAAGGTGGCCCTCGGCAGCGACTTCGGTACATTCCCGCTGGAGCAGAGCAATGCCGCTGAGTTCAACGAACTGGTAGCCAACGGGCTGTCGATTCCCCGCGCCCTGCGGGCCGGAACGAGCGTGGCGGCCGAACTGCTGATGCGGGACGACATCGGCGTTCTCGCGATCGGCAAGGCCGCCGACATCGTCGCCATGCCGGGCGATCCGTTCAAGGACATCACTGTCACCGAACGGGTCGATTTCGTGATGAAGGGCGGCGTGATCGCCAAGAGCGACCGTTGAGGCGGTGCCCGCCACGCCCCGTCCCTTGGGTCGCGGTCGGGGCTTCCTGGCGGAGAGAACGCGTTTCCCATGCCGCGGCACCCCCCCGCCCCGCCTCATGACCCATTTTTTGACCGCACCGAAACCATGACGTACCTTCGTTGGAACGTTGGGCGGATATCAGTTCCCCGCCCTTCCAAGCTGTCAAGGAACCGAGTCGACATGAGATCGCCGTTCGCGAACCGTCCCCGTCACGTTCGTCGCCTGTCCCGCAACGCCGAGCCGCAGAGGTCCGCACTGGTCCTCGACCAGCTCGAAGATCGACGGATGCTGGCGATTCTCCCCGGCCAGGTCGTCTCGTCGGCCGGATACTTCGACGCTGACGGCGACAGTGTCTCGATCACTGTGACGGGACCGGTCGGCACCGGGGCGGGCTTCTCGGTAGAACTCGCCGGCCTCGCCACCGACAACGCTGACGCGACGCGCATCGACCTCTCAGGCCTGACGAAGGACAACGGCCTGCAGATCGTGGTCACGCCCAACAAGCTCGCCTCACAGCCGGGCAGCAACTTCGCGACGCTCTACTCAGCCGGCTACACGAACGTCCTCGAGATCGTCGCTGGCGACAAGTCGATGACCAACCTCGGCGGTATCCAGCTCTCCGCCGCGATCGTGCACTCCACGAAGCTCACGGGCGTTGCCATCGGCAACATCACGCTCGACCCCGGCCAGGCGCCCTACGTCGATCGCATCAACACGCAGAACAACCAGCAGGCCACCGACTCGACGATGTACAACCCCGTGACGGGGCTGATCCATCTCGGCGGCATCGTCGCGGCGAGCGTGGACAGCATCGTCATCGACGGCGCCATCAGCGCGAAGACCAACAACCCGCACGACCTGACGACCACCAACGACTTCCGCAGCGTCATCGAGGTGGCGGGTGAGATCGGCAGCATCGTCGGCCTGCGGAGCAACCTGCGGGCGAGCGTCCACGCCGACAGCATCGGCTCGATCCGGGTGGCCGCGATCTCCGGCGAGATCACCACCCGAAGCGCCACCGAGGATCTGGCGATCAACCTGCCGAGCGCCTTCAGCGGCTTCATCAACTCGGCCGGCCACCTGCACTTGGGCTTCCCGATGGGGGATGCCTCGAAGATCACCGGGCAGATCAACGCCCTAGGCATCTCGGGTAACGTCAAGGAGGAGTTCCGCACCGATCGGCTCACCGACCCGCTGTACATCCCGGGCACCTTCGCCGGCTCGATTAGCCTCTCGGGCAACCCGGTGAAAGATGCCGGGAACGGCAGCTTCCCCGACGTGTTCGTCGACGGGCCCGCCCTGTTCGGCCTGCAGACAGCCTTCGGGAACATCGCGGACGTCAACGCCGACTCGTTCGCCCCCACCTTCCTGGCGGAGGCCGACGCCGGCTCGATCGGCGACATCCAGGCGAGCCAGGGCGAGTTCGCCGGCCACCTGCGGGCAAAGAATGACATCGGCGACGTTCGCGCGCCACTCGGATACTTTGGATCGGCGGTGAGTTTCGCGGGCGACGTCGGCGACGTGTACGCGGCCGTCGGCGGATTCGAGGGCTACATCCGTGCGGCCGGCGACGTGGGCGACATTCTCGTTTTCGACGCGATCACGGGGCTGGCAGAGAATGAACTGGCGATCTCGGCCGGGGGTGACATCGGCACCATCGAGAGCATTGCCGGCGGCATCGAGGGGCTGATCCAGGCAGAGGGATCGATCGGACGCGTCACCGCGGCAGGGAACATTCTCGCGGGGATGCTCGCCCGCTCGGGCAGCATTGGGGCGATCACGTCGCGGGCCGGCTTCATGGAGGCCCCCTCGATTCAGGCAGGCACCAATATCGGACCGCTCTCCCTCTACGCAGGCATGCTTGGCACGTCCATCGTCGCCGGTGGCGACCTCGGGCCGATCGGCATCCGCGCCGGCGGGATGGAACTCTGCTACCTCCGGGCCCGCGACCTTGGGGCGATCGTAATCGTGGATGGCAGCATCCAGACCTCATCGCTCGTGGCCGGCCGCGACATCGGCTCGATCAGCACGTTCGGCAGTATCGGTGGCTTCGGACTCCAGGACGTGAGTCTGGTGGCGGCTCGAAACATCGGCTTCATCGACGCCAAGGCACACACGGGCTACGGCATCCGGCTCCTCAAGGCCGAGGCGGGCGGCGACATCGCCGGCATTTCGGGCATCTCGTACGGCGAGTTTGGCTCGCTCGACGGCGCCGGCATCCTCGAGTCAAACGTGGTCGCCGCGAACATCGGGCCGGTGTACGGCCGTGGCGTGGGTGGCACTGGCATCGAGGACACGAAGATCATCACCCGCACCGCCTACGACGCGGGCGGCGCCATCGACCGCAGCCGTGGCCGAATCGGGGCTGTGACCGGCGACGGATGGCTTGACGGCCTGCTCAACGTGATCGTCGTCGCCCACACCGACATTGCCTCGATCACGGGCGTGACGGCCGTCGATGGCACCGGCATCAATGGTGGCTCCTTCGACGCCAACTACGGCGCCATCGGCCAGATCACCGCCGCGGGGGGCGCGGCAGGCGGCTACGGCATCCTCGAGACCCGCTTCCAGGCGACCGATCTCGACGTCGGCCGGATCGCCGGAATCACGACATCGGCTAACGCCAACGGCCTCGACGCGATGAGCGAAGCCAAGGTCTACGCCGGCTCGATCGGCCCGATCAAAGCGACCGTGCATGGCGGACTCGACGGCAACGGGATCGTCGGCGGTGAGATCCGCTCGTTCTCGGGAGCGATCGATTCGGTCACGGTTGACGTCCGCTCCATCAACGGCATCGGCATCCTCGACGGCAAGATCACCGCCTCAGGAGACCTCGGGCTGCTGACGGTCAAGGCGTTCAACGCGGCCGGCATCAGCGGCGGCGAGTTCCAGTCCCGGGGCAACTTCGGCGACATCACCGTGACCGCCCAGAAGGGCGGCAACGCGATCGAGAACGCGATCTTCACCGCACCGGGAAGGATCTTTTACGACGACGAGACGACCGACCTTGATCCGAAGGGGAGCTTTGGCAAGATCACGGTCTACGCCAACGGCACCAACAAACTCTCGAACGGTATCGTGGGCTCGACGTTCAGCGCCATCGGCGACATCGGCCAGATCACTGTGCGGACGAAGGGCGGCACGGCGATCCTCGACTCCATCTTCGAGGCCGACACCGACGGCGACTACGATCCCAACCCCTCGCCGACCAGCCCCGGCCAGGCGACTGGCACGATCGCTGGAATCACGGTCGTCGCCGCGGGACGCAATCTCATCGACTCCTCGGGGATCGTGGGCTCGAAGTTCACCGCCGCCATGATCGGCCCCGTCACGGCGAAGATCCAGACGGTCGAGGGAGGCGACGGCATTATCAGTTCCACGTTCGAGGCCCGCACCTCCGTGTACGACGGCTTCGGCAACTTCGATAACATCGGCCGCATCGGCGCGATCAAGGTCACCAACGCAGCCGATCAGCTCGCGTCGGGTGCCGGAATCCGGGAGAGCAAGTTCTTCGCCGGCGCGGCCGGCGGCATCGGCGACATCACGGTCACCACGGCGAGCGGCTCGGGCGTGCTCGGCAGCATTTTCGACGCTTCGATCCAAGGCGTCGTTTTCGACCCGGACCAAAACCTGTTCACCTCGACGATCGGAAACATCACCGTCACAACGGGCCGCGTGCTGAACTGGACGTTGATTCCAGCGGGTATCACGCTCTCGTCGTTCACGGCCGCGGCGGGCATCGGCCTGATCACGGTCAACTCGATCGGCAGTGGCATCACGGGCTCGTTCTTCGAGGCCGACTTCGACTGGCAGTTCGTCAACGACGCCCCTGGCAACATCGCCGGGATCACCGTCCGGGTGCCGGGCCGCAACGCCTCCGCGGTGACGGGCAGCCTGTTCGGTGGGGCCGGCATCGGAAACATCGACGTCCGGCTCGCCGACGCGGCGAAGAACGGCTGGAACGCGATCGCCTTCTCGACCTTCACCGCCCGCAGCGGCGCGATCGGCAACGTGACCGTGGTCCATTCGCAGACTGGCCTGCCCTACGCGACGGGCCTCGGCTATGCGATTCTCACGTCGACTTTCTACGCCTTCACCGGCATCGGCGCGATCTCGATCACGGGCAACACGCTCGGCGCGGTGTTCATCGTGGCCGGCCAGCCGGTCGTCGTCCGAGGTCGGGCAGGTGGCGCTCGGGCGCTCCCGCAGTCGATCGGGCCGATCTCGATTCTGGGTGGCAGCACACAGGATCTGTCGTTCTCGGCAACCTCCGGAATTCCCGGGATCGCCTTCCGCAACGCTCCGAGCGGAGCGACCGTGAAGCTCGCGTTGACGGCCGCATCCGTGGGCGACCTGCTGGTCGATGCGCCGTCGGGCACCGCCAGCCTCGACGTCTCCGGCGTGGTCACGAGCTTTGGCAACGTCACCGCCGACGGCGCGGTGTCAATCGTGTCGGCCACGGCTACGACGCTTGGGAACGTGACGGCCGGTGGTGATGCCACACTGAACACTCCGGCCCTGCAGACACTCGCCAGCCTGAACGTCGGTGGCACACTCTCACTCCCCCAGGATCTTGCCTCGTTGCGGCAGGTCGGCGCGTTCACCGTGAACGCCCTGGCGTCGGCTACCAAAAACGTTCGGATCGGGTCGTCCGCCACCAGCGGGTCGTCGATCGGACCGATTCGGATCGCCACCGCCAATCGCGGCAAGGGCACCTATCAGTTCGCCTTCGCCACCTGGCCGGCGAACCCCACCAAGGCGAACCCTGTCGCGATCATCGGCGGAAAGGCCATTGTCGAGGCGAAGGCGACGGCTCAGACGGCCAACGGCGTCAGCATCGTGAAGCTGAAGAAGTGATGAAGCGCCTGCGACGGACCAGAACGACCCGGCATCTACTCGGCGCGGAGTCGCTGGAGCGTCGGCAGATGCTCGCCGTGGATTCGGTGTGGCAAACCCAGCCCATCGCCCCGGCGCCGGTCGTCGCGCCGTCGGCCGTGATCGCTCCGGCTGTTCCCCCGGCCATCCCGGTCGCCGTCGTCCCGACCGTCGACCCGCTCTACGGCTACTCCTTCGCGCTCACGACCCCCAATCCTGCGAGCGGTTTCGACTTCGCAACACTGGGCGGGCAGACGACCGCAACCATTGACGTGGGCCTCGTGGACATGCCCCTCGGGGCGACCCTTGACCTCGAGACTCTCTCCGGGCTGCAGTTCTGGAACGGCCGCGGCGAACCGGCGTTCGCCGCCGTGAAGGCTGGCGTGGAGATCAATCTCCGGGCCGCCGGGGCCAATCTCCGTGTCGGTGCCAAGACGGATCAACTGCCTGGGCAGGCACCGGGAAGCGTCCGCCATTCGCTCGAAGTGGCCGTATCGGACGGGCTGCCGGTGTCACGGCGGATCACGGCGACCATCGGCGTGGGTGGTGTCGGTGAGTCGTTCGCGAAGCCCGGGGCGCCGTCCGGCGTCTACGCGTTCACCGGACTGTGGTCGGTGCGAAACGCCGCGGGCATTCGCGACTCCGCACCCGTCACACTCGTGTTCGCCGCTGGCGGCGCATCGCGTCAGGCTCGTGATGCGGCCGTCGCCGCCTTCTCCATGCCTGACAAACGCCCGGTGGCCATCGTGGCGGTGGCCACGCAACTCGTCAGCCCGGACGGCCCAGGGCAGCAGTTCCTGCAGATCAACGTCCAGTACTCCGCCCCCGTGACGGTGACGGGCCGTTCACCACAACTCCCCGTCTTCTTCGACCGCAGCATGCGGCTCGTCGAGTTGGAGCGGGGATCGGCCCGGACCGGTGTGACCACGCTCTCCTTTGCGCTCGTCCCCACGGCGCAGGAACGGGCTGCGTCCTCGGTGCGGCTCGGCGATGCGCTCCGACTGCAGTCGGGCGGCGCACTCCGCGCCGCTGCGGGCGGCCCATCCATCCTCAGCCTGCCGCCAGAGGCTGCCCGCCAGCGAGTGATCGGCTTTGAAGCACCGATCGTGATCGTCACGGCTGACATCGCCCGCAGCACCACGTTCCGCCGCGGCACGACCTACGTGATCGACGGCGAGGTGCACGTGCGGCCGGGCGTCACACTCACGATCGAGGACGGTGTGACGGTGCTGATCCGCAACGGCTATCGCCCGAAGCGGACGATCGACACGAGCGCGCTCGTGTTTGACAGCGGCTCCAAACTGAAGGCTGCCACGGTGACGTTCGGTGCCGCGGACTCGCAGAACCGACAGACCAGCGAAGCCAACAACGGGGGTGTCTTCTTTCTCGGCACGTTCCGTAGTTGCACCAAGGACGGCATTTCCGTCGATACACGCACCGCAACCGGCCGCTCCTCATTCACGGCCGACCTGATCAACCTCACCTCACTCGGCCGGACCGATCCGCTGGGCGGCGACGGCGACGACAACGACCGCGACGATATCGACGCCATCTCGCTGCTCGGGCTGGCGCCAACGGAGTGGCGGGTGAAGGCCGTGCGGAGTGACCACTCCGGCGACGACGGCTTCGACGTCACCAATTCCTCGATCTCGCTCGACCGGCTCACGGTTGTGAACCCCGTCGAGGACGGGCTGAACATCACCAGCAGCACCGTGCAGATCCGCCAGGCACTCACGGTGGCCATGTCGCCGAGCATCGCCCCAGACCGCGAACTCTTCGACCTCGAAGTGGACGACGGTGCGGCGAAGGTCGTGATCGACCGTCTCGCTGCAGTCGACCTTCGCGGCTACTGGGGCAATGCATACGACGAGGTGAATCTCAACTCCCTCGACATGCCCGCGCCTCCGCGTCGCGGCACCGTGAGCCAGTGGTATGTGTTCAACGGCGTGCTGCGGCGCGGGCCGGCGATCGTGTATTCGACGATCGCGGACTAATTCACGGCTGCCCGGCCATCCATGGCCCGTGCAGCCTGATGGGTGGCGGCCTCCTGCCGCGGGTTCACGGCTGCACGGCCATCCATGGCCCGTGCAGCCTGTGGGGCCACACTTGATCCTCGTGCGTTGCAGGGCCACCGCAGCCGGCCGGCGACATGCTCGAAGCCGGCGGGACGTGTGAGTTCTCGGCTCAAACGCTCCGGAGCGACCGCCGCGGGGCACACGTCTCACCGGCTTCTGCGCGTGCCTCCGATCCGGCTGCTCCCCCTTCCGGAATCACATGAGAGGGCTGATGCAGCGAGGGGCTGCCCGTGCCCGGGAGCCGGCGTTGCTGACAAGCGCAGCCATGGATGGCGAAGCGCAGGCAGCATCGAGAGAGCGGAGCCCAGGATGGGCGCAGCGAGCGTCCGGCGACGGGCATGGGCAGCCCCGAGCCGCCGCGGGATTCCCTTGTGCAGGTAGACAACCTGCACCTACGCGGGCGGGCCCGAGCGCACTGCAAACTCGAAAGACACACAGGTTGAAAACCTGTGCTACGGGAGGCAGCGAAGGGCTGCGGGGGCTCTGCTATCCTGAGACAGTCCCCGTAGGAAGGATCCGCCGTGACCAAGCCGGTCGAGACCGACGACACACTCCCGCTCGGCGACGCGCAGATCGCGGACGTCCTCACGCGGTGGTGGGGCTTCGACCGGCTGCGGCCGCTGCAGGCGGAAGCGATCGCCGCGGCTCTCGCCGGCCGCGACTCGCTGGTGGTGATGCCCACCGGCGGCGGCAAGAGCCTCTGCTACCAGTTGCCGCCGCTTGTCGGCGAGACGACCGACGTGGTGATCTCACCGCTCGTGGCCCTGATGAAGGACCAGGTCGACGCGCTCGAGGCGATCGGCTATCCCGCAGCGGCGATCCACGGTGGCATGTCCCAGGAAGAGCGGGCAGGCGTCCGCGACCGGCTGGCGGCGGGCGAGCTACGGCTCTTGTTCACGGCCCCCGAGCGGCTGGTCAATACCGGCCTCCTCGACCTCCTCGCCCGCGTCGGCGTGAAGCGGTTCGCCGTCGACGAGGCCCACTGCATCAGCCACTGGGGCCACGACTTCCGCCCCGAATACCGGCAGCTTGCTCTCCTCCGAGACCGCTTCCCCTCCGCGAGCATCCACGCCTTCACCGCCACCGCCACCCCGCAGGTTCGCTCCGACATCGCCCGGCAGCTCAACCTCCGCGATCCAGTGCAGTTGGTCGGCACGTTCGACCGCCCCAACCTCGTCTACCGTGTCGTGCCGCGGACTGACCGGATCGCCCAGACGCTTGCGATCCTCGGCCGCCATCGGGGCGAGGCCTCCATCGTCTACTGCATCTCGCGAAAGGAGACCGAGCGGCTGGCCGCCCGACTCGCCGCCGAGGGACTGCTCGCCTGCCCATACCACGCCGGCCTCGACGCCAAACAGCGGCACCGGACCCAGGAGGCCTTCACCCGCGAGACGATCGATATCGTCGTGGCGACGGTCGCCTTCGGGATGGGGATCGATCGCTCCGACGTTCGGCTGGTGCTCCACACGTCGCTCCCCAAGAGCCTCGAGGCCTATCAGCAGGAGACCGGCCGTGCCGGCCGCGACGGCCTCGCGGCGGAGTGCGTGCTGCTCTACTCGTCGGCCGACGTATTCAGCTGGGAGTCGCTCGTCCGCAAGAGCGCGGCCGAGTCGGATCTGGAACCAGAGGAGCAGGAAGGGCTCATCGCGTCGCAGATGGAGCATCTGCTCTCGATGCGGCGCTACGCCCAGGCCGCCCGCTGCCGCCACGCCGCCCTCTCGGAGTATTTCGGGCAGTCTTACCCGGCCGCGGCCTGCGGCGCCTGCGACGTCTGCCTCGGGGAGACCGACAGCCTGCCCGACGCGACCGTGACGGCGCAGAAGATTCTCTCCTGCGTCGCCCGCGTCCAGGAACGGTTTGGCGTACGGCACATCTGTGAGGTGCTCCGCGGCGCCAAGACTGACGCCGTGATCCGTCACCGCCACGACGGGCTCTCCACGTTCGGCCTGCTCGCCGCAGTCGACCAGCGGACCGCCGAGAACCTCGTCCACCAGTTGCTCGATCAGGAACTCCTCACGCGGACCGCCGGCGACCGGCCCGTCGTCACCCTCAACGAGCGTTCGTGGGAGGTCCTCCGCGGAAACCGCGAGGTGGTGCTGCTCGAGCCGCGGACTGGCAAAGCCAAGGCCTCGAAGGCCGACACGGACGACTGGCAGGGCGTCGATCGCGACCTCTTCGAGCGCCTTCGCCGCTGGCGGCGGCGGATCGCCGAGGCCCGCGGCAAGCCCGCCTGGACGATCCTGGACGACAAGGCGCTCCGGGCGATCGCACGCGAGCGGCCCGACTCGCTCGCCGCCCTGCTCCGCTGCAAGGGCATCGGTGAAAAGCGGCTCGCCGACTTCGGCGACGAACTTCTCAACCTCGTTTCCGGAAAGGAAGACCTGTGATACGGGTCACACTTGATCCTCGCGCGTTGGAGGGCCACCGCAGCCGGCCGGCGACATGCTCGAAGCCGGCGGGACGCGTGAGTTCTCTGCTCAAACGCTCCGGAGCGACCGCCGCGGGGCACACGTCTCACCGGCTTCTGCGCGTGCCTCCGATCCGGCTGCTCCCCCTTCCGGAATCGCGCATGCAAGCGATGATGCCGCGAGCCCAATGCGAACCGGGAAGACACACAGGTTGAAAACCTGTGCTACTCAAGGCAACGCTCGCAGCGAGGGGCTGCCCGTGCCCGGGAGCCGGCGTTGCTGACAAGCGCAGCCATGGATGGCGGAGCGAAGTCAGCATCGAGTGAGCGAAGGCCTGGAGGCTGGGAGCCGGGCCGCGCCCGGCGACCGTAAGCCGGAGCCGACGCCGGGACGGCGGCGACGGCGCGACAGTCGCATGGCCGTAGCGAGTGTCCGGCGACGGGGCACGGGCAGTCACGAGCCCACGCGTGACTCCTGTGCAGGTTGCCAACCTGCACCTACGTGGGAGAAGACGCTGCCGGATCATCCCTCGCCGAGATAGGCGTCGCGGACGCGACGGTCGGCGGCCAGTTCGGCGCCGCTGCCGGTGAGTGTGATCCGGCCGGTCTCGAGCACGTAGCCGCGGTGGGCGAGCTTGAGGGCGGCGCGGGCGTTTTGCTCGACGAGCAGCACACTGATGCCTCGGGCGGAGAGCGAGGCGATCACTTCGAACACCTTCGCCACGATCAAGGGCGCCAGTCCGAGCGACGGCTCATCGAGGAGCAAGAGCCGCGGATGGCCCACCAGCGCCCGGGCGATCGCCAGCATCTGCTGCTCGCCACCTGAGAGGGTGCCGCCGAGCTGGTCCATGCGCTCGCCAAGCACGGGAAACAGGCCGCAGGCCTCGTCGATGTCACGATAGAGCTTGGCCCGGTCGGTCTGAGTGAAACCGCCGAGTTCCAGGTTCTCGCGGACGGTGAGTCGCGGAAAGATGCGGCGGCCTTCGGGAGCGTGGCCAATCCCGAGCCGCATGACCTCATGAGGCTTTGCGGCCGCGAGCGGAGAACCAGCGAAGCGGATCGAACCGCCGCGGGGCGGCACCACGCCCGAGATCGCCATCAGGAGCGTCGTCTTGCCAGCGCCGTTGGCACCGATCAGCGCCACCAACTCGCCGTCTTCCACATCGAGCGACACGCGGTCGAGCGCCCGGATCGGCCCGTAGCCAGCTTCGAGATCGCGGACTTCAAGGAGCGGCATGCGCCTCACGCCTCCCCGCCAAGGTAAGCCTCGATCACCTTCTCGTCCCGCCGCACCTCGGCGGGCGTTCCCTCCGCGATCTTCACGCCGTGATCGAGCACCGCCACCTTGTCGCTCACCCGCATGACGACGTTCATGTGGTGCTCGATGAGCAGGACCGTCACGCCCCGGGCCCGGATCCGCTCCACGAGCGTCGCGAGGTCGGACGTCTCCGCGGGATTCATGCCGGCCGCCGGCTCGTCGAGGAGCAGTAGTTCGGCCCCGGTGGCGAGCGCCCGGGCGATCTCCAGTCGTCGCTGGTCGCCGTAGGGCAGTTGGCCGGCGATCCGGTTGGCGTCGGACGCGAGGCCCACGAACTCGAGCTCTTTCAGGGCTGTTGCCCGGGCATCCGCCTCGGCCCGCCGGTTTCCGGGCGTGCGGACGAGCATCGCCGGCACCCCGCCGGGAATCGTGCGGTCGAGCCCGATGAGCACGTTCTCGAGCACCGTCATGTTCGAGAACAGGCGGATGTTCTGAAACGTCCGCGACACCCCGGATCGAGCCACCACGTGCGGCGACCGGCGGCCACGCCGCCAGACCGCGAGCGTGCCGGCCAGGCCGAGGAGTCCCCCAAACAGGAACCCGAGGATGCCCCGCCAGCGAATCCGCGACTTGCCGGCTGCAAGGCGGTCGAGCATCTCTGCCTTGATCGGGATCGGCGCGGCCGCCGCTGCCGCGCCGGTTCGTTCGGTGTCGGTGGTGTCGGGCACCGTACCCGGTCCCGCCCGCCGCGCGGTGACCGCCGCCTGGAGTTCATTGCGGACTGCGCGAGCCTCCTCGAGATCCCGCTTGATCGCCAGCACATCGCTACCGTCGGCGCTCACGACCCGCCATTTGCCGGCCATCTGATCGATCGCGAGTTCGGCACGGAAGTAGCCTCGCATCCGGTCCATCACGCCCGCCACGGTGAATGGTTCGCGGGTGATCATCCCCCGCTTCACCACCGCCATCCAGAGCCGATCGACGTCAACCGCAGCCAGTGCGAAGAGCAACCCCGCGAGCAGACCGAGCCCTAGGGCCGACCAGAACACCCGCGGAGTGAACGCCCGCTCCAGCCGACGGCCGTGGAACCGCACCGTGCCGGATGTCGGCGAGTAGATGCCGCTGATGCAGTTGAAAGCGGTCGTCTTCCCGGCGCCGTTGGGTCCGATGAGCGACACCACCGTTCCCTCTGGGACCTCGAGATCGAGGTCCGACACGGCCACGAGCCCGCCAAACCGGACCGTCAGCCGGTCGACGTCGAGCAGTGGCTGCGGCGGCATCGGCCGCGACTCGCCGCCGGATGGGATTCCCGTGGTGGCGTTCATCAATGGGCCTCGTGGAGTTCGGCGGCCATCCGCCGCGAGGGCACGAGCCCCTCCGGCCGATACCGCATCACCAGGATCAGCGCCAGACCGAAAATGGCGAGCCGCCAACCGCTGAAGGAGAGCAGGCTCGATCCCGAGGGGTTGATGTTCCACTGCTGGATCGCCGAGTCGGCCCAAGGGGCAAGCACGGTGTCGAAGCCGACGAGCAGCGCCACGCCGAGGAGCGTGCCCGGGATGCTGCCGAGACCGCCAAGAATCACCGCACAGAGCACCATGATCGAGCGGTTGAAATCGTAGGCGTTGGGGTCAGCCGTCGTGGACAGGCTCGCCGCATACAGGCAGCCGGCGAGCCCCGCCACCGCCGACGACATCGCGAACGCCGAGAGCTTCACGCGAGTGGCCGACACGCCCATCGCCTCGGCGGCGAGTTCGTCCTCGCGGACAGCCACCCAGGCCCGGCCCAGCCGCGAGTTCTCCAGCCGTCGCATCGCCACGACCACGCCGGCGAGCGTGAGCAGGGCGA
>Ga0208249_1000325_pt1 | contig 15500 bp, 13 predicted proteins | sample CryBogmetaGMA1M_FD_184546 | JGI IMG/M metagenome (GOLD analysis project Ga0208249, IMG submission 184546) | Freshwater microbial communities from Crystal Bog, Wisconsin, USA - MA1M (SPAdes) | ecosystem: Environmental > Aquatic > Freshwater > Lake | place: Crystal Bog, Wisconsin, USA | collected...
GCCCGCGCGGGCCCGGCAGGGCAGGGGTGACGAAGCGGTCGAGGAACGTCGCGTCGGCGCGCCGCGGATCGCAGAACCAGAAGATGACGAGGTCGGCCCGGTCGCGGAGCTCCGCGGGGACCGCCGTGACGCCGCCGATCCGGGCGACGGTCGGGCCCGTCACACGCGCCGTTTCCGGCGCGCCGGGGTCGAACGCCGCGGCGAGCGCCTCCGCGAGGTCACAGGCGGCGACGGCGTCGGCGACGGCCGCGCCCACGAGCCCCGTCACGAGCACGCGCCTGGCCGCCGCGATCGTGGACGCGGCGTGGTCGAGGTCGGCGCCGGTGGCTGGCAGGAGCGGAGGCATGCGACGGGCAGCATGATCCCTCGTCCGCGGTCAGGCAAGGCCCGTGAGCGGACCGGCGCCGCAGGAGTCGGGGTTGCCGAACCGCTCGAGGCCCGTGTGGCCCATCGCGTGCGCCAGCGTGAGCAGGAGACGGTTGTGGGGCTCGCCCGGGAACTGGAGCGCACGGCCCGCCGTGAACCCGAGGCCGCCCCCTACGAGCACCCAGGGGATGTCCTCGTGGGAGTGCGAGTTGCCCTCTCCGAGCTCGTTCGTCCAGAGGATCGTCGTGTGGTCGAGGAGCGAGCCGTCGCCGCCGGGCTCGGGCGTGTCGGCCAGCCTCCGCGCGAGGTGCGCCACCTCGCCGGCGTACCAGGCGTCGATCTTCGTGAGCTTTTCCTGCGCCGCGGCGTTGGAGTTGGGCTCGTGGGAGAGTTCGTGCTGCCCCTCGTCGACCCCGATCCACTTCATGTGGGGCTGTCCAACGGAGTTCGTGTATTGCAGCGTGGCGATGCGGGTGAAGTCGGCGGCGAGCGACGACACGACGAGCTCGATCTGCATCCGGCTGATGCGCGGCATCTGGTCGTTCTGTTCGACGATGCCCTGTTCGAGCACGGGCACCGCGTGGGCCACCGTGGGTCGGTGGGCGGAGAGCTCCTTTTCGAGGCCGCGGACGAGCGTGGCGTGTTCCTCGAGGATGCGGCGATCCTCGACGGGCAGCGTCGCCGACAGCCGGTCGAGATCCTCGCGCACCTCGTCGAGCACGCTGTGCATGCTCTCGCGGTCCTTCATCTCGCCGTAGAGCCGGGCGAACATCTGGTAGGGGTCGTCGATCGGCGCCACCGGCTTGTTGGGGCCGGCATAGACCATCCGCGTCCAAGTGTCGGCCTTGTCGGGCACGAGCACACCGAACTCGAGGGAGCCGCAGCGGGTCACCGTGGCGGGGCTCGCCTGGAGGTGGTTGCGGATCTCCTGGTCGATCGATCGGCCGCTCGCCCAGCCGGCGGGCGTCTCGGCGCCCCCCTGGACGTTGCCCGGGAAGAGCTCGATGCCGGTGAGCAGGCAGCCGATGCCCCGCATGTGCAGGTCGCCGTCGCCGAGGATCTTGTTGTGCACCCCCTTGAGCGTGAGGAGCCGATCCTTGAAGGGCTCGAGCGGCTGGAGGATCGGCGGCAGCGGACGGCCCGCGAACGGTCCCTCCTCGACCGGCCAGAAGTTCTTCTTGACGACGCCATCGGGGCTGAACACGACGACGAGCCGCCGCTTCGGGAGCGTGCCGACGGCGGCGAGGCTCGGGAGGTTGCCGAGGAAGGGGAGCACCGCGGTGCCGAGGCCCAGCCGGCGGAGGAGCTCGCGGCGCGACACGAACCGACGCATGGCCATGATCAAGTCCCCCCCGACGCGGCGGTGGCGTCGGTCCGCGGCGGCGCGGCCGACACCACCATGATATCGACCAGGAGCCGGCGGATATCGAATCCGGAGGCCTCGAAGCCCGCTTGCAGCCGGTGGAGCGTGTCGGGCCCCCAGGCCCGCACCGGCTGCTTCACGAGCGCGTGGAAGAGCGCCTGCACGAACGCCTCCTGCGCGTCGCGGCTCGTGGCCACGAAGGCGCCGAGCTCGCGGGCGCCCCTGAACGTCGCCGCCGGCCCCTCGCGCGGCAGGTAGGAACCCGAGGCGTCGATCGCCTTCTCGACGTCGCCCGACCGCTCGACCGTGCGATGCCGGCCGATGGCGTCGAATTCCTCGAGCGCGAAGCCGAGCGGGTTGATCATCGTGTGGCACGTCTGGCAGGCGACCGCGCTCGTCTGCAGCGCCACGCGCTCGCGGGTCGTGAGGTCGGGCCGTTCGCCGGGGGCGAGCGGCGCGATCGCCTCCTGCGGCGGGCGGAGCACGTTGCCGAGCACGCTCCGCGCGAGGAACACGCCGCGGTGGATCGGCGAGGTGGCGTCGGGATACGAGAGCACCGCGAGCATGTAGGGATGCGCGAGCACGCCGCCGCGCCGGCCGTCGTCGAGGCGGACCGGCGTGAAGTCGGCGTCGGCCGGAAGACCGGCCCCGTAGAGCGGCGCGAGCCGGCCGTTGAGCGGCACGGTGTCGGTGGTGAAGAGACGGCGGAAATCGCCGCTCGTCCAGACCGTGTCGTCGAGGAAGAGCTCCAGGCTCGTCCGCAGATCGGCCGCGACCTCGGGCGTGAAGCCCGGGTGCCGCGACGTGTCCTTCGCGAGCTCCGGACCGAGATCGACCCGCAGCCACGAGAAGAGAAAGTCGCGCACCTTGGAACGCGTCCGGCGGTCGTGCACCATCCGCTCCGCCTGGCCGCGGATCTCCGCCTCCGTCGCGAGCCGGCCCTGCGCGGCGGCATCGTGGAGCGGCTGGTCGGGGATCGAGTCCCAGAGCCCGAAGGAGAGTCGCTCGGCGGTGGCGAAGGCGTCGGTGCCGCCGGTCTCGCGGAAGAGGAACCGGGGGGATTCGAGCGTCGCCAGCAGCGACCGCCGCAGGGCCGTGTCGTCGTCCGGGGCGTCGGCGAACGGCCGCTCGACGACGAGCGACCGCAGTTCCGGCGTGAGCGGCCGGCGGAACGCCCCCTCCGCGAACCGCTCGGCGAACTGGCGGAGCTTCGTGCCGCGGTCGGCGGCGTCGCGCTTCACGTGGGCGAGGTGCTCGATCCGGTCGCAGACGTGGTCGGCGGTGGCGATGGCGGCGGCGGTCGCCGCGGCGAACCACTCGGGCGACACGCTCGTGCCGCGCTCGTAGCCGATCGACTTGTCGTCGGGCGGGAACGGCGTGGCGAGCACGAACACCGGAGGCACGCCGTGCGGCAGGAGCACCCGCTCCGGCACGATCCCGAGCGCGCCGTGCGGCGGCCGCCAGAGCAGGCGGATCGCCGCGGGCGACGGCTTCTCGTTCTCCTTCTTGTCGACCCCCTGGTTGGCCTTCGAAAACTCGAGCCGCAGGGGAACCGCGCGGCCGCCGAGGAGGAAGACCGTGGCCCGGTACTCGTCGTCGCTGCCCGACTTCACGTAGCCGTCGATGAGCGGCGGCTCGTCGTGGTCGCTGTCGATGGCAAGCTTCACGGAGTGCTGCGTCCGCACGACGAACTCGTAGGTGCCCGTCTCGGGAGGCACGATCGCCCCGGTCCAGCGGATCGCGAACCGCAGCGGCTCGAACTGCTCGGGGCCGGGCGTGCCCGCGCCGAAGTCGAAGTCGATCCGCGGATCGGTCCGCTCGAACACCAGGCCCCCGTCGCGCGTGAACTCGCGGGTCTTGAAGTATTCCCCCTTCAGGCCGCGGGCGGCGTCGAGCGGGGGCGGCGGGCCGCGGAAGGCGCCCACGACGTCGGCGAGGACGTGGCGATGCTGCCGCACCGTGAGCCGCGAGAGCTCGACGCGCGCGGGCCGGTTGCGGTCGCGGGCCACGGGCGAATAGAAGGCCGCGTGGATGTACTCCGCCACCTGGCGCGCCGCCGTGCCCGTGACCTTCGAAGGGTCGTCCTCGGGCATCGTCTCGTCGATGTATGCCGCGAGCTGGTTCACCGAGCGGTCGCCCACGAGCGGCTCGGGCGCGTCCTTCGTGCCGACGCCCCGGTCGCCGTGGCAGCGGCCGCAGTGCTCGCGGTAGATGGCCAGTCCGGGGTGCTCGTCGGCGCCGGCGGCTGCGGCGCCGGCCACGAGGCACGCGGCGAGGAGCGCGGTCCGTGAGGCTCCCATCGTGCCCTCCGGCGAACGGCTCAGGATGGCCGTGCGAACACGAGCCGGCCGGCCGACGTCTGCAGCGTGCTCGTGACGCTCGTGTGGACGGTGCGGCCGATCTGCTCGCGGCCGTTCTCGACCACCACCATCGTACCGTCCTCGAGATACCCGACGCCCTGGTCGGGCTCCTCCCCCTGCTTCACGAGCCGCACGCTCAGGGCGTCGCCCGGCACGAACGTGGGCTTGAGCGCGAGGGCCACGGCATTGACGTTCAGCACCGGCACCGAACGGACCTCGGCGAGCTTGGCGACGCTCGTGTCGATGGTGACGACGCGGCCACCGAGCTGCCGGGCCAGCGACACGACACGCGACTCGACCGAGAGGTCGTCCTCCGCGTCCTCGCGCGGCGTGATGACGTCGATGTCGATGGCCTCGTGCGCCCGCAGCCGCGCGAGCACGTCGAGGCCGCGGCGGGCCCGCGTTCGCCGCTGGCGATCGGTCGATTCGGCCGTCGACTGCAGCTCGTCGAGCACGAACGAGGGCACCACGAACCGGCTCTCGAAGGCACCGGCTTCGGCGAGGTCGGCGACGCGGCCGTCGACGATCGTGGCCGTGTCGAGGACGTTGGGCCGGAGGCCGCGGACGTCGCGGGCGAACTCGACGAACGGGATCAGGAAGCGGAAGTCGTCCCGCGTCTGGAGGAGGAGGCTCGTGCAGACGTAGCAGAGGACGCAGCCGAGGATCAGCGGCAGCCAGGTGCGGAGCGGATCGTTGGGGTTGAGCGGGAGAATCGGCGTGAGCGCGAGCGTGGTGACGTACGAGAGGAAGACACCGATGAGGAGGCCGAAGTAGACGGCCGTGACGATCGTGAGATCCTTGCGGCGGACGGCGGAGTCGAGGCCGATGACGGCGAGCGGCAGCGCGATCATGCCGGCGAGCACACCCCACGGCACCCACGCGGGCGCCTCGCGCATCGGCGCGGAGTTGAAGATCAGCACCGCGATGCCCACCGACACCATCACGAAGATCGCGCGGAGGATGAGGAGCGCCATGGCAGGACATCAGCCCGGGGACGAGGCTTGCGGAGCGTGTCGATTCTACCAACGCCGTGGGGCGAAGCCCATCGCGCCGGCGCGGTCACGCGCCGGTGAGCCGCCGGAGGTGGTCGAACTCCAGGTAGCGGTCGGTCATCCCGGCGATGTAGTCGGCCACGCTGCGGCGCACGCCGAACGTCTCCGCCCGCTGGCGGAACCCCGCGGGGAGCTCCGCGGGATGAGCGACATACCACCGGAAGAGCTCGCTGAGCTTCTGCTGGGCCGGCACGCGCACGGCGAGCACCCGCTGGCTGCGATAGACCCGCTCGAAGAGGAATCGCTCCAGCTCCCGCTTGCCTGCGGCGACCTCCGTCGCGTGGGCGACGATCCGCCGCGGCGGCGCGCCGCCGTCGCCCCGGAATACGGCCCGCACGCGGGCGACCGAGTCGACCCCCGTCGCCTCGATCGCGGCCCGGGTGCGCGCGATCAGGTCGGCGACCTGGAAGTCGACCAGTTCGTGGAGCACGGCGCGGCGGCCCTCGACGCCGGTGAGCCGGCCGTGCCGCTCGGCCACCCGCGCCGCCGCCTCGGCCACGAGCGGCAGCTCCAGAAGCTCCTCGAGCGTCACGAGGCCGAGCTCCACGCCGTCGTCGGCGTCGTGGGTGTCGTAGGCGATCGAGTCGGCGGCATCGACCACCTGCGCCTCGAGGAGCGGCGCGGGGGCCGTGCCGTCCTTCTTGCGGGTGGCCTGCGCGTCGAGCACCTCGCGGGAGAGGTTGAGGCCGGGGAAGTCGGGGTATCGGTGCTCCAGGAACTCGACGATCCGCAGCGCCTGCGCGTTGTGGTTGAACCCCCCTTCGTCGCGGAGCAGCTCGGCGAGCGTGTCCTCGCCGGCGTGGCCGAGCGGCGGGTGGCCGATGTCGTGGGCGAGCGCCAGCGTCTCGACGAGATCCTCGTTGAGCGCCAGCGCCCGGGCGAGCGTCCGCGCGATGCTCGTCACCTCGAGGGTGTGCGTCAGGCGGCTGCGGTGGTAGTCGCCGTGGTAGCCGGTGAAGACCTGCGTCTTGTGGGCCAGCCGGCGGAAGGCGGCCGAGTGGACGATGCGGTCGCGGTCGCGCTGGTAGGGGCTGCGGAAGGGATGCGGCTCCTCGGGATGGACGCGGCCGGCCGAGTCGGCGGCGTGCATCGCCCACGGCGCGAGGAGGACGGCCTCGCGGGCCCGCCAGTCGGGCCGGCCCCAGTCCGCGGCGGTCGTCACCGGGTCACCTCCGTCGCGGCCCGCGTGAGCTGCTCCCAGAGGCTGTCGAGGGCCTGCGGCAGGACGCGGACGCCCGCCACCGTGGCCATGAAGTTCACGTCGCCGGCCCAGCGGGGCACGATGTGCCAGTGGAGGTGGCCGGGGAGCCCGGCCCCCGCGACGCGGCCGAGGTTGAGGCCCACGTTGAAGCCCTGCGCCTGCATGCTCGTGGTGATCGTGCCGCACCACGCGGTGATCCGCTCCTGGAGGTCGAGCGTCTGCGCCGCCGTGAGGTCGGCGAGCTCGGCCTCGTGGTCGAGCGGTGCCACGAGGAGGTGGCCGTTGGAATACGGAAACCGGTTGATCACCACGATGCTTTCCGCCGTGCGTTCGAGCACGCCCAAGGCGCGGTCGTGGCCCGTCGCGGCCGCCGCGCGGCAGAGGAAGCAGCCGCGGTCGGCGGCGGGCCGCCACCGCGCGGGCTCGACGACGGCCTCGGCGCCCTCGGAGCCCTGCACGTATCCCAGCCGCCACGGGGCCCAGAGACGCTCGCTGTCCATGGAGCGAGAGTGTACCGCCGATTCCGCCGTTCGGCAGCGGCGGCGTCCCGCATACACTGGGTCGGTTCCGGCGGTATCGCGTCCCGAGGCACACGTGGAATTCAAGGTCGCCCTCGACGTCTTCTCGGGTCCGCTCGACCTCCTCCTCTACCTCGTCAAGAAGCACGAGGTGGACGTCGCCGAGGTGCCGATCGCGGCGATCACCGCCGAGTTCGTGGCCTACCTCGACGTCCTCGAGGACCTCGCGATCGACCAGGTGGGGGAGTTCGTGGAACTGGCGAGCGTGCTCCTCGAGATCAAGGCCCGGGCGCTCGTGCCGCGGCCGGAGGAGACGGAGGAGCCCGTCGAGCTCGTCCGCGAGGACCTCGTGCAGCGGCTTCTCGAATACCGCCAATACCGCGATGCAGCCGCGGTGCTCGAGGACCGCGCGCGGCAGTGGGAGCTGCGGTTCACCCGTGCCACCGCCGACGAGCCCGCGGCGGCCGGCCCCGCGGCGGTGTCGTTCGCCGACGTCCACGTGTGGGACCTCGTCGGCGCGATGTCGCGGGTGATGGCGCGGCGGGAGCGGCGGCGGCCGCGGCAGATCGTGCACGACGACACGCCGATCGAGACGCACGCCGCCCGGATCGAGGCGCTCGTGGCCGAGCGGGGGAGGGTGGCGTTCACGGAGCTCTTCGACGACGATATGCCCCGCTCGCGGGTCGTCGGCATCTTCCTCGCCGCCCTCGAGTTGGTGCGACGCGGGGCGCTCGCCACCCGCCAGGAGAGGCTCTTCGACGAGATCTGGCTGGAGCGGACGCCGTCGCGAGTGCCGCCCCCGCCAGAGGCCACGCCCCCGGATCCCGCATGATCGACAACTCCCCCTACCGCACGCTCGTCCACAAGGGGCTCACCGTCGAGGGCTATTCGCGCGCGGCCGTGCAGAGCTGCTGGCGGATCCCCGAACTGAAGCTCGGCTTCGACCTCGGCTCCCAGCCGTGGGGCTTCATGGCCACGGCCACGTGGTTCATCACGCACACGCACCTCGACCACATCGCGGCCCTGCCGGTCTACGTGGCCCGCCGCCGCATGATGAAGATGGAGCCGCCCACGATCTGGGTCCCAGAGTCGGCGATCGAGCCGATCGAGAAGCTCCTCAAGGCCGTGTCGCGGCTCGACCGCGGACGCCTTCCCTGCACGCTGCGGCCGGCGGTGCCCGGCGACGAGATCGAGCTCTCGCGGGAGCACGTGGTGACGGTGTCGGGCACGTGCCACACGATCCCGAGCGTGGGCTACGTCGTGTGGGACCGGCGGCGGAAGCTCAAGCACGAATACCAGGGGCTGCCGGGCGACAGGATCCGCGACCTGCGGCTCTCGGGGGTGGACGTCACGCAGGAGATCCGCACGCCGCTGGTGGCCTACCTCGGGGACAGCTCACCCGAGGGCCTCGACCGCTGCCCGGCGATGTTCGAGGCGATGATCCTGATCACCGAACTGACGTTCGTGGCCCATTCGCATCGCAAGGAGAAGATCCACAAGTTCGGCCACATGCACCTCGACGACCTGCTCGCCCGCCGCGAGCGGTTCCGCAACGAGCTGGTCATCGCCACGCACTTCTCGACGCGCTACACGGACGACCGGATCCGGCGGATCCTCGCCAAGAAGCTCCCCGACATGCTCGACGGCCGGCTCAACGTGTGGCTGTGACGGGGTGCGCACGCGTTGGCGTGGGGCCCCGCTCGTTCGCTGCGGGCATCGTGCCTGCGCTCGCCGCCGACCGTGTCATCGGCCGGGGATGTCTTCCAGTCGCCATACGCCCATGTGCTTCGCCGACTCCTCCTCCCGAACGAGTCGAAGCGGCGGCGGAAATCGAAAGGGGGCGATGAGAAGGGAGAGTGGGCGAAACTCACCCGTCGGAATATCGACGTTGGGACCGCTGAAGTCGAGTGTCGTCGTCATGAAGTACGTCGAGCCGGATCGCCGGAAGTTTCGAAGCGCCGCGTCGATGTCGGCGAAGCTCAGATGAAACAAACAATCCCGACAGAAGATCAGATCCACCTTGGGAATGTCGTCCTTGGTGATGTCGAGATGACGAAACTCGCGCCCAGGCCGCCCAAAGCGTCGCTGATTCTCGACGACGAGCGGAGCGACAATGTCGCCCCCGATGTACGTGACCCCCTCGAGATCCACGTGCTGCATCCAATGAAAATCACCGCATGGTGCATCGAGCATGGAGCGGACCCCGAGCTCGGCGAGGATCTCGGGCAGGACGGAACGAATATTGACGGTGTTGTGGAGATCAGAACCCTTCCCCGACAGCGACTCGGCACCGCGCCAGGCATTGGTGCGGTAGATGTGGGTGAACATGTGCTCCGGCCCCTTGCGGATCTCACGCATGCGACGCCAGTGAGATCGCAGTGTCGTCATGCGCGCGATCAACGATGACGGCACCGCGCTTCGAATCCACGACGTGAACGACACCATGAGGTCTCCGGGAAACGCAAGGGCCCACGCGGCTCGGGCAACGACTCACCGCGAACGCGGGCAGTATACCGAACACATGCCCGCATCATGTGGACGATGAGCCCGACCCCGGACGGGGCGTCGGTCATCGAACAGGAGCCGGTTCCAAGCGGACACCCCGTGGCGGTGGAGGGGGACGCCCCCGGCCATCCATACTAGGGAGCCGACTTTCCAGGATGCCGATCGGTCATGACGTCGTCTCGACCCCGCCATGCCTACGTGCACGTGCCGTTCTGCCGGCACCGCTGCGGCTACTGCGACTTCACGCTCGTCGCCGGACGGGATGATCTCGTGGAGCGGTTCTTCGTGGCGCTCGCGCGGGAGCTGCGTCGTGTCGCGGTCGTGGCCGAGTCGGACGCCGATGCGGCGCGGCTGGAGATCGCCACGCTCTATCTCGGCGGCGGCACACCCTCGCACCTCGGCCCCGTCGGCCTCGAGCGGCTGTTCGCCCTTCTCCGCCGGCATCTCGCGCCCGTGGCCGGCGCCGAGGTGACGGTCGAGGCCAACCCGCTCGACGTCACGCCCGCCTTCGTCGCGGCGGCCGCCGCCTGCGGCGTCACCCGCGTGAGCCTCGGCGGCCAGTCGCTCGACGCGGCCACGCTCGCGGCCCTCGACCGCGACCACGCCCCCGACGACGTCCGTCGGGCGGCCGAGCGACTCCTCGAGGCAGGGTTCACGGTGAGCCTCGACCTCATGACCGCGGCGCCCGGCCAGTCGCTCGCCGCCGTCGAGCACGACCTCGCGGCCGCCACGGCGCTCGACGTGCAGCACGTGTCGGTCTACTGCCTCACCTGGGAGCGGGGCACGGCGTTCGCCGCCGCGCAGCGCCGCGGCACGCTCGTCCCCGCCGACGACGCGCTCGAACGGGCGATGTTCGAGACCGCGATCGACCGGCTCGAGGCCGCGGGCTACGAGCACTACGAGGTCTCGAACTTCGCCCGTCCCGGCGCGCGGTGCCGCCACAACGAGGCCTATTGGGACTGTCGCCCGTGGGAGGCGTTCGGCCCCGGCGCCGCCCGGTTCGACGGCCGCACGCGAATCACGAACCACCGCTCGACCACCACCTGGATCGCCCGCATGCTCGCCGGTGACGAGGCCACGGGTGACGTCGACGCCATGACCGCCGAGGAGGCGGCGCGGGAGCGGATCGTCGTGGGCCTGAGGCGACGGGATGGCCTCGATCGCGATGCGTTTCGCGCGGCGGGCGGATGGTCGCTCGACGACCTCGCCGGCGCCGCGATCGCCCGCTGGGTGGCGGCCGGCCTCGCGAGCGACGACGGCCGCCGCGTGCGGCTCACCCGCGCGGGGCTCCTCGTGTCGGACGGCCTCTGGCACGAGATCCTCGCGCCGGCGTGACGCCGACCGGCGGGGCGATCACTCCGTCGCGCCCGCCGTGCCGGGCGAGCCCGAGGCGAGCTTCATGCCGAGGCCGAATCGCAGGGCCTCGTCGGCGTCGAGCGGATGCACGACGGCTTCGAGGCCGCGCTCGCGGGCTGCCGTCGCGATGCGCTCGACGAGCGGATCCTGCCGATCGCGCGTGAAGAGCACGAGGCGGTCGGCGGCGGGGTCGAGGTCGGCGACCGCCGCCTGCCAGTCGTCGAGCCCCGGCGCCGCGCCGTCCAGTTCGAGGTCGAGGTTGCCGGTGAGCGCGGCCCGCAGCCGCACGCGATAGTCGCCCGCCGTCACGTCCGCCGCCGTGATCGACTCGATGAAGCCGACGTTCACGCCGCCGAACCTGGCGAGCCGCTCGGTGAGCGCGGCGGCCGCGGCCGTTCGCGCCTCGCCCACCGGCACGGCATGGAGCCGGTCGGCGCGCACCTCGAAGGGCACGCTGCAACGCGGCCGAACGCGCTCGCCGCGCGGCGGCGCGAACGCGGCCCAGGCCGGCCGCGCGGTGCCGTCCACGTCGAACAGCGCGAAGGCCTTCCACATCCCCTCGCCATGCCACTCGGGGCTCCAGTAGTAGACGGCCGCGATGGCGGGGTCGTGGCTGCAGCGGTCGAGGAAGTCGGCCAGCCAGCGACGCTGGCCGTCGGGCGAGAGCGGGTAGCCCGGCGCCGCCCTCTTCCAGCGGCCGAACTGCCCGCTGAACGCGCGGGTGCTCGGGTAAGCCGTCTCGGCGACGATGATCGGCCGCTCGACGGCGGCGTGGACGGCGGCCACGACACGGAAGAACTCCTCCATCTCGAGCGAGCCGCCGATGTTCGCCGATGGGAAGTAGGAGAGGCCGGCGTAGTCGATCCGCGCACCGTGCTCCCGCATACGGGTGAAGAACGCGATCACGAACGCCTCGTCCCACCAGTGCGCGACGTGGAGCATGAACCGCGCGTCGGGATCGGCCTCGAGCACGCCGGCCTGACTCGCGCGGATGAGTTCGGCCGCCTCGGGCCAGATGCGGCGGCCGAGCGACTCGGGCGACTTCTTCGTGCCCTTGCCCGGGTAGACGCCGCAGATCCCGTAGTCGATCTCGTTGCCGATCTCGTAGAGGTGGCTCGTGAGGCCTGAGCGCCTGAGCGCCGCGACCGTGTCGCGCGAGTACGCCCGCACGGCGGCAGCCCGCTCGGAGAGGTCGAGGTCGGCCCAGGCGGTGGGGGCCGGCTGCTTCATGAGGTCGGCCCAATCGTCGCTCAGGAAGAGGACGAGGTAGGGCTCGAGGCCGGCCGCCGTCGCGCGGTGCACGATCTCCTTCGCCGCGTTCAGGCCGTGCGGCCCGTCGTCGCCGGTCCAGACCCGCACGCGAAACCCGCGGACGCCCGCACGGGCCATGCCCGTGAAGAGATCTTCGGCCGCGCCGTCCCACCGCCACTGCCTGCCCTCGCGCTCGAGCCCGAGCGAGTAGTTGGCGTCGACGCCGAAGAACGGCGTGGCCGGGGGTGTGTCGGCGGCGGCCGCAGCGCTGAAGACGGCCGCGACGAGCAGGCTCGGACCGCGACGGATGCACGCGGGGGCGTGGACCATGGTGGGGCTCCGGGAGGCCGCCGGCCGATCCCGCCGCCGCGATCAGCCCTTCGAGAGGGCGTTCGTGAGGTCGAGGATCGCCTTCTTGCCGTCGGCGAAATACATGAGCGTGTTGTCGGCGGCGAAGAGCGGATTGGGGATGCCCGCGAAGCCCGGCGAGAGCGACCGCTTCACCACCACGACCGTCCGCGCCTTGTCGACGTCGAGCACGGGCATGCCGGCGATCGGGCTCGTGGGGTCGGTGCGGGCCGCCGGGTTCACCACGTCGTTGGCACCGATCACGATCGCCACGTCGGTCTCGGGGAACGTGGGGTTGATGTCGTCCATCTCGCGGAGCTTTTCATACGGGATGTCGGCCTCGGCGAGGAGCACGTTCATGTGCCCCGGCATGCGGCCGGCCACGGGATGGATCGCATACTCGACCGTGGCCCCGCGCTTCTCGAGCGCGTTGGCCAGTTCGCGGACGGCGTGCTGCGCCTGGGCCACGGCGAGACCGTAGCCCGGCACGATCACCACGCGGTCGGCCCCTTCGAGCACCATCGCGATCTCCTCGGCCGAGGCGCTCTTCACCTTGCCGGCGTAGATGTCGTCGCCACCGGCCGCGGCGGTGGTGGTGCCGAGGCCGCCGAAGAGCACGCCCACGAGCGAGCGGTTCATCGCCTGGCACATGATGGCCGTCAGGATCAGCCCCGAGGCCCCCACGAGCGACCCGGCGATCACGAGCACGGCGTTGTCGATCACGAACCCGGCGGCCGCCGCCGCGAGCCCCGAGTAGCTGTTGAGCAGGCAGATGACCACCGGCATGTCGGCCCCGCCGATCGGCAGCGTGAGCGTGCAGCCCAGCGCGCTGCCCACGATCACGAGCAGCCAGTAGAGGAGGTTCGACGTCGGGTAGGCGCACAGCCCCGCGATGAGGGCGAGCGTGGCGACGCCCAGGCCGAGGTTGATCATGTGCCGGTTGGGGTCGGTCCAGGCCTTCTTGAACCGCGGCAGCTCCTCGAGCTTCGCGAACGCCACGAAGCTCCCCCAGAACGTGACCGCGCCGATGAGGCCCGTGAGGGCCGTGGCGATCGCGAACTGCGACCACGGGGCGAGCTGGGTTTCAGCCGCCCTGACCGCGGCGGTGTTCGCCTCGCCCGTGAGCCGGGCCGCCGCCGTCATGCTCCAGAGTTCGGCGCCCGCGACGAGCGCCGAGGCGGCGCCGCCGAAGCCGTTGAGCAGGGCCACCATCTGCGGCATCCCGGTCATGGGGTACTTGATCGCCATCGCCGCCCCCACCACGCCGCCGATGACCGCGGCCACGCCGAGCATCACCAGCGGCGTCGCGCCGTGGGCGGCCACGCTCTGCACCACCGGCTGCTCGAAGCAGGCCGCGACCACGGCGATCGCCATGCCGACGGCGCCGAGGTAGTTGCCCCGCACGGCCGTGCGCGGGCCGGTCATGAGCTTGAACGCCACGATGAAGAGCATCGAGGCGACGAGATACGCGAGATTGATCCAGGCTTGGCTCGACATGCGGGGCTACTTCTTCTTCGGGTTGAACATTTCGAGCATGCGGTGGGTCACCACGAAGCCCCCCACGACGTTGATCATGGCGAGCACGACCGCGAGGAATCCGAGGAGCGTGCCGAAGCGGGTGGCGAGCGACCCGGCGACGACGAGCGCCCCCACCGCCGTGATCCCGGAGATGGCGTTGGAGCCGCTCGTGAGCGGCGTGTGGAGCCGCTGCGGCACCTTCGTGATCACCTCGAAACCCACCCACATCGCCAGCAGGAACACCGTGAGCAGGCGGATGAACCGGGTGGCCGGATCCACGGCCGCGGCGTCGGCCGAGGCGAGGAGGATCGGCAGGAGATCGGGAAGCATGACGGGCGCTCCGGGCGGATGGTTCAGGTGGTGGGCGAGGCGGCGGGGGCGTCGAGCGGCGGCAGCCCGGCCCGCTCGCGGATCTTCGGGTGCACGAGCTCGCCGCCGCGGCAGACGAGCGTGTCGCGGCAGATCTCGTCGCCCGGTGCCACGTCGGGCAGCCCCTCCTTCACGAGGTGCGTGAGGAAGGTGACGACGTTCTTGGCGAAGAGTTGGCTCGTGTGGAACGGTGCGTCGGCCGGGAGGTTCGTGGGACCGAGGATCGTGACGCCATCGACGACCACCGTCTGGTCGGGGGCCGAACCCTCGCAGTTGCCGCCGCGTTCGGCCGCCATGTCGACGATCACGCCGCCCGGCCGCATCCGCGCCACCATCTCGCGGGTGACGAGCACCGGCGCCTTCTGGCCGGGGATCAGCGCCGTGCAGATCACGACGTCGCTGTCGGCCACCACCTTGCCGAGCAGCTCCCGCTGCTTCGCGTAAAACTCCTCGCCCATCGCCTTGGCGTAGCCGCCGGCCGTTTCGCTGGAGCCGGTCTCGAGCGGCAGTTCCACGAACTTGGCGCCGAGGCTCTGCACCTGCTCCTTCACGGCGGGCCGCACGTCGTAGGCGCTCACCTGCGCGCCGAGCCGCTTGGCCGTGGCGATCGCCTGCAGGCCGGCGACGCCGGCGCCGAGCACGAGCACCTTCGCCGGCGTGAGCGTGCCGGCGGCGGTGGTCATCATCGGGAGGATGCGGGGCAGCGTGTGGGCGGCGAGGAGCACGGCGCGGTAGCCGGCGATGTTGGCCTGGCTCGAGAGTACGTCCATGCTCTGGGCCCGCGTGATCCGCGGCACGAGTTCGAGCGAGAACAGCGAGGCCCCCCGCTCGGCCGCCTCGCGGCAGGCCTCGGGGAAGGAGAGCGGGTCGCACATGCCGATGACGATGGCGCCCCGACGCAGGCGGTCGCGGTCGGCCGGCCAGCCTGCGCCGGCGGCGCCGCCGGCACGCACGGCGAGGATGCAGTCGGCGGCGAAGGCCTCGTCGCGCGAGACGATCGTGGCGCCCGCCGCGCGGTAGGCGTCATCGGAGAAGCCGGCGGCCCGTCCCGCGTCCGCCTCGACGACGACCGCGAGGCCGGCCTTGGTGAGGGCGGGCACCGCGGACGGCACGAGGGCGACGCGGCGTTCGCCGGGGAACGTTTCCTTGACGACGGCAACCTTCATGCTGCGGGCCCGTGGGGTGTTCCGGGAAAGACGGGTTCAGATTGTGACCGGCCGCGGGCCGTCCGTCCACGACGGGCCCGCGCCGCGGCGTCGTGGTGGCCGCAGGCCCGACCGTATAGTTCCGAAC
>Ga0208249_1000326_pt1 | contig 15493 bp, 11 predicted proteins | sample CryBogmetaGMA1M_FD_184546 | JGI IMG/M metagenome (GOLD analysis project Ga0208249, IMG submission 184546) | Freshwater microbial communities from Crystal Bog, Wisconsin, USA - MA1M (SPAdes) | ecosystem: Environmental > Aquatic > Freshwater > Lake | place: Crystal Bog, Wisconsin, USA | collected...
GCAGCCGAGGCGATGCAGGAACCAGCCCTGCAGTCCCTTCATCTCATCGACGGTGACCATGAAACGGCAGTCACGGCCGGTGACGCGACGGCCGGCGGCATGGGGAAGCATCAGGGCGTCCCAGCGAGCCCGGTGGGTGGGGGCCAACAGAACGGCGCCGGAAGGGGGCAGGTGCTCCCGGCCACTGACCATGATCGGCCCGAAATAGCCCGCCAGGGCGATGTCCTGGGTGATCAGCATCGCCAGCGGCGACAACCAGGGGCTGATGCCGTTGCAGACCCGGCCCTCCCGCAGGCTGACGATGGCGGAGTCAGGGGCAGCGGAGTCGGAAACAGCGGCGGCCAGCGGCTGCTCCGTCATGGTCTCAGCTGTCGTCTTCTCTGCAGGCGTCGTCTCAGCCGTTGGCTCAGCCATCCCAGGCTCCTGCTGCCCCTCGGCCTGTGACGGAACCTGCCGGTGCTGCACCATCTGTTGTCCCGTCTGTGCCGCCAACACTCCCGCTTCTGTGAAAGTCCCTTAAGGAAACTAATGACGATCCTCCGCGGTGGATCATGGGTGCGGGCAGTTGAACCTGCGGCCCCACTCCAACCACCCCCCGCGCCTCACCTTCGCCCCGCTTCGCCATGGCCAGCCTCGGCGTCAACATCGACCACATCGCCAACATCCGCCAGGCACGGCGCAGCGTCGAACCCGACCCCGTGACCCATGCCCTGCTGGCCGAACTCGGCGGCGCCGACGGCATCACCGTGCATCTGCGCGAAGACCGCCGCCACATCCAGGATCGGGATGTGGAGCTGCTGCGGGCCATCGTGCGCACCCGCCTCAATCTGGAGATGGCCGCCACGCCTGAGATGGAAGCGATCGCCCTGCGCATCCGGCCGGACATGGTGACCCTGGTGCCGGAGCGCCGCCAGGAGGTGACCACCGAAGGCGGGCTGGATGCGGCGGGCCAGCAGGAGTCGCTCCGCTCCCTGGTGGCCAAGCTTCAGGATGGCGGGATCGGCGTCAGCCTGTTCGTGGATCCCGACGGGCGGCAGCTGGATGCGGCGGCCGCCAGCGGTGCCCGCTGGGTGGAGCTGCACACCGGCACCTACGCCGAGGCCGCCTGGTCGGAGCAGCCCCAACAACTGGCCCGCCTCACCGAAGGCAGCGCCATCGCCCGCAGCCTCGGCCTGCGGGTCAACGCCGGCCATGGCCTCACGTACCAGAACGTCGAGCCGATCGCCGCCATCGACGGCATGGAGGAGCTGAACATCGGCCACACCATCGTGGCGCGCGCCATGGCGGTCGGGCTGGAGCAGGCGGTGCGTCAGATGAAGGCCCTGATTCAGAATCCCCGCCGTGACCCGCTGTTCGGCGAGCTCCAGCCCTGAGGATGTCCCCTGCCATGACCACTTACCACTTCATCGCCGCCAGCGAGGCCTTCCTCACCGAGGAGGAACCCCTTGATGAGGTGCTCAGGGAACGGGTACGCAACTACGCGGAGCGGAACAAGGAGATCGACTTCTGGCTGGTGCGTCGTCCCGCCTTCCTGGAGGCCCCGGAACTGGCGGCCGTGGCCGCCGGGGTGCCCCGGCCGGCGGCGGCGGTGGTCTCCACCGACGAGAAATTCATCACCTTCATGAAGCTGCGGCTGGAGTTCGTGGCCCGTGGCAGCTTCGAGGCCCCCTCCGCCGCCGTGCCTGATCCGATCGCCAGCCACGGCTGAGGCCGATGGGCCTGCCCGGGCGGCGGGCTCAGAACAGCCCCAGAAAGCGTTTCCGCCCCTGCTCCCCCTCCCCCGGGGCCGACCTGCCCTGGGCACCATCCTGCTGGTAGCGCGGCTTGTCGTCGCCGATCGTGAGCAGGGCTTCCTTGTTCTTCCACCACACCCAGTCGCGGATGGGGGGGGTATCGCGGAGCTGGGCCCGGCTCAGGCCCAGGCCGAGCTTGGCGGAGGCCTCCAGCAGCACATCCAGCATCGCCTCACCGTCACTGCAGCGGGCCAGGGCTTCATTGGTGCGCCGGGCCCCGTCGAGCGCCCTGACCAGCAGAGCGACCCGCTGACCCACCGGCAGGCTCTTCGGATCCATGCCCCACTCCCGACAGCGACCGCACGGTATCAGCGTTGTTTGGATCAGTGTTGTTTGGATCAGCGTTGCAGGGGAGGTTGCTGCTGCCTTCCGAACACAGGGGGCTGACAGATGGCCCCTCCACTGGCCAGACTCTCTTCAACGCATCTATTTTGATGACGCCCCCGTTTTCTCCTGATCAGCACCCGGTGCGCCACTGGGTGATCGGAGACGTCCATGGTTGTGCCGATTCCCTCAGATCTCTGCTGAGGAAATTGCCGGCGAACGACCGGCTGATCTTCTGCGGGGATGTCATCAACCGGGGGCCGCGGATCGCCGAGGCCATGGAGATCGCCTGGAAGCTGGTTGTCAGTGGCCGGGCCGTCTGGCTGAAGGGAAACCACGAACAGCAGCTGGTGGAGGCACTGCGTCAGGGCGGCTGGCTGGGCCAGCGTTTCCTGGCGGGTTGCGACACCTATCGGCAGCTCGGGGACCGGCGCTGCCGGGAGTGGCTGGAGCGCCTTGATGGGCTGCCCCTGGCCTACTGGGGCCAGGGCTGGGTGGCCACCCATGCGGGCTTCGATCCGGTCAACTGGCAACCCGATCTCTCGATCCGCATGGCCTTCTGGAATGCCTACGACGGCCGCTTCGGCAAGGTGATCATTGCCCACACCCCAGGGCCCGGCATCCGTCACATCAGGGAGAACATCATCCTGATCGACACCGGCGCCTGCTACGGGGGCCAGCTCAGCGCCTACTGCCCCGAAACCGGCAAGCACCTGCAGGTGGCCGGTCAGGGCGGCGCCACCCCCGCCCAAAGCTGGAGCTCCACCCCCCAGGGCTGCCTGATCTGACCATGGAACCGGGCCGGCGATGAGTATGCCGAGCGGCCCCCCACCATGGTTCTGACGGTCTACCGCAGCAACAGGGCCGAACTGCTCGCCCAGCTGCTGGCCACCCAACTGCAGCTCGAACGGCCCGGCCCCTTCGAGCAGGTCCAGGTGCTGGTGAACACCTGGCCCACCAGCCGCTGGCTGGGGGAACAGCTGGCCGAGGGGCTGGGGGGCATCGCCGCCAACCTGCGCTTCCCCTTCCCCGGAGCCCACCTGCGGCAGCTGGTGCGGGAACTGCTCGGCGGAACCGGCGCCGCCGGTCCGGGCCGGGACCCCTGGCGCGCCCAGGAACTGGTCTGGCCGGTGCTGGAACTGCTGCCGGAGATCGCCGCTGCCCCGGAAGCCTCGGCCCTGCGCCACTGGCTGGAGCGTCACGACCTCAGGGAGCGCCTGCAGCGGGGTAGCTGGCAGCTCGGGCGGGCCATCGCCGACGCCTTCGACGACTACACCCTCTACCGGCCCGACCTGCTGGCCCGCTGGGAATCCGGCGAGCCCGTCGATGGCCGGGGCCAGCCCCTGCCTGCCAGCCAGCGCTGGCAGGTCGAGCTCTACGGCGCCCTGCGGCGGCGCCTGTCGGATGATCCCTTCGGCCTGCAGGTGGAGCTGGCGATCGAGCGTCTGCGGCGGGGGGAGGTGGACTCCTCCCTGGCCGGCCGGCGCTTGCGGCTGTTCGGCATCAGCAGCATGGCCCCCAGCCAGGTGCGGCTGCTCCAGGCCCTCAGTGGGGTGATGAGCGTGGATCTCTTCCTGCTCACCCCCTGCCGGGCCCTTTGGCAGCGCTGCGAAGACCGCCGACGCCGGCTGCAGGATGCCCTGGCCCTCAGCGAACCGCTGGAGGGCGACTGGCTCCTGGAGGCCCCAGGACTGGAGGCCCGTTTCGGGCGACTGGGGGGGGAATTCCAGCAATTGTTGGAGGGCACCGGCGAAGCGCAGCTGGGGGAATGGCAGGAGGGCGACCTCTTCTTTGCCGCCGCCAGCAGCGCCAGCCAGCCGGGCAGCGTCCCCCTGCTGGCCCAGCTCCAGGAACAGCTGGTCGATCCGCAGGCCTGGCCGCAGCTGAGCCTGGCGGCCGGGGACCACTCCCTGGAGTTCCACCCCTGTCCGGGGCCTCTGCGCCAGGTGCAGATCGTGCGCGATCGCCTGCTGCAGCTGCTGGCGGCCGATCCGAGCCTCGAGCCGCGCGACATCCTGGTGATGACCCCGCGGATCGATGCTTTCGCGCCCCTGGTGGCGTCGGTGTTCGGCGACGCGGACGCCACCGGCGTCGACCTGCCCTGGCGACTCACAGACCGCAGCCAGCAGAGCGAGGCCGGCATCGGCCGCAGCCTGCTGGCGATGCTGGAGCTGGCGGCTGGCCGGCTCACCGCCACGGGCCTTGAGACCCTGCTCGACTGCCGGCCGCTGCAACGCCGCTTCGGCCTGGAACCGGCTGAGGTGGCCGCCCTCAACACCACCCTGCAGCGCTGTGGCTTCCGCTGGGGGCTGGGGGCCCAGGACCGGGGTGGGGAGGCCTGCCACAGCCTCAGCTGGGCCATGGATCGACTGCTGCTGGGCCTGGTGCTGCCTTGCCGTCCCGGCCTGGCGCCCGCTGAGGTGGCGCCGGCCGACCTCGGGCCGGTGCCCCTGGAGCTGGCCGGCCGCTGGCTGCACCTGCTCGGTCGGCTGCGCCACTGGCTGGAAAGGCTGCGCCGCCCGGCCGACTGCCGCCGCTGGGGGGAGCGCCTGCAGGAGCTGCTGGCCGACCTGTTCAACGACGACGACCCCCAGGGCTGGGAGCTGGGGCCGCTGCGGGCGGCGATCGACGACTGGCTGACGGTGGCGGCCGACTGTGCCCTGCTGTTGGAGGCCCCGGTGGTGGCCGCCGTCCTCGATGAGCGGCTGACCGCCGAAAGCGGCCGCTTCGGGCACCGCAGCGGTGCCCTCACGATCAGTGCCCTCGAGCCGATGCGGGCCATCCCCCATCGCGTGGTGGTGCTGATGGGGCTGGATGCCGGCAGCTTTCCGCGCCAGCAGTCCCGACCGGGCTTCCACCTGATGGAGCGCCAACGGCGACTGGGCGACCCCCATCCGGCCGACCAGGACCGCTACGTGCTGCTGGAGGCCCTGCTCTCCGCCCGCGATCAGCTGCTGATCACCTGGAGTTGCCGGGACGACCGCAAGGGCGAGGAACTGCAGCCCTGCAGTCCGGTGCGCCAATGGCTGGAATGGCTGGAGAGCCAGCTCGGTCCAGAAAGCCGCCCCCCCCTGATCGAGCACGCCGCCAGCCCCCTCGACCGCCGCAATTTTCTGCCCCAGCCCCCGTGGCCGGCCCCGAGCTGCGACCAACGCCTGCTGGAAGCCCGGCAGCGGCTCGAGGCCGATGGCGGCGTCCCGCCCCTGGCCCTGGCGCTGACGGCGCCGCCGCCCCTGCCGGAGCCTGCCGCCGGCGCCGACCCGTTCGCGGATCTGCAGGACTGGCTCTGCCGGCCCCAGGAGCAATGGCTGCGCCAGCTCGACCTCAGGCCCCGGGAATGGCAGGAACGCATCAGCGACCTGGAGGCGCTGACCCTGGAGGAACGGGATCGCGCCGCCCTGCTGCGGACCTGGATCGCGGCCGGCGGCCTGGAGCCCCAGGGCGACCCGGCCGCCGCTGACGACTGGCTGGAGCGGCACCGGGGCCAGGGAGTGCTGCCACCGCTCGCGGCCGCCGAACTGGAGGCCGAGGGGTTGGCCCTGCGCTGCAGCAGCCTGCGGCAGAGCCTGGAAGCGCTGGGCGCCCCCTGGCAGCAGCCCCTGGGCTGGCGGCAATGGCAGGCGGCACCGGCCTGGCGAGGCGACTGGCTGGTGCTGGTGCGAACCGGCAGTGAACGCTGCCGGGATCGTCTGGAGCTCTGGCTGCACTTGCTGCTGGCAGCCGCCGCAGCCGACAGCAGCGGCAGGCAGCCGCAGGGGGCCGTGCTGATCGCCCGCACCGGCAACCGCTTCAGCGCCGGCAGCCGGTTGGTCGCCCCCGAAGTGGCCATCGCCCAGGCCGAACTGGAGCGGCTGGCGGCCCTGCGGGAGGAGTGGCGCAGCGGCTGCTGGCCGGTGCCTCCGGAAACCGGCTGGACCTTCCTGAAGGCGGAGCGCAGCCAGCCCCGCTCGGGCCTCGACGCCGCTACGACCGTCTGGGAGGGGGAAGGGCATCGCCGCGCCGAGCGGGAACAACCGGAAATGGCGATCTGCTTCGGTGCCGACCTGCCCGGACGCAGCCTGATCGACGGACGCTTCAGCGCCCTGGCCGAAGCCGTCCATGGCCCCGTGCAGGAGGCCCTGCGCCGCCGATGAAAGGACGCCGATGAAAGAACGAAACCAACCGGCAACCTGCCCGCTGGAGCCCTTTGACGCCAATCTCTTCCCCCTGGAGAACGGCATCCACCTGCTGGAAGCCAGTGCCGGCACCGGCAAGACCTTCGCCCTGGCCCACCTGGTGCTGCGGCTGGTGGGCGAGAGCGGACGCAGCCTGCGGGAGCTGCTGGTGGTGACCTTCACCGAAGCCGCGGCCGGGGAACTGCGCGACCGGATCGGCCGTCGCCTCCAGGCCGCCCTCAGCGCCTTCGAAGCCCTCGAAGCGGAGGGCGCCCGTTGGGTCACAGGCGATCGGGTGCTGCGCGACTGGTTGGTGGCGATGGGGGCCGGGCCCGACCCCGAACACCCCCTGGGCCTGCGCCATCAAGCCTCCGGCCGCAACGCCGAGCTGCGGGCCCGTCTGCTGCTGGCCCTCGAGGAGCTCGATGCCGCCGACATCACCACCATCCATGGCTTCTGCCACCGCAGCCTGCAACGGTTGGCCCTGGAGGCGGCCCGCCCCCCCGGCCTGGAGCTGGAGAGCGACGGCGGGGCCCTGCTGGAGCAGGTGGTGCACGACTACTGGCAGCAGCAGGTGCTGGCCCTGCCGGCGCCGCTGGTAGCGGGGCTCAGCCGCCAGCAGGTCCGACCGGAGACGCTGCTGGGGCTGCTGCGCCAGCTCGATGGCGATCCCGCCCTCCGACTGGCCCCCCTGCCGGCGGGCCGCAGCCCGCAGCAGCCACTGCCGGACTGGCTGCCGGGCCACTGGAACGGGCTGTGGCAGGGGTTCGTGGCCCAGTGGCAGGAACGGGGCAGCGCACTCCAGCAGGATCTGATCGCGATCGCCAGCCAGTGGCGGGAGGCCGGCTGCACCGCCACCGGCGACTACAAGCCCAGGCCCCGCACCCGCCGCTGCGACCTGGTGGATGCCTTCATCGCCGCCGCCGGCGCTGACTACGACCAGGTGCTGGATCAGAAGGCCCTGACCGACTACTTCCATCCCGGTCCGTTCAGCAAGGCGGCCCGCAGCGCCGAGGGGGACACCCGCGCCATCACCCTGCCGCAACGGCCGCTGATGGAAGCGGTGGCGGCCCTGGTCGACGGCCCGGCCGAACTGGTTTTGCTACATGCCTGCCACTGGGGACGGGCGGAATTGCGGCGCCGACGGGAGAGGGCCGGCACCGCCGGTTTCTCGCAGTTGCTGGAAGATCTCGATCCCGGGGCGGAGGCCGAGGCGGCAACGCCGCTGCTGCAGGGGCTCGGGGAGCGCTATGCCGTGGCCCTGATCGATGAATTTCAGGACACCGATCCGATCCAATGGCGCATCCTGCGCCATACCTTCGGCCATGGCCGCCACCAGCTGGTGATGGTCGGCGATCCCAAGCAGGCGATCTACCGCTTCCGGGGCGGCGATCTGGCCACCTACCAGGCGGCGGCGGACCGGGCCGACCGGCGCTACGCCCTCAGCGAAAACCGGCGCTCCACCCCCGCTCTGATCGACGCCTTCAACGGGCTGATGACCGGCCCCGGCCTGGAGCGCTCCCGGCTGCCGGTGGCGGCGGTGCAGGCCCGCTCCGGGCGCCACGGCCCCGCCGATGCCCCCCTCGAACTGCTCTGGCTGGGCGCTGATCGTCCCGCCGGCGAGCCCGCCCCCTCCACCAGTGCCCTGGAGCGTCAGCTGGCGGACCGCCTGGCCGCCTACGTGGTGGAGCTGCTGGAGCGGGGAGCGCTCCTGGGGGAGGGCGACCGGGAGCGCCCACTGGCCTGCGACGATCTCTGCCTGCTCGTGCTGAACCACCGCCAGGCCGAGCGCCTGCGGCAAGCCCTGGAACGCTGTGGCATCGCCAGTCGGCTAGTGAGCCGCGCCGATGTCTTCGCCACCCCGGCCGCCACGATGCTGCAGCGGCTGCTCGACGCCCTGGCCGACCCCGCCGGCGGACGGCGGCTGAGACTGCTGGCGGCCAGCCCGCTGCTGGGCTGGAGTGCCGCCCGGATCGCCGCCGCAGGAGCGGAACAGTGGAGCGAATTGGCCGGCCGCCTCGACCAGCTGGGCCGGCGGCTGCCGCGGCTGGGTGTGCCCGGGGTGCTGGCCGAACTGATGGGCAGCGAGGGGCTGGCCCGCGTCTCCCTGGGCGGCAGGCTGATGGCCGATCTCCAGCAGGTGGCGGCCCTGGTGGAGGAGCGGCGGCATGCCGAAGGGCTGGGGGCCGCCGCAGCGGGCGACTGGTTGCGACGCCTTCGGCTGGAGCAGGACCGGGATCCGCCCGAGGAGCATCAGGCCCACAGCGATCGGGTGGACGGCGCGGTTTCGGTGGTGACGATCCACCGCAGCAAGGGGCTGGAATTTCCGGTGGTGATCTGTCCCTACCTCTGGCAGGCCGCCTCGAAACGGCGCAATGGCCCGGCAAGGCCCGGCGCCCGCTGGCTGCCGCAAGTGTCGGGCCTGCCCCAGCTCGATCTGCATCTCAGCGCCGACTGGGGCAACGGCTACGCGGCCCGGCGGCAGGATCGCGGGGCCGAAGAGGCGGAACGGGAACGGCTCGCCTACGTGGCGGCCACCCGGGCCTGCCACCTGCTGGTGCTCGCCTGGGGACCGGCCGATGGCCATGGCTGCGCGCCCCTCTTCCCCTGGCTGTTTCCGCAACTGCCCCTGCCGGGGCTCGACGACGACCCCTTCCGCGACCGCGGCGATGCCGAATGGCGGGAGCTGCTGGAGCAGGCGATCGCGGCGGGGCAACTGCCCCTGCGTATGGTCGAGCTGCCCGAGGCGGGCACCCGGCGGCTCGCCCCCATGGCCGCGGCCGCCGGCGCTCCCCTGGTGCGGGGACCGGTGCCGAGCCGGCGTCTCGACAGCGGCTGGGGCCGCAGCAGCTACACCAGCTGGACCCATACCAGCGGCGGCCCGCCGCCCCCGCAGGTCAGCGACGACGGCCGCGACACCGACGGGCTGAGCAGCGATGCGCTCGCTGCGGACGCCCTGGCTGCGGAAACGGCGGCCGGCGGCGCTCCGGCGGCCGATGCCCCCTGGAGCGAGCAGGGTCCCCTGGCCGGTTTCGCGCGCGGAGCCGCGGCCGGCGACTGCCTCCACCGCATCCTGGAACAGATCGACTACCGCACGACGCTGGGTGCCGCCGCCAACCGGACGCTGGTGGAACGGGAACTGCGGCGGGCCGGCCTGGAGGATCAACCCCTCGAACCCCTGCTCGCCGGATTGGAGCTGACCCGTCTCACCCCCTTCGGCGGAGCGCTGGGCCCCACCCGGCTGGCCGACCTGGCGGCCGACAACCGCCTGAATGAACTGAGCTTCGATCTCAGCCTCGGCCATGCCCGGGCCCGAGGCCTGGCGGCGGCCTTCGCGGACCATCCCGGCGGGGCTTTCGGAGCCGCCTATGCCGAACGGCTGGCCCAGCTGCCGGTGGACAGTCGCGGCTTCCTGACCGGTTCGATCGATCTGGTGTTCACCGCCCCGGCCAGCGACGACCCGCCCGGTGCCGCCGCGCGCTGGTGGGTGGCCGACTGGAAGAGCAACTGGCTCGGAACCCGCGATGGGGAAGGCCGCCCCCTGGCCTGCGGACCCCGCCACTACGGACCGGAGGCGATGGCGCGACTGATGGCCGCGAACCACTACCCGCTGCAGGCCCACCTTTACCTGGTGGCCCTGCACCGCTATCTGCGCTGGCGCCTGCCCGGCTACCGGCCCGAGCAGCACCTCGGCGGCTACGTCTACGTGTTCCTACGGGGCACCCCGGGAGCCCTGAAAACGGCCCTGCCGCCAGCTGCCGTGCCGGGAATGTTTCTGGAGCGCCCGCCGCTGGGCCGGCTGCTGGCCCTGGATGGGGCCCTCGGCAGCGGCCGGGCGACACCCCTGGCGCCAGCACCGGCGCGGGAGGCCTTGCCATGACCGGAGAAGCAGCCATCACCATGACCACCGCAGGCCCCGGACCACTCCCCTCCCGCCAGGAGCCACCCTCCTGGCTGCCGCCCCTGGCCGGCGCCCTGGCCGACACCCTGCCGCGGCTCCATGGCGAGGTCCCCCACCCCCTGATCAGCGAGCTGATCACCGCCCTGACGGGGGCCCTGGAGCAGGGGGAGCTGGAGCTGGAGCTGGGCGGTACCGCACCGGCTGGGGTCACGGCCGAGGCCTGGCCGCAGCAGCACCTTCAGGCCCTGAAGGGATCGGCGCTCAGCCGCGGCCCCGACGGGCCGCTGGTGCTGGAGAACGGCAGCGGCGGTGAGCGCCTGCTGTGGCGCCGCTGGCAGGAGCGGCGCCACAACGTGCTCGAGGCCCTGCTGGGGCGTGCCACGGCCGGCGGTGCACCGGCGCCGGCGGCGGTCCCGCCCCAGGAGGCCCTCGCAGGACTGGATAACCGCCAGCGGCAGGCGGTGGCAGCAGTACTGGCCCACGGGCTGGTGTTGCTGGAGGGGGGGCCCGGTACGGGAAAAACCAGCACAGTGGCGGGCATGATCCGGGCGGTGCTCGCCCAGAATCCAGGCCAGCGCATCCACCTGGCCGCCCCCACCGGCAAGGCGGCCGCCCGCCTGGCGGGCGCTGGCGATGGCCAGCTGCCCTGCACCACCCTGCACCGGCTGCTGGAGAGCCGCGGCGATGGCTTCGGACGCCATCGGGGCCGCCCCCTGGAGCTGGACCTGCTGGTGGTCGACGAGGTGTCGATGGTGGATCTGGCGCTGATGGAGGCCCTGCTTGATGCCCTGCCCACCGGCTGCAGGCTGGTGCTGGTGGGGGATCCGGCCCAGCTTCCCCCCGTGGCGCCGGGCCCGGTGCTGCTGGAGCTGCAACGGCCGCAGTGGCGGCGGGCCCTGGGCAGTGCCGCGATCACCCTCGAAACCACTTATCGCAACGCCGGAGCGATTGCCGCCGTTGCGGCCGAGCTGCGCCGCCAGCTGGAGGGGAACGCCGGCGGCGGCGGCCATGTGAACGGCGAACCGCCCGCAGGGGCGGAGCCGCAGGACGATCCCCTCGCCGACCTGCGGCCCGCCCTGGGCAGCCTGCCCGCCGGGGCCAACCTGCGCTGGCTGGAGGCGGCGGGCCAACAGCTGCCGCCGGCGCTGATCAGGCGGCTGCAACACCACCAGCGGCAGCTGGCCAACCTGGCGCTGAACTGCCGCCCCGATCAGCCGGACGGGGCGGCGGCGCTGCTGGCGGCCCGGGATCAACTGCTGGTGCTTTCGCCACTGCGGCAGGGGCCCTGGGGGCTGGCGGCCATCCACCGGGCGCTGCTGGGGCAGTCCCTCGAAGGATCCCCCCTGCAATGGCCCTGCGGCACGCCGGTGCTCTGTTGCCGCAATCTGGCCGATCTGGGCCTGGCCAACGGCGATGTGGGGGTCCTGATCGGCGAGGCGGGGGACGGGGCCCGGCGGCGCATCCTCTTCGGCCAGGCCGACCGCGGCGAGCCGATCTGGATCCATCCGGCCCAGTTGAGCGGCGCCGCCGAGCCCGCCCTGGCCCTCACCGTGCACAAGGCCCAGGGCAGTGAGGCCGATGAGGTGGTGGTGCTGATGCCCCAGGGCCAACCCCGGGACCTGCGGCTGCTTTACACCGCGCTGACCAGGGCCCGGGAGCAGGCCCTGCTGATCACCGCCTACCGCGATCAGACCTACCGCGATCCCGAGCAGAATCGGTCCATTCGCCCGGACCGCCTCGCCAATGACCCGCTGCGAACGTCCGTGGGGATGGTTTGAAACCCTCGCCGAAGGTGAGGGTTATCTGGTGAAGCGGCTGGGCATTCGGGCCGGGGCGCGGATCAGCCTGCAGCGCCATCAGCACCGCAGTGAGCACTGGGTGGTGGTGGCGGGCTGCGGAGTCCTTGAGGTGAATGGCGAGCAGCACGGCGCCATCGCCGGCACTGGCCTGCTGATCCCCCGGGGAGCGGTGCATCGGGCCACCGCCACCACAGCAGACCTGCTGATCGTGGAGGTGCAACGCGGGGAGCTGCTGCGGGAGGACGACATTGAGCGGCTGGAGGATGATTTCGGTCGAGTGTTATCGTGAGATTTCAACCTTTGATCAAAGGCAAGGCAGCCAGGGAGTTCGCTCCCCTCCAAAGGGTCGCTGCCGGCCTGCGTTGAAGGATTCACCAGGCCAATTGATCCACGTGACCCAGACCATTGACGGCGGCACCATGGCGTGTGCCACCGAAACACCTGAAGGTGCCCTGATTTCTGTTGCTGATCAGCAATCCGATCACCCCGCCAACCCCGGCGCCGAAATCATCCAACTCAGCACCGATTCCAAAATTGAAGCCAATCCTGAAGGCGCGGCCCCTGCCGACAGCGTTGGCGCTGCCGACGAAGGGGATTCCCTGCCGGCCTCAGGGTTCGCCGGTTTCGGCCTGAGCCCCGGCATTCTGGCGGGCCTGGAATCGATCGGCTTCCGCGAACCCTCACCGATTCAGCAGGCAGCCATCCCCGAACTGCTGCTCGGCCGCGACCTGGTCGGCCAAGCCCAGACGGGCACGGGCAAAACCGCGGCCTTCGGTCTGCCCCTGCTGCAACGGCTCGATCCCGATCAGCGCACCCCGCAGGTGCTGGTGCTCACCCCCACCCGCGAACTGGCGATGCAGGTGGCGGAAGCCTTCAGCAGCTACGCCTGTCAGCTCAACCGGGTGCGGGTGCTGCCGATCTACGGCGGCGCCGATTTCCGTGAGCAGATCCAGCAGCTGCGCCGCGGTGTGCAGATCGTGGTCGGCACCCCGGGCCGGGTGATGGACCACATGCGCCAGGGCACCCTCGACTTGTCAGGACTGCGCAGCCTGGTGCTCGATGAGGCCGATGAAATGCTGCGGATGGGCTTCATCGACGACGTCGAGTGGGTGCTCGAACAACTGCCCAGCCAGCGCCAGGTGGTGCTGTTCTCCGCCACGATGCCCACGGAGATCCGGCGGATTTCCCAGAAATATCTCAACAGTCCCGCGGAAGTCACGATCCGCCCCAAGGCCGCCGATGGACGACGCATCCGCCAGCGGTTCATCCTCGTCAATGCACCCCACAAGCTGGAGGTGCTGGAAAGGGTCCTGGAGGCGGAGCGCAGCGAAGGCGTGATCATCTTCGCCCGTACCAAGGCGGTGACCCTCACGGTGGCCGAATCCCTGGAGCAGCACGGCTATGACGTGGCGGTACTCAACGGCGACGTGCCCCAGGCCCAGCGGGAACGCACGATCGAACGGTTGCGGGATGGACGGGTCGATGTGCTCGTGGCCACCGATGTGGCGGCCCGGGGCCTGGATGTGGAGCGAATCTCGCTGGTGATCAACTACGACATTCCCTTCGACAGCGAGGCCTATGTGCACCGCATCGGCCGGACGGGCCGGGCGGGCCGCAGCGGCGACGCGATTCTGTTCATCACCCCGCGGGAACGGCGGTTCCTCGGTGGACTGGAACGGGCGGTCGCCCAACCGATCGAAGCGATGGACGTGCCCAGCAACGCCACCATCAACCAGCACCGCCTCGACCGACTGCGGGAACGGCTGACCGGCAGCCTGTTGGAGTCCGCGATCCAGCCCCAGGAACGGGCGCTGCTCACCGAGATCGTGCAGCGGGTGGCCCGGGAACAGGACTGCGCACCGGAGCAGCTGGCCCTCGCCGCCCTGGAACTCAGCCTCGGCGGCAAGGCCCTGCTGCTGCACGGCGAGGAGCGCTGGGGCCCGGCCGCGGCCGGCCGCGGGATCAGCCGGGAGCGCAACGATCGCGACGGCGACCGGGACCGCAGCCGCCGCAATGGCCCGGAACGGCCCGATGGCCCTCCCGACGCCAATATGGAGCGTTTCCGCATCGAAATCGGCTGGCGGGACCGGGTCAAGCCGGGCAATATTGTCGGTGCGATCGCCAATGAGGCGGGCCTCAATGGCCGCTCCATCGGCAGAATCCGCATCTTCGATACCCACAGCACCGTGGATCTTCCCAAGGGAATGCCGGATGATGTCTTCACCGACCTTCAACGCCTGCGGGTGATGAACAAAGAATTGCAGATATCGCGGCTCGCGGACTGACCATGGCACGCCCCCCAGCTCGCGCTGGCAGGGAGCGTCAACTGGGCGGCCTGGCCACCCTGATGCTCTCCCTGCTGGTCGTGGTGCCGCCGGCCCCTGGCTCAGCCCAGGATTCCCCCTTCGCCGACGTGGTGAAGGGCTTCTGCCTGGCGGCGTTCCAGAGCGAGATGGCCCAGGCGGGCAAGCAGCCGCCCGCCGGCATGGCCAATTTTGCCTGTGCCTGTGTGGCGGAACGGATGAGCGGTGGCAGCAGTGTCAACGATGCCCGCAGCAGCTGCCGGCAGGCCACAGCCCGTCGCTACCCGATCTGAGGAGCGCCCCTCCAGCGGCGGCGGCCCAGGCGCAGTGGCCATCAGGCGCACAGCTCGGTGACCTCGGAGCAGGAGATCATTGAGAATTCCACCACGCTGAGTCGCTCCACGGCTGTGATCAGCGAAGTCTGTACCTCCAGGCTCTCCGAGCTGACGAGGGCCTGAAGCAGGTCAAACTGATCCTGCGAGCCAAGCTCGCCGTCCTCGCGCCAGGCGAGGCTCCAGGGAACGGGTGCCGTCATCACGGGGCCAGGGCGATCAGGATTTGCTGACAATGGGCCACTCTGGGGGATCACGGGCCTTTCTTCAGAATGGCTTCCGTTCCTCTTCAAGCTTCTCCACGGCCTGCCCTCTCACCATGGCGCCCTGTTGGGGAGCTGCCGGCGGATCGTGCGGAAGCGGCGCAGCAGCGACGCCCTACAGCCGCTGCGCTTCTCCTGTCACGATCGCCCCATCGAGCTGTACGATCCGGTTGATTCCAAGGCGTTCAGGCTCCCTACGGCACGTTCAGCCGGCTAAGACCCTCCAGGGTTCAAGCTCTTCCACAGGCTTCGATCTTCAGGTCCACCCCGTTCACTGACTTTCCCTGGGACCCAGGCATCAAACGAATCAGTTCCAGGTTTTTTCAGTGAATGACCATTTACGTCGGCAATCTCTCGTTCCAGGCCGAACGGGAAGACCTGCTTGATCTCTTCGGCCAGTACGGCGAAGTCCGCCAGTGCAGCCTGCCCCTCGACCGCGAGACCGGCCGCAAGCGCGGCTTCGCCTTCGTCGAACTCGCCGATGACGCCTCTGAACAGAAAGCCATCGACGATCTCCAGGATGTGGAGTGGATGGGCCGGATGATTCGCGTCAACAAAGCAACCCCCCGTGAAGGCGGCGGTGGCGGCGGCGGCGGCCGCGGTGGCTACGGCGGCGGTGGCGGT
>Ga0208249_1000328_pt1 | contig 15444 bp, 17 predicted proteins | sample CryBogmetaGMA1M_FD_184546 | JGI IMG/M metagenome (GOLD analysis project Ga0208249, IMG submission 184546) | Freshwater microbial communities from Crystal Bog, Wisconsin, USA - MA1M (SPAdes) | ecosystem: Environmental > Aquatic > Freshwater > Lake | place: Crystal Bog, Wisconsin, USA | collected...
ATCCGAACTCGTCAATAAGATTCTTTATCCATTGTGGGATAAGAATGTAAAGGTAGATCATTCAGTTCGCACTCGATCAGAGATGCGCAACGCAGCCGAAAACGATCTCAAAGTTGCGATGGGGCTGCTCGATATCCGCCTCGTGTATGGAAGTGCCGACCTTGTTGCAGCTGTTCAAATTGATGCACTCGAAACCTGGCGCAAGAATTCAACACACAATCTTGCACTTCTAAAGCAATCACTCGAAGAACGTCACCAACGAGTCGGTGAACTGGCTTATCTGCTAGAGCCGGACCTCAAAGAGGCGCGCGGTGGACTACGCGACATCACAGCGTTACGAGCAATAGATAAGGCCTCTGCAATTTCGGTACCAATAGGCCGCATTAGTGCCGCAGAATCAACTCTGGCAAAAGTTCGTGAAGCGCTACACATTGTCAGCGGTCGAGATAAAGATCGTTTGCTTTTCCAAGAGCAAGATAAAGTTGCAGAACATTTAGGTTACGCCGATGCAGATGTACTCATGAGCGAAGTCGCGCAAGCAGCTCGTTCGGTTGATTATTTGTTAGATTCAACGTGGTACAGATTGGCGCATAAAGGGCGTGATGGTTCGGGTCGCTTCTTACGTAAAGTTCGATCTACACCTTTGTCACGCGATATCACTATTTCGAATAAAGAAGTTGTTATCAGTCGCGATGCAGATCTCGCATTAGATCCAGTGATCGGACTTCGAGCTGCGGCTTCTGCGGCTCAATTAGGGTTACCTATCTCAATGGATTCGCTCGCGCTCTTATCTGAGAACTTCAGCAGAGGAGTTGGTTTGCTTCCAACGCCATGGCCAAGAGACGCTCGAGAAAATCTGATCACATTAATTGGTGCTGGTTCAGCAATGGTGCAAATCTTTGAGGCGCTCGACCAAGAGGAAATCATTTTTCATTGGATTCCTGAATGGAAGGCAGTTCGCTCACTTCCGCAACGCAATGTTCTTCATAGACATACAGTTGACAGACATATGGTTGAGACCGCTGTGCAGGCAGCTGCGCTTACACGACAAGTGCATCGCCCCGACCTACTTCTCTTTAGCGCGCTCTTTCACGATATTGGAAAAGGAACTGAGGAAGATCACTCTGAACGTGGCATGCGATTGATCGAGCCGCTTGCTCTGCGCATTGGTTTCGCGCAAGAGGATGTCGAAACAATTAAGTTGCTGGTGAAACACCATCTGCTCTTATCGGCAACTGCAACAAGACGCGATCTCGATGACCCAGCAACTATTTCGTCAGTGGCCGAGGTTATTCCCGATCTGCAGACTCTCGAATTACTGCATGCACTCAGCATCGCTGATGGAGAAGCGACTGGTCGTGCAGCATGGACTGAATGGAAGGCTTCGCTTGTTGCTGAATTGGTGAAGAAAGTTGAACTCGCAATTACCGACAACACGGTGGCGCCACAGCCTGAATTAAGCGATGTGCAACGAAGTAAAGCTGAATCCGGAGAGCTGGCGGTTACTATCGAAGATCGCGAAAGCGTTTATTCAATCGAGATTGTTGTCCCGGATAAGACTGGGCTGCTTTCAACGGTTGCCGGAGTTCTCAATTTATTACGCCTCGATGTTCGCTCTGCTCGCACTAAATCACATGGAAACTCTGCAGTCATGCAATGGATTGTCATCCCTGACCCACATGCTCCACTGCTCACAGAAGCGGTTCTTCATCGCGAACTTCTCGAAGCCCTAGAGAGTAAGAGTTCCCTTGCTCGACGTATTGAAGAGCGCATTGAGGCATATGCACAATTGCCGACGATTCCAGTACCAGATCCGATTGTTGATGTATTCGCTGATGCAGCAACCGACGCAACGATTATCGAAGTACGCAGCCATGACCGCCCAGCGCTTCTCTTTGGAATCGGCGACTCGATAACGAAGAGCAATATTGATATTCGCTCAGCAATTGTCACCACATTGGGTGCTGAGGCGATTGATACTTTGTATGTGACCGAGGTAGGAGGCGGTCCATTGAGTCCTGAACGAGCGGACGAAGTGGCGACTCGATTGAGGTCTGCGCTCAAGTAGAGTTCCACCACTATGTTCGACACGCTCTCCAGCAAATTCGCAGGCGCCTTTAGTGCGCTTCGTTCGCGCGGGAAAATCTCTGAAAAAGATATCGAATCCACTACTTCCGATATCCGACAAGCACTTCTTGAAGCCGATGTCGCATTGAGCGTGGTGGAAAGTTTTACAGAACGTATTCACCAAAAATCTCTCGAAGTTCTACCAACTCTTCAATCTGGCACGAATCAAGCACAAGCAATCTTTGATGTCGTAAATAGAGAACTCACTGAAATTCTTGGCGGGGGAGCGCGCCGAGTGCGCTTTGCAAAGAATCCTCCAACTGTGATCATGCTTGCTGGCTTGCAAGGTGCAGGAAAGACGACACTTGCCGCAAAGCTGGCCAAGTTCTACAAAGAACAAGGCGATACTCCAATTTTGGTCGCATCAGATTTACAGCGCCCCAACGCGGTCAATCAACTTCAGGTAGTAGGAGAAGCTGCAGGTGTTCCTGTCTTCGCTCCCGAACCAGGTAATGGTGTCGGTAATCCCGTCACAGTAGCTCAAGAAGGAATTGCCTTCGCTCAATCAAAACTTCATAACATTGTCATTGTTGATACAGCCGGACGTCTCGGTGTCGATGAAGATTTGATGAAAGAAGCCATTGCAATTCGCGATGCTGTACAACCAGATGAGATTCTCTTCGTTGTCGATGCCATGATTGGTCAAGATGCAGTTCGCACAGCACAAGCATTTCAAGATGGCGTAGGTTTTGATGGAGTAGTTCTCACAAAGCTAGATGGTGATGCACGCGGTGGAGCAGCGCTATCGATTGCAGCACTCACTGGCAAACCCATTATGTTTGCCTCAACAGGTGAAAAGCTATCTGACTTTGATATTTTCTATCCCGAGCGCATGGCTTCACGAATTCTCGGCATGGGCGATGTTGCAACCCTTGCTGAACAAGCGAAGAAGGCATTTGATGGAGATTCTGCAAAGAAACTCGAAGAGAAATTTATTGCTGGCGAAGATTTCACTCTTGATGATTTCCTAGAACAGATTGAAGCGATGTCCAAGATGGGATCGATGGGCAAGCTACTTGGAATGTTGCCAGGAGCCGGACAGATGAAGAAGCAGATCGAGAACTTTGACGAATCAGAGATAACGCGCACCAAGGCGATTGTTCAATCCATGACTCCGCTAGAACGTCGCGATCTCAAAGTTCTTAATGGTTCTCGTCGTGCACGAATTGCTCTCGGTTCTGGTCGAAAAGTCTCTGATGTGAATGCGTTGGTTGATAAGTTCACTGCAGCGCAGAAGATGATGAAGCAGATGCGTAACGGTGGGGGAATGCCCAATGTGAATATGACTAGGGGAATGGCACTTCCACCTGGGATGCCCGGTTTGCCACAAGGTCCTAAGAAATCCGCCCCACCCCAGAAGAAGAAGTCGAAATCAGGAAATCCCGCCAAACGAGCGCTGGAAAACGGCTGATTCCCCGCTCAAGCTCAATTTCCAGATTGGGAGCGTAACTGGCAAGATTAGCCACCTGTTACAGGGCCCTCTACCCCGGTAACAATCCAATCCACAGTTGGACCTCTTAGCTACGCACCCCGCTGTAGCAATTTGGTACGACACACTTTTTAGGAGCAATACTTCTTTGGCTACAAAAATTCGTTTAATGCGCATGGGAAAAATTCGCACACCATATTTCCGCATCGTTGTTACAGATTCTCGCAAGGCTCGTAACGGACTCTCAATCGAAGAGATCGGTCGTTATGTCCCAGGACAAGAACCATCAATCATCGAAGTGAATTCAGAGCGCGCTCTTTATTGGCTCGGCGTTGGTGCACAACCATCAGAGGCTGTAGAGGCACTTCTGAAGGTGACCGGAGATTGGCAGAAGCACAAGGGTCTTCCAGGAACTGAAGGAACTCTTAAGTTCGCAGCTCCAAAGCCTGCAAAGAGCGTTGCATATGAAGCAGCTGTTAAGGCTGCTGCTGCAGAACCTGCAGAAGGTGCAACAACTTTGAAGAAGAAGGCACAAGAAAAGTTGGCTGCAAAGGCAAACCCTGCGTCCGAACCAGCAACAGAGAATGCTGTGTCCGAGGTTCCAGCTGAAGATGTGGCTACAGAAGTAAGTTCTGTAACTGAAGCGTCCGAGCCAGAAGCAGTCGCAACTGAGTCCGAGGTTCCAGCGGTAGAAGCGACTACAGAAGATGTCGTAGTAGCGGAAACTCCCGTAGAAGAAACCCCAGCTGAATAATGATTGATGAAGCTCTCGAACATCTCGTAAAGGGAATCGTTGATAACCCTGACGATGTCAATGTCAAAGAGAAGACACACCGTCGTGGCACTACGCTCGAGGTTCGTGTTAATCCTGACGATATCGGCAAGGTAATCGGTCGTAATGGTCGTACAGCAAAGGCGCTTCGCACAGTCGTAAGCGCACTTGCTGGTCGCTCAGTACGTGTCGATCTCATCGATACCGACGAGGTTCGTTAACACTTCAAGACCCATGAAATTAAACGTGGGCCGCATCGGTAAAGCTCACGGAATTCTTGGTGAAGCGACAATCGAAGTCCGAACAGATGAAGCAGAAGATCGCTTCGCTATCGGCGCAGTTTTACAGACAGAAAGCCACGGTGAATTAACCGTGGCTTCTGCACGTGTACATAACGGAATTTTGTTGCTCGGCTTTGAGGGAATTGAAGATCGTAATGCGATCGAGGAGCTACGCAACGAACTTCTCTACGCGGATGTTGATATTGATGCTCCAGGTATCGATGAAGATGATTATCACGTTCTTCAACTTGTGGGATGTAAGGCGTATCTCGTCGATGGTGATGAATTCGGCGAGGTCACAGATGTCCTCAATCTTCCGGGCCAAGACGTTCTTGCCATCAAGACTGAAGCAGGCGAAGTACTTATTCCATTTGTCCACCAGCTAGTACCGGTGGTTGATATCAAAGCCAAGCGAATGACGGTTATCCCACCTGAAATCGACGGAACTATCTAATGAAGATTGATGTCATCTCGATATTTCCTGAGTATCTATCGCCGCTCAATCTGTCATTGCTCGGCAAAGCTCAAAGTGCTGGGCTCGTAGACATATCTGTTCATGATCTGCGCGCGCAGACTAACGATAATCACAACACCGTCGATGACACTCCCTATGGTGGTGGCGCCGGAATGGTGATGTTGCCGGAAGTGTGGGGCAAGACGATTGACTCTGTTATCAATGACGGAGCCGATCTCATCATTCTTACACCTGCAGGTAAGCGTTTTAATCAGAAGATGGCCGAATCGTTTTCAGGATCACAGCAATTAATTTTTGCTTGTGGTCGATATGAAGGTATCGATGATCGAGTCCGTCAGTATTACTCGCAAGCAGAATTCCAGTCTCGAAATATTCGTGTCCATGAAGTATCTATCGGTGATTATGTATTGGGCGGGGGAGAAGTTGCCTCGATGGTTATGATTGAAGCAATTACTCGACTTATTCCTGGGGTGCTCGGCAATCCAGAATCACTCGTTGAAGAATCACATAACAGCGAGGGATATCTCGAGTATCCAAATTTCACAAAGCCCCAGGAATGGCGGGGAATTTCAGTTCCCGAGATTCTCTTGAGTGGCAACCATGCAGAAATTGCAAAGTGGCGCACGCAACAGGCAGAAAAGCGTGCAAAAGAGAATCTCTAACTCGTAAGTAACCGATCTACTGCCGTACTGTTATACCCATGAGCGAAGAGTCAGCACGCATTCAGTCACGTCTGATCCGTGACCTTGAACCTGTCGTAGCTGTCGAACTCGAACGCCACCTTGCAGTTCAGAAGAACTGGTATCCACACGAGTATGTCCCATGGTCTGAAGGTCGCGACTATGCAGGACCGCTCAACGGTGATGCATGGGAAGCAAAGGATTCACGACTAACTCCAGTTGCTCAAGATTCACTTGTACTGAATCTTCTTACTGAAGATAACTTGCCGAGCTACCACACGGAAATCGCAATCTCGATGGGTCGTGATGGAGCATGGGGAAATTGGATTGAACGTTGGACAGCTGAAGAAGCTCGCCACTCAATTGTCATCCGCGATTACTTAATGGCGACGCGTGGCGTTGATCCATACGAACTTGAAGATCTACGCATGGCGCATATGTCACTTGGATATCAAACTCCTTACGAGAACGATATGTTGCACACGATTGCATACGTTTCGTTTCAGGAACTTGCTACGAGAATTTCTCACCGCAATACTGGAAAACTTTCAAATGACCCAATCGCTGAAGGCATGATGCAGCGTGTTGCGCTTGATGAAAATCTTCACATGCTCTTCTATCGAAATACTCTCAACGCTGCGCTAGAGATGGAACCAAATGCTGCGATGCGTGCAATTACCGATGTCGTTACCAACTTTGATATGCCGGGCGCCAATATGCCTGGCTTTGGTCGCAAGGCAGTTCAGATTGCACTCGCTGGAATTTACGATCTGCAACAGCACCTTGATGATGTTGTTGCGCCAGTGCTGCGCGCATGGAACGTCTTTGAAAGAAATGATCTTTCAGGTGATGGCCTTAAGGCCCGCGATGAGCTCAAGGCGTTTATGGATGCGACTTACAAGACGGCCGCAACCTTTAACGATAAGCGCGAAGTTCACTTCGAGCGTCAAATTGCTCGCGGTATCGAACCAATTCGCATCACCAACTAGACCTGAAATAAGATAGGCGCCATGACGCGCACATATCTAGTTGAGACCTATGGGTGTCAGATGAATGTGCACGATTCCGAACGCATCGCAGGGCTTCTTGATGAAGCGGGATATCTTCCAGTTCCTGAAGGCCAACAGGCCGATATTGTTGTATTTAATACCTGTGCAGTCCGCGAAAATGCTGATAACAAACTCTATGGAAATCTCAGTTTTCTAGCTCCAATCAAGAAGAAAAATCCTTCTATGCAGATTGCAGTCGGCGGATGTCTGGCACAAAAAGATCAATCAATAATCCTCAAGAAAGCCCCATATGTTGATGTGGTCTTCGGCACCCACAATGTGGGTTCACTTCCGGTCTTACTTGAGCGTGCACGAGTTGAAGAAGAGTCACAAATCGAAATCCTAGAAGCGCTCGAGCATTTTCCTTCAACGTTACCTGCGCGCCGATTCTCGGCTTTTACTTCTTGGGTTTCAGTATCTGTTGGTTGCAATAACACCTGCACTTTCTGCATAGTTCCGACACTTCGTGGCGTAGAGAAAGATCGACCAGCAGCCGATGTGCTTACCGAAATGCGCGCACTAGTTGACCAAGGGGTTATAGAGATTACATTGCTGGGTCAGAATGTGAATGCCTACGGTGTTGAATTTGGAGACCGCGGCGCCTTTGCAAAATTGCTTCGTGAAGCGGGCAAGATCGATGGCCTAGAACGCGTCCGCTTCATGTCACCCCACCCGCGTGACTTCACTGATGATGTCATCGAAGCTATGGCTGAAACCCCCAACGCGATGCCTCATCTACACATGCCTTTGCAATCCGGCTCAGATGCAATCCTTCAGACAATGCGACGTTCTTACCGTACAGATAAGTATCTGGGAATTCTTGAACGAGTCCGCACCGCGATGCCACATGCAATGATTACAACTGACATCATTGTTGGATTCCCGGGCGAAACTGAGGAAGATTTTCAAGGAACACTCGATATTGCAACGCAAGCTCGATTTGCGGCGGCCTATACATATAAATATTCGATTCGCCCCGGTACACCTGCAGGTGCGATGGAGAACCAAGTACCCGAGGATGTAGTCGGTGAGCGATATACACGACTGCATGAGCATCAACAGAAGATTTCTCTCTCGGTCAATCAAGAATCAGTGGGAACTACTCACCGGGTGATGGTCTCCGAAATTGAGGGCCGACGCGATGAAGTGCAATCACGTATGACCGGAAGATCTGAAGACTTTAGATTGGTGCACTTCAGTAGCGATACAGATGCCCGTCCGGGTGATTTTGTCGATGTGAATATCTCTGAAGCATCTGCGCACTACTTAATTGGTGATGCGGTTAAAGTTATTCGTACACGCGGGGGAGATGCACACGCTGCTCGTACCGCTCCTGCATTGACAACTTTAGGAATCCCAAAGGTTCGGGCGTGAGCCGAGTCATCGTTATCTGTGGTGCAACTGCAACAGGCAAAAGCGATATCGCAATCGACGTTGCCAATGCGTTGGATGCCGAGATCATCAATGCTGATTCGATGCAGTTGTATCGCGGAATGGATATCGGAACTGCAAAGCTGACTCTCAAAGAGCGAGCCGGCATTCCGCATCACTTGCTCGATGTCCTGGATGTAAACCAAGACTCAACAGTTGCTTGGTATCAAGAACTTGCGAGATCAACCATTTCCGATATTCATCAACGCGGAAAAGATGCGGTAATTGTGGGTGGCACTGGTCTCTATATTAAAGCGATTCTCGATGACCTGAACTTTCCAGATACTGATCCTGAAGTTCGTGCCAGACTTGAGGCGGAAGTTGAGGAATTTGGTTCAGCCTCACTCTTTGCTCGTTTAGAAGAATTGGATCCAGCAGCAGCCTTAGCCATTGATCGCGCAAATACTCGTCGCATCATCCGAGCTCTGGAAGTAATCGAGATTACCGGGGAACCATTTACAGCGAACTTACCTCGTGAAGATAGTTCGAAATATCCACATGCGTTGCAATTTGGATTGGTCATGGATCGCGAACATTTACGAGAACGTATTGATCTTCGAGTGGATCGCATGTGGGAAGCAGGTTTTGTCGATGAAGTAGATGAACTTATTTCCAAGGGAATTCGTGATGGAGTGACAGCTCAACGTGCCTTGGGATACGCCCAAATCATCGCCATGCGCGAAGGCTCAATGACTGAAGAAGAGGCAAAGGAAGATACGAAACGTGCGAGCCGCCAGTATGCACGTCGCCAAGAGACATGGTTTTCGCGTGATGCGCGCATTCAGTGGGTGGCACAACATCAACCGCGTCTCGAAACAATCCTGCAGAAGATAAACTCATAACCTCATGACTTCACCAGTAATCGGCACTTATGGCCACGGAACCGAAAATGATTTCGTCCTAATCTTTGACCCTGAAGATAAGCTGGCTATTTCCGAATCACAGATTGCGGCAATATGTGATCGCAATTCCGGCATTGGCGCCGATGGGCTCATCCGGATAATTAAGCGTGATGGCAAATGGTTTATGGATTACCGAAATGCAGATGGTTCAATCGCCGAGATGTGTGGCAATGGAATACGAGTTATGGCGCGTTATCTCGTTACCCGCGGTCTGCAACCCGAGGGCATATTTGCAATCGATACACGTGCAGGTATCAAACATTTGAGAGTCCCATCACACGACGATATCTCCGTAAATATGGGTCATGTCACTGATGAAATGGAAGAGATTGAAGCAAGTAACAACGGTCATACCTGGAGCGGTTACAACATCAATGTAGGCAATCCTCATGCAGTTGTCTTTGTAGATTCTTTAGATGAAGTCGGTTCTCTAGAAAGTGCTCCTTCAGTATCACCGGCATCTTCCTATCTTGAAGGCGTTAATGTTGAATTTGTAGAGTTACTTCCTAACTTCGAAGCTAAGATGCGCGTCCATGAACGCGGGAGCGGCGAGACTAGGTCTTGTGGAACGGGGACATGTGCAGTGGCCCTTGCTGCAACGCTGAAGACCAATGGCAGATTGCCATCGCGGTGGACAATTTTTCCTCCCGGCGGTCGTTTGATCGTGGATATTGATGGCCATTCCAATGCCACTCTTACTGGGCCTGCTGTGATTCTTGAAGATCATGACCTTTCAAAGTTTTTGGCATAAATGACGACTCCTGACGACGGTTACGACAAACTTTTTGACGAGCTCCTCCGCGAAAGTGCGCGTGTAGCAGCTGACTTTGATTATGATGAAAATGACTTCCAAGAAAATGATCAGCAAGAACTGTCGGACCGAAATGCCCTACGGCGAATAAAGGGTTTCTCAACTGAACTTCAAGATATTTCTGAGGCTGAGTATCGCCAACTTCAATTAGAGCGTGTTGTACTTGTTGGTGTCTGGACTGAAGGTACCTCTGAGATGGCTGACAATTCTATGGCTGAACTCAAAGCACTTGCCGAAACTGCAGGATCTGAAGTTCTCGAAGCGCTTATTCAACGACGAGATAGACCAGATCCTGCAACCTATATCGGTTCTGGAAAGTTGGTAGAGCTTCGTCAGATTGTTGTTGCAACAGGGGCCGATACGGTGGTGTGCGACGGTGAACTTTCACCAGCGCAGTTGCGAACATTGGAAGATAAACTAAAGGTAAAAGTTGTCGACAGAGTTGCGCTCATTCTCGATATCTTCGCCCAACATGCAAAAAGCAAAGAGGGTAAGGCGCAGGTAGAGCTCGCCCAGATTGCATACTTACTTCCACGACTTCGTGGTTGGGGAGATTCGTTATCTCGCCAAGTAGGCGGGCGCGCAGCTGGTGGTGCCGGTATCGGTGGACGTGGTCCTGGCGAAACCAAGATTGAAACAGATCGACGCCGTATCCGTGACAAGATGGCAAAACTACGACGTGAAATTGCTGAGATGAAAGTCTCGCGTGACACAAAACGACAAGAACGCAAAAGATTCAATATTCCTTCTGTCGCTATCGCTGGGTATACAAATGCCGGAAAGTCATCACTACTGAATTCGCTCACTGGCGCGGGAGTTCTGGTTGAAAATGCTCTCTTTGCAACTCTCGACCCGACCGTGCGCAAATGTGAGACATCAGACGGTCGCGTGTACACACTTTCTGACACTGTGGGATTTGTTCGTCACCTTCCGCACCAACTTGTGGATGCCTTTAAATCAACTCTTGAAGAAGTATCTGGAGCAGACCTAATTGTTCATGTCGTAGATGGTTCGCACTCTGACCCGTTCGAACAAATTCGAGCCGTTCGCCAGGTCATCACTGAAATTGGCGGGGGAGATATTCCCGAAATTATTGCAATCAATAAAGTCGATATTGCGAGCCCAGATGTCGTCATGGAAATTCTTCGCAGAGAACCCAATAGCTATGCGTTTTCTGTGCGCTCCGGTTTTGGAGTTGAAGGCCTTGTTCATGCAATTGAGAAATCACTTCCTCATCCAAGTGTGGAAATTACGACCGTTATTCCGTATAGCCGTGGAGATCTTGTGAGTGCGATCCATGAGCAAGGCGAAATTTTGAGTGAGGAACATCTGGCAGAAGGAACTGCAATTCATGCCTATGTTGATGGTGGATTAGCGAAAGCTATTGAAAAAGCCACAGAAAAAGAGTCAGCAAAGCAGGAATAAACGCGACACGCCGGCGGTTGTATCGTCTACAGGGCAAGGAATGCGCAACTATTCGCGCATGTCGGGTAACTTCACCCGCTCATGAGAGATGTATGGAAGCGGGGTGAGAGCAGTGGCAACAGATTACGACACACCCAGAAAAACCGACGAGGAGCTTCACGAGGAATCGTTAGAGGAACTCAAGGCTAAGCGCGTAGATGCGCAATCAGGTCAGATCGATGTTGATGAGGCTGAAGCTGCAGAGAATCTTGAACTTCCAGGAGCAGATCTATCTGGAGAACAACTCGCTGTTCGAGTTGTACCAGTACAGGTAGATGAATTTACATGTTCACGTTGTTTCTTGATTCATCACATTACACAACTTGCAAAGGGCGAAGGCGCTAAAGCAATTTGTAAAGAGTGCGCGTAAGTTCTTCAGCTTTTCTTGAACTTACCAACCAATACGGAGTGGAATCACGCGAATCCTTTAGCGTGATTTTCACACCGGTTGAAATCCAAAAAGTAATTGCTAAATAGGCGGCAGGATCTGCATCTCGAGTTCGAAGTAGGCGTATTTCTGCCGGGGTTAAGAGTTCGACCGATTCAATGTACTGCAGTTCAATATGAGCGCGCCCAATACGCAATTCGTTCTTATCCAAGCTGATCTGTGTGCGAGATTTGAAGGCGATAAAGATGAGCAAGAGAGTCAGAGCGAGCCACGTAATGAAAGTAATTCGATTATTGAAGGCCGCCCACACGGCGACTACCAATGATAAGAACATGAAGTAGATAAAGCTCAAGAGCCATAGTGGGGGACGTATCACTTCCTTGAAGCTCATGAGGTCTAGGTTATCCTGCAATTCATCAAGTAGCCTTCTCTCATGAGTCGCGTTGCAAGTACTACGCCACCAGAGGGTGCGCTGATTCCAGAACGCCATCCACTATCTCCAGCAACCGGCACTCAAATTCCTTCGCACTTTAAACATTGTTTTGGATGTGGAGAATTACATCCGACTGGACTTCATCTCGTCGCACATGTTGGCAAAGGCGCAGATATCACCGCTGAATTTACGGTGACAGAAAATCACCAAGGAGCTCCTGGTTTAGCTCATGGGGGATTGCTCTCGCTCGCATTCGATGAGGCGCTTGGAAAACTAATGTGGCTTTTACGCGCACCTGCAGTGACAGCGCGCTTAGAGACAGATTTTTTAAAGCCAGTTCCTATTGGTACCAAGCTTTACATCACCGCTCGTATTACGGGTCAGGTAAATCGAAAAGTCTATTCTGAGGCCGAAGGAAGATTGGGCGGCCCAGACGGTGATATCGCTGTCCGCGCTGCTTCACTGTTTGTCATTGTGCCAATGAAGCATTTCCTCGAAAACGCGCCTGCCGAATATATGGAAGCGATGCGCAAGAATCCCGAACTTCTATCATTTGTCGATCCAGAATTCGATATCAACCCATGAGCAATCTCCAGGTATTAATCACACGGCTGGATCCTGATCTGCCACTTCCGAAATATTCAAAGGGTGGAGATGCTGGCGCAGACATCGTCTCTCGAATTGATATCACGTTAGCTCCTGGGGAGCGCGCCTTAGTGCCGACAGGAATTTCGATTGCACTTCCAGAAGGATATGTGGCCCTCGTCCATCCTCGTTCAGGATTAGCAATCAAACATGGCGTCACGATGGTGAATGCGCCAGGAACAGTTGATGCAGGTTTCCGCGGCGAATTGCAATGCATCATGATTAATCATGATTCCAAGGAGAGCGTTACCTTCAAGCGCGGTGATCGTATTGCGCAATTAGTTTTTCAAAAGGTAGAACGAGCAGAGTTCATCGAAGTCGAAGAATTACCTGGTTCAGGTCGCGGCACAGGTGGATTCGGATCAACGGGGCGTCAATGAGCGCACATGAAGATCGCGACAAGGTGCTCAGCGCTTTTGGCGGCACAAAAGGCCTTGTCGATTCTGGAATACCTTCAATTATCTTTCTCGTCGCATTTAATGTGACACACCATCTTCACTCAGCGCTCTTTGCATCCATTGCTACTTCTGCAGTGTTAACGATTATTCGTTTAATAAAGCGCGATACCTTGCAGCACGCTTTATCAGGATTGGTTGGCGTATTGATCTGCGCCTGGTTTGCTAACCGAACTGGCAATCCAAGCGATGTATATATTCCAAAGCTTTTGACCAATCTTGGTTATGGATCGCTCTATCTGATTGGGAACCTCACAGGTTGGCCGATTCTGGGTTTAATGCTCGGACCAATTCTGGGCGAAAACCTTCAGTGGCGTAAGCATCCTGAACGAAAGCGCGCGTATTTACGAGCCAGCTGGCTATGGGTAGTGATGTTCTTTACTCGCATAGCCGTGCAATATCCAATTTATCGAAGCGGAAACCTCAATCTTCTCGGTTCGGTGAATTTAGCAATGGGATACCCACTCTTTATTGCAACCGCATATGGATCTTGGCTGGTCTTGAAGAACGCGCCAAAAATTACGACTGAGCTATAAAACAGCCCTTAATTAAGTCTTCTGCGGTAGCAGATGCGACGAATAGCAATTCATCTCCAGCGCTAAAGACATCACTTGGTGATGGAGCGATGACGCGGCCATCGCGAACAATTGCAGCAAGTGAAGCATCTTCAGGAAGAGTTACCTCTTCAACAGTTTTTCCAATACAGGTAGATGAATCTGGAAGGGTGAGTTCGACGAGATTCGCCTGACCCTTTCGGAATGAGAAGAGGCGCACGACATCGCCGACGCTTACTGCTTCTTCAACAAGTGCGGCAATGATGCGTGGAGTTGATACTGCAACATCAACACCCCATGATTGATCAAAGAGCCATTCATTCTTTGGGTGATTGATACGAGCTACAACGCGTGGAACTCCGTACTCGGTCTTTGCAAGCAGCGCTGTAACAAGGTTTACCTTGTCATCGCCAGTTGCAGCGACAAGAACTTGGCACTTATTGAGCTGAGCATTATCAAGGGCTGCGATTTCGCATGCATCAGCCATCAACCATTCAGCATCTGGAACTGAATCAATTTTAAGAGCTTTTGGATCACGATCAATTAAGAGAACATGATGTCCATTATCGAGAAGTTCGCGCGCAATAGCGCGACCAACATTTCCGGCACCTGCAATAGCAATTCTCATCCTTATGCACCTGGTCCTTGAGTAAGGGCAGCTTCCGCTGCAGCCAGCATGTCATCGCGAATGGTCATATGGACAAGATCTCCATCTTGAAGAACAGTATGTGCTTCAGGGATAAGACCTTCACCAAGACGTGTTAAAAATGCAACGCGGGACTGGGAAGCTGATTCCAGTTCTGCAATAGGTCGGCCATACCAATCAAGATGAGGATGGACTTCAAGTAGTTGCACCGTGCCCGTTGCGTCACGCCATTCAGAACGTGCGCCACCTGGAGCGATGCGTCGAAGAATTTGATCTGTTGCCCAAATAACTGTTGCAACTGTTGGGATACCTAAACGTTGATAAATTTCTGCACGACCTGGGTCATAGATGCGAGCAACAACATTGGTGACGCCGTAACTTTCGCGAGCCACGCGAGCTGCCAAGATATTTGAGTTATCGCCGTTACTTACTGCAGCAAATGCTTGCGCACCTTCGATACCGGCTTCGAGAAGAGTGTCGCGGTCAAAACCAACTCCGACAACGGTACGGCCTTTGAAATCTGCACCAAGTCGGCGGAAAGCCTCTTTAGATTGATCGATGACTGCAACTGAATGGCCAGCAGCTTCGAGTTCAATAGCCAGTGAAGAACCAACTCGACCGCAACCCATGATTACTACGTGCACGGGATTAACTTACTACGCTTCACAGCCTTTATCTCGACTAGGCTTCGCTGCATGTCATCCGCGAAGAGAACAACCCTCGAAGTAGGGCAGAAAATCAGGGTGACGATAGAAAAAATCGCCCATGGCGGCCACTTTATCGCCCGATATGAAGGCGCAGTTATCTTTGTGCGTCACGCAATCCCAGGTGAAGAGTGCGACATTGAGATAACTGGCACCGGATCATCATTTAATCGTGCCGATGTTGTTGATGTACACAAT
>Ga0208249_1000329_pt1 | contig 15430 bp, 10 predicted proteins | sample CryBogmetaGMA1M_FD_184546 | JGI IMG/M metagenome (GOLD analysis project Ga0208249, IMG submission 184546) | Freshwater microbial communities from Crystal Bog, Wisconsin, USA - MA1M (SPAdes) | ecosystem: Environmental > Aquatic > Freshwater > Lake | place: Crystal Bog, Wisconsin, USA | collected...
CTGCGGGGCTCGTCGCGCCGGCCGAGGCGCTCCGCATGGCCACGGTGGACGCCGCCTGGGCGCTCGGCTTCGAGCGGTGTTGCGGGATCCTCGCCCCCGGCCGTCCCGCCGACCTCGCGATTCTCACGCCCTCGACCGCCGCGGCCGATCCCCACGAAGCGATTCTCGATCCCGCCACCCGAATCACCGCCACGCTCCGCGCCGGCCGCGTGATCGCAGGGGCACTCCAGGCCTGAACGGCGCGGAGTGGAGCGATGAAGGCTTGCGCAGAGCGGAATCCCGCAGGTTGAAAACCTGCGGCCACTTTCAAACCTGAAGCCACTCTCCGACCTCCGGTGACGAGCAGAGGAGGCGAGGGGCTGCCCATGCCCGGGAGTCGGCGTCGCTGACCAGCGGAGCCATGGATGGCGGAGCGCAGTCAGCTCCGAGTGAGCGGAGCCCAGGATGGGCGGAGCGAACGTCCGGCGACGGGCGTGGGCAGTCCCTCGCCGGCGCGGCAGGCATGTCCCCATCGCTGACGCGATTGGGCTTCCTGCGGAGCGAACGTCCGGCGACGGGCGTGGGCAGTCCCTCGCCGGCGCGGCAGGCGTGTCCCCATCGCTGACGCGATTGGGCTTCCTGAGGAGCGATCAGGGCGCCGCGCCCACGAGCCGAAGAATATCCGCGGCGGGCACGCACATGTTGAGCCCCATCTGGAAGTCACCCGGCGGGGCCGCCTCGTCGCGGCGTTCCCCGTGCGGGGCTTCGTCGGGTGCGTAGACGGCCAGCGTGCTCGACACCATGCCCACCACGTTGCCGCGGTCGTCCACGAGCGGGCCGCCGCTCGAGCCCACCGCGAAATCGACCGTGGTCGTGAACATCGTCTTGGCCTGGCCGTCGGCGCGGTGCACGAAGAAGCGGGAGAGAATGCCCTCGGTGAACGAGTAGAGCGCGCCGTCAGGGTGGCTGAGGGCGTGGAGCCGCTGGCCGGGCTTCGCGTCGGCGACGAGCGGCAGCGGTGTGAGGCCGGAGGCACCGCCGAGCCGGCAGATGGCGATGTCGGCGAACGGGGCGACGGCAAGGATCTCCGTCACGGGGTGGATGGCACCGTCGGACGTCTGGGCCGCGAGCACGGGCCCGCCGGGCAGATCCACGACGTGGTAGTTGGTGACCACGATGCCGGAGGGATGGATCACGAATCCGGTGGCCAGCGAGAGCTCGTGGCGCGCCTCGGTGTCGCTCGGCTCGAGGCCCGCCATCACCACCACGCTCGGCCGCACGCGGGCATACAGTTCTTCGCTGGCCAGCGGACGGTCGAAGGGCGCGAGCAGTTCCACGCGGCACGGCTCCACGCCCGTGCGTGCCAGCAGATCATCGACCGGAACGGCCCGGCCCGAGGCGACGAGGTCGCGGATGCCGTCCTCGAGCCGCCGCAGTCGCTCATCGTCGGTGGGCCCTGGATCGGCCGGCGGCCGCTCGTAGTCGGCGAGGATCTCGCGGAGCACGAGCCGCGTGGAGGGATCGTCGTCGCAGCGCTCGATGGCCCGGCGGTGCATCGCGATTCCCTCGGCACGGCTGCCGTTCATCACCAGCGCCCGGGCGTAGGTCTCAAGCACCTCGACGTCGTCGCCGCCGGTGAGCTCATGGGCCCGGCGGGCGGCGCGGAGGGCGAGCGGCAGGTCGCGGCTCGGCAGGGCGTCGTCGGTGAGGATGCCCCAGGCGAGCGAATCGAGCGTGAGGGCGTCGTCGGCATGGTCGCGGAGGATCGCCGCGCCGATCGCCGCGGCCGCCTCCTCGCCGCCGGGCTCGCCGAGTGCCGCGAAGTAGTCGGCGACGGGATCGGTGACTTCGGCCTCGGCGACCGCCGGCTCCTGGGCTGCGGCGGGAAGCCGTCCGGCCAACCCCACGAGGAGCCACGCGACCAGGCAGCAGCGGACGAGGCGGGATGGCATGCGGGCGCGACTCGCCGTCGGAGGGTGTCAGAGCCGGCAGTTGCCGATCCGCGTTTCGATGATCGCCGAGGCGCCGATCGCCTCCAGCCGCTCCATCACCGCGTGGACCTCGCCCCGCTTCACCATCGCTCGCACGGCGCACCACGACGGGTCCTCGAGGGCCATGACCGTGGGGGAGTTGAAGCCCGGCGTGATCGTCTCGGCCTCGGCCAGCCGCGTGCGGGGCACGTTGTATTCCAGGAGCGACCAGCTCCGAGCGATCACGATTCCCTCGAGCCGGCGGACGATGCGGTCGGCGAGGACGGCGTCGTGGAGGCCCGGCCGCTGGATGAGCACGGTCTCGTAGCGGCCGATCTCGTCGAGCACGTGCAGCCGGTTGGCGGCGAGGGTGCTGCCCGTCTCCACGAGATCGACGATCGCGTCGGCCACGCCGAGGGCGATCATCACCTCGACGCTCCCCGAGAGCTCGACGAAGTGGGCTTCGACGCCGCGGTCGGCGAGCCAGCGGCGGGTGATCCGCGGGAAGCTGGTGGCGACGCGGCGGCCGGCGAGCTTGCGGGGATCATCGATCGAGGCGTCGTCGGGCACGCAGAGCGCCAGCCGGCAGCTGCCGACGCCGAGGTCGAGCCGGTGGATCACCTCGGCCTCGCTCTCGGCCACGAGGTCGGCGCCGGTGATGCCCAGGTCGATCGCCCCTTCGGCCGTCAGCACCGGGATGTCGTCGGTGCGGAGGAACGTGACCTCCACCGGCATGTCTTTGCAGCGGGCGAACAGGCTCCGCTCGGTGCGGCGAAACGAGAGCCCGGCGTCGCCGAGTAGCTGGGCGGAGAGCTCGGCGAGCCGGCCCTTGCTCGGCACGCCGATGCGGAGCAGCCGCTCCTGACGATCGTCGCTCATCGCCCACCTCCTTGATGGCCGGCCGTCCGCGCCGCCTTCTCGTCGAGCCCCGAGACACCGAACCGTCGGGCCAACTCCTCCTCGACCCGAGCGAGGGGCACGGTGCGACAGGCGAGCAGGACGAGCGTGTGGTAGAGGAGGTCGGCTGCCTCGGAGACGACGCGGTCGTCGGTCTCCACGCAGGCGGCCCGGACGAGTTCGCCGGCCTCCTCCGTGACCTTCGCGCCGGCGGCTTCCGGCCCGCCCGTGAGCAGTTTCGTGGTGTACGATCGGGCGGAGGGGTCGGCCTTGCGGGAGGCGATCACCCCCTCCAGGGCTTCAAGAACCTCACCGCAGCGGCGGGGCGATGGACGCGGATCGGACACGGTCGACGACGGCTCCCGGCAGCCCGCCGACGGGCGGGACCGGGACGTCCGGGCCGCCCCCCGCGGGGTCTTCAACTCTAGCATGCCACGCGGCCGAAACCGGCCACCCCGCCCCGCGGCTCGGGGAGGACTGCTGGTTCCTCTCCGGGCCGACGGCGTCGGGGAAGTCGGCCCTCGCGATCCCGCTGGCCCGCCGCCTGGGGGCCGAGATCGTGAGCGTGGACTCGATGGCGGTCTACCGCGGGCTCGACGTCGGCACCGCCAAGCCCACGCCCGCCCAGCAGGCCGCGGTGCCCCACCACGTGGTGAACGTGGTCGAGGCGGGCGAGGCCTACAGCGTGGCCCGCTGGCTCGACGACGCGGCCCGGGCCATGGCCGACTGCCGATCGCGGGGCCGGGGCGTGCTCTTCGTCGGTGGCACGCCGCTCTACCTGCGGGCTCTCCGCGACGGCCTGGCGCCCCTGCCGCCGGCCGACCCCGACCTCCGCCAGCGGCTCGCGGAGGAGGCGGCAGCCAGCGGCCCGGAGGCCCTGCATGCCCGCCTCGTGGCCATCGATCCTCCGTCGGCGGCCCGGATTCATCCCCGCGACGCCAAGCGGATCATCCGGGCGCTGGAGGTGGCGGAGACGACCGGCCGGCCGCTCTCGCACGCCTTCGCGCCGGCCCCGAATCCGCTCTTCGAGCCGCGGCTGATGATCGTCGATCTGCCGCGGGCCACCCTCTACGACCGGATCGATCGCCGCGTCGCGCGGATGTTCGCCGAGGGGATCGTGGAGGAGACCCACGCGGCCCTCGCCCGTCCCGGGGGCCTCGGGCCCACCGCCCGGCAGGCGGCGGGCTATGCCGAGGCGATCGACCTGATCGACGGCCGCATCGACCTCGCGGAGGCGGTGCGGCGGACGCAGCAGCGGACTCGGCAGCTCGCGAAGCGGCAGCTCACCTGGCTGCGAAGCTTCGCCGCCGCCACGTGGGTCGCCGCCTGATCCCGCATCCCCCGCGGCCCCGGGTGGAGAAAGCCACCCGAGGCTGCGGGCCGGACGCGGTTGGTCGTCGGGCATCGTCGCCGGCGGCGTTACGCCACCAGCTTCACCGCGGGCTGCTCGCCCGTGATGCCGATGATGAACTCCTCGAAGATCTTCACGTCGAGCGCCGAGGCGGTCTCGGCCTCGGGGTGAAACTGCACGCCGATCGCGGTCCAGTTCTCGACGGCGCTTTCGATCGCCTCGACCACGCCGTCCGGCGCCCGGGCGGTCACCTTGAAGCTCGTCGCGACGTCGTCGATCGCCATGTGGTGCATGCTGTTGACGCGAATTTCGCCGTCGCCGTAGACCCGCTCCATCGCGGAGCCCGGCTCCACGAGCAGGGCATGGCGGTGGGCCAGGTCGGTCGGATCCTTGTGCGGGATCGACTTCGGGAGATCCTCCGGGATGTGGAGGAACAGCGTGCCCCCCTCGGTGAGGTTGAGGAGCTGCATGCCGCTGCCGATCGCCAGCACCGGCATGTGGCGGGCGCAGATGTGCTTGGCGAGCATGCGGTCGAAGTCTTCGCGGCGGGCGTCCATCGGGCGGACGGCCGGGTGAGGCATGTAGCCGTCGCGGCGCGGATCGAGGTCGGCGCCTCCCACCATCACCACCCCGTCGAGCAGGTCGAGGAGGCGGACCACGTCGTCCTCGTCGGCGAGGGGCGGGAGGATCACCGGGATGCCACCGGAGGCCGTGATGCCGTCGTAGTAGCCGGCGGCGACGAACGAGAGGGCCGCGTGCTCCTTGCGGGTCGAACGGTAGTCGGTATTGATGCCGATGAGGGGCTTGGCTGCCATGGTTGAAGGATCCTCCGTGAAAAGTCATCCCGACATCCATGTCGGGCTTGGCGGCGAACGTATCGGCCGCAAGGGCAGTCGCAAGCTTTTTTGGGATTTTGTGGTGGCGGCCGGGATGCCACCACAAGATCAGGTGCTAGCACGCCGGGTGCTAGCAACCGGCAGTCCCGGCTCCGCCGCGAATCAGGAAGCCCAATCGCGTGAGCGATGGGGACCTCGTGGCCCGCCGCGAATCAGGAAGCCCAATCGCGTGAGCGATGGGGACCTCGTGGCCCGCCGCTCGGGGCGGCGCCCTTACTGCGGGTGCGTCACGCGGTAGACGTCGATCATGGGGCCATCGGTGACGCCGTGCGGCCGGCGGGGCTGCTGCTTCACGATTCCCAGGCCGGCGGCCCGGATCGCGGGCTCGAAGTTCACCGCCCGAGCGCGGCCGGGATCGGCCACGAGCGCCGTGCCGTGCGGGGCGAGCGTGCGGGCGACCACCCCCGCCAGGGCCTCGGCATGGTGCTTCTCGTAGAGCACGTCGGCCGCGACCACGAGATCGAATGTGGGCAGGTCGTCGGGCAGCCGCCGCCAGTCGAGGAGCAGCGTCGCCAGCCCCGCGGCCCCGTTGCGGTCCGCGTTGTAGCGCACCCCCTCGAGGGCGTCGTCTTCGTAGTCACTGGCCACCGCCCGGAAGCCGCGGCGGCAGGCCACGATCGCCGGCAGCGCCAGGCCGCAGCCGAGTTCCAGCAGGCTCCGACCGTCGGGATCGAGGGCGGCGATGTCCTCGGCGAGCACGAGCGCGGACTCCCAGACGTTGGCCCAGTAAGGGATCCGTTCGTCCCGCTCGAACGCCTCGACGTCGATCAGGGCGTCGAGGTCCGGGGGCTGCCAGAACGTGTAGCGGTCGCCGCCGACCTCGATCACTCGCTCCACCGGTGCGAACCGCTCATAGCCCATCCGCGGCATCCTCCGCCGGCACATCCGTCACGGTCGGCACCGGGAGTCGCGTCGACTGCCCGAAGTTCCGCCGCGTGAAGCCCTGCCGTGTGTCACGATTGTACGGTCCCGCCCCCAGCCTCCAGGCCACCCCATGCTCACCGACTTCGACCTGCACCTGTTCGGCGAGGGGCGGCACTGGACGATCTACGAGAAACTCGGGGCCCACCCCGAGGAGCACGACGGCGTCCGCGGCGTGACCTTCGCCGTCTGGGCGCCCAACGCCGACGGCGTCTCGGTCGTCGGCGATTTCAACGGCTGGGACGGGGCCGCCCACCCGATGCACAAGCGGATTCCGTCGGGAATCTGGGAGCGGTTCGTGCCAGGACTCGACGCCGGCACGATCTACAAGTATCGGGTCCACGCCGCCGGCAGCCATTCCGACCGCAGCGACCCCTACGGCTTCGGCGCCGAGGTGCCCCCGCGGACCGCCTCGCAGGTGATCGATCTCCACGCCTACCAGTGGCGGGATGGCGACTGGATGGCGACCCGGGCCGCCCGCCACGCGCTCTCGGCCCCGCTTTCCATCTACGAGGTCCACCTCGGGAGCTGGCGGCGGCCGGGCGATGATCCGCAGCGTTGGCTCTCCTACGCCGACCTCGAGCGGGAACTCGTTCCCTACATCGTCGAGATGGGGTTCACGCACGTCGAGTTTCTGCCCCCCACGGAGCATCCGCTCTCGGCCAGCTGGGGCTACCAGACCATCGGGCTGTTCGCCGCCACGAGCCGGTTCGGCCCGCCGCAGGCCCTGATGTCGCTCATCGACGCCCTCCATCGGGCGGGCGTGGGTGTGATCATCGACTGGGTGCCCGCCCACTTCCCCAAGGACGGCCACGGGCTCCGCCGCTTCGATGGCACCGCACTCTACGAGCACGATGACGCGCGGAAGGGGGAGCACCCCGATTGGGGCACGATGATCTTCAACTACGGCCGTCACGAGGTGGCCAACTACCTGATCTCGAGCGCGCTCTTTTGGCTCGAGCACTACCACGTGGACGGGCTGCGGGTCGACGCCGTGGCCTCGATGCTCTACCTCGACTACAGCCGCCAGGACGGCGAGTGGGAGCCCAACTGCTTCGGTGGCCGCGAGAATCTCGAGGCGATCGAGCTCCTCAAGACCTTCAACATCCAGGTCCACGAGCGGTTTCCCGGCACGCTGACGATCGCCGAGGAATCGACCGCCTGGCCCGGCGTGTCGCGGCCGACCTATGTGGGTGGCCTGGGCTTCAGCCTGAAGTGGAACATGGGCTGGATGAACGACACGCTGAAGTACATGCGGCACGACCCGGTGCACCGCAAGTTTCACCACGACGAGCTCACCTTCAGCCTGATCTACGCCTTTCACGAGAACTTCGTGCTGCCGCTCTCGCACGACGAGGTGGTCCACGGCAAGGGCTCGCTGATCGGCCAGATGCCGGGCGACGACTGGCAGAAGTTCGCGAACCTCCGCCTGCTCTACGCCTACATGTGGTGCCACCCCGGCAAGAAGCTCTTGTTCATGGGGGGCGAGTTCGGTCAGCGGGCCGAGTGGAACTTCGACGAGAGCCTCCAGTGGCACCTCTGCCAGTGGGAGAAGCACGTCGGGCTGTCGCGGGCCGTCGCCGATCTCAACCGGCTCGTCCGTCGCGAGAAGTCGCTCCACGAGCTCGACTTCGACGGCCGCGGCTTCGAGTGGATCGACTGCCACAACTGGCAAGACAGCGTGCTGGCCTTCGTCCGCCGGGCGGCCGACCCGAACGATTTCACGATCACCTGCTGCAACTTCACGCCCGTGCCCCGCGCCGCCTATCGGCTGGGCGTGCCCCACGGCGGTGTCTACGACGAGGTCTTCAACGGCGACTCGGCCTGGTATGGCGGCGGCGATCTCGGCAATGGCGGAGCGATCGCGGCCGAGCCGCAGCCGAGCCACGGCCGCGAGTGGTCGCTCTCGCTCACGCTCCCGCCGCTGGCCACGGTCGTGCTCAAGCCGCGCCGCTGAGACACATGATCCGCGCGTTCGCGCCGCTCGGGGCTGCCCACGCCCCGTTGCCGGACGTTCGCCCGTCAGGAAGCCCAATCGCGTCAGCGATGGGGACCTCGGCGCCGCCACGCCGCTCGGGGCTGCCCACGCCCCGACGCCGGACGTTCGCTCCGGCCCTCCGGGCCTGCGCTCTCTCGATGCTGACTGCGCTCCGCCATCCATGGCTCCGCTGGTCAGCAACGCCGGCTCACGGGGCGTGGGCAGCCCCGAGCTACCCCACCCCTCGTGAGTGATTTCGGAACGGGGAGCAGCCGGATCGGAGGCACGCGCAGAAGCCGGTGACACGTGTGGACGCCGGACGTCGAGATTCCGACAGAGCACCGAACTCACAAGTGCCGCCGGCGGCGAGCATGGCTCCGGCCGGCTGCGGTGACTCCACGATCGCGTCGCGACCGAGTTACCGGAGTTCCGGCCCGCGCGGGTCGCGCTTCCACGACACCGCGTAGCGGTCTTGGATCGACTTCATCCAGCGTTCGTAGACCGCGCGGGTGTCGTCCTCAGCCACGGTGGCCATCCTCCGCGGATCCACCGACGAGGCGAGGAACAACTCTTTGAGCCGGGTGTCGTCCGGCTCGAGCGACACAAGGCGAATCACGTAGCAGACGGTCTTCGCCTCGTTGAAGGCCACGGCGGTCTGCCCGGGTTCGAGGTCGAACACCGCCCGCATCAGTTCCTCGCCCGGCATCGCCAGGCCGTCAGGCTGCGAGAGCTCGGGCGCCGATCCGAAGGGCGCGGTGCCCCGCGTGAGCCAGGTGAACGGACCGACCTTCGCGACTTCGAGGCTGCCGCGGGCCGCGGCGACCGACTCCAGCGTCTTGCCGGCCTTCACTTCGGCGGCGATCTCCTCGGCGGCCTTTCGGGCGAGCGGCCGGGCCTCGACGATCCGCCAGGCGCGGAGCACGTCGTCGCGGGCTGACTGGAACGACGGGGTGAACTCCGGCTGATCCTCGGTTTTCCACGACAGGTAGCGCGTGCCCTCGACGTCGCGGGACGTCACCGGCTGCAGGGACTGGGCACCGGGGCCGAACATCATGTCGATCCACCGCTGCTGACGCACGCCGAACTCCCGGGAGACGGCGAACTCGAAGCTGCCGCCGATGCCACCCGCGGCGAACGCCTGATTCGGGTTGACGAGGTCCGACGTGCCCCCCTCGAGGCCCTGGATGGCGGCGATCTTCTTCACGTCGGGGCCGACTGGGGCCGGCCCGGCGCCGTCACCCTGCACCTCCCAGAGCGCCAGCGACTCGGCGTACTTCGCGACGTCGGTCTTCACCGCGTCGAAGATCGCCGTGATCCGCTTCTCGACCCCTTCCTTGGCCAGCCGGTCGATGATGTCGTCGCGGACGCTCTCGAGGGTCTGGAACTCGTCCGTGGCGTCCTTCTTTTCGGTGTCCGTCGTCTCGGCGGCCTTCTCATCGGCCGGCTTCGCGTCAGGCTGCGTGACAGCGGACGTGGCCGCAGCAGCCTCGGGGGCCGGACTGGTGGTGGCCTTGTCGGGGGCGGCGCCCTTGTCGGCGGTGGTGGCGGCAGCCGGTTGCCGGAAGGCCACGGCGGTTGCCCGCACGCGACCGGCGGCGGCACCGTCCTTCTCGGCGGGCTTGTCGGCGGGGGCCGCGTCGGCCGCCGGCGTCGCCGGGGCGTCGGCCTTCTCGCCGCTCGCGGCGTCGGCCGGCGCGTCGGTCTGCGCCGGCTCCGTCGCCGGCTTCGCCTTGAAGAGCGTCGCCTTGCGGTCGTCGTAGAAGGCCCGAATCTGCTCGTCGGTCACCTTCGTCTTCTCCTCCTCCAGAAACGTCCCGGCCTTGGCAACGAGGTAGTCGTAGCGGGCCCGGTGGGGCTGCCGGAAGCCGGGGTCGGGGCTGCGGGCCGCCGGCAGGTCGCTCTTGTAGGTCTCGAAGAAGGTCCGCAGGGCCGGCTCCGCGGGCTCGGGGAGTTTGTCGACGAACTGCTCGACGACCACCGGCACCGCCTCGATCGTGGCGCCCTGCTCGAGCCGGCGGTAGTAGTCCCACCGCCATCCGGGCGGCGCGCCATCAAAGCCGACGCCGCCGACCAGGAGCGCCTCCATCCGGCGGGCCATCAGCACCGTCCGCAGGGCCTCGAACACGTCCTGCTGGTTGATCCCGATCCGGCCGCCGATCGCGGAGACGATCTCATCGAACTTCTCGGGCCGCACCAGGTCGTTGGTCCACTCGGAGAGGAACTGGTTGATCGCCGCGTTGCTGACGACGATTCCGTTCTTTTCGGCTTCCTTCGCCAGCAGCAGGGTGTCCACCACGTCCTTCTCGTCGTCGGCCAGCCGCATCCGCGACGGATCCTGCCCGGCCGCGGCCATGGTCTCCACGAGAAACTGATTCATCACCTTCCGCATGATCACGGCCCGCTGCAGGCCGCTTTCCCGCAGGCCGCCGCCGGTCCACGACACGGCCATGGGGTCGGATCCGCCCGCCCCGGCGCCCATCTGGAGGAAGGGCGGGAGGACGAAGAATGCGAGCATCGCCATGATCGCGAGGGCGGCGAGCGCCGCCTTCTCGTACTGGCGAAAGACACCGAAGGATCCGGCCATGGAACCGCCTGTAGGCTGTGGCCTGACGGCGAAACCGCCGAGGCTTGACAAGGAAAGAGCGCGGAGGGTAACGCTTGAAGGCCGCGTTCCCGGGGCCTCTGCAGGCCGAAGATTGTAGCGCTGGCCCTGTCTGCGCCAATCCCGAAGCCCCGATCCGCCCTGTCGTCGCCTCCCCACCGCGTCCCCACCGTGAACCGCCCCCATGGCCAAGAAGACGTCCACAGCAGCCCGATCGACTCGCCGCGGTCCGGCTCGGAAGACCGGGGACGCACCTCGCGGCGGAGGCGGCGTGCCGAAGGGGGACTACCAGCTGGTGATCGTCGAGAGCCCCGCCAAGGCCAAGACGATCGAGAAGTACCTCGGACCCGGGTTCGTGGTGAAGGCCTCGATCGGCCACATCCGCGACCTGCCGAGCCGGGCGGCCAAGGGCTCGAAGCAGCCGGTGCCGGGTGTGGACCTGGAGCACGACTTCGCCCCCACCTACGAGATCGACAGCGACAAGGCCCGCACCGTCACGGAGCTGCGGAAGCTCGCCAAGGGGGCCAGTGACATCTGGTTCGCCACCGACTTGGACCGCGAAGGGGAGGCGATCGCCTGGCACCTCACGCAGGTGCTCGGGGTCGATCCGATCCGGGCCAAGCGGGTGACCTTCGACGCGATCACCAAGTCGGAGGTGCAGCGGGCCTTTCAGTCGCCGCGGGCCATCAACATGCCCCGCGTCGAGGCCCAGCAGGCGCGGCGGATCGTGGACCGGATCGTCGGCTACCAGGTCTCGCCGATCCTCTGGAAGAAGGTGGCCGGCGGGCTCTCGGCCGGCCGCGTGCAGAGCGTGGCCACCCGGATCGTGGTGGAACGCGAGCAGGAGATCCGCGAGTTCACCCCGGCGGAGTCGTGGGAGATCACGGGGGGCATGACGTTCGACGTGGCGCTGGCCGCCCGCCTCCACGGCGACTGGTCGGCCTTCATGGCGAAGCGCGACGAGCGGGGCCGGCCGCCGCTCGTCCGCGACCGGATGGCCTGGCTCGCCGACCACCGGGCGCTGGCCTGCGACCTCGTGGAGGTCGGCGGCAAGCCGGTGCGGATCGAGGCCGAAAACACCTCCACGGCGGACCTCTCGGGCAGCGTGCGGGCCGCCGCCGAGGCGGCCGGCCTGCTCGACATCGACCTCGCCCGCGAGACCGACGACTCGGGCAAGGGACGCGGCCGGAACGTGATCCGCCTGACGGGCCGGCCCGATCCGGCGGCCCGCTACACCGTCGAGTCGATCGACGTGACCCGCACGCGGTCGAAGCCCTATCCGCCGTTCATCACCAGCACGCTCCAGCAGGCCGCCTCCAGCCGCCTCGGCATGTCCACCGACCGGACAATGCGGATCGCCCAGCAGCTCTACGAGGGCATCGACCTGGCCGATGAAGGCCGCGTGGGCCTGATCACCTACATGCGAACCGACTCGACGAACCTCTCCCGCGAGGCGATCGACATGGCCCGCCGCTACCTCGAAGAGCGGCACGGGTCGGCCTACGTGCCCGAGAAGCCGCGGGTCTACTCCAGCTCCAACGAGAGCGCGCAGGAGGCCCACGAGGCGATCCGGCCGACCGACGCCTCCCGGGAGCCCGACCGCATCGCCGCCGCGCTCACCGACGAGCAGCTCAAGCTCTACCGGCTGATCTGGCAGTGCTTCGTGGCCTGCCAGTCGACCGACGCGGAGTGGGATTCGACGAGCGTCCGCCTGCGACGGAGCGACCGCGACACCGGCGCCGTCTTCAAGGCCCATGGCCGCGTGCTGCGGTTCGACGGCTTCTACAAAATCAGCGGCACGCCGCGGGACGACGGCGACCAGGTGCTGCCCGACTTCGCCAAGGGGGCGGTGCTCGCCCCGTTCGACATCGAGCCGCGGCAGAAGTTTCAGGCGCCGCCCCCGCGCTACACCGAGGCCACGCTCGTCAAGAAGATGGAGGAGGAGGGGATCGGCCGCCCCTCCACCTACGCGAGCATCATCAACGTGATCGAGAACCGCGGCTACGTCACCCAGCAGGACCGCCGGTTCCACGCCACGGCGATCGGCGAGGCGGTGACCGGGTTTCTGAAGCGCGGCTTCCGCGACCAGTTCATCGAGATCGGCTACACCCGCGAGATCGAGCGGGAGCTCGACCAGGTGGCGCAGGGCACGAAGAAGTGGACCGACATGCTCCACGAGTTCCACGGCGAGCTCTCGCCGAAGCTCGACGAGGCGATGGAGCAGCCCCACGAGAAGGGCAAGTCGGACCCGTCGCCCTACGCCTGCCCCGAGTGCGGCCGGCGGCTCGAATATCGGCTCGGCGGCAAGGGGGAGTTTCTCTCCTGCTCGGGCTACAACGAGAAGATCATCGACGAGCCGGTCGAAGTTCCCGCCGCGAAGGGCAAGGCCAAGAAGGCGAAGAAGAAGGCCAAGCCGAAGGAGCGGCCGGCCTGCAGCTTCGCGATGCCGGTGGACCGGCAGCGGCGGCCGCTGCTGCCGGAGCAGATCGACCTCCTCTCGCCGGCGGGCGTGCCGATGGTGAAGCGGACCGGACGGTTCGGCGACTTCCTCGTGGAAGACAAGCCGCGGCCGCCCAAGCCGCGGGGCAAGAAGGCGGCCGAAGCCGCGGCCGAGCCGCCCCCCTTCATCCTCAACCTCGACCGCAAGGGGAACGTCAAGTTCCCGTCGCCCCCGCCGCTGGTCACCGACATCGTGTGCGCCAAGTGCGGCGACCTGATGAACCTCCGCGACGGCAAGCGTGGGCCGTGGCTGGGCTGCCGCGCGTTTCCGAAGTGCCGCGGCCGCGAGGCCTTCACGAAGCTCGCCGAGGATCGCCAGAAGGCACTCGAGGCGGAGCTCGCCCAGCACATGCGGGGCCAGACGAAGCTCAGCCTCACCCGCCGCGACGGCGTGACGCCGGTGCCGGAAGGCACGCCGCTGGCGCAGCTCACGATGGAAGGCGGCGTGGCCGAGCTGCAAAAGTTCGAGGGCTGACCGGGCCACGCGGCGTCACTGGGAGCCGCTCGGGGCTGCCCGTGGCCTTCGCCGGACGCTCGCTGCGCCCATCCTGGGCTTCGCTCGCTCGGTGTTTCCTCCGCTTCGCCCTCCAGGCTCCGCGGAGGAAACAAACGCCGGCTCCCGGGCACGGGCAGCCCCTCGCTGAGCCGGGTGGCGCTGCAAGGGGGCTGTGCGCTGCCACCGACCTCCTGCGTCTCTTCTCAGGAGGGGGGAGCCGAGGCGCCGGGTTGCCCGTGTCCGAGAGCCGGCGTTGCTGACCAGCGCAGGCAGGATGCCGAAGCGCCGTCAGCATCGAGCGAGCGGAGGGCTGAGCCCGCAGCGAGCGTCCGGCGACGGGCATGGGCAGCCCGGCGTCTCGGCGGCGCGTGCGGCCCTCACACCCATGGCATGTCGCTCGAGAACGTACTCGGGGTCTCGTCGAGCGCGACGGCGTAGGCCGTGGCGTGCGACCGGCAGTGGGAGATGCTCACGAGGATGCAGCGGATTCCCATCTTCTCGGCCATGTCGCCCGCCCCGCCGCGGAGCACCGCCTGCGGCCGGCCGCTGGCGCCGTTGGTCACCTCGACGTCGCGCCAGCTGATGCCCCGCCGCCAGCCGGTGCCGAGCGCCTTGAGCACCGCCTCCTTGGCCGCCCAGCGGCCGGCGAAGTGCTGCGTGGCCATCGTCCGGGCGCGGCAGTATTCGATCTCGGCCGGCGTGTAGACGCGGTCCACGAACAGCTCGCCGTGCCGCTCGATCATCTGGGCGATCCGCAGCACCTCGGTGATGTCGGTGCCGATGCCGAGAACCTTCATGGCCGCCCCTTCGTGCCCGCGGTCGCGGCCTCGCCCCGGGCGAGGCCGCAGGCCCGCCGGGCGCGGCCGAGCACTTCGCCCGCCTTGGCGCGGGCCTTGGCGGCACCGGCCGCGAGGATCGCCTGGATCCGGCCAGAGTCGGCCTCCAGTTCCGCCCGCCGTGCCCGGGCGTCGGCGAAGAAGGCCGCGGATGCCTCGACGAGCGCCTTCTTCACCTCGCCGTAGCCGAAGCCGCCCCGGCGGTAGAGGTCGGCCATCGCCGCCCGGTCGGCCTCGGGGGCCATCAGCGCGAAGAGTTCGTAGAGGTGGTCGTCCTCCGGCGGCTTGGGCTGCTCCATCGGCCGCGAGTCGGTGGTGATCCGCATGATCTTCTTCTTCTGGGCGGCGGGATCTTCGAACACCTCGATCGTGTTGTCGTAGCTCTTGCTCATCTTCTGTCCGTCGGTGCCGGGCACCCGCGCGCCCCCTTCGACGAGCCGCGGCTTCGGCAGCGTGAACACGTCGCCGTAGAGGTGATTGAACGTGCCGGCAAGGTCGCGGCAGACCTCGATGTGCTGCACCTGGTCTTCGCCGACGGGCACCACGGTGGCGTCGTAGGCGAGGATGTCGGCCGCCATCAGCACCGGATAGGTGAACAGGCCGGCGTCGGCGGGCAGCCCGCGGCTCTTCTTGTCTTTGAAGGCGTGGCAGCGCTCGAGCAGCCCCATCGGCGTCACGGTCATCAGCAGCCAGGTGAGCTCCGTCACCTCGGGCACGTCGGACTGCACGAACAGCACCGCCCGCTCGGGGTCGAGGCCGAGGGCCACGAGATCCACCGCCGCCGCATGCACCAGCGACCGGAGCCGCGCGGGCTCCCGCACCGTGGTCAGGGCGTGCAGGTCGGCGATGAAGTAGTAGGCCTCGTCGGCCGCCTGGTGGGCGCCGGGCTGGAGATCGATGTATTGGCGGATGGCGCCGAAGTAGTTGCCCCAGTGGAAGCGGCCGGTGGGCTGGATGCCGGAGAGGGCGCGGGTGGGGCGACGCGGTGCATCAGCGGTCATGCGG
>Ga0208249_1000330_pt1 | contig 15378 bp, 5 predicted proteins | sample CryBogmetaGMA1M_FD_184546 | JGI IMG/M metagenome (GOLD analysis project Ga0208249, IMG submission 184546) | Freshwater microbial communities from Crystal Bog, Wisconsin, USA - MA1M (SPAdes) | ecosystem: Environmental > Aquatic > Freshwater > Lake | place: Crystal Bog, Wisconsin, USA | collected...
AACCTAACCACATTAAATGTCTACGGCCATACCAAGTTGAAAACACCAGTTCTCGTCCGATCACTGAAGTTAAGCAACTTTGGGCTGCGTTAGTACTTGGATGGGTGACCGCCTGGGAATACGCAGTGTCGTAGGCTTTTGCTTTTGTCATCAACAATTTCGAAAATGAGCAATGCCACCAGACACCACAAGGGAAAAAAACCACGATCACGATCCAGCACTCCATTTAAGACTGGGGGGGGGGACCTGTGGTAACTTTTCTGACACCTTTCTGTGTGCATGCCAAGGAAGTGCCGAAACTGAGCAATGACATCCGTAATGCATAAAAGCAAAAACATCCTTTTGACTGTAGGGAAAGACTTGTCTAGCTGACAAAACAAATCTTTCAGTCAAAAGGATGAGTCTCAATAGATCGCAGTGTGGTAGCTGCTCTACCAAGTACGACACCTCGGCCGGTACATAAGTCGTCTACAAACGATTTGGGACCAGAACCCTGCTGGATGAGTGACCAGGAGGGACAAAAGCGCTTCCAGCGCATGTCCGATTCCTGACTCTGGGATAGAGGCATACGCCTATCCTTCCCCACGCAGAACTCAGGCCCAACAATAAAGTTGCCATGTCTAGGCGGGTTTCTGCCTTAGAGGCGTTCAGGCATAATCCCACGGATGGTAGCTTCGCTCCACTGGGCTATCGCCCAAGAACGTGTACCAAATGTCCGAACCTGCGGTTCCTCTCGTACTGAGCAGGATTACTATCGCAACTTCCAGTAATCAGTAGGGTAAAACTAACCTGTCTCACGACGGTCTAAACCCAGCTCACGTTCCCTATTGGCGGGTGAACAATCCGACACTATCAGAATTCTGCTTCTGAATGATAGGAAGAGCCGACATCGAAGGATCAAAAAGCCACGTCGCTATGAACGCTTGGCGGCCACAAGCCAGTTATCCCTGTGGTAACTTTTCTGACACCTCTTTCTTTAAACTCCAAAATAAAGAGGATCGATAGGCCGACATTTCTGCTCTTTGCCCCGTACTGAAGGGAAAAGTCAAGGCAGCTTTTACCCTTTTGTTCTACGTGAGGTTTCCGTCCTCACTGAGCTGCCCTTAGGACACCTGCGTTATCATTTGACAGATGTACCGCCCCAGTCAAACTCCCCGCCTCGCAATGTCCTCGGAGCGAATCACAGGCATGCAGAGCACGCCTGTTTGATTCAAGAAATAGGGCCGTGAGGCTCTAACTTCGCCTAACCGAGTAAGCAGAGGAGCGATTTCCGTAGGAGTATTTCACTGTCGCCGTGAGGCTCCTCCCTATTCTACGCCAGAAATGCTCCGCCACAATAGGAGACTAGAGTCAAGCTCAACAGGGTCTTCTTTCCCCGCTGATTTTCCCAAGTCCGTTCCCTTGGCTGCGGTTTCGCTAGATAGTAGATAGGGACAGTGGGAATCTCGTTAATCCATTCATGCGCGCCACTAATTAGATGGCGAGGCATTTGGCTACCTTAAGAGAGTCATAGTTACTCCCGCCGTTTACCCGCGCTTGGACGAACCTCTTCACTTTGACATTCAGAGCACTGGGCAGAAATCACATTGCGTCAACATCATTCTCTGACCATCGCAATGCTTTGTTTTAATTAAACAGTCGGATTCCCCTTGTCCGTGCCAGTTCTGAATTAGCCGTTAATCGATGCTTGAACAGGACACCGGTTGCCCGGGCCTGCGAAGCAATGACTATCCACAGTAGCTTGTGAAACGGGACCGACTTTACCCAAAAGATTCGGCCAGGCCCGCCGGTAAGCCGACTGCTTCCAGTACAGAGCCCAAACACCCCGGCCTTCAGAGCCAATCCTTATCCCGAAGTTACGGATCCAATTTGCCGACTTCCCTTACCTACATTATTCTATCGACCAGAGGCTATTCACCTAGGAGACCTGCTGCGGATATGGGTACGGACGGGCGCGAATCGCTGTAACCCTCACTCTGATTTTCAAGGTCCCACCGGGCACTCATGGACACAGCGAGAACTGCTGTGCTCTTGGCTAAACCAAAACCCATTCTCTCCTCAAAGGAATTCCAGGGCCTCGGCAGCTTATGCAGAAAAGACAACTCTTCCCAGAGCTCCGGCGGGCGTCTCAGAGTCATTTCATGTTGCCATGTTGGGTACGAGGGCCCAAACAGTTACGCTGCCCGGTTGAGGAATATGGACCTCATTCCCTTTCGGCTGTCGATGCGAGTTCTTCTACGGGTAGAAAATCGCACTATTCAACAAGGCTTCCCCTAAGCCTTAGGACCGACTGACTCGTGTTCAACGGCTGTTCACACGAAACCCTTCTCCACATCGGTCCTCCAGGGCCTCTCTGGAGTATTTGCTACTACCACCAAGATCTGCACAGCCGGCGGCTCCAGCCAGGTTCACACCCAGAGCCTTCCGCGCCACCGGCTCGACCTGCCTACTCGTTCGAGTGTCAAGGGCTCGGGAGCCCGGCTCTACTCGAACGGCGAGGTATAAGTAGGAAGCTTTAGCGCCATCCATTTTCAGGGCTAGTTGCTTCGGCAGGTGAGTTGTTACACACTCCTTAGCGGATTCCGACTTCCATGGCCACCGTCCTGCTGTCTTAAGCAACCAACACCTTTCGTGGGATCTGATGAGCTTCCATTTTGGCACTTTAACCTCGCGTTTGGTTCATCCCACAGCGCCAGTTCTGCTTACCAAAAATGGCCCACTAGGCACTCCGATTCGGTGTCCGAGTTCACTCAAGCAACACGGACTTCTCACCCATTTAAAGTTTGAGAATAAGTTGAGGGCGTTTCGCCCCCAATGCTTCTAATCATTCGCTTTACCGGATGAAACTCGTTATTAAGCGCCAGCTATCCTGAGGGAAACTTCGACAGGAACCAGCTACTAGATGGTTCGATTAGTCTTTCGCCCCTATACCCAGCTCCGACGATCGATTTGCACGTCAGAATCGCTACGGTCCTCCATCAGGGTTTCCCCTGACTTCAACCTGGCCAGGCATAGTTCACCATCTTTCGGGTCCCAACATCTATGCTCTGCGTATTCCCAACAATGCGAGGTTGATTGGAAATCGCGGGACTGCGGCTTGCGCGTCGTCCCTCGAGCTGCAAGCAACTCTTTGCTTTCACTGCGCCGCTAGGTTTAGTCAACCCAATGACTCGCATACATGTTAGACTCCTTGGTCCGTGTTTCAAGACGGGTCGGAGGCGTCGCCGACCTACTCGGCAGAGAGGGGCGAACCGCAACAGGCTGTCGCTTGCTATACAAGTCCGCTCGTGACCCGTCGGGCCCGAAGCCAGGACACCGGGAGCTACAAGCCCGTGAGGGCGAGCAACTTCATCCCAGGCCTTTGGTCCGGTCCCAACGGTTCCTGCCGTCAACCGCGGGGAAAGTGCGGCCGGGAGCCGAGCAAACACCACAGGCCGCGTCATTGCTGATCACGACCCGCGGGCTGCCCGACACCAAGCTTGAGTCCCCCGCGGACACTTCGAGAACGCCTCCGTTTACCACCACACAGTTTCACGTACTCTTAACTCTCTCTTCAAAGTTCTTTTCAATTTTCCATCACTGTACTTGTTTGCTATCGGTCTCGGGGTAATATTTAGCCTTACGAGGAGTTTACCTCGCACTTTGGACTGCACTCCCAAGCAATCCGACTCTAGAGAGAGGTCAGCACGACCGGACAACCGTCTTACGGGCCTATCACCCTCTACGGACTGTGGCCACTGTCAAGTTGGACTTTGACTGGTCGTCCGAGTCGTGGAAGACCCTCCCAAACGTCACATTTCGCAAAGCCGGGAAGACTTGCGATTCGACGATGGGCTCTTCCCGTTTCATTCGCCATTACTAAGGGAATCACAGTTGTTTTCTTTTCCTCCGCTTATTAATATGCTTAAATTCGGCGGGTAGTCTTGCTTGATGTCAGGTCGAAAAGTTAGTTGGTTAATCAGGCAGGCGCAAACCTCCCGATAGAACCCCCGTGCAGGCTGGTTCCAGCCCAGACCCAGGTGTTTTAAGACCCAAGAGTCTCGTGGCAGAGGCACTGCACAGGTCAACTTGAGGCCACCCGCCGACCGAAGTCGATGGGACGACCCAGAGCGAAGCAGCGAGGCTCCGATGGATGTTTCAACCGACCCTGACACAAACATGGACATGCAACAAGCACATGTCCGCAATATGCGTTCAAAATGTCGATGTTCATGTGTCCTGCAGTTCACATTACGTCACGGAGTTAGCTCCGTTCTTCATCGACCCCCGAGCCAAATGATCCACTGTATGGTGTTGTATTTGGTTTCCGGCCTCGCGGCTGGCAAGTTTTCTAGTAAAGAACCGTTTTCCACCTGCCCATCAAGGGGGGAGCACAGAACCCGAGTCAGAGGCGAGGCTCTTTAAAGCTGGATTACCGCCTTTGTAATGGCGCACAGCACCTCTGACCGGGCAGTCGGCCGGAACGATCAACCAGGTAGTCAAAAGTCCCGAATCACGACTTTACGGACGACGGCAGACAAGCCGACGTCCCGAGGCGCCGAAGCAGCCCGAGGTTTTTATCGAAATTCTCTTCGCCGAAGCAAAGGTATTAATCGATAATGATCCTTCCGCAGGTTCACCTACGGAAACCTTGTTACGACTTTTACTTCCTCTAAGCGCTACAGTTTGGTCGTCTTTCCACCAGCGAGGCAGCGTGAACCGCCAGGCAAGCAGTCCGAGGACCTCACTAAAACGCTCAATCGGTAGTAGCGACGGGCGGTGTGTACAAAGGGCAGGGACGTAATCGACGCAAGCTTATGACTTGCGCCTACTGGGAATTCCTGGTTCACGGAGAACAATTGCAAGCTCCGATCCCTACCACGAATGGGGTTCAACAGTTTACCCGCTCCTCTCGGAGAGGGAATAACTAGCTGATCCATTCAGTGTAGCGCGTGTGCGGCCCAGAACATCTAAGGGCATCACAGACCTGTTATTGCTCAATCTCGTGTAGCTAAGAGCTACCAGTCCCTCTAAGAAGAATAATCTGCTCAAAAAAGAAGCAGACACTAGTTAGCAGGACAGAGTCTCGTTCGTTATCGGAATTAACCAGACAAATCACTCCACCAACTAAGAACGGCCATGCACCACCACCCACGAAATCAAGAAAGAGCTATCAATCTGTCAATCCTTCTCGTGTCCGGGCCTGGTGAGATTTCCCGTGTTGAGTCAAATTAAGCCACAGGCTCCACTCCTGGTGGTGCCCTTCCGTCAATTCCTTTAAGTTTCAGCTTTGCAACCATACTTCCCCTGGAACCCACAAGCTTTGGTTTCCCGGAAGCTCCCTGCAAGGTCGTAATATAAAACGCCTGCAGATCGCTAGCTGGCATCGTTTATGGTTAGAACTAGGGCGGTATCTAATCGCCTTCGAACCTCTAACTTTCGTTCTTGATTAATGAAAACATTCTTGGCAAATGCTTTCGCAGTAGTTTGTCTTCAAACGGTCCAAGAATTTCACCTCTGTCGTTTGAATACAAATGCCCCCGACTGTCCCTATTAATCATTATGTCGATTTCCGAAAACCAACAAAATAGAAACGACATCCTATTCTATTATTCCATGCACGAATATTCAAGCGTAAGAGCTTGCTTTGAGCACTCTAATTTTTTCAAAGTAAACCTGCCAGCACAAACGGACACTCGGCGAAGAGCACCCGCCTGCCTCTGGCAAAACACACGGACAAACAAGCCAGTACCGAAAGCATTCGGACCGACTTCTGTCCGCCGAGATCCAACTACGAGCTTTTTAACCACAACAACTTTAATATACGCTATTGGAGCTGGAATTACCGCGGCTGCTGGCACCAGACTTGCCCTCCAATAGATCCTCGGGAACGGTTTTAAAGTGTACTCATTCCAATTACAGGGCCTCGGATGAGTCCTGTATCGTTATTTTTCGTCACTACCTCGACCTTCGGTCATTGGGTAATTTGCGTGCCTGCTGCCTTCCTTGGATGTGGTAGCCGTTTTTAAGGCTCCCTCTCCGGAATCGAACCCTGATTCCCCGTTACCCGTCAAAACCACTGTGAGCGTCTATATCACAGTCGACAGTTGATAGGGCACACCTTCGAAGGAAACGTCGTCGGCACAAGGCCATACGATCAGCCCAAAGTTATTCAGAGTCACCAATGAGACGGCCGAAGCCGTTTGGTTTTGATCTAATAAAAGCATCTCTCCGTGAGTCGAGATTTTTCGCATGTATTAGCTCAAGAATTACCTCAGTTATCCAAGTAACTGTTAACTTTCCAGTAGATTAGGTGTGATTTAATGAGCCATTCGCGGTTTCACCTTACTGAGGCTTGTACTTAGACATGCATGGCTTAATCTTTGAGACAAGCATATGACTACTGGCAGGATCAACCAGGTAGCTGACTTAACTCTCCACTCGTCCAGAGAACGAGCGAGCAAGTTTCTACCGCTTTCGCACATATCGGGGCCGCAGCCCGTCCGACATCCGACTAAGTTTCCCGTCAACGTGAGTTAACATCTGGCTTTCGCCGGGACGCTCCACTCTCGCACGGATAACGGAACCGACCAGTCAGAGGATACAGTGAGACCGTATGCAGCCAACCCGTAAGCAGACTTCCAGCCCAACTGTCTGTGACTCAAAGAGGACCTGTGTACAAAGCTGTCAGACACTCAACTGCTCACACACTCCTCTCTCATAGGTGAAAACACCCTATTATTACAAAAAACGCATTTTGGAAATTTTCAAAAACCTGTCCCAATAATATAAGGTCTATGTTCCCCTGTTCCTGCCCAACATTTTCCTATCAGTACAGCCAGAAGATTTTGCACCACAGGGCATTGGCAGCATGCATGCATGTGCACGAAACTGAGCAATGACATCGGGAACGCACATTTTACGCGGGACTTGGTTTTAACATAACTGATTGATTGAACATGACATCGGGAAAGCAAATTTCTACACAGAGCGCGGGGACATCGGGAACGTCGTTCGTTCGTATGTTTATGTTTTTTCGCTATAACTTTTGAACCAAATGAGATATCAAAAAACCAAGACCACTTTCGGTCGGCACCTTTTCATTGCCAACAACTTTTGTTAAGTCAACTTTTTAGTTTGACAAACTTTTTGTTAACCAAACTTAGCAATGTCACCGAGATTACGACACCCGTAGCCGAGATCACGACGTTCGTTCGTATGTTTATGTTTTTCCGCTATAACTTTTGAACCAAAAGAGATATCAAAAAACCAAAAACACTTTCGGTCGGCACCTTTTCATTGCCAACAACTTTTGTTAAGTCAACTTTTTAGTTCGACAAACTTTTTGTTTCCGAGATTACGACACCCCGAGCTGAGATCACGACGTCGACGTTCGTTCGTATGTTTATGTTCTTTCGCTATAACTTTTGAACCAAAGGAGATATCAAAAAACCAAAAACACTTTCGGGCGGCACCTTTTCATTACCAACAACTTTTGTTAAGTGCAATTTTTTGTATGACAAACTTTTTGTTTTCATAAACTGAACCGGGGAACATAGCCTAACCTAACTTAACCTAATCTAAGCATGTACTAACATATCGTAATACAGCTTACCTACAATCCTGCTTTTTTGAAGTCCTCTCTGAATTGTGCAAAGGAACCTAACCACATTAAATGTCTACGGCCATACCAAGTTGAAAACACCAGTTCTCGTCCGATCACTGAAGTTAAGCAACTTTGGGCTGCGTTAGTACTTGGATGGGTGACCGCCTGGGAATACGCAGTGTCGTAGGCTTTTGCTTTTGTCATCAACAATTTCGAAAATGAGCAATGCCACCAGACACCACAAGGGAAAAAAACCACGATCACGATCCAGCACTCCATTTAAGACTGGGGGGGGGGACCTGTGGTAACTTTTCTGACACCTTTCTGTGTGCATGCCAAGGAAGTGCCGAAACTGAGCAATGACATCCGTAATGCATAAAAGCAAAAACATCCTTTTGACTGTAGGGAAAGACTTGTCTAGCTGACAAAACAAATCTTTCAGTCAAAAGGATGAGTCTCAATAGATCGCAGTGTGGTAGCTGCTCTACCAAGTACGACACCTCGGCCGGTACATAAGTCGTCTACAAACGATTTGGGACCAGAACCCTGCTGGATGAGTGACCAGGAGGGACAAAAGCGCTTCCAGCGCATGTCCGATTCCTGACTCTGGGATAGAGGCATACGCCTATCCTTCCCCACGCAGAACTCAGGCCCAACAATAAAGTTGCCATGTCTAGGCGGGTTTCTGCCTTAGAGGCGTTCAGGCATAATCCCACGGATGGTAGCTTCGCTCCACTGGGCTATCGCCCAAGAACGTGTACCAAATGTCCGAACCTGCGGTTCCTCTCGTACTGAGCAGGATTACTATCGCAACTTCCAGTAATCAGTAGGGTAAAACTAACCTGTCTCACGACGGTCTAAACCCAGCTCACGTTCCCTATTGGCGGGTGAACAATCCGACACTATCAGAATTCTGCTTCTGAATGATAGGAAGAGCCGACATCGAAGGATCAAAAAGCCACGTCGCTATGAACGCTTGGCGGCCACAAGCCAGTTATCCCTGTGGTAACTTTTCTGACACCTCTTTCTTTAAACTCCAAAATAAAGAGGATCGATAGGCCGACATTTCTGCTCTTTGCCCCGTACTGAAGGGAAAAGTCAAGGCAGCTTTTACCCTTTTGTTCTACGTGAGGTTTCCGTCCTCACTGAGCTGCCCTTAGGACACCTGCGTTATCATTTGACAGATGTACCGCCCCAGTCAAACTCCCCGCCTCGCAATGTCCTCGGAGCGAATCACAGGCATGCAGAGCACGCCTGTTTGATTCAAGAAATAGGGCCGTGAGGCTCTAACTTCGCCTAACCGAGTAAGCAGAGGAGCGATTTCCGTAGGAGTATTTCACTGTCGCCGTGAGGCTCCTCCCTATTCTACGCCAGAAATGCTCCGCCACAATAGGAGACTAGAGTCAAGCTCAACAGGGTCTTCTTTCCCCGCTGATTTTCCCAAGTCCGTTCCCTTGGCTGCGGTTTCGCTAGATAGTAGATAGGGACAGTGGGAATCTCGTTAATCCATTCATGCGCGCCACTAATTAGATGGCGAGGCATTTGGCTACCTTAAGAGAGTCATAGTTACTCCCGCCGTTTACCCGCGCTTGGACGAACCTCTTCACTTTGACATTCAGAGCACTGGGCAGAAATCACATTGCGTCAACATCATTCTCTGACCATCGCAATGCTTTGTTTTAATTAAACAGTCGGATTCCCCTTGTCCGTGCCAGTTCTGAATTAGCCGTTAATCGATGCTTGAACAGGACACCGGTTGCCCGGGCCTGCGAAGCAATGACTATCCACAGTAGCTTGTGAAACGGGACCGACTTTACCCAAAAGATTCGGCCAGGCCCGCCGGTAAGCCGACTGCTTCCAGTACAGAGCCCAAACACCCCGGCCTTCAGAGCCAATCCTTATCCCGAAGTTACGGATCCAATTTGCCGACTTCCCTTACCTACATTATTCTATCGACCAGAGGCTATTCACCTAGGAGACCTGCTGCGGATATGGGTACGGACGGGCGCGAATCGCTGTAACCCTCACTCTGATTTTCAAGGTCCCACCGGGCACTCATGGACACAGCGAGAACTGCTGTGCTCTTGGCTAAACCAAAACCCATTCTCTCCTCAAAGGAATTCCAGGGCCTCGGCAGCTTATGCAGAAAAGACAACTCTTCCCAGAGCTCCGGCGGGCGTCTCAGAGTCATTTCATGTTGCCATGTTGGGTACGAGGGCCCAAACAGTTACGCTGCCCGGTTGAGGAATATGGACCTCATTCCCTTTCGGCTGTCGATGCGAGTTCTTCTACGGGTAGAAAATCGCACTATTCAACAAGGCTTCCCCTAAGCCTTAGGACCGACTGACTCGTGTTCAACGGCTGTTCACACGAAACCCTTCTCCACATCGGTCCTCCAGGGCCTCTCTGGAGTATTTGCTACTACCACCAAGATCTGCACAGCCGGCGGCTCCAGCCAGGTTCACACCCAGAGCCTTCCGCGCCACCGGCTCGACCTGCCTACTCGTTCGAGTGTCAAGGGCTCGGGAGCCCGGCTCTACTCGAACGGCGAGGTATAAGTAGGAAGCTTTAGCGCCATCCATTTTCAGGGCTAGTTGCTTCGGCAGGTGAGTTGTTACACACTCCTTAGCGGATTCCGACTTCCATGGCCACCGTCCTGCTGTCTTAAGCAACCAACACCTTTCGTGGGATCTGATGAGCTTCCATTTTGGCACTTTAACCTCGCGTTTGGTTCATCCCACAGCGCCAGTTCTGCTTACCAAAAATGGCCCACTAGGCACTCCGATTCGGTGTCCGAGTTCACTCAAGCAACACGGACTTCTCACCCATTTAAAGTTTGAGAATAAGTTGAGGGCGTTTCGCCCCCAATGCTTCTAATCATTCGCTTTACCGGATGAAACTCGTTATTAAGCGCCAGCTATCCTGAGGGAAACTTCGACAGGAACCAGCTACTAGATGGTTCGATTAGTCTTTCGCCCCTATACCCAGCTCCGACGATCGATTTGCACGTCAGAATCGCTACGGTCCTCCATCAGGGTTTCCCCTGACTTCAACCTGGCCAGGCATAGTTCACCATCTTTCGGGTCCCAACATCTATGCTCTGCGTATTCCCAACAATGCGAGGTTGATTGGAAATCGCGGGACTGCGGCTTGCGCGTCGTCCCTCGAGCTGCAAGCAACTCTTTGCTTTCACTGCGCCGCTAGGTTTAGTCAACCCAATGACTCGCATACATGTTAGACTCCTTGGTCCGTGTTTCAAGACGGGTCGGAGGCGTCGCCGACCTACTCGGCAGAGAGGGGCGAACCGCAACAGGCTGTCGCTTGCTATACAAGTCCGCTCGTGACCCGTCGGGCCCGAAGCCAGGACACCGGGAGCTACAAGCCCGTGAGGGCGAGCAACTTCATCCCAGGCCTTTGGTCCGGTCCCAACGGTTCCTGCCGTCAACCGCGGGGAAAGTGCGGCCGGGAGCCGAGCAAACACCACAGGCCGCGTCATTGCTGATCACGACCCGCGGGCTGCCCGACACCAAGCTTGAGTCCCCCGCGGACACTTCGAGAACGCCTCCGTTTACCACCACACAGTTTCACGTACTCTTAACTCTCTCTTCAAAGTTCTTTTCAATTTTCCATCACTGTACTTGTTTGCTATCGGTCTCGGGGTAATATTTAGCCTTACGAGGAGTTTACCTCGCACTTTGGACTGCACTCCCAAGCAATCCGACTCTAGAGAGAGGTCAGCACGACCGGACAACCGTCTTACGGGCCTATCACCCTCTACGGACTGTGGCCACTGTCAAGTTGGACTTTGACTGGTCGTCCGAGTCGTGGAAGACCCTCCCAAACGTCACATTTCGCAAAGCCGGGAAGACTTGCGATTCGACGATGGGCTCTTCCCGTTTCATTCGCCATTACTAAGGGAATCACAGTTGTTTTCTTTTCCTCCGCTTATTAATATGCTTAAATTCGGCGGGTAGTCTTGCTTGATGTCAGGTCGAAAAGTTAGTTGGTTAATCAGGCAGGCGCAAACCTCCCGATAGAACCCCCGTGCAGGCTGGTTCCAGCCCAGACCCAGGTGTTTTAAGACCCAAGAGTCTCGTGGCAGAGGCACTGCACAGGTCAACTTGAGGCCACCCGCCGACCGAAGTCGATGGGACGACCCAGAGCGAAGCAGCGAGGCTCCGATGGATGTTTCAACCGACCCTGACACAAACATGGACATGCAACAAGCACATGTCCGCAATATGCGTTCAAAATGTCGATGTTCATGTGTCCTGCAGTTCACATTACGTCACGGAGTTAGCTCCGTTCTTCATCGACCCCCGAGCCAAATGATCCACTGTATGGTGTTGTATTTGGTTTCCGGCCTCGCGGCTGGCAAGTTTTCTAGTAAAGAACCGTTTTCCACCTGCCCATCAAGGGGGGAGCACAGAACCCGAGTCAGAGGCGAGGCTCTTTAAAGCTGGATTACCGCCTTTGTAATGGCGCACAGCACCTCTGACCGGGCAGTCGGCCGGAACGATCAACCAGGTAGTCAAAAGTCCCGAATCACGACTTTACGGACGACGGCAGACAAGCCGACGTCCCGAGGCGCCGAAGCAGCCCGAGGTTTTTATCGAAATTCTCTTCGCCGAAGCAAAGGTATTAATCGATAATGATCCTTCCGCAGGTTCACCTACGGAAACCTTGTTACGACTTTTACTTCCTCTAAGCGCTACAGTTTGGTCGTCTTTCCACCAGCGAGGCAGCGTGAACCGCCAGGCAAGCAGTCCGAGGACCTCACTAAAACGCTCAATCGGTAGTAGCGACGGGCGGTGTGTACAAAGGGCAGGGACGTAATCGACGCAAGCTTATGACTTGCGCCTACTGGGAATTCCTGGTTCACGGAGAACAATTGCAAGCTCCGATCCCTACCACGAATGGGGTTCAACAGTTTACCCGCTCCTCTCGGAGAGGGAATAACTAGCTGATCCATTCAGTGTAGCGCGTGTGCGGCCCAGAACATCTAAGGGCATCACAGACCTGTTATTGCTCAATCTCGTGTAGCTAAGAGCTACCAGTCCCTCTAAGAAGAATAATCTGCTCAAAAAAGAAGCAGACACTAGTTAGCAGGACAGAGTCTCGTTCGTTATCGGAATTAACCAGACAAATCACTCCACCAACTAAGAACGGCCATGCACCACCACCCACGAAATCAAGAAAGAGCTATCAATCTGTCAATCCTTCTCGTGTCCGGGCCTGGTGAGATTTCCCGTGTTGAGTCAAATTAAGCCACAGGCTCCACTCCTGGTGGTGCCCTTCCGTCAATTCCTTTAAGTTTCAGCTTTGCAACCATACTTCCCCTGGAACCCACAAGCTTTGGTTTCCCGGAAGCTCCCTGCAAGGTCGTAATATAAAACGCCTGCAGATCGCTAGCTGGCATCGTTTATGGTTAGAACTAGGGCGGTATCTAATCGCCTTCGAACCTCTAACTTTCGTTCTTGATTAATGAAAACATTCTTGGCAAATGCTTTCGCAGTAGTTTGTCTTCAAACGGTCCAAGAATTTCACCTCTGTCGTTTGAATACAAATGCCCCCGACTGTCCCTATTAATCATTATGTCGATTTCCGAAAACCAACAAAATAGAAACGACATCCTATTCTATTATTCCATGCACGAATATTCAAGCGTAAGAGCTTGCTTTGAGCACTCTAATTTTTTCAAAGTAAACCTGCCAGCACAAACGGACACTCGGCGAAGAGCACCCGCCTGCCTCTGGCAAAACACACGGACAAACAAGCCAGTACCGAAAGCATTCGGACCGACTTCTGTCCGCCGAGATCCAACTACGAGCTTTTTAACCACAACAACTTTAATATACGCTATTGGAGCTGGAATTACCGCGGCTGCTGGCACCAGACTTGCCCTCCAATAGATCCTCGGGAACGGTTTTAAAGTGTACTCATTCCAATTACAGGGCCTCGGATGAGTCCTGTATCGTTATTTTTCGTCACTACCTCGACCTTCGGTCATTGGGTAATTTGCGTGCCTGCTGCCTTCCTTGGATGTGGTAGCCGTTTTTAAGGCTCCCTCTCCGGAATCGAACCCTGATTCCCCGTTACCCGTCAAAACCACTGTGAGCGTCTATATCACAGTCGACAGTTGATAGGGCACACCTTCGAAGGAAACGTCGTCGGCACAAGGCCATACGATCAGCCCAAAGTTATTCAGAGTCACCAATGAGACGGCCGAAGCCGTTTGGTTTTGATCTAATAAAAGCATCTCTCCGTGAGTCGAGATTTTTCGCATGTATTAGCTCAAGAATTACCTCAGTTATCCAAGTAACTGTTAACTTTCCAGTAGATTAGGTGTGATTTAATGAGCCATTCGCGGTTTCACCTTACTGAGGCTTGTACTTAGACATGCATGGCTTAATCTTTGAGACAAGCATATGACTACTGGCAGGATCAACCAGGTAGCTGACTTAACTCTCCACTCGTCCAGAGAACGAGCGAGCAAGTTTCTACCGCTTTCGCACATATCGGGGCCGCAGCCCGTCCGACATCCGACTAAGTTTCCCGTCAACGTGAGTTAACATCTGGCTTTCGCCGGGACGCTCCACTCTCGCACGGATAACGGAACCGACCAGTCAGAGGATACAGTGAGACCGTATGCAGCCAACCCGTAAGCAGACTTCCAGCCCAACTGTCTGTGACTCAAAGAGGACCTGTGTACAAAGCTGTCAGACACTCAACTGCTCACACACTCCTCTCTCATAGGTGAAAACACCCTATTATTACAAAAAACGCATTTTGGAAATTTTCAAAAACCTGTCCCAATAATATAAGGTCTATGTTCCCCTGTTCCTGCCCAACATTTTCCTATCAGTACAGCCAGAAGATTTTGCACCACAGGGCATTGGCAGCATGCATGCATGTGCACGAAACTGAGCAATGACATCGGGAACGCACATTTTACGCGGGACTTGGTTTTAACATAACTGATTGATTGAACATGACATCGGGAAAGCAAATTTCTACACAGAGCGCGGGGACATCGGGAACGTCGTTCGTTCGTATGTTTATGTTTTTTCGCTATAACTTTTGAACCAAATGAGATATCAAAAAACCAAGACCACTTTCGGTCGGCACCTTTTCATGGCCAACAACTTTTGTTAAGTCAACTTTTTAGTTTGACAAACTTTTTGTTTCCGAGATTACGACACCCCGAGCCGAGATCACGACGTTCGTTCGTATGTTTATGTTTTTCCGCTATAACTTTTGAACCAAAGGAGATATCAAAAAACCAAAAACACTTTCGGTCGGCACCTTTTCATTGCCAACAACTTTTGTTAAGTCAACTTTTTAGTTTGACAAACTTTTTGTTTCCGAGATTACGACACCCCGAGCCGAGATCACGACGTTCGTTCGTATGTTTATGTTTTTCCGCTATAACTTTTGAACCAAAGGAGATATCAAAAAACCAAAAACACTTTCGGTCGGCACCTTTTCATTACCAACAACTTTTGTTAAGTGAAATTTTTTGTATGACAAACTTTTTGTTTTCATAAACTGAACCGGGGAACATAGGCTAACCTCACTTAACCTAATCTAAGCATGTACTAACATATCGTAATACAGCTTACCTACAATCCTGCTTTTTTGAAGTCCTCTCTGAATTGTGCAAAGCAACCTAACCACATTAAATGTCTACGGCCATACCAAGTTGAAAACACCAGTTCTCGTCCGATCACTGAAGTTAAGCAACTTTGGGCTGCGTTAGTACTTGGATGGGTGACCGCCTGGGAATACGCAGT
>Ga0208249_1000331_pt1 | contig 15367 bp, 9 predicted proteins | sample CryBogmetaGMA1M_FD_184546 | JGI IMG/M metagenome (GOLD analysis project Ga0208249, IMG submission 184546) | Freshwater microbial communities from Crystal Bog, Wisconsin, USA - MA1M (SPAdes) | ecosystem: Environmental > Aquatic > Freshwater > Lake | place: Crystal Bog, Wisconsin, USA | collected...
TTGAAAACCTCTGGAAGGCGGCTTTCTGTTCCTTTTCGATCCGCCACACCGCCAGCAGAGCCAGCAACGGCGCGAGGGCCCAGCCGAGCACGAGGATGCCGCCGAAAAACACCAAGAGTTCCATGCCAAACTCCCCGCACCGGGACACTCACGACACTGTCAATGTGGAAGAGGGCGACGCCCTTGATGGAATGTCACGGGGACCTTTTTTCGCTCCCGTCGCGCTCCCCCCAACCGAAGCCACCCGCCGCACCTGCCGGCCACCCTCTCAGGATGCTACGCTGGAAGGCCCCTGCCAGCACGGAAAATCACCGCTGCCCCCGGGAGCCTGGCTCCCCGACAGAGTATTCCCCAGCCATGAGCCTCCCCCCTCTCCGCGCCTCCGAGCATCTTCACGACGTCAAGTACGAGATCCGCGGGGCGCTGGCGCGGCGGGCCGAGCAACTCGAGCGGGCCGGGCACGAGATCGTCAAGCTCAACATCGGCAACCCGGGGGCCTTCGGGTTCCGGATGCCCGAGTCGATGCGCCGGGCGATCGTCGAGAATCTCCACCAGGCCGATCCCTACTCGCACCAGAAGGGGATCTTCCCGGCCCGCGAGGCGGTCGTCATGCAGCAGCAGACGCGGGGCGTGATGGATGTCACCGCCGACGAGGTGTTCATTGGCAACGGCGTCTCCGAACTGATCATGATCGCGATGCGGGCGCTGTTGAATCCCGGTGACGAGGTCCTCGTCCCCAGCCCCGACTACCCCCTCTGGACGGCGTCGGTCGTGATCCATGGGGCGAAGGCGGTCCACTACCCCTGCCGGCCGGAAAACGGGTTCGTGCCCGATCCCGCCGAGGTAGCGAAGCTCGTCACCGAGCGGACGCGGGCGATCGTCATCATCAACCCCAATAATCCGACCGGGGCGGTCTATCCGCGCGAGGTCCTCGCCGGGCTCGCGGCGATCGCCGAGAAGCACCATCTTGTGGCATGTGCCGACGAGATCTACGACGAGATGCTCTACGGCGATGCCACGTTTGTGCCGCTGGCCGCTCTCGCCCGACACACGCTCTGCCTCACCTTCGGCGGGCTCTCGAAGATCTACCGGGCGTGTGGCCTGCGGGTGGGGTGGATGAGTGTGTCGGGGGAGCGCGAGCATGCCCGCGACTACCTTCAGGCCGTCGAGCTCCTTGCGTCGCTGCGCCTCTGCTCGAACGTCCCCGGGCAGTACGCGGTGCAGACGGCGCTCGGAGGGCATCAGTCAATCTTCGACCTCACTCGCCCCGGCGGCCGCCTCCATGCCACCCGCGCGGCGCTCCTCGACGCCGTGGGGAAGAGCCGGTTCCTCGCGATTCAAGCCCCGGAAGGAGCGATGTACGGATTCGTCCGCGTCCGCACCGACAGACTCGGGGCTGCCGGGGCTGACTTCTCCGATCAGGCCTTTGCGCTCGATCTCCTCGAGCGGAAGCATGTCCTCGTAGCGCCGGGATCGAGCTTCAACGTTCCTTACCGCGACCACTTCCGCGTCACCCTCCTTCCCGACGCGGCCCTCATGGCGGAGGTGTTTGCGCGGATCGAGAGCCTGCTCGAGGAGTATGCCGAGGCTTGAACGCCGGCGCGATCCGCGCGGAGGGCTGACGCTCACCAGAAAGACGCGCCCGTCGGGCTCGGGAGCGACCTCGATCCGCACGCATCAGCCCGGGCTTGTCGCGCCCGGCCCCGATCCGCTCGATGGTCACCGGCCGGCCGGTGACCATCGACAACGCCAGCGACGAGCGGAAGACCTGACCGCCCTCTTCCCCCTGCGCACCATCGACATGAATCGTCGCCACGGCTTCGAGCGCCTTATCCTCAGTCATCGGCCTTGTCTCCGTCCTTGATGACAAACCGGGCGCGTAGCCGGGCCACTTCGCTCGCCAATCCGGCCAGCTTCACGCTCTTGAGCACCTCGTCGAAATCCTTGTAGGCCGCCGGCGCCTCGTCGCGCGGGTACTGTCGGCAGTTGCTGAGGATGTCGTGCTCGACAAACGACTGGTCAATGGCAGCCTGATCGAGGGAGCGGATCGCCGCCTTCCGCCCCAGGGCCCTGCCGGCGCCGTGGTTGACGCTGTGGCACGACGCCGCGGCCCCGGGATCGGCCACCATGACGCACGACCCGGCCTGCGGATTTCCGGGGAGGAGGATCGGATGGCCGATATCGGCGTACCGGGTGCCGGCAAGGGCGTGATGACCGGCCGGGAAGGCACGTGTCGCCCCCTTGCGGTGGACCCACGCCGGCTGGTCGGCGACGATCTCGCGGCGGGCGATGTTGTGGCTCAGAAAATACACAAGCTGCCCCTCGATACCGGGAAACACGTCGCCGAAGGCCTCGAGGACGAGGGCATTGATGAGGAGGTGATTGAGCGTGGCGAAGTTGGCGCCGAGGGCCATGTCGTCGAGATAGGCGTTGGCCTCGGGCGTTCCCAGCGGCGCGTAGACGAGCTCCTTGTCGCCCCCGGGAAGCGGGATGTCCCAGCGCGCGAAGCGCTCCTGGAGATCGCGAAATTGACCCGTGGCAAGCGTATGCCCCAGCCCACGCGATCCGCAGTGGGAGAGGAACGCCACCTTACCGTCCCGGAGCCCGAAGACGTCGGCCGCGCGCCGGGCGCGGGCGTCATCGGCGACGTGGACCACCTCACACTCGCCGAAGTGATTGCCGCCGCCGTAGGAGCCGAGCTGGGCGATCTTCGCAGGGAAGTGGTTGATGCTGCCCCGATCGAGATGACGCTCGAGGCGGGCCCCAAGGGCGCCGCTCGTGCCATCGTGGCCGTCGTGGCGGGCATCCTCGCAGCGCGACGCCCATTCCGGCGGGATGCCGAGGTCGGTGCAGACTTCCTCCGAGGCCCCTTCGACGAGGAGCCGCCGCCCGCTGTCGGTCGACACCACACGCCCCTTCTTCACATGCCGCTGCCCGCGGCCGGCGCCGGTGGGGATCCGGTCACAGACGGCCGTGATCAGCGCCCGGCGGACGGTCTTGTCGGCGATCGCCTCCTCCGGAAGATCGAACTGGAGCAGGCTCATCGAGCACTTGATGTCGACCCCGACGGGCCCGGGATAGACGTGCGTCGGCGAGACGAGGACACAGCCGACCGGGGCCCCATAGCCGCAGTGGCCGTCGGGATTGAGGATGAGGTCAGTGACTCCCGGGGCAAGACGGGAATTGACCGACTGCTGGAGGCAAATGGCGTCGAACGACGCGCGGATCGCCGGCGTGCCGATCACGGTGATCGGCTTCGTCGCGGCTCCAGTGGGGAGGATTCCGGTCGCAACGCCGGTGGGAATGATCTCGTGCATGGGACTGGCTTCCAAAAGGAGGGGACGGACCAGGGCATTCTCCGCCACCAGCGTCTCAACCGACTGCCGAACGGCCAAGCCGAGCCCCAACCACGCCGACCGGCTCCGGAAATATCTCGCCCGCTTCAGCCTCACCTGGCACGACGTCGCCAGCCCCTGACCGGCAGGCTTCACGGCCGGTGGGAGGCAGCGGGCCGCTCCGCCACGGGTGGCCGACATGGCCGCGATCGCAGCACCGCTCACCGGCGGCGTCTACCCAGCAGCGCCCAGCATTGTGCCGCTGCACCACACGCGCACGCCTCTGGCTTGGGCGAAGAGCGCCGTCTCGCGTGAGATCGCCTCACAGGCCACGACCGGGATCGCCACCATTCCGGCCTTCTGCAGGATCGCCGCCCGCCGCTCGGCCCTGACAACGTCATCGGTGTCGCCGGTCGAGGAGACCTCCACGACAACATGGCTGGGCACCCCATCGACAAGCCCCGAGGCGATCGCATCCACCCGGAGTACCTCGTCGCATTCCTCGCTGTCGAGTACCGACTCGATGGCGTCGAGGACTTCGTCGTTGCGGAGGAGCTTGCTGCGTCTGAGGAACCGGCCGAGATAGGACGACAGCCGATCCCGGAACTGGAGCTCGAACGTCCGCCCGACGACCGCATCGGTGCGAATCGAAAGCCGCTCGACCGTAGTCGTCAGCGAACCGAGCGCCACCGCCAAGTCCGACACTTTGGCCTCTGTCCGAGACTGTGCCACGGCCAACTCCGAGACTCTTCCTTCCAATCGCGATTGAGCTTCGGTGAGCCTGGCTTGACCCTCGGCCAAGTCCGACACTTTGGCCTCTGTCCGAGACTGCGCTTCGGCAAGCTCCGAGACTTTTGCCTCTGTTCGAGACTGTGCTTCGGTGAGCCTGGCTTGACCCTCGGCTAGCTCCGACACTTTTTCCTCTGTCCGAGACTGAGCCACCGCCAACTCCGAGACTCTTCCTTCCAATCGCGACTGTGCTTCGGTGAGCCTGGCTTGACCGTCGGCAAGCTCCGAGACTTTTGCCTCTGTTCGCGATTGAGCTTCGGCAAGCTCTGAGATTTTTCCCTCCGTCCGCGACTGCGCTTCGGTGAGACGGGCGAAGCCAGCGTCCACGACGGCGTTGCGGGCTTCGATCGCCGCGCAGAGCTCACGAAACTCGGTCTTCGTGACCGCGTTGCGGGCCTCCTCGAACATCGGCCCGAGCGTATGGGCGAGTGACTTCGCAGCCTCTTCGCCAAGCGTCAGCCGCAGATCCTCGTAGATGCGGTAGGTGTTCATGAAGGATGAACTCCGATACGGAGGCCGTCAAACACTTCGAGGAGTGTACAGGCGTCTATTCATGACGTCAAGAAAGTCGCCCCGCGACATCGAAGCCTTCAGCGTTCGCCGACGGCAAACAGATACTCCCCCGACTCGAGCGCGAGCACCACGCCTGCGTTTGTCGTCTCCATCACCCGCACGCCCGGCACGAGCGCCATCGCCCGGCCCCGTTCGGTGACGTCCTCGGGACGCTTCGCGGGCACGACGAGCCGTCCTACGGTGTTCGGCGGGATCGTGACGCCCACCTCGACCCGGTCGCCGCGCCGGCGAGCGTGGCTCCGGACCGTCCCACGCGGTGAGCGCCAGTCGGCCTTCACCCAGTCGATCGCGGGGAGATCGGGATTGCTGTCGCGGGAAGGGAGACGGGGATGGAGACGGATCGTCGCCCCTCCCGGCTCACCGACATCGATCCCGGCAAGCGTCCGAAAGCCCCACTCCATCACCGCGCCGAAGGCGTAGTGACTGAAGCTGTTCATGGCGGCGTTGTTGCTTCCGGTAGCGCCGTTGAAGCCGTGCTCCTTCGTGTAGCTGTCCCACCGCTCCCAGACGGTGTTGGCCCCCTGCTCCACTTCATAGCCCCAGCTGGGAAACTTCCGGCTCTGGAAGAGGCGACAGGCGAGATCGTGCTCGCCCTGCGCCGAGAGCACTGGCAGGATCGCCTTCGTGCCGAGGAATCCTGTCGCCATCCGGGTGTCGTTGGCGGCAATGCGGCCGACGAGTTGCCCTGTGACAACCGGGATCCGGTCTTCCGGCACCACGCCCGCCTCGAGGGCGAGGGCGCAGGCCGATTGCGTCGCCACCGAAATCTGGCCCGACAGGAGATACTTTTTCCGAAACTGCGCGGCGAGATCGGCAAGACGCCTGCGGTAACCAGCCTCGGCGTCATCCCGCCCGAGAGCCTCCGCCATCTCGGCCATCATCCGGGCCGACTGGGCGTGGTAGCAGAGATCGACATACTCGATCGGCGTCTCCTCGTTGACGTTGAGCCAATCGCCCCACGTGTTGCCGAGATTCACCCCCTCGAGTTTCGGATCGGCAGCCAGCCGCCAAGCCATGAAGCGCTCCATCGACGCCCAGTGCCGCTCGACGAGCCGCGTGTCGCCGTACACCCGCCACATCGTCCAGGGGCAGATCACACCGGCATCGGTCCAGGCGGTGCCGTGAACGGCACCCGGGCTCCCGTGGGCCATCGGATAGGGCGCGTAGTCGGGATAGGCGCCGGCCGAGTTGCCGTGGGCGACCTGGGATTCTTCGACGTCATCGAGCCACTTCGTGAAGAAGGCGGCCACATCGGCATTGAACGTGGCCGTGCGGGCGTAGATCTGTGCGTCCCCCATCCAGCCGAAACGCTCGTCGCGCTGCGGACAATCGGTCGGCACCTCGATGAAGTTCGCCCGCTGGGTCCAGGTGGTGTTCTCCCAAAACTTCGTCATCACCGGATCGCTGCAGGCGAAGCTCCCGGTGGGAGGCATGTCATTGGAGAGGACGAGGCCGACGAGCAAGGACGGCGATGGCGTCATCCCCTCCGGCAAGCCACTCACCTCGACAAACTGGAAGCCGTGGTAGGTGAAGCGTGGCTGCCAAGTCTCGCGGCCACCGCCGCGACAGACGTAGGTGTCGACGGCGCGGGCCCGGCGCAGGTTCTCCGTCATGAGCGTGCCATCGGCATGGAGCATCTCGCCGTGCCGCAGGCGGATCGCCGTTCCTTCAGGAGCCTCGACGGAGAGCCGGACGACACCGGCGAAGTTTTGCCCGAAGTCGAAGACGAACACCCCCGGCTGCACTTCGCGGACACTTCTCGCGGGGAGCTCGCCGACGACGCGGATTGGCGGCGCAGTGGAGGCGACGAGCCTCGGGGGCTTCGCAAAGCCGATCGCTGCCTCGCGTTCCACTCCCGATTCGAAGAATGGCACGGCCTCGGTCGGCAGGGCCGCGGCGGCAATCGCCCGCTGCCACTGGTGAGGCTCAGGCTCGAATCCCGGCGTATCCCAGCCGGACTGCGCCTGGCGTGCGTCGTGGTGCTCCCCCATGAGGAAGTCGGCCTCGCGCGTCGGCCCGGCCGACGACACTTCCCAGCTGGTGTCGGTGACAAACGTCTCCCGCGTGCCATCGGCATACTCGACGTCGAGCTGCCCCATCAGCGCCGGTGTCGTGCCGTAGAAGTTGCGGCCGGTGCGGTGGGGGCCGTAGCCGACGAGCAATCCGTAGCCGAGGTAGCCGGCATACCAGCCATCGGCCACCTCGGCGGCAAGGCAGGCGGCGCCCGGCTCCTTCCCGAGCAGCGCCGTCACGTCATGGCTGCGCGTGTGGACACGCTGCGCGTAGTCGGCCCAGCCGGGGGCAAACCAGGCATCGCTCACCGGCTGGCCATTGATCCGCCAATCGACGAGCCCGAGGGCCGTGCCATGGAGCACGCCGCGCTTCACCGGCTTCGGGAAACGGACAACCTTCCGATACCGCCGGGCGGGCGGCAGATGGAGCGTGGCCGGGTCGGCGTGGACGGCCGAGTGGTCGGGGGTCGAGATCCACTCCCCCTTCCAGTCGTTCGCCTCGAGTTGGCCGATGAGGAACGTCGCCGGGGGAGCAAACCGGGAAGGCACTCCCGCCTCGTCCCACACCCGCACCGTCCAATGGACACGCTCGCCGGACACGAGCGGCTTGCCGCTCCACACGATCGAGAGCGTCTCGGACGATGCCACGACGCCGGAATCCCACAAATCGGCCTTCCCTGGCTCCAGCAGCTCAGGGGCCGAGGCGGCGAGGATCTGATAGTTCGTCTGCCGCAGGCCGCGGCGGCTGTTGGGGCCTCCCTCGTAGCACCAGGAGAGCCGCGGAGCCCGGGCGTCGATGCCGCAAGGATCGGTGAGCCATTCGCATAGCAAACCCTGCGGGAGGAGCCCGTCGGCCGGCGGCGTGAGACCGCCATATCGCTCCCCCGACGACTGCGGGCTCGCGACAGCCGCGACGGACTCGATCGCCGCTCCTGGAGGGCCTTCGATCTCGATCCCCTCGGGCGCCCGGATCGTCGTGCCAACGCTCCCGTCGGGGCGCTTCTCATGACGAACGAAGAGCGGGCCACGCGGCGTCGGGTAGGTGCCCTCGGCCCACTGGAGCCTGCCGAGCCGCGGCTCGACGCGGAGCTTGGTCATCCCCGGCGCGGCAACCGTGACCCCAAGAACGCGGCGCGAAAGGAACGACGTCGGCCCGCTCGCCCAGCCGTGGCAGAGGCTGTGACGAAAGCCCTCGTAGCAGTAGGCACCGCAGTCGCCGTGGATGTCTTTCTTCCCGGCGGGCACGAGCTCGTCGATCCGACCGGCATTTTCCGTCCAGGCGAGCTCGAAATCCTCCCACAGCGTCGTCGCCCCGAGGTCGAGCATCCCTCCCCAGTAGACGCGAATGAGATCGAGGGCGGCATCGATCTCCCCCGCCTCGGCGAGCGCCTCGAGGACATACACCCCGTAAAACGTCGACACCCCTGCCGGCCCACCGGGGAGGAGCGTGTTCTGTGCCGTCTCCTTCGCGTCGCGCATTCCGGCGAGGGCCAGCAGCGCCGCCCCCGACTTCGAGCCATTCACATCGGGCACCACCTTCCGCCCCCGATTCGCCGCCTCTCGGCACAAGTCCGCCACACGGTCATCGCCGAGCTCGTCCATGAGCCGAGCGCCGGCGTCGAGCGTCATGACGAGGAGCCCCTGGAGGCCGGCCGTCACTCCTTCTTGGTTCGGCGAGCTCGGCCAGTCGAGAAACCGCAACCCGTCGATCCGCTCCCGGCCATCCGCGCCGACGAGCGCCGCGAGCCTCTCGAGGAGCTTCGTGAGATAGGGCCGCTGGGCCTCCAGATAGGCTCGATCGCCCCGGTGCATCCACAGCTCCTCGTGGATCAACACCCACCACATCGAATAGCTCGAGATCCCGTTCATCCACTCGGTGACCGGCGTGGCGTCACGCGTCAGATCGAGCGACTCTGGCACGACGTCGTCATGGCCGAAGACGGCCTCGATCGAGCGAAACTCCGGATGCATGTCGCCGATCCACACGAGGCGATCGCGTTTGATGCCGTCCCAGAGGTAGTCCTGCATGCAGAGGTGGACCGTGTCAGCCCCCACCTCCCAGACCCGGTCGAGGCGCGGGTCACTCGAGCGGAAGGAGCCGATCCGCGGCAGATCGCGAATACCGAGCTTCGCCCGCACCTGCGAGAGCATCACCGTCTTCCCGGGGTCGACCGCGTCGATCCGCACGAACCGAAATCCGCTCGGGCCGACCGTCTGCGTCCCCAGCCAGGGAAGCGTGACGACGCAATCGCGGATCGCATGATCGTTCTGGGCGTTCCTGTCGCCGAGGTCGGCCATTGCCTCGCTTGCCGACTCGCCGAAGCGAACGCGGACGCGGACGGGATCCTTCGTGGGGGCCAGCGGCGTGTAGAGCTCGACATGCCCTTGGAGCTCCCTGCCAAAGTCGAGGAGCACGCCAGCGGGCCCGTCGTCACTTGCCGTCAGCGTGCAAGGAGGGACGGGCGAGGCGAGCAGCGGCTGCGGAGCCTGCCGCGTGAGGAGCGACTCGACGCTCCCAACCCCCTTCGCGCTCTGCCAGACGATCCTGGTCGGCACGACGTCAAACTGGCTGATCGGACTGCGGCCGCCCCCAGCGGAAGTGGCTTGTTCCACCGCGCAAGCCTGCCAACAGAGAGCCCCTGTCACGATGCCGATGGCCACCACCACCGCGCCCCACGCCGTGTCGCGCCTGCGCATGCAAGCTCCTTCTCAAGTGAGTACGAAACCCCCGGACTCCCGACAGCCCCGGCCATGCAAGCGCCAGCCGGCCCCGATCGACCGGCCGTCAGTCCACCCTCATCCACCATGGCGCCGCCACGAACCAGAGGATCGTGGAGACGAACATGATCCCCTTGACGATATCGAGCGACATCGCGCCGAAGAGAAACGCCACCGGCGGGAGGATCGTGCCGGCGAGGGCCGCAAGCCCGACAAACTTGGCCGGCGTGTGGTACGGCGATTTTTCAGAGGTCGTCATCGCATCGAACTCCCGGGATCAGGCGCCCGCCGCGGCCCGGCCGCCGGCGAACTTCGAAAGGAGGATGTAGAGAATGCCGCAGGCAACCGTGCAGGGAAGCGGGAGATACCAGGGGGGCACCTCGAATCCCCAAGGATTCACCGGCGAGACGGCCGTCATCGATAGCCCGACGAGCACCGGCACGAGCCAAGCGACAAGGACGGCCATGTTGAACGACGCGCCGCTCTTCGCCGCCGGGTCGCGGTCGATCCCGACGAGATCGGCGAGGAAGTGATCGACGACAATCAACCCGCCGACCGGCGCGAGGATCGTGCCATAGACACCGACGAAGTCGAGGAGCCGCATCGCGAACGCCGGGAAGATCCCCGCCGCGATGCAGACAGCGCCCGCCAGGAGCGTGGCCCCGGTGCGGGAGAGCGCGGGGAGCACGCCCTGGAAGGCCAGGCCGGCCCGGTAAATCGTGGGGTTGGCCGTCGTCCAGCCGGCGATGATGACGCAGAGGAGCCCGGCCCAGCCGACGGCGTCGTTGACCATCGTGCCGGGATCCTTCCCCTCCTGCGGGTTCACCCCCTTCTCCTTGACCCAGTAGATGAGGAGGAGAGCCGCGCAGATCCAGGCGACATAGTGACCGAGGAACATCCCCGCGGCACTCGCCCACCCCGCACTCGGCTTCTTCGCGAAGCGGAGGACGGAGAGATCGGCCATGCCGATGTGCATGGCGGCGTTGCAGAACCAGGCGAAGAGCACGATCCCCACAAACGAGATCGATTGCTCCGTGCCGGGAGGAGGGGTAAGGAGGGCCCAGACGTCGGTCGTCCCCAGCTTCCCGAGCGTCACGATGGCACAGGCGAGAAAGATCAGAAACATCCACGGCGCGGAATAGTGGCCCACGAGGGCGACCACGTCATAGCCCTTCAGCGCCACGAACGTCATCGCCGCGCCGATGACGATGCAGGAGATGATCCAAGCGGGGCCGGTTGGCATCGTCGAGGAGAACGTCGGCATCGCGATCGTCCCCTCGGGGAAGAACGGCCCGACCGCCGTCGCCGACACCGTGATCATCGACCCGGCGAGGAAGCAGAAGAGGAGACCGTTGGCGAGGTTGTAGACCGTCACCAAGCCGCGGCCGGCAATCTTCTCCATCTTGTAGTAGAGCGTGAGCCGCTCGCTGCAGGCGATCGGAGCCGTGAGATAGCGCCAGGTGAGGACGGCGAGGAGATTGCCGATCAGCAGGCCGACGATGAGGCTGAAGGCATCGGCCCCCCACTTCACGAACAGCGGGCCGATCATGAACTCGGTGCCGGCGGTATGTTCGCCGGCATACATTCCCCAGAAGGCACTCGGGCCCTTGAGGGCGCTCTCGGGGACGCGCTGACGCTCGTATTCGGAGCCGACGGCCGGCGACTCGACCTCGTCAATCATCCCGTGCCCGGCGTGTTCGTGGTCGTGCGTCGTCATGTCCGTTTCCCCGTGACCTGATCCTCGTAGCGGCGAATGTCGGCGAGCCACGCCTCCCCCACCGGCACCCCTTCGATTTCACAGTGGTAGTCCCACACCGCCCCGAACGGAAGCCCCTTGGCCTCCTCCTGCAGGGCGAGCCGAGTCGTTGTGTCCCCCGCCTCCTCCGCGGCCCCGATTCCCGGCGGCTCGAGGAGCGCGAGCAACAACGCCTTGAGCATGTTCCGCGTGCCGATCGTCCAGGCGGCGATCCGGTTGATGCTGGCGTCGAAGTAGTCGAGCCCGACATGCACCCGGGAGGGATCACCGCAGGCGACAATCTCGCGGGCGATCGCCTGGAGATCGTCGCTGAAGGTCACGACATGGTCGCTGTCCCAGCGGACGCCGCGGCTGACGTGGAGGAGGATCTCCGGGAGGTAGAGGAGGACGCTCGAAATCTTGTCGGAGATCGTCTCGGTGGGATGGAAGTGGCCAGCATCGAGACAGAGGAGCTTCTTCCGGGTGATGGCATACCCGAGGTAAAACTCCGCCGACCCGACCGTGCAGGCCTCGGCCCCGATCCCAAACAGCTTCGGCTCCACCGCATCGAGAAGGTGCTTGGCGGGCAGGCTCTTCTCGAACACCGCATCGAGCGAATCGGCAAGCCTGGCCCGGGCCCCCATCCGATCGGCGGGGGTGTCCTTGAAGCCGTCGGGCACCCAGACATTCGTCACGCAAGGGCTCCCGAGCGCCTTCCCCATCGCAGCGCCGATCTCCCGGCTCCGTCGGCAGTGCTCGATCCAGAACTTCCGGATGCCCTTGTCGGTACTGGCGAGCGTGAACCCGTCGGCCGCCTTGGGGTGGGCGAAGCAGGTGGGGTTGAAATCGAGCCCCACCCCCCGCTCCTTGGCCCAGGCGATCCAGCCCTTGAAGTGGGCCGGCTCGATGCTGTCGCGGTCGACCTTCTTCCCGCCAAACTCCCCGTAGAACGCATGGAGATTGAGGCGGTGACTGCCAGGAATGAGTGCGAGCGCCTGATCGAGATCGGCCCGCAGTTCGTCAGGCGTCCGGGCCCGGCCAGGATAGTTCCCCGTCACGGCCAAGCCACCGCCGATGGCATCCCCCTGCTGCTCGAATCCCCCGACGTCATCCCCCTGCCAGCAGTGAAGCGAGACGGGAATCGACTTCAGTCGTTTGATCGCCTTCTCAACGTCGACGCCGAGGGCAGCATATCGCTCCCGGGCGAGCTTCCAGGCGGCATCGACCTGCTTCGGGGAGATCTTGACGGGGGCTCGGGAAGCGCGGGGCATGAACAGATCTCGGAGAGTGGCGTGGGACAGGCAGGGCAAAAAGAGTCAGCGGGCGGACAGGGCTGTTGAGCGGCTCACAGCTCCCCCTTCACACCGAGTTCGTGGAAGTAGTGGCCAACCTTCTTCTGATTTTTCAGGAGCCAGTCAATCGATGGCTCATGGTTCATCGCCTTGTGGATCGCCTTGGCCGTCGCCGCCCGATGCGTCTCGAAGAGCACCTGGTGATCGATCTTCACCTTCGGATCGGCCACCGAGGGATCGAGCCACACCGCCACGATGATCCCGATGTCGTTGACGGCCCCCTTGGGGATGTCTCCGGCCCGCACTGAATCGAGGACGGCATTGGCCACTGCCGCCTGCACCGTCCCCATGAGGATGTTCGTGTAGCGGGCGTTGGGCGCCGTGTACTTGCTCACCATGAGCGTCGCGGGACGCACCTGCACGTCGCTGTTGAGGATCGCCCAAACGCGCGTGTGCCCCTTCACCTGATCGCCGATGAGATTGGCGATCGCATGGCCCACCGGCCCGTCGAGCTCGCCGATCACCACCTCCGGCTCTGCCGCGCTCCAGGCTTCGTCCGCCTCGACGAGCGCCTCCCCCGTCCGCATCACGATCCGCTTCCTCGCCATTTTTTGAGCTTCCTCAGGTGTTCCGAGTGTGGATGGGGCCAGGGTCTAAAGACTCCAGCGCATGCCCGCCGCAGCAGGCTGACCCCGCCGACGATTGTGCTTTGATTCCGCCGAAAAACCAACCCGGGCGGAAAAGAAGCGATCGTCAGATGCCTGACCGAAATCGAGCAGGGGAGCCGATGGGGCGATCACTCCGGCAGGCGGGCAATGATCCGGACCGGGCCGCCGCTCCCCCCTGCGATCTTCATCGGTAGGGCGACGACGAAGGCGCCAGTGGCGGGGACGGCATCGAGCGCTGCCACGTTTTCAATCACCGGGATGTTGGCCCCGCAGAGAACCTGATGCGAAAGAAAATGCGTCGATGGGCCATGGTCAATGCTCGCCGTGTCGATACCGATCGCCTTCACGCGGCGATGCTCCGCGAGCCACTTTGCCGCTTCGGGGCCAAGCCCCGGGAACATCAGATTCGCCACCCCCTCCGCCCCGCGCATCTCCGTGCCGAGGTAAGCCTTGCGATCGGGCCAGCGCGACCCCCAGCCGGTCTTGAGGAGCACGATCACATCGACGAGTTGCCGATGATGCTCGGCCTCCCAGGCGACGAGATCATCGGGCGTGATCTCGTAGACAGGGTTCGCGGCACACTTTGCCGTGATGTCGACGACGATGGCGTCGCCGACGAAGCGATCGACCGGGATCTCGTCGGCGGTCTGTCCTGTCGCCGAAAAATGCCGCGGGGCGTCGAGGTGCGTTCCCCCGTGCTCAGCGGTCGTGAACCGATTGGCAGCGTAGTAATAGCCCTTCGGTGTCGGGCCGTTGTTCCCCTGGTCGAATTGAAAACCATTTTCGGTCGGCCAGAAGATCGTGTCGGCGGCGAAGGAATGGGTGAGATCGACCCAGGTCTCGGCCGCCCGGGCCCGATACGGCATCAGGCCAAGCCAGACGAGGAGCATCGCAAGCCCAGCCAACCCATTCATCCACCGCCGCCCCATCATCGGCATCCCTCACTTCATCGGAATGATGTTTTCCCGAACGACATGCGCCGCTGCGCCTCTCTCAATTGCCATCGCCGCCGTCGGCCGGGGGCACCGAGAGCGTCTCTTCGGCAGGAGCAGGCGCCGGGCCACCGATGGTGGGGCGGGAGGGCTTAACGCCCGCATCGCCAGCCTTACCAGCGGGCTCGTTCCCCTGGTCGGGCACGCGCACCAGGAGCATCTGCTCCACCTTGCCGGTGCCGCCGTCTTTGCCGGCATCGCGGTGGACGAGAACGGTCGTCTGCTGCTGCGTGAGGTTGGAAAGCCCCGTCTCGTAAATCGGCGTCTTCTTGTCGCCGATCGTCCAGGCGGCCCGCTGCGTCTTCTTGTCGACCTTGCCAGTGATGTTCTGTTGGGCGTCGGAGACCGCGTCGTAATAGGTGCCGCGGAGGATCCCCGCCTGATCGATCGCCAGGCTCAAGAACGTGCTCGGGGCAGTCTCTTCCTGACGCGCGAGGGCAAACACCCCCAGCGGCCGCCACTGGTCGTCGGCGGCAATCTTGACGTCGGCGTTCCCCTGATCAGCGAGAGTCGCGGCCTGTTGCGCATACTCCGGCGCCGAGGCGACCCGCTCCCCCGAGACATAGACGCCGTCGTCTTGGTAGCAAATCGTGCTCCCGTAGTTGTAGACGACCGGCGCCTGGCCATAGCCCCCCCAACTGCACAGCGGCGCGTAGCCGAGGCCCGTGCCCCAGCCCATTCCGCCCCAGCCGGCGAGCATCCCCACGCCGAGGCCGATCCCGAATCCGCTCCCCCAGGCGCCGGGCCACCAGGGGCCGAAGTGATTGCCATACCAACCGCGGCCGCCATACCAACCGCCGTTGTAAAAATTATTGCGGATCGTCGAGCCGCGGTTTTCGAGATTGTTGATCGAGTACGGGCGGACACCACGGTCGCCGATGCCCCGGTCAGCCAGACCGCGATCGCCGAGGCCGCGGAGGTTGTCGAGTTGCGTTCGAGAAAACGCCCCCTCGCCGGCGAAGTGCCCCGGGCCGACATCGCGGCCGATCGCGCCATCGCGGATCCCGCCATCGCGAACAACACCGCCATCGCGGATCGCGCCGTCGCGAATGCCACCGTCGCGCACCACCCCGCCGTCGCGGATGCCTTCATCACGGACCACGCCACCTTCGCGGAAACCTCCGTCGCGGACGCCCCCGCCGTCTCGGAATCCACCGTCGGCGAAGCCGCCGTCACGGAAACCTCCGTCCCGCATTCCACCGCCGTCGAAGCCGCCGGGGCGACCGCCACCATCAAACCCGCCTCCCCTCATC
>Ga0208249_1000332_pt1 | contig 15366 bp, 10 predicted proteins | sample CryBogmetaGMA1M_FD_184546 | JGI IMG/M metagenome (GOLD analysis project Ga0208249, IMG submission 184546) | Freshwater microbial communities from Crystal Bog, Wisconsin, USA - MA1M (SPAdes) | ecosystem: Environmental > Aquatic > Freshwater > Lake | place: Crystal Bog, Wisconsin, USA | collected...
GGTCGTGGCGATGTCGGGGTTGGCGATCGAGAACTGCAGGGCGAGTTTCGCGATCGATGATCCACGGGCACGGCAGATCCCGGCAGCCTGGCGGGCTGCTGCCTTCACCTCCTCGGGCTCCTTGAGCCAGGGGGGCAGGGGGGCGTCGGTGAGCAGCCGGGCGCTGAAGGGCCCCGCGTTCATCACGCCGATGCCCCGGGCTTTCAGCCAGGCAACCGTCTCATCGACGAACCGCGTGTTCTGAAGTGTGTACTGGTTGTAGTTGAGCACGCAATCGACGTCGGCCTGATCGCAGATGAACCGGAAGATCTTCTGCGGATACCCGCTGAAGCCAATGAACCGCACCTTGCCCTGCTCCCGGGCCTTCCGCAGCGCCGGCAGCGTCTCGTCGACGATCTGCTGCATCGGCACGAACTCGATGTCGTGACAGAGGATGATGTCGAGGTGGTCGGTGCCCAGCCGGTGGAGCGACACGTCCACGCTCTCGGCCACTCGCTTCGCCGAGAAGTCGAAGTGCTCAAGCGAATAGCGGCCGAGCTTCGTGCAGAGCAGGTAGTCTTCGCGCGGGATCGACTTGAGAGCCACGCCGAGCAGCACCTCGCTCATGCCACGGCCATAAAAGGGACTCGTGTCGATCAGATTCAAGCCACATTCGAGGGCGGCCTTCACGCTGCCGAGCGCCTCGTCGAGCGTGACCGAGCGAAACTCCTGGCCGAGCGAACTCGCCCCGAAAGAAAGAACTGGCACCTGCAGGCCGGTGCGGCCAAGGGATCTGGTGGTGATCATGGCAGCTTAAAACGTGCGGCAGCCGACGGAGAGCAGGAGATTGGCCCAGGGCTGGGTGTCGGCCGTCTGGATGGTGAGCACGTGGTCGTCGGAGGCGACGGCCGCGTAAAAATCCCACTTCACGATCGGGGCGAGTTCGCTGGGCGACTTGGCGGCGGCAAGGATCCGCCGGTACTCAGCCCACACCGGCGGGTCGCCGGGTGTCGCGGCCGCGTAGGAATCGGCCCGATCGACGCCCATCGTGAACACCTCGTCGATCCGAACGGCCGCGAGCACCGCCTCGAAGACCTGCGCCACCGTCGGCACGCCGGGCACGAGTTGCAGCGAGACGAGCTCCGCCCGTGGGCCCCGCTTGTTGAGGGCGGGGTAGTTGCCGTCCGCGATCAGCACCTTCGAGTGGTGGCCCGATCGGGCGAGCACGCGGAGGATGTCGGGGTGGAGCAGGGGGCCGTTGAGCATCAAAGGGTCTCCGCTGGGTCAGGCCGTGAGGTGCCGCCTGAGGCTCGCGATCGTGCGGGCCGCGGCCTCCGAGGCCGTCGGCAGGGGAAACACCTCGGCCGACAGCCAGCCTTCATACTGGATCGCCCGCAAAGCCGCCACGACAGGCCCGGGGTCGGTGTGGCCAAACCCCATGGCGCGGCGGTTGGAGTCGGCCCAGTGAACGTGGCCGACCCGCGGCCCGCAGGCCACGACCGCCCCGGCCACATCCTCCTCTTCGATGTTCATGTGAAACAGATCGCAGAGAAGTTTCACCGTGCCGAGACCTTTGGCTTCGATGAACACAGCCGCTTCCGGCTGACGGTTGAAGAGATCGGTCTCGTAGCGGTTGAGCGGCTCGTAGAGGAGCGGCTGGCCGTGGCGGGCTGCGCGGGCTCCGAGTTCGCCGAGGGCGTCGGCCAGCATCGAAAGGGCAGACTCCCGGGAGACGTCGCCGCCGCTTCGGCCCTGCATCGAACCGATGATCGCGGGGGCCCCAAGCTCGCCCGCCGCATCGACGATCGAGGTGATGAATGCCCGTGCCCGGAGCCGCACGTCCTCGTCGGCGTGGCACAGCGAAAATCCGTGCTTCACCCAGCCGGCTCCCGTGCCGATGGCGGCGAGGGCGACGCCATGGACCGCGAGCAGCGGTCGCACGATCGCCGCCGCCACCTCGTCAGGCCCAGCGGGAAAGATCTCGACGCCGTCGAAGCCGTGGTCGGCGGCCGCTCGACAGCCTGCCTCTAGGCCGTCGTGAAACACAAACGGCCCGCGTCTCGCCTCCGGCACCAGGCAAATCGTGATCGCCGACTTCACGCCGTCTTCCCCGCTGCCACGAACAGCGGCTTCAAATGGCGGTCGTAGATGTTCTCGGTCACCTGCTTCGCTACCACGTCGCGATTGGCCACGAGCAGGTCGGTGTATCGCTTGCCCTGCTTCGCCGCCACCTTGAATGACACGTGGACGAGCTGCCGCATGTGCGGATTGAAGGCGGGGTTTGCGGGCACGTGCCGCAGGGTGGCCGCCAGCTGCGGGCCGTTCCACGAAGCCACCGTGGCCGGCGGCGGCAACTTTGCCCGGTCGATGTCGATCACCGCGGCATAGGGGGCGCAGAACTCATCGACGTGGTCGTATGCATAGGCGTAGATCTCCTTGGCGAGCGCCAGGCCGTCGCCGCCAGCCTCGGCCAGGCCGATCATCTCCTCCAGCCAGGTCGTGCCGGCCGTTTTGAGGTGCAGCCCGGCGTCGGTCCGCTCCACGATCCGGCGAATGATGGGGTAGAGCGAGAACTTGTCGCTGCCGCTGTGCACGGAGAGCTTGAGGTTCTTTGGCAGGCCGTAACGGTTGGCTGCGTAGGCGAGCACCGCCACGTCGTCGGAAAACTCCTTTTCGAACCCGGCGAGATCGCCGACGTAGTCCACGCCCTTGTTGAACCGGCCGGTGAACTTGGGAGCGATCGTCTGGAGCGGCACGCCCTCGTCGGCGAGCAGGGCGAGGATCACGAGGAGTTCCGGCGGCGTCTGCGCCGCGTCGGTCTCGTCCATGCTCACCTCGATGGCCACACCGTCGCCCCGCTTCGCGCGGATATGCCGGAAAATCTCCCCGGCCTCGCGGCAGGCCAGCAGGTAGCTGCGAGCCACTCTGCCAGACGTCTCCACGGAGAGCGGCACCGGAGCGGGGATGCCTGGGATCGTGAGCGGCGCGGTGAGCTCCGGGTGCTTGGCGAGAAACGCGGCAACCTCGGCCTCGCCCGTCGGCTTACCGATCGAGTCGGCAACGTCGATCGTGAAAAAGTCGCTCGCGTCGAGGAACCTGTCGACCGTCTCGAGGCGGATGTGGTCGGCATCGATGAACCACGAATGCGGCCACTTCCGCGCCGCAACGGCGGCACTCGCCGCAGCCCGGACGCTTGCCGGCTCGCTACCAATGAAGGTGTGTTCGCGGTTCGATTTGTTCCACACCGGCGAAACGACGACGCCGTCCGCGGCAAGTCGCTCGAAAGCGGCGAGCTGGGCCTCGGCCTGATGCGCAAACCGGTCACCGACGCCAAACGTGAATCGTGGGAGTGTCAGCATGCGGAGAGAATACCCACCGAGATGCGGCGGTGATACCGCCTTGCGCAACGGAATCGACTCACATTTTCTGCGACCGCCAGTATCCCGCTCATTCGACCCCAACTCGCCAAACCCGGCTGCGGGACGGGGCGCAGGTAGCCCCGAGCCACGCGCGACGCCCTTAACCCGCAGCCGACGCGCAGCTCCTCACCCGGACCGGTGTCACCCGTCCGTGGGATTCGCCGGTGTCGGCAGGATCAGCTGCCAGAACTCGAGGTCGAGCCAATGGCCGAACTTGAAGCCGGCCTCGCGGACCGTGCCACAGCAGCGGAAACCGAGCGAACTGTGCAGGGCCACGCTCGCCACGTTCGTGGCGTCGATTCCCGCGATGATCATGTGGATGTCCCGCTTTTTGGCCGCCACGATGATCGCCTGGAGCAACTGCCGCCCTACGCCTTCGCCACGGAACTGCTCGTCCACATAGACCGAATGTTCGATCGAGTATTTGTAGGCCGCCCGCGGTCGAAACGGGCCCCAGGTGGCGAAGCCCGCGAGTACGCCGGACTCCCACTCGATGCCCAGCACCGGGATGCCGGCCTGCTGACGGTCGTCGAACCACTGCCGCATCACCTCATCGGTCCGCGGCTCGTATTCGTAGAGCGACGTCGAATGGAGGATTGCGTCGTTGTAGATCGACTGGATCGCCGAGAGGTGGGCGGCGGTGCAGGCGATCACCTCGCGGCGCGGTGGGGCGGGCTTCTTGCGGGCCATCGGCGTGTCTAACGGCGGGAAGTGGGGAGAGCGGTGGGCGGCGGAGTGAGCAGCGAGACGACGACGAGGACGAGGAATCCAAGCGGGATCGTCACCAGGCCCGGCTGGCTGAAGGGCGTGAGGGCCATCTCCCGCGGCAACCCGTAGACCTTCTCGAACGTGTCGGCCGACAGGAGGATCCACGCGAGCGACGCCATCATACCCACCGTGACGGCCGCGATGATCCCCTGCCGCGTCGTCCGCGGCCAGAAGAGCAGCATCACGAGCGCCGGGAGGTTGGCACTGGCCGCGATGTTGAACGCCCAGCCCACCAGAAAGCTCACGTTGAAGTTGCGGAACAGGATCCCAAGGGCCATCGCCACGATTCCCAGGCCCACGGCCGCCAGCTTGCCAACGCGGATCTTCTCGTGGTCGTTCATCTGCACGCCGAACACGTTCTCCACAAGGTCGTGAGCCACCGCGCCGCTGCCCGCCATGATCAGACCGCTGACCGTGCCGAGGACGGTCGTGAACGCGATCGCCGAGATCACGGCGAAGAGCGTGTCGCTGAAGCTCTTGGCCAGAAGCGGGGCTGCCATGTTGGTATCGGTGGGATCGAGGCCGCCCGACGTCATGGCGCCGAGGCCGAGGAACAGCGTGAGTACGTAAAACACGCCGATTGCGGCGATGCCCACCACCGTGCTCTTGCGGGCGGCGGCGGCGTCCTTGACGGTGTAGTAACGAATCAAGATGTGCGGCAGCGACGCCGTACCGCAGAACAGGGCCAGCATCAGGCTCGCAAAGTCGAGCCGGTCGGCCAGTTTGCCCGTGGTGAGGCCCTTGAAATAGCCTCCCGGCTTGAGCAAGTCTGAGCCGCGCTTCTCGACGGGTGAGTACGTGGTGTGCGATCCGTCCGCGTCTACGTGCTTCTTTCCCGACCAGGTGACGATCGTTGAGTCCTCGAGGGCCGAGAGGTAGGCGAGTGGCCCGAGTGGCCCGGTCGACTGCGCGTCGCCGAATCGCTCCGGCAGCCTGCGGATCGTGCCCACCGGCCGCAGGTCGTGGTCCTTCGACTGCGGCACGCCGTCGACGAGCACGGTGCCGTCAGGCTTCACGGTCTTCACCTGGGGACTGAGGTTCTCATCCCCGGAGCGACCGGCGTTCACGGCTAGGCCACGGCCGAGAATCAACACGGTGAGCACGCCGCAGAAGAAGACGAGTAGCGAACCCTTGATGAACTGCACCCAGGTGGTCGAGACCATCCCGGCCGTGACCACGATCAGCGTGACCGTCACGCCCACGAGGATCACGCCCGCCTCGTGAGGGAGCCCTAGCAGCGGCTTGATCAGCGACCCCGCGCCCACCATCTGCGGGATCAGGTAGAAGACGCTCACGACCAGCGTCGAAATGGCCACGGCGAGCTTGATGCCGCGGCTGTTGAACCGGCTGTCGAGGGCGTCGGCGAACGTGAACTTGCCGAGCGCCTTGATCGGCTCGGCGATCACGAACAAGGCCACGATCCAGCCGGCGAGGAAGCCGATCGAGTAGAGGAAGCCATCGTAGCCGGAGAAGGCGATCATCCCGCAGATACCGAGAAACGACGCAGCCGAGAGGTAGTCGCCAGCGAAGGCGATCCCGTTGACGAACCAGTGGATCTGGCCGTGGGCGGCGTAGTAGCCGCTGGCCGACTGGCCCTTGCGTCCCAGCCAGAACGAGAGCGCGAGCACGCCGAGCACGAAGGCGGCGAAGATGGCGACGGCAACGAACGAGGTCTGGTGAATCATCGTGGCGGCTCCCTCAGCGTCCTGCTCTGAGGATCATGTAGACGACCGCCAGCCCGAAGGCGGCGGCAATCAGCCCCATGCCGGAGACGATCGCAAGGTTCACGCCGCCGAACGGCCGCAGCGAGAGCAGGTCCGGCCGCACGAGCACCAGCGCCATGAAGCCACCGTAGAGGGCCACGTAGACCCAGAACAGAGCCAGGCCCACCGGGCTGGCCGCCGTGCCGTCGCCAGACTGTCGAGGATCGTGATCGGACGCCATGGCTCCCCCTGCCTCGCATTCCATCGTGCCATCGATGCCCACCGCGGGCCGCAGCCGCCCAAGAATACCCGCTGATCCAGGAGTACGAGTCGGTCATGCTGCGGGCTTCTTCACCCGCGGCCGCGCAGGTTTGTCGTCCGCGGCCGGTTCCTCGGCGTCGGACTGGAGAAACACGGGTTTGTTGGCGGTTCCCGACGGACGCATGGCCCTCGCCTCCGGCGCGTGCGCGGCATCGGCGAACGGGAGCGGCCAGTCCGGATGCGGAACGTGCTCGCGGTCGAAGATCGCCCGCATGTGTTCGGTCACCACTGGATTTCGATCCGCGACGTTCGTCGTCTCGGACGGATCGGCCGTCAGGTCGTAGAGCTCGATCGGCCCTGGCTCAGCAGGCTTGTTCGGACCCACGGCCCGGCGGATCGCCTTCCAACGGCCGTCCACTGCCGCCTGCCACTTGCCTTCGGTGAGCTCACGGTAGAGCATCCGCTCCGCGGGCGGCTCAGCCTCTCCGCGGAGCATCGCGGCGAGACTCGTGCCGTCAACACCTGCGGGTATCCGTTCCGCGAGACCCGCGAGATCGAGGAGCGTCGGCAGCCAGTCCTCGAAGCCGCTGGGCGAATCGATCACGCGGCCGGCTACGATTTGGCCGGGCCAGACGGCGACCGTCGGCACCCTGAGGCCACCCTCGTAGGGCGACCCCTTCCAGTCGCGCATGGTGTCGTTGCTCGCGAGTCGCTTCGTGTCGAGGCCACCTATGCCCGGCGTCGTGGCACCGTTGTCACTTGAGAACACGAAGATCGTGTCATCGGCAAGGTTCAACTCATCGAGGAGTTTCACGATCCGGCCCACCTCGCGATCCATCCTCGTGATCATGGCCGCGTGGGTCGCCAGCGGTCGGCGGCATGGGACGTAGCCCCGGCCTCCGAGATACGGGTGCTCGTCGCCGAAGTGATGGTGGTAGCCGGCGAGCGACGGCTCGTCGTCGGGCACCTGGAGCGCCAGGTGCGGCACCGTCGTGGGCACGTAGAGAAAGAACGGCCTCGCGGCATTGGCCCGCACGAACGCCAGTTGCTGCTCGGCGATCAGGTCGGCCGAGTAGGTCCTTCCCGAGAAGCTCGCGAAGGCAGCGTCGGCGGGGGGCGGGTCGGCCGGAATCGTTCCGCCTCGCGGCACCGGCGGGTTGTCGATCTCAACCCGCTCGCGGTCGCTCCAGAGGTGCCGCGGATAGTAGCTGTGGGCCTCGCGCTGGCAGTTGTAGCCGTAGAACCGCTCAAATCCGCAGGCCAGCGGCTCCGACGCGCTACCCGGCCCGCCCAGTCCCCACTTGCCAAAAGCCCCCGTCGCATAGCCGGCGTCACGCAGCAGGCCGGCGAGCGTCACCGTGCCGGCCGGCATCGGCGTCTGGCCCTCCGGCTTCGCCTCGCGATTCGAGCGGATCACGGCATGGCCGGGATGCCTACCCGTCAGCAGCACGCAGCGGCTCGGGGCGCAGACGGCACTGCCTGCCCAGTGCCGCGAGAGCCGCGTACCCCGCGCAAAGAGGGCGTCGATGTTTGGGGTCTCGATGTCCCGGGAACCGAGGCACGCGAGGTCTCCGGTGCCGAGGTCGTCACAGAGGAAGAAGACGATGTTCGGCCGACGGGACGGCGGGCTCTTGTCACCGCGAGCGCTGGCCATGTGCACACCGGCCACCGCGGCAAGGCTGACCACCAGCAAGGCGGGAATCGAACCGACGCGCATCGTCATCTCCTCTTCCTGATCCGATCATCTCTGTCACGGCGACCTCAGTCACGCGGTGCGAGGACGTCACGGAGGTAGTCCTTCACCGTCGCATGCCTGGCGCCGGATCCCGGATAGGCCAGTTCGCAGTCCACGCCAACCGCGTCGAGCCGCTCCTTGAGCTTCACGCCGAAGTTGGCTGAGTGCGTTGGGTCCTTGGCGGGCTTGCTCACGTCCGGCGGCGCCGCGTAGACGAGATAGACGGGTGGGTCGTCGGCCGACACGAGTGCGTAGGGCGAATACCGCCCGATCTCGGGAAGGAGCCGGCTGCGGGCCGCGAGGAACTCGGCGAACGTCGGGGGTGGAAACGGCTCCGCCGCAGTTTCTTCCTTCCCTGCCGCCTTCCGCTTCTTGCCGGCGGACTTCTTGCCGGTGGGCTTCTTCGCGGGGGTCGATTCCTGCTGGCGGCGGTACGCGACCTTGAACGGGTTCTCCGCAGGACCGTCGAGGTTCTCATTGACGAGTTCCGGCTGCACGCCCACCCACCAGCGGTCGTAGAACTCGGCGAGGCGGCGGACGACGTCCGCGTTGGCAGCAGCCACATCCTGTGTCTCGCCCGGATCGGCGGCAACGTCGTAGAGTTCCCAGCCGTCGGGGCGGTTGGCGACGTTGACGAGGCTCCAACGGCCTTCGCGAACGCGGACGTTCGCGAACTGGCTCGCCGCCGCCTGCCCACGCTTCCAGCGACCCTGATGCGTCACGAGCGGCCGGTCGGGCCACGCGGCGGTCGCGTCGCGGAGCAGGGGCACGAGGCTACGGCCCTCGATCTTCGCCGCGACCTCTGGCGGGACCTCGACGCCGGCGATCTCGCAGACCGTCGGCAGCACTTCGAGATGGGCGGTCACCGCCGGCACATCGACGCCCTCAGGCAGCGATCCCTTCCACCGCCAGAACGACGGCACCCGCGTGCCTCCCCGCCAGACGGTGCCCTTCGCCCCGCGCATCCCGGCGTTAAAGACGCTCGAACCGTTGGCTGTGCCGTTGTCGGTCGTGAACACCACGAGCGTCTCCCCGGCCATGCCGAGCCGTTCAAGTTCGGCGAGCAGCCGGCCGACGTTCGTGTCGATGTTCTCGATCATGCCGTAGAACTTCGCGATCTGGGCCCGCTGCTTCGGGTCGCCCACGCCCGCCTTCTCGAGGAGGTCGAGGTACACCCCATCCGAGCCCGCCGGACAGTCGAGCGGCGCGTGCGGGGCGTTGGGCGTGATCATGCAGAAGAATGGTGTTTCGTTGTTCCTGCAGCGGCGCATCCAGGCGAGTGCCTCGTCGAAAAAGATATCGGTGCAGTAGCCCGTCGTCGCCACGAACTCGCCGTCGCTGCGGATCACGGGATCGACGTACCGGTTGCCCTCAACGTCGCCGCAGCTGCCGGGATACGTCTGGCCGATGCCCCCCGCGCCGTGGATGAACGAGCGGTCGAAGCCGCGGCGGCCGGGCTGGTAGGCGTCTTCATCGCCGAGATGCCACTTGCCGAAGATGCCGGTGGTGTAGCCGGCCCTTCGCAGCAGGTCGGGCAGGGTGGTGGCCGAGAGTGCCAACCGCTCCCGCTCATCGATCGTGTGCGTGACGCCCGAGCGGAACTCGTGACGCCCAGTGAGCAGCGCCGCCCGCGTCGGGGCGCAGGTGGGGCTCGCATGAAACTCGGTCAGCCGCACGCTTTCCCGATACAAGCGGTCGAGATTCGGCGTGCGGATCACCAGATTGCCGTGGGCGGCGATGTCGCCGTACCCCTGGTCGTCGGTCATCACGTAGACGATGTTCGGCGGCCGCCGTGCGGCCTTTCCCGCACGTTCCTTCACCGGCGTGGGTGCGGCGAGTGCGCGGCACTCGTCGGCGATGCGACTCCACTCGGCGTCGAGCGCCACGACCTGCTCCGGCCGCGCCGCGGCGAGGTCCTGCGTTTCGCAGCGGTCGGTCGCGAGATCGTAGAGTTCCCACGGCTGCTGCTTCACCGCCACGAGCTTCATGTCGCCCACGCGAACGGCACGGTGGCCTTCGTGACACCACCAGAGGGCATCGTGGGCCGGCGGTGCCGCTGGGCTTGCCAGCGACTTCGCGAAGCTGCGACCATGCAGCGGCGGCACAGGTGCGCCGTCGTGCTCTCGCGGAAGCGGCACCCCGACGAGTTCCAGCGCCGTTGGCACGACATCGACGACGTGGACGGGCTGGTGGCGGAGTTCACCCCGCGCCGAAATGCCCCGCGGCCAGTGGACGATCCATGGCGTGGCAATGCCCCCTTCGTGGACCCAGGTCTTGTGCCGCCGAAACGGCGCATTGCAGCAGCTCGACCAGCCCGGTCCGAGGCACAGAAACGTCTTCCGCGAACCGGGCGGGGCCGACCGGTCGTGCCCCTCACCACGGACCATGATCTCGGCCGAGGCGCCGTTGTCGCTCAGAAAGAGGATCAGCGTATCGTCAAGGGCGTTCATCGCCTCGAGCTGGCCGATGATCCTGCCGACCTCGCGATCCATCCCTTCCACCATCGCCGCGTGGATCGCCATCTTGGTGGCCTGAAACTCCCGCTGCTCGGGCGTGAGCGCCTCCCACGGCAGGGGCCGATCGACCTCGCCGGGGCCAAGTGTCTGGATGGCCTTGGGGAACGAATACGGAGGACCGACCTCCCGCTCGATCGCGGCTGGCGGGGTTGTCACGATGCCAAGGTCCTGTAGGCGGGCGATCCGTGCCCGGCGAATCTCGTCCCAGCCGGCCCGGTAGCGTCCCCGATATTTCGCAATCAGGTCGGGCGGCGCCTGAAGCGGGAAGTGGGGGGCTGTGAAGGCGACATAGTGGAAGAAGGGGCTGGCCGCGTGCGCGCGGGCGTGGTCAGCCAGACAGGCGACGGCGTGGTCGCCGATCGCCGTCGTGGCGTAGAAGTCGGCCGGCTCATCAGCCGCCGGCGCGCCGCTCACGCCCGTTGGATCAAAGTAGTTGCTCTGGCCGGTCGCGTTCACGTCGAGCGACCGCTGGAATCCCTGGGCGAGCGGCTCGCCATCAACGTGCCATTTCCCCGAGTGGTACGAGCGGTAGCCGGCCGGTTCAAGCAGCGCCGGCAGCAACCGAGCCCATCCTGGCCGCGTGGCCTTCACGCCACCATCGCCTCCCGGCAGCGCATCGCGGCGGATGGCCTGCGCGTAGTAGCCCGTCAGCAGTGCCGCCCGAGTGGGCCAACAGCGGGCGGTGTTGTAGGCGTTCGTGTAGCGGAGCCCTCCCGACGCGAGCCGATCGAGGTTCGGTGTGTCGATCTCGCCACCCTGGCAGCCAAGGTCGGAGAAGCCAAGATCGTCGGCCAGGATCACGACCACGTTGGGCGGGGCAGCCGGCGCCGAACCCATCGCCGCCGTGGCGGCAACCAGGGCGGCGATGGCGGCTGACCACTGGCCTCGCATGTCGTGCTCCTTCCGGTGGTTCGGCCTGGGCTCGATGCCGTACTCCGTTCCGCTACGGCTTCTCGATCTCAGCGACCACCTTCGCGTACGCAGCCGACCGGTCCTCCGGTTTCATGCCCCGCAGTTCGAGAAGCATCGGCCGCAGGCCGGTCGCCCATGAAGCGTCCTTCGCCACCTTCGCATCGGCCTTGGCCCGCAGGGCATCGGCGTCCAGACCACCGGCGGCAGCGGCCGCCGCGATCACGCTCCGCAGATACTCCGCCGCCTGCACGTCGGGATTCGGTGCCGCCGCCGCGTCGAACCGGCCGAGCGCCCACGCGATGCCCTCAGTCATGTGCTTCTGGAACATCGGCTCCTTCCACGTCGCGTCGTTGTGGCCGAAGTTCGCGGAGAACACGCGGCCCTTTCCGTAATCGCGAACCCACGATACCGGCACGTGCCACGGCTCCTTCGGATTGCTCGCCTGCATGTCGAGGCTCACGAGCACCCGAAGGTTCTTCGGCTGATACCGCATGTCGTACTGGTAGATCTCGTCCTGCCAGCGGAACCGCTCCGGAAACATCGCCGCCACGCGGTGGCCCGGCTCGTGCACGACGAAGGCATGCTCGCCGCCGGAACCCCAGGGATGACCGGCGAAGTGGCCGCCGATCATCTCGCAGTAGGCGTCGGAACTCTTGAACGTGTCGGTGGCGGCGTGAAAACCGATGAACGCCTTGCCTGACTTGATCCAATCGAGAAAGGCCGTGAGGTCGGGCACGGGCAACTCGCCGGTTGTGCTCAGGAAGATCACGCCGTCGAAGTCGCGGAGCGACTCCGCAGAAAAGACCTTGGCGAACTGCTCCTTGAGGCCCGCCTGCCAGGCTTCGTCTTCGCGACGAACCTTCTCCTGCTCGGCCTGGAATGCGGCCTCCTGCCTCTTCCAGTCGTCGTCCGACACGTCGTTGCCGCGGCTCGGGGCCTTCGGCTGCGGCGGCCGGCCCGGCGGCATCCGCAGGAAATCGCAGTGAAAGAGGCCGGTCGAGCGGCCAAGTTCCTCGAGCACGGGCTCGGCCGTGCCGATCGACGCATGCCGGAATCCGGTGGTGACGCTCACCACCAGCAGCCGAGCCGGTTTTTCAGTCTCGGCGCGAGCCGCAACCCCGCCGAGCACCGCCACGACAGCCATCGAGACTGCCGTCAGAAACCAACGAAAACTACGCATTACTTCTCTCCAATGCACCACAGGGAATCGTGCGTCCTCAGGAACATCCGCCCATCGACGCACACGGGCGTCGCTACCGTCATCTCCTCCACGCTGCCGCCACCGACGACCTCGGGGATTCGCTCGTGGTCCGCCGACTTCTCCCCAGCACCCGGCTCAGGCCAGCCCAACACGCTCGCCGCACCATCCTCACGGACCACGAGCACGCGGCCATCCACGAGCACCGGCGACGCGCTGTAGGCACTGCGGTTCTTGGGGAGTTCTCTCCGCCAGGTCGTCTTGCCCGTGGCAGCGTCGAGCCCCTCGACGATTCCCTTGTCGCCGCAGACGACGATCCGGCCGTCTTTGACCGCGGGCGTCGGCACATCGGCGCCGACGTCCTTGCGAACCCAGACCACGTGGCTGTTCGTGATGTCGCCCGATCCCCCGCGGCGGATCGCCGTGATCGTGCCACCGCGGGCGTACGGCGCGATCACGAGATCGCCGGCGAGCACCGGCGAGGCAATCGAGCGGAAGAAGCCGTTGGCCTCGGGATTGAGCCCACCGACCCGCCAGAGTTCCCTGCCGGTGGCCGCGTCGTGGGCCGTGACGTGATCGGCGCCAAGCACGAAGAGCACCTCGGCTGGCTCACCCTTCGCGGGGTCGCCGGCAGCGACGAGCGGCGTCGAGTAGCTCTGGGCCGCCTCCTCGGGCGCGGGCACGTCGCGGTCGTGCTTCCACCGCAGTTCGCCCGTCACCCGATCGAAGGCGGCGAGATACGACGGCCCCGTCTGCATCACGGCAATGACGACGGCGGTGCTCGTGAGCACGGGTGAGGTACCGAGATCCCACCAGAGCGTGTCTTCGCCGAACCGCTGCTGGAGGTTCGTCCGCCACCGCTCCGCGCCGGTCGCCAGATCGAGGCAGGCGAGTTCGCCGCTCTTGAAGTAGACCCACACGAACTCACCGTCGGTGACAGGCGAAGAGTTCGCACCGGTCGCCTTCTTGTGCTTGCCCGCGCGGGCCTCGCCGAGCGTCTTTCGCCAGAGCGCTTTGCCAGAGCGATCGAGGCAGATCACGGCATCCTTGCCGTCGATCGCGCACGTGACGACGAGCCGCTCGCCCCACACCGCCGGCGTGCTAGCGCCGAGCCCGGGCAGCGGCACCTTCCAGAGCACGTGCTGCTCCGGGCCCCACTCGGACACGTAGCCACCGCCCGCTGCCGCGCCGTCGAGCGCGGGCCCGCGCCAGTTGGGCCAGTTATCGGCGACGGCGTTCACGGCCATCGCCATGATTAGTCCGGTAGCCACGCCTCGTCCGATCGATCGCTGCATCGGCACTGCTCCTCGTCAGTTCGTCAGTTGCTCACGAGCAACAGTCTACCTGCCACCCGCCGCGGGCTTCGGCTGCGGCGGCAACCCCGCGGGACCGAAGGGGTCAACCGGATTCGGATTGGGCGTGGGCATGGCAGCGCCGACCCGCGTTCGCCAGGCCTCCAGTCGCGACCGCAGTTCGGCGGCTCGTTCCGGCCGCTCATGGGCCAGATTCTGCTGCTCACTCTCATCGGCGGCGAGGTCGAAGAGCTCCACTCGGCCGTCCTCGAAATGCTCGATGAGTTTGTCGCGCCGGCCGGCGGGCGAGTCGCCCGCGAGCAGCGCCCCCGCGGGCCGCCCCCCCTGATTGGAATAGTGCGGGTAGTGCCAGACGAGATCGCGGGCAGGAAGCGTGCCCGTCCCCGAGAGCAGCGGTCGCAGGCTCGCGCCGTCGAGCGGCTCGTCGGCCGGGGGCAGGCAGCCCCCGAGATCCACGAGCGTGGCGGCGATGTCGAGCGTGGTCACTGGCACGTCGCACCGTGAACTCGGCTTCACGGTGCCGGGCCAGCGGACGAGGAGCGGCACGCGAATGCCCCCGTCGTAGAGATAGCCCTTGCCGGCGCGGAGCGGGAGGTTCGACGTCGGTGCCCCTTCCGCCGTCGATAGGCCGCCGTTGTCGCTGGTGAACACGACGAGCGTGTCGCCGACGAGATCCTGCTCCTCGAGGGCTACGAGCACGGTTGAGACCGCCTCGTCCATCTCCTGAATCATCGCGGCGTAGACGGGATGATCCTGCACCGCGCGGGCCGTGCGGTCACCTTCGGGAACCTCCCGCGGATCCGCAGGCGGCCGCGCCTCGGCGCGGCGCCGCTCCTCGGCGACGAGTTCGGCGGTCGACCGCAGCGGTACATGGACCGAGTGCAGCGGCAGGTAACAGAAAAACGGCTGCTCACGGTTGGCGGCGATGAACGACGCCGCCTGCCGGGCGATCGCCCGGGCGTGGTGCGGATCGTCCTCCGGCCCTCGCGCCGGAGCGACGTCGATCGAGCCGGTGACGTCGAAGCCGTGCGCCGGCACGTCCGCCGGCGGCCCGAGGTGCCATTTGCCAAACACCCCGGTGGTGTAGCCCGCCGCCTTGAGCCGCTCCGCAACCGTGGTCTCGTCAGCAGGCAGTGCCCGGAGGTAGTCGGCCTGGAGCAGCGATCCGCGCCGCTCGCCGCCGATGTAGTTCGTCATCCGCACGCGGGCCGGAAACCGGCCAGTCATGATGGCCGCGCGGGTGGGCGAGCAGACGGGCGCGGCGGCGTAGGCCTGCGTGAATGTCATGCCAGCGGCCGCGAGGGCGTCGATCGACGGCGTGCGGTAGAACGTGCTCCCCGTGCAGCCGAGATCCCGGGCGCCGAGATCGTCGGCCAGGAACACGATGAGGTTGGGCGGCCGCGACACGGCCGATGCCGGCTCGGCCCGCGGCTCGCCCGGATTCCACCAACGGTCAAGGTCGGCCCGCAACCGCGCCACGACGTCGGGATGTTTCCCGGCAAGGTTCGTCCGTTCATCCGGGTAGGCGATGATGTCGAAGAGTTCCAACTCACCCCGTTCAA
>Ga0208249_1000334_pt1 | contig 15353 bp, 13 predicted proteins | sample CryBogmetaGMA1M_FD_184546 | JGI IMG/M metagenome (GOLD analysis project Ga0208249, IMG submission 184546) | Freshwater microbial communities from Crystal Bog, Wisconsin, USA - MA1M (SPAdes) | ecosystem: Environmental > Aquatic > Freshwater > Lake | place: Crystal Bog, Wisconsin, USA | collected...
CACCCGCCCCCGAAGTTCGTGTTCGCCGATCCCGGTCCGGAGGGGCGTCGGGGCGAGGCCACCGACAGCCTCGTTTGCCCGGGCGCCATTCTCTCCGGAGGACGGGCCTGGCGCTCGATCCTCGGATCCGGCGTGCGGCTCCACAGTTGGGCCCAGGTCGAGGAGAGCATCCTCATGGAAGGGGTCGACGTCGGCCGGCACGCCCGGCTCCGCCGGACGATCGTCGACAAGGGTGTGCGGATCCCGGCCGGCATGACGATCGGCTTTGATCCCGAGGCCGACGCGGCGATGGGCTTGACGATCTCCGCCGCAGGGGTGACGGTGGTGCCCAAAGGCCATCTCTTCCCGACCGCTGCCCCGCGCCGTGGGAGCCGCACGGACAGCGTCGCATCCGCCTCCGCCGCCGAGGGTTGCCCTGTTCCTTCGCCCCCGTGACATCGCGTTCGATCCGTCGTTGTTCCCCGCATTGTGCCACGTTCTCCCTATGCCGAAACGCAATCTCGTCCTCCTCTGCCTGATCGCCATAGCCTGCCTCCTGGCATGGGCTGCCCGCGACCGTGCTGGCCGGGGAAGGCTCTATGGGGAAGTCACCGGTCATGTCGGCCGGATGGTTCTCGAACCGGTCGACGACGAGGCCCTTTTCCATGGCGCGATGGAGGGGATGTTTGCGCGGCTCGACGAACACTCCGCGTTCGTGTCGGTCGAGCCGGGGAATCTTTCCGCCAGCGAGCCTGCGGCCGAGTTCGCCGGGGTCGGCCTCGAGCTCACGACCGCAGCGCGCGACCGACTGCCGGCGGTGATCACGCCGCTCGTCGGATCACCGGCATGGCTTGCCGGCATCGCGGCCGGAGACAGGATCGTGGCGATCGACGGAATCGCCACCGATCGAATGCGGCTCAAAGAAGTGGTGGCCAAGCTCCGTGGACCGGCTGGCAGTCGGGTGGTGCTCGATATCGCCCCTCCCGATGGTGATCCCGCCGAAGCGAGCGACGAAGCGGGGAACATCACCGCCACGAGGAGCGTGTCGCTGGAGCGGGCGATGCTCCGGTCCGAGACGGTCTGCGGCGACCGACGCCGGGCCGACGGTTCCTGGGATTGGTTCCTCGAGGGGGAGGAGGGCGTGGCGCTGATTCGTTTCTCGCGGTTCTCGCCCCATTCCCTTGGCGAACTCGATCGGGCGGTTGCGGAAATCGTCGCGGCGGGCCAGCCCTCGGGGGTGATTCTCGACCTCCGCGGGAATCCCGGCGGGAGTCTCGATGTGGCGATCGAGGTCTGCGATCGGTTTCTCGATGACGGGGTGATCGTGTCGATGCGAAGCCGCCCTGCCGCCGGCACCAGGCCTGTGACCGCCTCGAGCGAACAATTCGACGTCCGCCGCGCGACCCCCGGGGCGATCCTCCGCGGGCCGCCGATGGTGGTGATCGTCGATGGCGTGACGGCGAGCGCTGCCGAGATCGTCGCGGCCTGCCTCCAGGATCACGGGCGGGCGGTCGTCGTCGGGAGTCGGACGTTCGGCAAGGGGACGGTCCAGACCACGTTGCCGCTCTCCGATGGTCGCCATGCGGTTCGGCTGACGACGGCCGAATACCTGCGCCCGAACCTCGCCTCTCTCCACCGTCGACCGCACGACACGGACGCCCAAGCCTGGGGTGTGTCGCCCGACCGGGGCTATGAACTCACCCCGACCGGTGGGACGCTCGATGCCGTGCGCGACTGGCGTCTGCGCCGCGATGCGGTGCCTCGGCAGTCGGCGGTGGTGTCGATCGGAGCGGAGCCGGTGGCCGACGGCGCAGGGGGCGAATCATCGGCCCTCTGGCCCCGCCACGTCGATCCGGTCCTCGGCCGCGCCGTGGCGGCGATCGGAGCCCGGCGGGCGCTGGCGGGCGAGTAAGGGAATGAACGGGGGGAGCACACGACGCCGTCGATGTTCAGGAGCGACATCAAGAACGCGGGAGCCGTCGAGATCGGTGATGTAGTCCTGTCCTCTCCCGAAGCTCTTTTCGTCGATGCCGATGTGGTTGATGGGCGTAGCTTCCCGACGCTCGAGGCCGCGAGCTACCGCCCGATCCATGATCGTCTGGACGGCATCCCAGGAGAGGCCAAGCAGGGCAGCCGCCGCTTTCGCGGTGCGGCAGGTCTGTAGAACTTCGACGGCAAAAGCCACGAAGAGCAGGGTGAATCGGGAGTGCCTACCGGCCCATGGCGGCACGATGGTTTTGGCACCGTGCTCGGCGCATCGGCTTCGGGGAAGACGGGCGACCAGCTCCGTCACGAACCGCATGGTGTCCAGGTGCCGCCAGCGCCCCTTGTCCGCATGATCGGCGAGGCCGCAGGCCACGCCGCACTCGGGGCGGATCACGCCAGCACCGACGTGCGACAGCCGGATCTCAACGCGGCCGTCCTCGATCTGGAAGTCAACAGACTCCACCCGCCAGGAGTCATCGAGACCGAGCAAACGAGCGTAATGCGATTGAAGGGTGTCCATGGCCGCACTCTACCCAATCGGCAGCCGCCCATGAATCGGCGCGTCCGTGCCACGAACATTCCCGAAGAGCCAAAGAATACAGGACGACGTAAATGAAGTAGGCCGCGGTGGGGAAGCCGTGGCCTAATTGCTAGTTCCGAATGATTGATTGAGGTGTGGATTCCTCTGTCAGGGAGTGGTTTTGAATGGGAGGCGTGAATTCAATTGACCGGAGGTAAGCATCGCAACCGGGTTTTTTGGCGAAGAGCAAATAGTCTCCGTGCTTTGCATGTAGAACGACGGGATTTGATTCCGTGATGGGCGGATTTCTTCGCGATGCAAGTTCTCGCTTGAGCCAATCCATCGGCGTTACTGGTTGGGCGTAGGTAACCGAAACATTAACCCTGTCCCATGGGATTGCGGACGTATGTGGAATTGGCAGGATGTATGCGTTTGCAGTCGCCGTGGTAAAGATTTGGTAACCGTTGATGCTGATCTTATTTTTGGGTATGCAGATGAGATTCGTTAAGAAGAGACCATCGTAGAGTTCTTTTGAGAGTGCCAGCGGAGGTGTCTTGCGTTCCCTGTAAAACCCGTAGGCGCGATTATGACCGGTTTCCTTCTGCCATGTGTAGATACTCTGGTAGACGAATCGGGAAAAGGGGCCGCAATTGACGCGTTCGTGACAGGTAATCCCCTCCGGGGAATTCATGTAAAGCCTGTCAAAAGATTCGTATTCATGCTTGATGTGATAACCCAAAACGGCTGTTATGCAATAAACAGGAAGTGGTGCAATGGTCAGGGTGTATGTGAGCCAGCGCGAAGGCGTAAATTCCCGGACAATGATCAGGATGGCAAAGAGGTTAGCGCACCAAAGGCTGCGTTCGCCGTTAAAACCGACGCCGCAGATGAGCAGGATACTGCCAAGGACAATCAGGAGTTCAAGCTGATTGCGTCGGATGATATCAAGCCGATCATGACGGAGGAAGAGTAACAGAAGAAGGAGCCAGACTGCTTTTATAGCGAATCCGACCTTGATAAGAGTGCCTAAAATCGCGGTCGGTGAAAGCGCAACGCCAGCAAGGCGGGTTGCAGCGATTCCGTGAAATGCCAGAACGAGTATGCCACAGCCATAACATCCGTAAATCAGGATTTTCTGAAGAGAGAGCGTGCGGCTGTGAATCAGGGAATAGAGACCAAGAGCAAAGGCTGTCGGGACGGCAAAAGATTCTTGGGTCATGCCAGCAATCGATGCGGCGAGCATGCAGAGCAGAATCCTCGGAATGGATAGCCGAGATGTTTCGACATGCCGAATCAGAGCGTAAAACGCGAGTGCTGCAGTTCCTGCCCAGAGGTAGTTCAGGCTGCCGGCACACCAGAGATAACTCTCTCCTTTGCAGAGAATGAAGAGGACGAGACAAATTAAAAGGGCGGCAGACTGCAGTGTCGGTTTCCATCTCCCTTTGGCCAGTCGGTGGAGCAGGCAGCATAGCCCGACCATCATGAGGGTATTGGCAATGTTGAATACGGTTTTGTCGAGAAGTCCGGTAAAGAGACGGACAAAGAAGTGGACAACCGGACGCCACCCGTCTGCTAGGGTTTCCGGAAGCAGCTGAGAGAAGTGAGTTAAGGGGATCCTGACACCGTCGGCGTTGGCTTTGTTGAGCAACGCGAAACTACAGTCGTCGGAAGAAAATGAGTAACAGATGTTCATCCAGAGGACGAAGCATGTAAAAAGAGCGAAGAGGCTCAGCGGGATAAAAAGCTTCAGGTTGGTGGTCACTTTGGGTTCTTCGGGGATTTCAGTGGCAGGGTAGCTGCGGCTTGAGGTCGAGCTTTCCGCAGAAGAACAGGATTCGCGTCCGGTAGTTTACGAAAGAGCGGAAGCCGCGTGCCGCGTACTTCATGGCCTGGATGACGCTGTTGAAGCCTTCCGTGTCGACGTTCGTGATTCGGTAGAGGAAGTAGGTCGGGAGGTTGGGCAGATAGCGTTAAGGCATTTTCGCCACCTTAACCATCGGCCGCAGTCGGGATCTCACGGCCCAGGCATACCGTCGCTTGAAGAAGCGATTGGCACGCGTCGAATAGACATGCCGCCAGAACTGCGATTGAAGGGTGTCCATGGCCGCACTCTACCCAATCGGCAGCCGCCCACGAATCGGCACGTCCGTGCCACGAAAATTCCCATAGAGCCTCATTTTGACTCTTTCACCAGATAAACTGGGCGTCGCTTGGTTTCAAGATAGGTTTTGGCCAGATAGTTACCGAGGATGCCGACGACGAGGAGCTGGATGCCGCCAATTAGCAGAATCAGACAGGTCAGGGTGGGCCAACCGGAGACAGGGTCTCCGACGGTCAAAGCTTTGATGATGACGTAAATCATGTAGAGGAAGGCCGCAACGCAGCAGAGCGCACCGGCAGCGGAGGCGAGTTGGAGCGGAACTGTCGAAAAGGCGGTAATGCCTTCAGAACTGTATTTCAGCAGGCTGACAAAAGACCACTTGGTGGTTCCGGCAGACCGGGCTACATTTCCGAAGGTTATCCAGTGGGTTCGGAAGCCGACCCAGGCGTAAATACCCTTAGTGAAGCGGTTGACCTCCTGCAGGGAGAGAACTGCATCGACCACCTGACGGGTCATCATGCGGTAGTCGGTTTCGCCGCTGCGGACTTCAATGTCCGAAAGACGGTTGAGGAGATCGTAAAAGAGGCGGGCAAAAAGGCTGCGCAGAACCGGTTCACCTGCGCGGGTGGTCCGCTGGGCAGCCACGCAGTCCCATGCCTTGCTTTGCAACGCCGAGAGCATTTCGGGAAGCAACGTGACCGGATGTTGCAGGTCGACATCCAGCGTAACGACGTAGTCGCCGGTGCACATCCGCAGGCCGGCCAACAGAGCTGCTTCTTTTCCGAAATTACGGGAAAACGAAATGTAGCGGACCTCCGGGGCGCATTCGGCCAACGCTCGTACAATCTTTAACGTGTCGTCTTTGGAACCGTCGTCGACAAAGATGAATTCCAAATCGATCGGGAGCGGTTGGGCTTTGACGGCGTCAAAGAAGAGAGGAATGGCCTCCGCTTCGTTATAACATGGAACAATCAGGGACAGTTTCATGCGTGGTTCTCCTTGGAGGTAAAAATGAGCCGCTTACTGATGAAGTAATTGGCCGCAACGACCAAAATGCCGACCAGAACTTTCGTCAGGAGTTCGTTCCGGGCGAGCAAATCCACGGTCAGCCAGATTAAGAAGATGTCGGCAATGCCGGTGGCGAGGCGTGATCCGGTGAAGGAAAGGAGTTCGGCAAACAGGGCCGTGGCAGGGAGATTACGTCTGGCATCAAAGACCCACATGCGGTTGGTCCACCAGGCAAAAACTACGGAGGGCCACCAGGCAAGCAGGTTGGCCAGCCAGGCCTGAAGTCCGAGGCGGAAGAAGACTACAAAAAGCACGAAATTAAGAAGGGTCGTGCATCCGCCGACGGATATATAGAGGCCGACGGGTGAAAAACACCAGCGCCAGCAGGCTGTGATGAATGTGGAAAGCTCTGTCAGCATGCGGGTGTCCTTGTCTGGTGTGCGCCCACCACAGCCGTGGTCTTGGCGTAGCCAATAGAGCGCAATTCGCAAATCTCGCCCGTCCCGGGCGGCGAAGCGGTCGCTTCGGCCTTATTGTCCCGAGCGTGAGCCAGTGCATGCATGCAGTGGCAGCAGACGAAAAAGGTGTTGGTCCCCGGAGAATGGAAGGGTGTGTGTTAAAACCAACCCATCATCACGGTGGCCCATCGCCATGATCGTCTCACAAGAACGCGCTTTTCTCAATGCCCAGTCACGGCTCGAAAAATCCGCCGTTACGTTGAGCAGGCGGCGGAATCCGGGGAGCGGATCGATCGGGTGGAGCGGAAACTGTTCGCGCGGCTTTTGGAACAGGGACTGACGCTCTTGCGGGCCTTCGTCGATGGGCAGGGAGACGGGGATGCGGGGCCGAGCGTCAAGGTCGATGGCGCGGAACTCCGCCGCCTCAGCGGCCCCAGGGAACGGAGGTGCCTCTCGGTCTTCGGTGGGCTTGTGATCATGCGGCGGGTGTACGGAATGCCGGAGGGGCAATAGATCCAGCATGTCCCGCCGGATGCCAGGCCGGGTCTCGGATGTGTATTCCCGTGTTCTTCGTGTGGGGTGGGCTCGTTCCGCCGCAGGGCATGACGGACAAGGTGGTCAAGGGTTTCGCCCCGGTGCGATCCTTGCTGGCTGCTGCGTATGCTAGATTCGGGATGCTGATCCTTTCGCCGCAGCGGAGTTGGGCCGATTGGAGGGTGTTGTTCGGCTTGATGAACGGGGCGGTGGCCGTCAATGTCGTGTGCGGATTGGGGACGGCAGTTGCCATGGACACCACGATCCGGAGCATCGTTCCGGCGTCTTTCATGTGGATCGCGGAGCGCGGGTTCTTTGGGGCATTGATCGGTCTCGCGATGGTCGTGGTTGCCGTATTCCTTACGGAACTGTTTCAACGTCGGCGTGATGTCGTGTTCGTGTTTGCCGCTGTGGCACTTTTGTCACAGATCGCCGCTGCTGCTGCCGTCAAGCATCAGTTCTCCAGTCGCTATCTTTATCCTGTGGCTCCGCTGTTCTTGGTGCTTGCTGACAGCCATCCATGCACACGCTGGACGCCGGTTCGTTATGGTCTCGGCATCCTCATCGGTGCGGTTTCTCTGGTCAGCTACTACCTCGTGGCCGAATAACTGTGCCGTGGCGGCGATCGGAGCCCGGCGGGCGCTGGCGGGCGAGTAAGCGACTCCTGGCGGCCCCCGCTTACCCCGCGCCGATCTCGGTGGCGAGGAAGAAGCTCCCCGCGATGCAGACTAGCCCTTTGGCTCCGGCAAGCTTCCTTGCTGCCTTCAGGGCCTCGGCTGGTGACTGGGCTGTCGTCGGCACGGGCAGCCCTGCCGCGGCACAGGCCGCCACGAGCCGCTCGGTCGTAGCCGCTCTGGGATTGGTGAGATAGCGGGTGACGACAACCCGGTCGAACCGGCCCCGGCAGCAGGCGAGCATCTCCTCGATCTGCTTGTCGGCACTGGCGGCGAAGAGGAGCACCCGCGGTGCACCGAGCGCCTTCGTGGTCGCGAGGAGCGGTCGAAGTGTCTCGACAAGCGACTCCATCGAGGCGACGTTGTGGGCCGCGTCGAGAATCACGAGGGGCCGGTCGGCGATCCGCTCGATCCGCGCCGGGAGATGGACCGATGCCAACCCGGCCCGCACCGCCGTCTCGGGGATCCGAAAGCCACGCCGACGGAGTTCACCGATCGTCATGACGGCAAGGCCCGCGTTGTCGGCCTGATGACGGCCGGCCATCGAGAGGGGATAGGTGAGCTCTTGCCCCCCTCCGGCTGCAGCCTGGAGCAGGAGCGTGCCGCCGGCGAGCGGTGTCGCGGCGTTTGCCGGAGCGTGTGAAATTGTGAAATCGCGGTCGATCAGCCGGAGCGGTGCCCGGCGTTTCCGGGCCGTGGCGACGATCACCTTCCGGGCGGCCGGATCGCGCGCGCCGCACACGACGGCGCAGCCCCGTTTGATGATCCCCGCCTTCTCCGTGGCGATGTGGCGGACAGTGGGGCCGAGGATCGCCATGTGGTCGAGGCTGATGCTCGTAATCACCGAGACGACCGGCCGGGAGACGTTCGTCGCGTCGAGCCGGCCGCCCAAGCCGGTCTCGAGAACGGCGATGTCGACCTTGGACCGGGCGAAATGGTCGAAGGCCACGGCCGTCACCACCTCGAACCAGGTCGGCACGCGCGTGCCACGGCGGAGCGCGGAGGCGTCGAGCTGCTCGACAGCCGGCACGACCGTGGCGAACGAGCGGAGGAGATCGGCCTCGGCGATCGGCCGGCCGTCGACCGCGATCCGCTCCTCGAGCCAATGGACGTGGGGGGAGAGGTAGCGACCGACCCGCAGGCCTGCTTCGCCGAGGATCGCGGCGATCATCGCCACCGTCGACCCCTTCCCCTTCGTGCCGGCCACATGGACCACTGGAAAGGCGTCGTGCGGGTTGCCGATGAGGGCGAGCAGCCGTCGCATCCTCGCCAGGCCGAACGAGCTGTCGCCCCCCGGGCCGACCGGCGTCTGACGCTCGTAGTTCACCCGCGAATCGAGCCAACCGAGCACCGCTGCCCGGGGCCCGGCATCGAGCTTGTCGCCTCGAGGGCGGGAGGGGGTCGACCGCGATCGAGGCATCTTCCGCAAACTCCCACGGCGCCGTGAATCCCCCGAGTGTACCGCCAATCGACCCACTTCTGGCGACCAATCGGGCTTGATCGCCGGGCGTGTTTCCAAGACGCTCCGCCGCGGCTCCCCCCGTCCACCTTCGCTTCCAGCGTGACCCCCATGCTCGTCCCATCGGCCGCCATCGACTCCGTCGACCAGCGTCGGGGATTCATGGTGCTCCCCGCCGGCGTGATGGTGGCCGTCCTTCTGTTCTTCCTGTTCTTCGGCAGCACCGCGGCGGCGCAGGCTCCCGCAGAGCTGCTCGGAACTCCTCCAGCGCTGCCGGCAGCGCCGCCAGCGGACTCCTTCCCGGCGTTTCCGTCCGATCCGGCACGCGCCCTGCCGCCGACGCCGCCGGCTCCACCACGTCCCCCCTTGCCGTCCGCCGGGGCTGGCGTGCCCTCGTCGGCGCCGTTGACCTCCGGCCAAGTCGGAGGAGGCGTGCCGCTCGACGGCGGTGTGGTGCCTCCGCCGATGTATATCCCCGACCCCAACGAACTCGGCGGCTATGCGGCCCTTCCGGAGGCGGTGGCCACCGACATCGTTCCCCCCTGGCCCCGTTGGTTTGCTGGCGCCAGTGGCCTGATCATGACGCGCACGCTGCCGTCTGGAACGGCCACGATGCAACCGGCCGCCGGGCTGACGACGCTCACCACCTCCTCGGCGGCCGCCACCTGGCCCGGTGGACTCGACTTCCAGGTGGGACGGTGGATGGGGGAGCAGCAGAACTGGGCCCTCGAAGGGATCTATTGGGGTGTGTATGGCCTCGGCACCTCCGCGACGGTGACCGGGGCGGGGATCGATGCGATCCCCCAGGCCCCTGGCGTGATCCTCGCCGGATCCCCCGCATCGGCCTTCCTCACCGATGCCACGCAGCAGCAGGTGGCCCGGTCAGATCTCGTCAACGACGTCGAGATCAACTGGATTTACCGCCTCACCGATCGCCCCGAGTTTCCCCCGCTCGACCGGCGGCTCGGTTTCATGTGGCTGGCCGGCTTCCGCTTCTTCGAACTCCAGGACGTGCTCTCGCAGACGTCGACGTCGTCGACACTCCCGCCGTCGTCAGTCGGCGCCAATCAATCGCTCCTTTCGGTGGCGACCAACAACAACCTCTACGGCGCTCAGGTGGGGGCCAAGGCCGACTGGCGGATCGCGCCGCGGATCCGGCTCTCCGCGGTGCCGAAGTTCATGATTGGTGGCAACGCGATCACGAACACCACCGAGTTGACCACGATCAATGGCTCCGGGGCCACCTTCTCCGGCGGGCAACCGGTGAACGTCCATTCGACGCTCGGAGTCTTCTCCTGGCTGGGGAGCGTCGATAGCTCCGTGGCCTGGGATGTGACCGACCGCTGGAGCGTGTGGCTGGGCTACCGCGTCGTCGGCGTGGGGAACATCGCCCAGGCCGACGGGCAATGGCCGTCGACACTCGCCGCCCCGAGTGCGCTCCAGGGGATCAACGCCGGATCGAGCACGATCCTTCACGGCGGCTTCGCCGGCTTCCAGGGCCGATACTAAAGTCACCTGATACCCCCGCGTGCTGCCTTGCGGCTGCATGGGTCGGCGGTCGGCCGTTCGACAGCCTACGAGCGCGAGCAGTAGTCGATCGCCCTGGCGATCTCGCTCTTGAGATCCTTGCGGGCCACGATCCGGTCGATGAATCCGTGCTCGAGGAGGAATTCGCTCGTCTGGAAGCCCTTGGGAAGTTCGACGCGGATCGTCGCCTTGATCGTGCGGGGGCCGGCGAAACCGATCAGCGCCCGCGGTTCGGCGAAGCAAAGATCACCGAGTGACGCGAAGCTCGCTGCCACGCCACCCATCGTCGGGTTGGTGAGGACGGAGATGAACAGGCCGCCGGCCTGGGAGTAGCGGGCCAACGCCGCCGACACCTTCGCCATCTGCATCAGCGACAGGATCCCTTCGTGCATCCGGGCCCCGCCGCCCGAGGCCGAAATGATGATCAGCGGCAGCTTCTGCGGGGTGGCCCGCTCGATGAGCCGGGTGAGGCGTTCGCCGACGACGCTCCCCATGCTCCCCATGATGAACGACGAATCGGTAACGCCGCAGGCCACCCGGCGGGCCCGGATCATGCCGGTGCCGGTGAGCGCAGCATCGGAAAGGCCGGTCCGCTTCTGCTCGGCCACGAGCCGCTCGGCGTAGGGCTTCTTGTCACGGAAGCCGAGCGGATCGGTCGGACGGAGGCCGGCGTCCCATTCCTCGAAGGTGCCGGTGTCGCAGAGCTGTTCGATCCTGGTCGCCGCCGAGACATACCAGTGAAATCCGCACTTCGGACAGACGTTGAGGATCTCTTCCGCTTCCTTGCGGTAGATCGTCTGCTGACAGCCGTCGCACTTCTGCCACAGCCCTTCAGGAACCCCTCGCTTCGGCCGCGGTGCGCGGGGCGTGGGGGATGCTGACGGGGGCGCGCCGGAGGGCTTTGTGGCAGGGGCCGGCTCATGACCGGCCGGCGCCACCTTGCCGGCGGGTTGCGAAGCGGCGGAAGGATTGCGTCGTTCCATGCGACCGGTCGGGGAGGAAAGGCATCGGCGAGGGGGAAAATCCGCGGCAGCAAGGCTGCCAAGACGAATGAACCAAGTGTAGTCGGTGGCGGTCGACCGATGCTGCGCCGGTCTTGTCGCCCCCTGCTGGAGGGGCGCCAGCGACGTTTTCCCCGAGAATGTCAGGATGGCGCCAGGCCGAGTCGCCCGCGGAGCGTCGCGAACGCCGTGGCACCGCCGAAGACCCCGAACCCAGTCGGAGGCAGCGGGGGCTGCGGCGTGGGGGGGCTGACCGGGAGTTCCACGGCCGCTGGGGCGGTCGCCGCGATCTCCCACAGGTCGCCGGGGCCATCGCCGGTGAGCAGGGAACGAATGATCCGGTCGATCGGCTGAGGCACGACCACCGCCACACGCTCCCCGGGGTGTCGGGCCACGATCTTGCCGATCGCCTGGGCGATGCGATCGCGGGCGGCGGAGAGCGGTTCGCCATCCGGGGGCACCACCGTCCACGGATCCTCTTCCCAGTGCCGCGCCAAGCGCGGTTGCCGGCGGCGGATCTCGCTCACGAGCATTCCCTGCCAGAGCCCGAGATCGAGGCCGACAAGGTGGGGCACCCGTCGCGGCACCATCTCGAGCGCATCGCCGATGACGTCGGCCGTCTCGATGGCGCAGGTCGTCGGGGAGGTGTAGAGGGCGACAGGAGGCGCTGCCGTGAGGTGGCGGGCTGTTTCCCTGACGGCGGCGATGCCGGCCGGCGCCAACGGGATATCGAGATTGCCGCGGATGCGGCCCTGCAGATCGTAGTCCGTCGCACCCGATCGGATGACGACGAGGAAATCAGCCATCGAGAGAAAGACTCCTGGGGGAATGATCCGCGGCGCGAGCCGCGTCGCCGGCGATCTGCTCGAGATCGCGGATCGCGAGGGCGTAATCGGGGGATTTGATGACGGCGCTCCCAGCGACGATGTATTCCGCACCCGCGGCGGCCACGGGGCCGATCGTCGTCGTGGAAATACCTCCGTCGACACACAGCCGGACATGCCGATGACCGTTGGAACGGGCCTCGGCGAGCGACTTCAGTTTGGCAAGCGCGGCGGGATCGAAGGCCTGGCCACCGAAGCCCGGCTCGACGCTCATCACGAGCACTCCGTCGCATCGATCCAACAGCGCGATCGCGCGTTCGACGGGGGTCTTCGGGCTGATTGCGAGATGGGCGCGGGGGCCGAGGTGGCGGATCGCGTCGAGCGTCTTGGCCGCGTCGGGCAGGGCTTCGACATGGACGGTGAGGATGTCGGCGCCGAGCCGCGCGTAGTCGGCCAGCCAGCGGTCCGGCTCGGCCACCATGAGGTGGACCTCGATCGGCACCTTCGCCACCCGCCGAACCGCCTCCACCACCACCTGCCCGTAGGTCAGTTGCGGCACGAACACACCATCCATGATGTCGAGATGGATCGCGGCGGCCCCGGCTTCTTCGAGCCGTGCGACTTCCGCGGCCAGATGACCGAAGTCGCACAACAGGAGGGCCGGAAGAACGACGGGGCCGCAACGCTCGACCCTGGCGGAGAGAGCGTCAGCTGAATGGCCTGTGGAACGATTTCCGGCCGCGGACTTCACACGCATCGGCCGCTCGTCGCGACCGGCCTGCATCGATGGAGTCGGCGGTCGCTCCCAAAATGGAAACCCTTCGCCGATGCCAACATCCTACCATCCGTTCCCCCGGTTCCCGAGTCCCCCCACTCATTTCCTTTCCGGAGATCGGGGCGCAACCATCGCCGCCGGATAGACTTGCGGTCGATCCAACCGCGGGGGGAACGCCGCAGGAAAACCCCGCCGACACCTCGCCGGAGGGCCGAAACATGACCGCCTCTTCCTCGAGCCCCGGGAATCCTTCCGCGGCGACGCCGTTCGCCGTCGCCGAAGCTCCGCCGCGGGCCGGCAATCTCGGGGGGCCTCGGGCCCACATCCTCCACGAAGCCAACTACGCCCAACTCCTGGCGCGGCGGCCGAACGTCGCCGTGCTGCCGTGGGGGGCGACTGAGGCGCACAACTGGCACATGCCCCATGGCACCGATGTCGTCGAGGCGGTGTCGCTCGCCGAGCGTGCCGCCGATCTCGCCGTCGCGGCAGGCGCCCGGGTCGTCGTCCTCCCCGCGATTCCCTATGGCAACAATGCCCAGCAGCAGGATCAGGTGGCCACGGTTCACTTCTCGACGGCGACGGCGCTTGCCATCCTCCGCGACGTGACCGACAGCCTCGCCCGGCAGGGGATCGACCGGCTCGTGATCGTCAACGGGCACGGGGGGAACGACTTCAAGCCGATGGTCCGCGACTGTCAACTCACCTCGGGCCTGACGATCCTCGTCGTCGACTTCTGGAAGCTCTGTCCTGACGTCCTCGCTGCCACCTTTTCAGACCCAGGGGATCATGCTGGGCAACTGGAGACATCGCTGCTCCTCCACCTCCGTCCGGAATGGATGGAGATGGAGCGGGCCGGCAGGGGGGAGGCGGCGGCCCGACTTCCTGATGGCATCCGTCAGGCGAACGCCTGGACTCCCCGCCCGTGGTCGAAGGTCCAGCCCGACACCGGCAGCGGCGATCCGGCCGGCTCCTCCGCCGCGCTCGGGGCCCGCTACTTCGAGGCTGCCGCCGCGTCGCTGGCCACCCTCCTGGTGACGGTGTCGGGCCTCGACCGCGGCGTTGACGTCTTCGGCTGACCTTCACGGCCCCGGCCCACCGCTTCGCCGACGTTCCTCCGTCCCCTCCGTTCCCTGCCTGCCGGAGCCGTTCACCATGGCGAACGAGACGATCTCGGAGCCGCTCTTTCCCTCCCGCTTGACCACGGCCGATCTGGCCCAGATCGAGGCCCAGGCGCAGCAGACCGGGGGGCGGCTGCTTACTGCGGCGCTGGCGGCACAGCCGTCGCGCTTTTCCACCGATCACTGGATGCAGCAGGCGAGCGAGTGGGCGACGCAGGACGAGGAATTGAAGGTCCGGCTGTTTCGGCTCGTCGACTGCATGCCGATGCTCGATGACCCGGCGGCCCTCGACCGGCATGTCCGCGAGTATCTCACCGAAGACGTGATCGAGCGGCTGCCGACCGGGCTGCGGACGGCGCTCCAGGCCGCCCGGAGCGGGATCCTCGCTCCCTTGGCGGCCCGGGCGGTGCGCGGAGCGACGCTCGCCCAGGCGCGCCGATTCATCGCCGGCACCAATCCCACCGAAGCTGCCCATGCCGCGCTTGCCGAGCGGAAGGTCCACCGCGGGTTCACCCTCGATCTTCTCGGCGAAGCGGTGACAAGCGAAGAGGATGCCGATGCCTACGCGGCGGCCTACGAGCGACTCCTCGTCGAGCTCTCGCCCGTCGCGGCCCGCTGGGCCGCCGATCCACGCGTCGATGAGGGGCCGGATGGCGCCATGCCGCGCGTCAACATCTCCCTCAAGCTCTCCGCCCTCGACAGCCAGTTCGATGCCATCGACCCCGGCGGGACGACCGAACGCGTGTTGGGGAGGCTGCGGCCGCTGATGCGTCTGGCCCGTCGGCTCGGCGCCCAGATCCATGTCGACATGGAGAGCCACGCCACGAAGGATCTGACGCTTGCCATCTTCCGCGAGGTGGCTCTTGAAGAAGAGTTTCGTGACTGGTGCGACTTCGGGATCGTTGTCCAGGCGTATCTCCGCGACACCGTCCGAGATCTCCCCGAACTCGCCGCCTGGGCCCGCACGCGGGGGACGCCGGTGTGGGTGCGCCTCGTGAAGGGGGCGTACTGGGACTACGAGTCGATCCATGCCCGCGCGGCCGGATGGCCCGTGCCAGTGTGGGAGCAGAAGTGGCAGACGGATGCCTGTTACGAAGCGGCGACGACCTACCTCCTCGAGCAGGCCGACGTGCTCCGCCCGGCCCTCGGCAGCCACAACCTCCGTTCGCTTTGCCATGGCATGGCCGTTGCCGAGCACCTCGGACTGGCGAAGTCGGCGCTCGAGATGCAGATGCTCTACGGCATGGGAGACCCCGAGAAGCGGGCCGTCACCGATGCCGGATGGAGGCTGCGCGTCTACATGCCGTACGGCCAACTCGTTCCGGGGATGGCCTATCTCGTTCGCAGGCTCCTCGAGAATTCGTCAAACGAGTCCTTCCTCCGCGCCGG
>Ga0208249_1000338_pt1 | contig 15286 bp, 13 predicted proteins | sample CryBogmetaGMA1M_FD_184546 | JGI IMG/M metagenome (GOLD analysis project Ga0208249, IMG submission 184546) | Freshwater microbial communities from Crystal Bog, Wisconsin, USA - MA1M (SPAdes) | ecosystem: Environmental > Aquatic > Freshwater > Lake | place: Crystal Bog, Wisconsin, USA | collected...
GAATCCCGGCAGCCCGTCGGAGACGCGGAACACCTCGCCCATCTCGGTGGTGGCGAAGACGTGGGTGATCTTGGCGCCGGGAAAGGCCTCCTGCGCCTGGGCGAGGAGCGGACCGTCGGCCGCCTCACCCCCGAGCGTGATGCGGTCGAGCCGCGCCCGCGGCGACAGCGCCCGATCTCCCGAGGTGAGCAGCCGTCGCAGCAGCGTGGGTGTGGCGGGGAGCACCGTCGCCTCCTCCTCGACGATCGCCCGCAGCACGGCGTCGGGGTCGCGGGACGCGGGCACGACGAGCCGGCCGCCGGTGAGCAGCGCCTGCAGCCACACTTGAATCCCGGCCCACCGCGTGGCGTCGTAGACGAGCACCCAGCCGCGTCCGTGCCACTGCTCGGCGAGCCTGGCCGCCGCGAGGAGCGAATCCCAGGAATGCTCGACCAGCTTCGGCGGGCCGCTTGTGCCCGACGTCGCCACGACCACCTGGGTGGCCACGGCCTCGAACTCGCGCCGCGGCGCCCCCGGCACGGCCGGCACCGTCAACGCGTCGTCGACGGCGACCCACTCCCGCAATTCGCCGACGAGGTCGCGGGAGTCGTCGGCGAGGAACGCCACCGGCACGTGCTGGCGGCCGCACGCCGCCGCGATCGCGATCAGCGACTCGGGCCGCCGGGCGCGGGCCACCACACCGACGGGCCGCACCGCGTCGAGATCGGCCTCCAGCCTGGCGATCGCCGCGGCGAGGGTGCCGTAGTCGATCGACCGCCGGCCACCCCCTCCGGCACCGGCCACGAGCGCGGTGCGCTCGGGGGACTGACGGGCGATCTCGGCGATGGCGACGGCGAGGCGATCCTCGGCCGCCGCGTCGGCCACGTTCGGGGGCTGGGTCTGCGCGTTCATCGGCACGACGGACTCCTCGTCTCGAGGCCACTCGCGGGGCGACGCTCGCGAGGCATCACCCGCCGACGCAGGCAGGCATTCCCCAGGGCCCCACTATAGCAGTCGGCGGGGCGTCCATCGAACGTTCGGGGCGATGCTCGACGCGACGCGGCCCCCGTTCCCGGCCGGGAATCAGGCCATGCCGCGCGTCGTGGACGACCGGTGCAGCACGCGGGCGGCCGGCGGGCTGAATCAACCGGCACCGGCGGCGCGAGGGGCGGCACCGGCCCGTCCGTAGACGTCGACGAGGTCGCCCACGGTGCGGATGGCCGGCCGCCCGGCGCCCGCCGGCGGGTGGCGAAACGGATCGACGCCCAGATCCCGCTCGAGGAGCACGATCGTCTGGGCGATGTCGAGCGAGTCGAGGCCGAGGTCGGCCCCGAGCAGCATCGCCGGCTCCACGGCCCCCGGCTCGCGGCCGGTGTCGCGAAGCACCCGGCGGATCGCTTCGGCGATCACGCGTGCCAGCGCGGCGGAACCCGCGGGATCGGCAGGCTGCGCGGTCATGGCCTGAACTCCTCCATGGTCGCCGAACCGGCCGCGGACACCCCGCGGCCCGTGAAGGCCTGCCCGACCACCTGCACGGCCGTCCTGATCATGATCCAAAGATCCACCGCCGGCCAGTACCAGCGGCCGAGCATCTCCACATACTCCGCGTCGTACTCCAGCCGCCGCGGCCAGTCCACGGCGTTGCGGCCGTGGATCTGCGCCCAGCCGGTGAGCCCGGGCCGCACCCGCAGCCGCGTGGCCTGCCGCGGCGAATACCGGGGCACATAGGCCAGCGGCAGGGGCCGCGGCCCCACGAGGCTCATGTCGCCCGAGAGCACGCTCACGAGCTGCGGCAGCTCGTCGAGGCTCGAGCGCCGCAGGAATCGGCCAAAGGCCCCCAGCCGCTCGGCGTCGGGCAACGGCCGGCCGTCCGGCCCGTCGGCCTGCCGCATCGAGCGGAACTTGACGATGCGGAAGGGGCGGCCGTCGCGGCCCGCGCGCGTGTCGGCGAAGAAGACGGGCCTGCCCATCACCAGCCACACCGCGCACCACACGGCCACGAGGACGGGCAGCAGGAGCACCAGCGCCGTCGCCGCGAGGACGACGTCGCCGAATCGTTTGAGGAAGGGGAAGCGGATCACGCCGAACCGGGCCCCGCGGAGCCGCCGAATCCCGGCATCCGCCGCTCGGCCGCCGCCACGAGCCCCACCAGCAGGGCCACCTCCACCACCGCGGTGGCGAGCGCGAAGACGCTCGCCTCGCCACGCACCGCCGGATCGAAGAGGGGCACGATCGCCACGGCGGCGCCGAACGCGGCCATCCCGCCGTAGAGCGAGGCCACCGCACGGTGCGACCAGCCGGCGAGGAGCAGCCGCTGGTAGCGATGCTCGCGGTGGGGGTCGAAGATGTTCTCGCCGCGCCGCGCCCGGCGCACGAGCGTGGAGACGACGTCGAAGATGAAGGGCCAGAAGGCCATCACGGCCACGGGAAGCGTGTCGGGCAGGCAGTCGCGCGGCATCGCCAGGGCGAGCGCCGCGAGGAGGAACCCGCAGAAGGCGCTCCCCACGTCGCCCATGAAGATCCGCGCGGGATGCCAGTTGCAGGTGAGGAACCCGAGCGCCGCGCCCGCCGTGGCCGCCGCCAGCATCGCCACCGGCCCGAGCCCCGACGCCGCAGCGGCCGCCGCGATGCCCCCACCCACGGCCAGCGCCGTGATCCCGGCGATCCCGTCGCTGCCGTCCATGAAATTGAAGGCGTTGGTGAGCCCCACGAGCCAGATCACCGTCAACGGCCAGGCCAGCGGCCCGAACCGCAGCGTCGCCACCGACCCCAGGTCGACCTGCGTCACCGGCCCGAGCACCGCCGTGGTGGCGAGCGCGGCCGCGAGGTGCACCGCGAACCGCGTGCGGTTCTTCACGCCATGCATGTCGTCCACCCAGCTGATCGCGGCGATCGCCAGCGCGGGCAGCACGACGCCGGCCACCGTGACGAGCGACCGGGGCTGGATCGCGACCACGAGGATCGACGTGGCGACGACGACCGCGACGATGGCCAGGCCCCCGCCCCGCGGCGTCACCCGCGTGTGCATGCTGCGGGAATTGGGGGTGTCGAGGATGCCCCGTGACAGCGTCCAGTCGATCAGGCCGCGGGTGAGCACGGCGGCGGCCGTCAGGGCAGCCAGACACCACACGAGCCAGAGACCGAAGTGCGTCATCGAATCGTCACCATGCGTCGCCCGCGGCCGCGACGCGAAGGTCGGGCACGCGGTGTTGGTCAGGCGTTCTTGGCCGTGGCGATCGTCTCGCACACCTCCATCACCACGGCGTCGTCGACGTGGGCGCCGATGGGCAGCGACAGGCTGCGTGACGAGAGGTGTTCGGTGACGGGCAGCGGACGGCCGCGGTCGTGGAACCGCTCGAAGGCCGTCTGCCGGTGGCACGGGGGATCGTAGTAGGACCGCGTCTCGATGCCTCTGGCGGCCAGCGCCCGGCGCACCGAATCGCGGGTCATGCCGAACCGGCTCGGGTCGATCGTGATCGAGAAGTCCTTGTGGCTCGAGGCGGCGCCGGAGATCGGCTCGACGAAGTCGATGCCGGGGAGCTGCTCGAGCTCGCGCCGGTACATCGCGGCCACCCGCCGTCGCCGGGCCGCGACCTCGTCGAGGCGGGCGAGCGACGCCAGCGCCAAGGCGGCGCTCAATTCCGGCATGCGGCCGTTCACGCCCGCGAAGAGGGCGTCGTAGGAGCCGTCGTTGCCATACTCGCGGCCCAGCCGCACGAAATGGGCCAGGCAGTCGCAGTCGGTGGCCACGATGCCCCCCTCGCCCGCCACGAGCAGCTTGGTGGGCGAGAGGCTGAAGACCTGGGCCGTGGCCCCGGCGCCGACCGCCCGCCCGTGCATCGTGGCGCCGAACCCGTGGGCGGCGTCGATGACGAGCGGCAGGCCGTGCTCGCTCGCCACAACGCCGAGCGCCGCCACGTCGCACGGATTGCCGAAGTTGTGGCAGGCCGAGATCGCGACGGTGCGGGGCGTGATCGCGGCGGCCACCGCCTGCATCGTGACGTTGGTCGTCCGCGCGTCGACGTCGATGAACACGGGACGGAGGTTGTTCCAGAGGATCGCAGCCGGGCCGGCGAGGAACGTGAAGCTGGGGATGACGACCTCTCCGAGCGGCTCGACGCGGCTGCCGCTCCTGGCCACGGAGAATCGCGACAGCGGCTCCATGCAGCTCACCGGGCAGGCCGGCGACACGGTCCGCCGCGCGCGACAGCTTCCCGCCGAGAGGTCGAGCGCGCGGTAGACGAGCATGAGTCCGACCGTGCAGCTGCTCACGGCGACGGCGTGCCGCACGCCGAGGTGGGCGGCGACCGCCCGCTCCAGCCGCTCGACGAACGGCCCCTTCGTGAGCCTGCCGCTGGCCAGGATCTCGCCGACCGACGGGAGCAGCTCCTCGGCCGTGGGCAGGCAGGGCCGCACGAACGGCACGCGGAAGCCGCCCCCCTTCAGTGTTTCGGTGGATGCGGGCCCGGCGATCACGCCCGAATGAGGGTCATGTGGCATGGGCGTTTCGCGGCGGCGACTGGCCGACCGAACCGTCGGCAGGACTCGAATACTCGGGCACGACCTCGCGGAGCCGCGCCCGCACCACGTCGGGCGGCTCGCCGAGCACGCCGGCCAGCTCCTCGAGCATACCCTCCGCCGCGGGGAGCGTGGTCGGCCGGTGCAGCGCGCAGAACACCTTCGGATGGGTCGTGGTCACGCGGCGCTCGTCGTCGAAGTACAGCTCCTCGTAGAGCTTCTCCCCGGGACGCAGGCCCGTGAAGACGATCTCGATGTCGTCCTCCCCGAGCCCCGACAGCGCGATCAGGTCGCGGGCCAGATCGACGATCTTCACGCTCTCGCCCATGTCGAGCACGAAGATCTCGCCTCCGCCGCCCATCGTCGCCGCCTGCAGCACCAGCTGCGACGCCTCCGGGATCATCATGAAATACCGGGAGATGCCCGGGTGGGTGACCGTGACGGGGCCGCCGCGGCGGATCTGCTCCTGGAAGATCGGCACGACGCTCCCGTTGCTCGCGAGCACGTTGCCGAAGCGGACGACGATGAACTTCGTCTTCGACTCCGTCGAGAGCGCCTGCACGAATCGTTCCGCGAGCAGCTTCGAGCAGCCCATCACGCTCGTCGGATTGACCGCCTTGTCGGTGGAGATCATGACGAACTCGCGGACGCCGTGCCGGTCGGCCAGCCGGGCGAGGAGCTGCGTGCCCAGGCAGTTGTTCTTGATCGCCTCGGCCGGATTCCACTCCATCATCGGCACGTGCTTGTGGGCCGCGGCGTGGAAGATGACGTCCGGACGGAACGCCTCCATGATCTGTTCCATCCGCGGCTCGTCGGTGATGTCGGCGACGAGGGGCTCGAACGGGGGACGGGGCTCGTAGCGACAGAACTCCTGCTCGACGAGGAACAGCGCGTTCTCGCCGCGCTCGACGAGCAGCAGCCGGCCGGGGTGGAACCGCAGCACCTGCCGGCAGATTTCCGAGCCGATCGACCCGCCGGCCCCCGTGACCATGACCGTGCGCCCCTCGATGAGCGACCGCACGGCCGCGTCGTCGAGCGTGACGGGTTCCCGGCGCAGCAGGTCCTTGATCTCGACGGCCCGCGGCTTGACCAGCGCGGTGTTCTGCTCCCCCACGAGCAGCTCGTCGATGGCGGGGATCACCTTGAGCTCGGTGCCCGCCGCGGTGCAGTCGTCGAGCAGCCGCCGGATCCGCTTGCCGGTGAGGCCGCCGGAACGGACCACGACCTCGTCCACCGGCCGGCGCCGCAGCTGATCGGCGGCGGATTCGATGGTGCCGAGCACGTTGAGGCCGGCCACGCGGGTGTGCTGTAGCCCGGCGTCGTCGTCGAGGAACCCGAGCACGTGGTACTGGTTGTTCTCGGCAGCCATCAGCGATCGGGCGAGCAGTTCGCCCGACCGGTCGGCGCCCGCGATGATCGCGGTCTTGATCGGCTTGCCGGTGAAGATCGGGCTCAGCTCCTCGCGCACGCTCCTCCAGAGCGCGCGGATGCCGCCGATGGCCAGCACGGTGCCCGCCCAGTCGAGCACCACAATGCTCGCCCGCACCCGGGGAAACTCGCCGAAGCGGCCCGTCGAAAACACCAGCTGCTCGGCCGCGGCGATCACGAGCATCGAAAGCGTGGCGGCCCAGATGAGCCGCGTCAGGTCGGCGAACGCGATCTGCCGCCAGGAGACGTGGCAGTGGCCGAGGGCGTAGAAGACGCCGATCTTCACGATCACGAACAGCGGCAGCACGCGCCAGAAGGTCGACATCCATGCCTCATCCACGCGGAAGTCGTTCCGCGTGAAGAACGACCCCCAGAGCACAGCCGCGAAGACGACGGCGTGGAACGCCACGAGCAGGAGCGCCTTGCGGCTCATGCGCCCGCGTCGCGGCGTCCCCGCCCCGACGGGCACCGGCGCGATCGCCGGCGTGGCCGCCGCGTCAGCGGCCTCGCCGTCGCGAAGGCGTTCGGTGGACGGCATGGAACTCACCCGGTGGTGATCATGGTGGCAGGTCGCGGCGGGGGACGCCGGAGGCACGCGAGCGACGCCGCGGCGCCGGGCGACCGTCCGGCATTATGACCGAAAATGACCGATGTTCACACCCGCTCCACGTCCACGTCCTCGAGTTCGATCGACGCCCCCTGGCTCAGGAAGCGGACGGCCACCACGAGCCGCTGCCCCCCCTTGCGCTTGACGACGACGCCTTCGAGGCCCGCGAGCGGTCCGCCGCGAACCCGCACGGGCTGCCCCGCCTCCAGGAGCGCCTCCGGGGTGAGCGGACGGTCGGCCTCGATCAGACGCTTGATGGACCGCAGGTCCGCCACGAGCCCCCCATGATCGGGGATGGGGAGCCAGCGGGCGATCGTGTTGGTGGCCAGGGCCGCACGACGGCCGGCGTCGTCGGTCAAAGAGAACACGTAGCCGGGAAAGAGCGGCACGTGGGACACGCGGGTGCGGCCGCCGGGCGATCGCAGCCGGCGTTTCACGAGCGGCGCATAGAAAGGAATGCCGACGGCCTCGAGCTTCCGCATGAGATCCTTCTCGCGGCGCGAGAGGGTGTAGAAGGCGATCCAGGAGGCCGCCCCGCGGTCATCCCGCTCGACGTCGGCCGTCCGGGAGTCGCCCGCGGCCTCGTCCAGCAGGCACTCCGGAAAGATGTCGCGCTGTCGCGGCAGGATGGGCATCGGAGGGCCTCTCGGGCCTCTGGCGAACGCGCGCACGGATCAAGCGGCCGGCGCACGCCCATCCCGCATGGCCGCCGGCTTCCTCCGGCTGTTTACCCGGTTCCTGCCCGCGGAATCGTCCGTTTCGAGGACCGGGACTATACGGCCCGGTCAGGCCGCTTCCAACCGCCAGGCTGGCTGTCCGGGAAAAAACCGGGAGTTTTCCGGCCGGTCATGCCGATGACACCGTCTGGATCGACTGTGCCGATTGCAGGGACTTTTCATGCACACCACCGACGCGACCGGACACTTCGTTCAGGATCGGCACTGGGATCGGCCGTGGAAGAGGTCCTTCGCCGACGTTTCCGGTCATGAACGACGGCTTCGCCCGGGCCGGCGCAGGCTCCACACGGCGACGGTGGGCCTGCTCATCGCCGCGACGCTCCTGTCGCACGGCTGCAACATCTCCGGCCGGCCGCAGCGGACGCTGGCCCACCAGGCGACGCTCGACGCGAACTGCCCCCCCGAGGGGGCCCGCATGCCGGCCAAGGAGTTGGCGAAGGTGTCGCTGCCGCCGTACGTGATCGAGCCGCCCGACATCCTCCTCATCGACGCCCTGCGGGTGGTGCCGAAGCCGCCGTTTCGGATCCAGTCGTTCGACACGCTGCAGGTGATCGTGGAGGGCACGCTCCTCGAGCAGCCGATCAACGGACTCTACGTGGTGGAACCGGGCGGCATGCTCGACCTGGGGCCCTCCTACGGCAAGGTGATGGTGGGCGGCCAGTCGCTCGAGGAGGCGCAGGACGCCGTGTTCCGCAACCTCAAGCGGATCCTCCGCGACCCGCAGGTGTCGCTCACGCTCGCGCAGGCGGCCGGGCAGCAGCAGATCGCGGGCGAGCACCTCGTGGGCCCCGACGGCACGATCAATCTCGGCACCTACGGCAACGTCTACGTCACGGGCATGACGCTGGCCGAGGCCAAGGAGGCGATCGAGACGCATCTGTCGAAGTCGCTCGACGCGCCGCTCGTGAGCGTGGACGTGTTCAGCTACAACTCCAAGGTCTACTACGTGATCACGGAGGGGGCCGGCAACGGGGACAACGTCGCGCGCTTCCCCGTCACCGGCAACGAGACCGTCCTCGACGCGATCGCCAGCATCAACGGCATCTCGCGGGTATCGAGCAAGGACATCTGGATCGCGCGGCCGGCGCCGTCGGGCATGGGCTGCGACCAGGTCCTGCCCGTGGACATCGAGGCGATCATGAAGGGGGGCTCGACCGCCACCAACTACCAGCTGCTTCCCGGCGACCGCGTCTTCATCGGTCAGGACCCCTGGATCGCGTTCAACGGCGTGATCGACAAGGTGATCGGACCGTTCGAGCGGATCTTCGGCTTCGGCCTGATCGGGGCCCAGACCGTCCAGACCTTCAACCGCATGCCCTTCGGCTTCAACCCCAACACCTTCTGCTGGGTGGCTCGCGAGGTGTACGGTGCGGAGAACCCGAAGTGGCTCCTCTTCCGGGCCTGGATGCTCACCGACGCCCCGGTCTGGCTGCGTGACCTCTACGCCACCCACGGCGAGGAGTTCGCCGCCTGGATCCACGACAAGCCCCTCGTCAAGGCCGGCCTGCGGGTGATCATGGACATGGTGATCGAGGCCCACGCCGCCCGACGCGGCCTGGCGGAGACGACCAACCGGTGATGGTGTAGGATTGCTCGGATAACCTGCGGTTGCCGCTTCCCCGCGGCCGGCCTCTGAAAGGACCGAACCCATGCGACGACCTGACATGCGACGACCGGGTGGGACGAAGAGCGACGTGTCCGTCACGTGCGCGACCGTCGTGGCCGCAGCCGCGATCAGCCTCGCCAGCGCGGCCGCGGCCGTCGCGCAGGGGCCCGACGCCGGGGGCAACCTGCCCTTTTCCACCATGTACCGGCGACCGGCCCTCAGCCCCTACACGGCGCTCGGCTTCCAAGGGGGCAATCCCATGACGGGCTCCACGCTCGGCGCCCTGCAATCGGGGGTTCAGCCGCAGCTGCAGCAGCAGGCGCAGATCCAGGCGGCGATGCGGCAGTCGCGACAACTCGGCCAGCTGCAGGGTCAGGTGCGGCAGATCCAACGGCCGCTCGGGGGCCCGATCACGCAGACCATCCGGTCGACGGGCCACGCCTCGCTCTTCCAGGAACTGTCCCACTACTATCCGTCGATGCAAAACCGCTGACGCCGACGCGGTATCATGAGGCATCCCCGGGAAGCCTCATGCGTCTGTTCCTTGCACTCACGCCCCGCCGCGGTCTGCCACCGCCGCTCGCCGAGGTGGTCGTCGCGGTGGCGGTCTCGTTCGTGGCGATCGCTGTCCCGATGCCGGCTCCGACGGCGGCCGCGGACGACGATGCGGCCGTGGCCGCCGCCGACGCCGCGCTCGTGGCGTCGGCCGACGAGCCGGTGGTCCGCCGGCCGTCCATGCGTCAGCTCGGCCCGAGTGGCAATCCCGTTCGCCCCCCGTCGCGTCGCGAGATCGCCGACGGCCGGGCGGTGGTGCGGAGACGTTTCTACGAGGAGTTTTCCCACACGGAGACGGCCGTGGGGGCCCGCGTCGCCGCCGAAACGCTCCTCGCCGCCGCGACGACGGAGGCGGATCGCACGGTCCGCTGGGTGCTGCTCGACGAGGCGCGCAGGCTGGGGGAGGCCTCGGGCCAGGCCGGGATCATCAGCCGCTCGTTCACGACCGCCGCCGGGTTCTACGACTTCGACGACGTGGCGGGCGAGCTCCGCTCGCTCGAGCAGATTCCGGTGCGGGCACTCGACGGAGGGCGGGCCGCGGCGCTGGCGAAGGCGGCGGAGCACCTGGCCGCCCGGGCCGCGAATGAGGACCGCTTCCCGCAGGCCGTCGCGGCCGAAACGATCGCGGCGCGGGCCTGGCAGCGGGCCGGCAACGCCATCGCCGCCCGCGAGGCGGCGACCCGGGCCGCAGCGATCGAACGCCGTTGACTCCAGCCCGGAAGGCGGAGGCCCGCCGTAGGGCCGGGCTTGCCGGGCGGCTGCCTCAGTCGAAGGGCCGGCGGCCCGACGCCCGGGGTGAGGCCCCCGGCGCGAACTTGCCGGCCCCCCGCGGCGCACCCGCGTCGTCGGCGGCGGCCGCCTCGCCGTCGAGCGGTTGATCCGCCTGCTCCTGCCGCTCACGCCAGGGCTTGCCGGCCCGGTAGCTGGCCAGCTCGCCCTCGAGCTGCTGCCGCACTTCGGCCGGGGTGTCGTCGTCGGCCTCCACGGCTTGGGCGCTGTACTTCCGCGCCGCGTCGAAGTCGCCGCTCTCCGCATGGGCGGCGGCGAGCGTGCTGATGATGTGTGGCTGCTGCCACTTCGTCACCTCGCAGGCCTTCGTCGCCAGCTCGATCGCCCGCTTGCCGTCGCGGATCGCGTCGTCGGGGGACGTGGCGAGGAGCCAGGCGAGATTGTTGAGCACGCCCGAATCGTCGGCCTCCAGGACGAGCGCCTTCTCCAGGTCGGCCAACGCCGCCTTGTGGTCGCCGATGGAGATCTCCGCGTCGCTCCGTCCCCGCCGGCTGGGGAAGTGGTTTTCGTCGATCTCGAGCGCCCGCGTGAACCGCTTGATCGCCTCCCGCGGCTGCTTCGCCGCCATGTAGAGCATGGCCAGCTGCGACACGAGCACGGGGTCGTCCTGCTTCTGCGCCACCAGCCTGCGGAAGTCGCGGATGGCCGCCGGGTAGTCGTTGCGTTCGGCGGCCATGAGTCCGCGCAGCTCCAGGGCCGCGGGGTGGTCGGGATGCTTCTCCAGGACGCGGGCCACGTCGTCCGCGGCCCGCGCGGAATCGCCCGCCTGCTGGTGGATGCGGGCCCGCAACAGGAGCGGCACGGAGTCGTCGGCGGCGATGCGGATCGCCTTGTCGAGGTCGGCGATGGCCTCGGGCCGGTCGCCGCGGATGGCCCGCAGCCGCGCCCGCTGCAAGAGCGCCCCGGCCGCGTCGGGCTCGAGTTTGATCGCACGATCGAAGGCCTCCTGCGCCGCCTCGAGATTCCCGTCCATCATCAGGGCCAGACCGAGCGCCTCGTGCAGCGAGGCGTCGTCGGGCTCGATCTCGATCGCCGCCTCGAGGTCGACGCGGGCCTTCTCGTAGTCGTCGCCGAGCAGGTGGAACAAGCCGCGCGAACGGCGGGAATCCTTGTCGCGGGGGGCGAGTTCCACCGCCTTGTCGTAGTGGGCGGCCCGGGCGTCGCGGTCGGACTGGTCGATGGTGTTGCCGAGCACCGTGTGCGCCTGCGCGGCCTGCAGCCGGTCGTCGGCCACCAGCTCCAGCGCCTTCCCGGCCGCCTCGCGGGCCCGCTCCCGCGAGCCGCCCGGCAGCGTCTCCAGCTTGGCGATCATCAGCTGGGACTCGCCGAGCTTCGGGTTGCGGTCGACCACCTCGTGGAGGTCGCGCATCGCGAAGGCCCGCAGCCGCTGCCACTGCGCGTCGGGCTTGTCGCTGTCGAAGATCACCTGCACGATCCGGCTGGCCCGGTACATGAGCGTGTCGGTGTAGAGATCCTCGGCGAACCGCTCCTGCTCGGCGGAGAGTCCCTTCTTGATCGCCCGCCGGCAGAGGTCGAGGACGTTGGCGAAGTCGTCGAGATCGTCGGCGGACAGTTTGGCTTCGACGGCGGCGTCGAGGTCGGCCTGGCCGACGCCCGCCGTGTCGCCCGTCTTCTCGGCGGCGGGCTTTGCGTTCTCGGCGGCGGGCTGCGCGTTCTCGGCGGCGGGCTGCGCGACCGCGGGACAGGCGAGGCCGCCGACCACGGCGACCGGCGCGAGCAGGGCGATCCCGCGAACGACCGCGAACCGCAGGCGGGTGACGATCGGCATCCTCGTTGTCATCGATCGCGGTTCCTCGGGGCCGATCGGCCGGTGCCGCGTGGTCGGAGACGCGGCAGGCCTGAGGGAGTCATCGATGCATAGTATGCGGCAGGCCGACGGCTTCCCGCCATGCGGTTTTTTTGGGCGGAGAAAACCGTCCGCGGGCCGTCACAGCGGCGCCGGCAGGTCGCGGCGGGCGAAGATCACCGCGCCCACGGCATAGGCGAGGAGCCCCACCCCGAGCAGCACGGCGTCGTAGATGGCGAGCTGCCGCCACGCCTCGGCCGGCTCGCCCACCAGCCGCTGAGGCTCGTAGGCGCCGAGGATCGAGAGGTAGCCGACCCACCAGAAGGGCCTGCTCAGCCGCCCGACCAGCTTGGCGAGGAGCGAGAAGACGTAGAACCCGCAGAGGATGCCCACCGTCCGCCAGCGGTAGCTGTCGGCCGCCGAGACGGCCGCGGTGAGGCCGGCGACGCAGACCATGAGGCCGAAGACGTTGGCCGCCGGCGGCAGGAACCGCAGGGGATCGACCTTGCCGGCCCACGGCCCCATCGACACGGCCATCCACACCGACGCGTAGAGCACGCCGCAGAGGAGCGCCGCGGCCGCCGTGGTCGCGAGGGCCTGCGTGATGAACAGCGCCCCACGGCGCACGGGGGCGGAGAGCACCATCTCCATCGTGCCGCGCTCGAGCTGCCCGGACACGGCGTCGCTGCCGCGGGTGATCCCCCAGACGGTCGCGGCGAGCACCACCACCGGATCCACGAACGCGAGGGCCACGCGGCCGGCATGGGTGGCCACCTCCGAGAAGGGAACACCCGAGAGCTTCTGCCAATCCTTGGGGATCGCCCGCAGGAGCACGTCCTGGAACGCGGGCATGGGAATCTGCGCCGAGAGCCAGATGTAGAGCCAGGGAAACGCCGCCCAGAGCGCGACGAAGGCGAGGAAGAGCACCTGCTGGTCGCCCCACGTCTTCTTCCAGATGGCGGTGTTCCACATGAGCGGGCTCCTACGACACACGGGGCTGACGGGTGACGGGCGCGGCCTCCGCCCCCGCCGCCGGCCGATGGAAGCGGTCATACACGGGGCCCAGGCCGACCGGCTCGATCCGCACCTCCGCCAGCGGCAGCGTCGCCAGCCAGCCCAAGAGGGGCGCGAGCGACGCGCCCGCCTCGAGCACGACGGCACGGTCGGTCTGCTCCGCGATCGACACGCTCGCGGCGAGGGCGGCGGGCACGGCGCCGAAGGGCCCGGTGAGCGCCGCGGTGATCCGATGGGAGCGGCGCACGTCCTCGATCGACTGTTCGTGGACGAGCCGGCCGGCCCGCACGATCGCCACCCGGTCGCAGGTGTCCTCGACCTCCGAGAGCACGTGCGAAGAGAAGATCACGGTGCGGCCGCCGGCGCGGGCCTCGCGCACGAGTTCCAGCACCTCGGCGCGGGCGGTCGGATCGAGGTTCGCCGTGGGCTCGTCGAGGATCACGAGTGGCGTGTCCATCGCCAGCACGACCGCCAGCGCGAGCTTCTGCCGCATGCCGGTGCTCATGCGGGCCACCTGTCGCCCGCAGTCGAGATCGAGCCGGCGGGCCACGCCCGCGGCCACGTCGCGGCGGCAGCCCGGCCGCAGGCCCGCGAAGAAGTCGAGCACGCGGTGGCCGTTCATGCGGCGGAAGAGACGGGCCTCACCGGGCAGGTAGGCGGTTCGCGCCCGCACGTCGAGCGACTGCCGCACGCAGTCGAACCCGGCCACCGTCGCCCGGCCCGAGGTCGGGGTGATGAAGCCGAGGAGCAGCCGCAGCAGGGTGGTCTTGCCGGCGCCGTTGGGGCCGAGCAGGCCGAACACCTCCCCCTCCGGCACCGTCAGGTTGACGCCGTCGAGCGCCGTGAAGCCGCCATACCGCTTCGTGAGCGTTTCGGTGTGGACGAGCATTGGGGCGTCGGCAGGCGGAGGCGGTGGAACCTGTCGAGAGCGTAGGGGGGTGGGGCCGACCTGTCCACGGTCGGTGGCCGCGCCGCGCGATTGTCGGCTCTGCGGGCGGCCGGGGCCGTGCCCCGTCACGGCCGTAGGAAGTACTTCGCGGCCAGCGCGAAGCCGATCACCGCCACGCAGCGGCGGACGAGCGCCGCGGGCAGCCGGCGGGCGAGGTGCGAACCGACGAGCGCCCCCGCCGTGCCCGCCACCGCCATGATCCCGGCGTGGAGCCAGGCCACGTCGTGCAGGCCGCACGCGGCCCCCGCGGCGAAGAGGCCCGCCGCCGTGCCGTTGATCGCCGAGCCGAGGACGTTCTTGACGCCGTTGAGCCGGTGGATATCCCCCACTCCGAGCAGCCCGAGCACGGCCAGCATGAGAATGCCGATCCCGGCGCCGAAGTAGCCGCCGTAGACCGCGACGAGGAACTGCAGCCCGGCGGCCGCGAGGAGCCGACGGCCGGAGGGTCCCGCGGCGGACTCGGCCTCGGCCCCGGACGCGGCCGCCAGTCGGCCGAGCCGCTGCGCCAGCCACGGCTGCACCGCGAAGAGCACGGCGGCCACGAGGATCAGCCAGGGCACGCAGGCGTCGAACCACCGCGGCGGCAGCACGAGCACGAGCACCGCGCCGAGCACCGCGCCCGCCACGCTCGGCACGAGGAGCCACCGTGCCCATGGCGGCTGGCCGACCCGTTCGCCCCGGTAGGCCCAGGCCGCCGCCACGGCGCCGGGCCACAGGCCGATCGTGCTCGTGGCGTTGGCGGTGACCATCCGCCCGGGGTCGGGAGGCAGGATCTCCCCCAGCACCGGGAAGGTGAGGATCGTGCCGCCGCCGGCGACGGAGTTGACCGCACCGGCCAGGAACGTCACGGCGGCGAGGGCGGCGAGGCCGGTGATCGTGCCGGAAGCGACGACGTCGTTCATGCGCGCGTGCTCGCTTCGCCGGTCGGCATGTCGCCGGTCAGCATGATGGGCCCCTTCACTTCGGCGGCGCCGCGGGATTGAGCGGCCGCTGCTGCGGCCCGGGGCGGCCGGGCGCCGCCGGGTTCGCCGCCGCGGCCGGGTTCGCCGGATTGACGGGGGCCGGATTCCCGCGGGGCGGTTTCACGGCCGGTGGCATGGCTGGCGGCGCGGCGGGGGGCTGCGGGATACCACCTGCCGGCTGCGGGATACCACCTGCCGGCTGCGGGATACCACCTGCCGGCTGCGCCGGTGGCCCGGGCTGACCGGGCGCGGCGGGGGGCTTGGCCGCGGCGGGGGCCGGCTCGTCGGTGTATTCGCCGCCGCCACAATCCACGAGCACGTAGCCGGCCCAGAAG
>Ga0208249_1000339_pt1 | contig 15277 bp, 21 predicted proteins | sample CryBogmetaGMA1M_FD_184546 | JGI IMG/M metagenome (GOLD analysis project Ga0208249, IMG submission 184546) | Freshwater microbial communities from Crystal Bog, Wisconsin, USA - MA1M (SPAdes) | ecosystem: Environmental > Aquatic > Freshwater > Lake | place: Crystal Bog, Wisconsin, USA | collected...
CTGAGTTCTGCTCCCGTGGAGCCGCCCTTGCGCATGAATTCGAAGGCTTCGCAGAGGAAGCCGGCGGAACCCACGGCCGGGTCGTAGACCGTTTCGCCGATCTGGGGGTTCACCACCTGCACGATGGCGCGAATCAAGGGCCGTGGCGTGTAGTACTCACCGCCGTTGCGGCCGGCATTGCCCATGCGCTTGATCTTTTCCTCATAGAGCATCGAGAGCTCGTGCTTCTCAGCTTGGGAGCGGAAGCGCATGCCATCGATCTCCTCGATGATTTCGCGCAAGTTATAGCCGTTGGAGATCTTGTTGCGGATCTCGCCGAAGATTTCACCGATCTTGTACTCGATCGTATTTGGTCCGCTCGCTCGATCCTTGAACCCCGACAGATAGGGGAACAGGTCGTTATTGACAAACTTCAGCAGGTCATCCCCGATCCGGGCATCCTTCGCCAGCTGACCGTTGCCATCCTTCGGTGCGGCCCAGCTATTCCAGCGATAGGCCTCCTCCAGGATCGGCGTGGGGCTGCGGCCCTCCAGGAGGGCCATGGCAGCGCGGTCGTCCTCCAGGCCGTCGAGGTATTTGAGGAATAGCAGCCAGGAGGTCTGCTCGGTGTAGTCGAGTTCGGTGCCGCAGCCGGCCTCCTTGCGCAGGCAGTCGTCGATGGCGCGGAAGGCCGTTTCGAAGCTGCTGGCTGTGGAGCTGCTGGAGCCTCGTGCAGCCCGAGGGCGCCTGGCGGGGCGCTCAGCATTCGTGGTCACTGACGCCGTGGTGCCCTCACCCCCGGCGAGGGCGACGGAGCCACCGCGGCCTCGGCCGGGCACGATCAGCCCACGGCTGAGCAGCTGGGCTTTGACGGCGTCGTAGGTGGCGACATCCCACTCGAGTCCATCGCGCAGCCGAACGTTGCCAGCGGAACCGCCAAGGGCGGCAAGGGCACCCAGGAATTCATCCTGCAGATCGTCCTCCTGGCTGTCCTGCAGGCCGGCATCGCGCAGCGGGCTGTCGGCGGCGTAGGTCAACGGGGCGAGGAGTTCGGCCCTCACAGAATGCCAGCTGGCTTACGCCAGGGGCAAGGCTGACCGGCGAAACACATCGAGCGAGACAGGTGGGGCAAGGCGATGACGCTGGGGAGGGGACTGCCTTGGAAAAGAATGATGGAGTGGTTGGGATTGCTTTGACGATGCACAACGCTGCCCCTGATTGGCAGGCAAGGAGCCCTGAGGTTGCGGAGCAGAGATTGATCGGGGGCCTGTCCACTCGAGGGGTGTGTTCGGCCCGTAGACAATGGTGATGGCTGCTTATATCATCAAGCCATAGAGAGGCGATAATGATCGCGCAATGCTAAGATCTGCAAATCAGGGCTTCCCCTTTTCGGGCCAATGAACATTGAAGCATCAATTGTAGATCAGCGTCTGACCGCCATCATCGATGACATACGACAGCCAGCAGCTGAGCAGCTAAAGATATCAGATCCCACAAAGTTAAAGTCACTTGCATTTGTTTATCTCTGTGTTAAGACTGTTCTGGATTTAGATGGTGACGAGACATTTGACTGCTTGACAGAGGGAGGTGGCGACTTTGGCGTCGACGCAATACACATATCTGAAGAGTACGATGGAGAATTCACGGTCAGCCTTTTTCAAGCGAAATACAAGCACACCGACTTCTCTGGCAACTCTAACTTTCCTGAGTCAGGAATCAATAGCCTGGTCCGAGCCATACGCCTTTTGTTCAATCCTGCTGCCGAGCTTCAGCATATCAACCCACGACTCTTAGCTAAAGTTGAGGAAGCGAGAAGCTTAATCCGTGATGGGTTTATCCCGCAGGTCAGATCCATCGCCTGCAATAATGGACTCACATGGAACTCTGCGACCGATGAGGTTATTAAATGCGCTTCTTTTGGTGATCAAGTCACTTGGGAACACGTAAACCACACTTCTCTAGTGAAAATCCTACAGGCCTCAAAGCCTGTCACGGACTCACTACGTCTAAACGGCAAGGCGATTGTCGAAGACATGGACTTTAGCCGAGTATTAGTTGGACGTATCTCGGTCACGGAGATTGCAGGGCTGATTTCTCGCCATGGCGATCGGCTGCTAGAGCGGAACATTCGTAGATATCTTGGCTTGCAGGGAAATAGGGTCAATGAAGCAATACGTCTAACACTGGAGACCCCCGAAAGAAGCAACTTTTATTTCTACAATAATGGAGTCACCCTGACCTGCGACAAGTTCTCTTATAATGCATTACAAGAAGGTGACTATCAGGTCAAGGTTGAGAACCTTCAAATTATCAATGGTGGGCAGACTTGCATGACTATCTTTCAGACAATGAGGCAGGCAACCCTTTTCCCCGAGCCAACTGAAGCATATGTCCTGCTAAGGCTTTATCAGCTCCCATCTGACAATGGAGACTTAGTGCGAAAAATCACTTTCGCCACCAATAGTCAGAATCCAGTCGATCTTAGGGATCTTCGTGCGAATGATGAGGTTCAGCGAAGACTGGAAATGGATATCTCACAATTCGGATTTAGCTATCGACGGAAGAGATCTGATTCTGGACTAAGGCCTTTAGACATCACTTCAGGTGTCGCTGCGGAGGCGATCTTGTCGGTTTGGCGACACCGACCACACCAAGCCAAATTCTTTACACGTGAGCACTTTGGCAGACTTTATGGCGAGATCTTTTCCGCTTCCTTGAATGGCTCTCAGGTCATTCTTGCTGTTCAATTGTACCGTATTGCCGAGAACAGACGCAAACGACCAGAAGATGCAGATCCAGTTGTTGTGCGTTATGCATCGTGTTTTATTGCCATGCAAATGGGCCGTCGTCTTATCTACGATTTAGGTCTTGTAGACGTGAACGGCATCAGTCACCTCAACTTCAAGAATGCCAATGATCTTATTTTAGCCAATGGCGACAGGTACTATTCATCCTCCCTTGGTGATATCCAGCAAGCGTTGTCAGATCTATATGGTGGCCAAGAAGTGTCTCCCCAGCAGCTTTCTGCTACATTTAGACGTGGAGACCTAATAGAAAGGCTGTTCAGAATCGAAGTGTCTGATAATAAAGATTAGGATTTCTACCTTTAAATTTGCGGCAAGGGCTTTCGTGGGCCTAACGCCAAGATCAGCGACGATAGGAAACTGTGTGCGTGTTCGGTTCATCTTAACGCCCGTCCGTGGAATCTTGATGTTAGGCGCCACATTTCTAACCTGAGAGTGCCACTTTCCATGCTTCCATGTGCTTATCAATGGAGCCGATACGCGCAGCAGGGTGTGGTACTGCAACATGCTTAACTCCAAGATATTCAAGTGAATATTGAGCTTTACGGCCAAGCGCAATAATGCAGGATGGTTGGGCTATTCGGAGTTCTTCTTTCAGAAAGTGCTCGGATACCCTCTTGATATCTTTCATGGGGATTGGGCTCGACATCCCCCCTTTTTTGATAAACGGGAACACATTCGTTCCGTAGACACCAGCAATACCTACCTTAAAGAATTGCTGGAGGAGTTGTTATAGCCTCTTGTTGGTTATGAGATCCAACGTACGGCCATGCTCCTGAACTTCAGGTGAAACACCACCTGATAGCCCTTCAAAACTAGACCAATCCTGAAGGATGACGGCAACTCCTCCCATTTCGTGAGCGCCCTTCGTGTAGGGACTTACCCATTCAGTAAAATTGCACTCAAAATGCTCTGGCTGAAAGTAGTCCTCTAATTTGTAATTTACTCTTTCTTCCGCAAGAGCAAGGTAAGATTTTGGCATTGCTGATGTGGTTTTCATTTGGCACCTAACGCTGCCCCTGAGTGGCAGGCAGTGGGATTGGGGTGGCTTAGCTGAGAGCTGATAGTGGCCTGTCCACTCGAGGGGCCTGTTAGACCGCAGCGGCAACGGCATTGGCAACCCTCGCAAGGTATTCGCCGGACCAGTCATGCCAATTGTTCCAGGCCGGTGGCGCCAAGCTTGGAATGACAAAGATAGACATCTCTGCGATCGTAGTTGGTACGGGTGAACATAGTTGGTGCGGCACCGGTGGGAGCGTAGCGCCGAGTAACTTACTAAGCACTTGTCGTGTGCCTGCACCATGGGCGACAATGACTTTTGGTGTGCCGAAGGAAAGCAACGCCGCGAAGATTTCAGTGCCGAGACAAGCTCCACCGGCGTGTTTCTCTAGCCGTAGGTCCGCGCTCATTGGCGTGGAGTAGCAGATAACATTGGTCTCAAGAACCTTGGCCCCTGCCGTGTTTTCCAGTTCTCGACTTAGACCATCAATGTTCCGACGAGTCGGAGACGGTTTTCCGCCTGTGAGCTCGTCGTATAAGCCTCTGCAGGATTCGCCAGCTCGATTGAATAGCGCATCGAGATGGCGTTGGTGAGAAATCCGCTCACAAGAATAGCCCTTGGCTTGATTTTTCCCCACAACGTACACATTGGCTGATAGCGGGTCGGACAAGCTAGTCATCCATGGTCTCGGAAACTGGCCGTTAAAGGGTTGTGTTAATGAAGCAATTGTTTGAGAGAAGGTTGCGAGCGGCATGTTGTTTGTTCTTAGGCCTAACGCTGGCCATCACCTGCCCGCAGAGAGCTGACGTAGAAGTGAGCCCATGGGTGAAGTGATTCTGCGGTGGCGGGTCAGGTGCATAGCAATGTTCGAAGGTGTCGCTTCTACACTGGTAACGGTTGCGGGCCTTCGCATCAGCAGCAGAGCTCAGGCCACCTCCGCTTCTTGCCTCACACTCGCGCTCAGTTTCAAACCAAGGGCGGAGACAACCTTCAAGATGGTGTCGAAGCTTGGGCTCCGCTCACCAGACAAAGCCTTGTAGAGGCTTTCCCTGGAAAGCCCTGCATCTCTGGCAACTTGGGTCATACCTTGAGCCCGAGCGATGTCACCAAGTGCCTTGGCGATGAACGCCGCATCTCCATCTGCCTCCTCGATACACGCTTCAAGGTATGCCGCCATTTCCTCCGGTGTGCGGAGAAAGTCGGAAACGTCGTAGGCGCTGGTGCTGGTGTTCATGGGCTTTCCTCGGACAAGGTGTCTGCCAACTGAAGGGCAGTCTGAATATCCTTCGACTGTGAGCTCTTGTCTCCGCCAGCCAAAAGGATGATCAAGGTGGTTCCCTTCTGCAGGTAGTAGACCCTGTATCCAGGGCCAAAGTTGATCCGCAGCTCAGAAACACCAGCACCGACGGGCTTGGCGTCGCCAGGATTGCCGCCGATGAGGCGTTCGATCCTGGCCAGGACCTTCGCCCGGCCTCTCAGGTCGCGAAGACCCTCAAGCCAACGTACGAACCGCTCTGTCTGGCGGACTTGAACCATGCACCAACTGTAGCCCCCTGGCTACGGCAACGCAACGCTGCCTTGCTGGCCCCCATCAAGGGCAACACAGCCTTCGAACGCTGGCCATCACCTGCCTGCAAGGAGCACGAGCGAACAATACTCAAAGGGCAACATGAATCTGTGGTGGCGGGTCAGGTGCATGGCCTTGTTAGGACTCAACAATAGTCACATCATTAGTCAACGAGCCCGTGAAAATGCCCGACTGAGATTACGGCGTCAACAAACCTCTTCGCAGTCGCCAAGTCCATGATTACCAGTTTCCCATCAACATTAAGATAGATGCTGTCTTCCGAGTAGTAAGATGATCTGCCAATCTCAACCATCATCTGGGCCTTCCCGCCTTGGTCTCTGATTTCCTCTTCAAAATACATTGTTGTTGCCATGGATCATTAGCAGGGGAACAAGTGTTTGGTAAGAAGCTGTGCTTAGCCTTGGATGGTGGCAGTACAGCTTTTTGCAAAATCAAAAAGAATGGGCATGGTAACAGATCATGGTAGCTCAAACTGCGCTTTTTGGACAAGTGCGCCGTTTTGGAACATGGCATTCATATTGCCAACCGAAAACCCACCGGCCTTCCACATGTACATAACATTCTTGTAGCCCGCTATATCATTGCTGCTCATCTCCTTTCCTTCTTCAGCTAGAATACTTACCACCTGCTCGTAAGTCATACCTGTCTGAAGCTTGTTGTAGTTCTCCATCGTAACTCCGGTACCATTCCGCTTTGTACTGGTGCTGTGATCTTGATTCGATTCTTGAGCAATTCGCCCAGTATCTTGAGATGTCTTCGGAGCTGGGCTCTTCCGATCGGCCGAAGCGATGATGGGGGCTAGGCTAAGCGGAGCACCAACGATGCCTACAAGAGCCCAGATCAAGAATCTGTTGGGTTGCTTACCATCTTTTTCCTTCAGGTTTCTGTTCAAGCCAAATAGAACTATGGGAGATGTGATCCAACCAAGCGGGCCTCCAAGGGTCCCCCCAAGGATTGCAAGCACGTAACCCAATGGTTTCTGAGATAGGGATCGGCTGTTTTGGTCTGTCACTGTAGGCACCGTTGAAAATCTAGACAATAAATATACCAGCCAAGGGATTGAGGTGCAAATTGCCTGGTAGGTAAGAAGTTCTGCCTTCCGGCAGGATGACCAGATGGGGGCTTGAAGGCCTAACGCTCAAGATCAGCGGCGGGCAGAAGTCTTTGGCAATGCCGACTGTTGTGCCCCCGCCCGCTGTATCTTGATGTTAGATGGGCCTAGAATCCAATCCCGTCCCTGCTCGCTCAGCGCCGTCAAATCGATACTGGGTAAATTGGCAATTTAATCGAATAAAGTCAGCTATTTCTCTCAAGTCCACCCTTAGACTAGTAAAATCTTTAGGCGAAACAACAACGGTTAATTTTTCGCAGAATCGTGCAGAACTCGCTGCTGCAATAGCACTGATTATAATCTCTTTGATCAATAGGTTCCTGCTTACCGGTATACGGGCTCTGCCTCCGCCAATGATGGGAATGAGCAAGTTCGATAAGTTTCCACGCTCACTTATAAACGCCCAAAGCCTTGGTAATCCTACTCGAAGATCTTCAATTGAGGCGGTTGCATTTCCATATTCATTGAGATGCGTGAGCCCCAAGAGATAAGCCGATCGATCCTTCGTGTTGACATGAACCACGGTTCCAACAGGGTATTCAGTATAAGTTTTGTCACCCCTATCAATCTCCCGTCCTTGAATGCTGGTCAACTTCTTATTTATGTCATATGCGAGATGATCGGGCGAAGAGAAGAATCTTTGAGTAAACTGTCCCTGAAGGCTATCTTTTGAAATTATCCCTCCATCTGTGTCGAAAGTTGTTGTTGCAGTTACAACGACTTCTCCTTCGAGTGCCCAAATATCACCAACGGTAATCTCAAATATAATGTCTCTGCCTTTGAGCATGTAACTAGCTTCGAGGAGTGGCTTTGCCCTGATTAGGGCAACCCCCAGCCCAATCAGGAAGAAAGCCCACCAGTAAGACCTAAGGCTGCTTGTAAGATGTGGCGCAAAGAATGACAGTAACTCGATAAAGAACCAAAGAAAACCAGCGGTTGCAAACAGCTCCTTAAAGAATCGCTTTGGCGAGAATCCAAGCTTCCAGTAAGCAGGAGCTAAGAACAGTGGACGTCTCAAGGCTAAAGTCCAAGACGGGTATAAACTTCGGGAAAATAATAGAATGGCCCTGTTCTTCCCTGCCGCCGCAGCGCCTGATCTTCGCCTGGCCATTCTTCTAAAGCCAATTGCATTATTGCCGGATTATAGCTAATATGCATTGCGAGTTCTTCTCGAATTATTGGTGGGCAGCGATTATCATCGCGCCAGCGAAGACCATTCAGATTCACGGCGATGATTGGCATGCTTAGGCGCAGCGCCTGCTCCATTTCCCACCTTACAAACTTTGTTAGATATCTTGTCCGCTCACCAATTAGGACAACAAACACATTGCTGTTATTAAGGCGTATCTGAAGCTGTCTTTTGATGCTAGCTTCTTGTGAGGTATCTCTAGCTGAATTCAAATCGTGCGCATTAAAGAAGGCGAACAACGATCTGTCATTTTGATGCCATGCCTGCATTAGGCGATAGTATTGCATATCATGATCGCCATCGAAGCACACATATGTTTTGTTGCGATAAGCCATTTCGGTTAATGCGAAGTGTCAGTGCGGTTGCTTGTCATGCTAGCTAAGCGGTGGATACACGGTCGCCTGCTCCATCTAACGCTCCAGATCAGAAGCGGGCATGTATGCATCGGCATGATAGACAACCCACGCTCCCGTCTTCTGCATCTGGATGTTCGACAGCCTAGGGAGCTGCTTGGCGTGTGCGCTTCTGGCGAAGACGCTCAGCCTTATCAGGAAGAATATAAATTGTGGTAAGCAAAGTGTCGATGATGTCGAATCCATCTTGAACGTCTAGCTTTGATGGCGCAACAATCTCGTGTAGAGCGGCATTGCCCAAGTACCGTTCTTCGTGCAGTAGGGCTGCTTGTGGTGCTGCAAGAAAACCCTGGCTTGCAAGGTTATCAATCTTGCGTTGAAGGTTGCCTCCTTGAACGTTCTTATCTTGGCAAAGAGCCTCTACAGTCGCTCTCAGTCCACCCCCAGCCAAGATCAGAGCGCCTGCATTAAATGCGATGACCGTCTCTTTGTAGATTCGGGCAATAGAATCAGGAAGATCAAAAGTATCAATTGACGCTCGGGAACTCTCAATGGCCTCTGGATATACATTTTCAAAAATCTCTGGTTCGCCTGTCCTGTAGTCAACATCATCGCTGTTTGACGATTCGATTCTGAATCTAATATCATCGCAACCGGCACACTTGCAGATTTGATACACGGACTCACCTTGAATATCCTCGTTACCCCATTTTTTGATGTATTCCTTGAGAACTTGATGGTTCCTTCGCTTTCCACCACAACTTGAGCAAGGTATTAACAGCTCTTGGCCTTCCATGTGATGCTCCTCGGTTAAATGAGTATAGCCTGTCGAACGCTCCAGATCAGAAGCGGGCATGTATGCATCGGCATGATAGACAACCCACGCTCCCGTCTTCTGCATCTGGATGTTCGACAGCCTAGGGAGCTGCTTGGCGTGTGCGCTTCTGGCGAAGACGCTCAGCCTTATCAGGAAGAATATAAATTGTGGTAAGCAAAGTGTCGATGATGTCGAATCCATCTTGAACGTCTAGCTTTGATGGCGCAACAATCTCGTGTAGAGCGGCATTGCCCAAGTACCGTTCTTCGTGCAGTAGGGCTGCTTGTGGTGCTGCAAGAAAACCCTGGCTTGCAAGGTTATCAATCTTGCGTTGAAGGTTGCCTCCTTGAACGTTCTTATCTTGGCAAAGAGCCTCTACAGTCGCTCTCAGTCCACCCCCAGCCAAGATCAGAGCGCCTGCATTAAATGCGATGACCGTCTCTTTGTAGATTCGGGCAATAGAATCAGGAAGATCAAAAGTATCAATTGACGCTCGGGAACTCTCAATGGCCTCTGGATATACATTTTCAAAAATCTCTGGTTCGCCTGTCCTGTAGTCAACATCATCGCTGTTTGACGATTCGATTCTGAATCTAATATCATCGCAACCGGCACACTTGCAGATTTGATACACGGACTCACCTTGAATATCCTCGTTACCCCATTTTTTGATGTATTCCTTGAGAACTTGATGGTTCCTTCGCTTTCCACCACAACTTGAGCAAGGTATTAACAGCTCTTGGCCTTCCATGTGATGCTCCTCGGTTAAATGAGTATAGCCTGTCGAACGCTGCCCCTGAGTGGCAGGCAGGGAGATTTGGCGATCAGTACCGACTCGACGGTGGCCTGTCCACTCGAGGGGCTTGTTAGGCTGCTCTTGTGCGGTTATCGCGAGCTATGCAGGCGTAAGAATCTGCCATGACTTTCTGCAAGGATCACTTCAGCGGGCAGCCCACGTTGCCTTGCGCCTGGCCGGGATGTAAGAACGGAACGAGTGACGCCACGATTGCGGGCCTTTGCGTCGCGGGTGAGAAAGCGACACCGTGGGAGCGTGGGTTCCTCGAGTCATTCGATGGCCGGTCCCGCTACTTTTGGCGGCAGCCTGACGGCGGCTGGTGGGAGGTGGCCACGCAGCTTCGAAACCACGAGATTGGGCGGCTTGCAAAGGCTGTCACGGAGGATACATCCATCTACCACTACACAACGTTAGGCGCTCTGAAGAGCATCATTGAGAATCAGGAGCTTTGGCTAACGGACTATGAATATTTGAACGATGCGTCTGAGATTCGTCATGGGGTGGAGGTCGCACGGGAAGTGTTTGCTGTTGCCGTGAGTGATGCGACTGCTGAGAGCGCCGCTGTGTTGAGCGCATTATTGGATATCCCCCGGGACCAGCTACCGCGTATTTGCGTCAGTTGTTTCTCGACCCCTCGCGACAGCCTCACGCAATGGAAGGGATATGGCGGTGGGCAGGCTGGTGTTGCAATAGCAATCCAGCCTCGCTCCTTTTTGGAGGGTTTGGGATACCCTCGGGAGCTGCAGCTGGCGGAGATCCTCTACGATCCCACCACAAAGCGACAGGTTCTGCAGGGCTTCTTTCACGATTGGGCTGCACTGCGGGACAAAGACATGGCGGCAGGAAGTGCACTGCCGGGGCTGTACGAGTCATTGCCTCGCGGTTACTTTGTAGAGTTGCTGGCGATGATGAAAGATGACGCTTTTAGCGATGAAAGAGAGCTTCGATACGTCTATATGGAGGACGCGAGTGGTCTCCTGACGCGATTCCACGGACGCGCACCGAAGCGCTTTCGGACAAGCGGTCACTTACTGGTTCCCTATACGACGACGAAGGACTTGTCTAACCGAAGCTCCATAGGAGAAGTTTTAGAGTATCGGCTCAATCTGCATGAGGTCATTGTAGGTCCTCATCCGCATAAAGATCTCATCGTTAGCGGCCTGCGCGAGTTCTTGGACGAGCACGGCTATCAGGATGTCGTCGTGAGTCCGTCGAAGATTCCCTTTAGATAGGGGTGCTCCTTGAGCGGCCTAACGCTGAATGGGCCGACCCCCTGAATAGCGTCGTAGGGCTGCGCATCGCTTGATAAGCCTAGGGCCATCGACGGCCACTAGCACGCTAGCCCACGCAGGGCAGTGGGTCTGGGAGGCGGCAGACCGGATCCCACCTGCTTACGAGGGTCCGCATAACACGGTTCATCAGACTACAGAAAGTCGGTGGGACTGCTGACGCCCATGGGACCACAGTTGCTCCCATGGGTATAGATCATGATCGGGTTCAGATCTCGGTGGCCCAGCAGTTCCTGAATCGTGCGGATGTCCTGGCCACGCTCCAGCCGATCAGAAAGCCCCGAAGGCCGCTGGCGTTGTTATGAGCTGGAAGACCTGCGCAGCGTCCTCGGGCAGATGGAGGAGATGCTCGGGGATCTGGAGATCAGCGGCATGGGCCTGATTCGGCGATGGAAGATCGGGAAGCGATCGTTGGGGTGGGGTTGAGATCGCACTTGGCAATCAGTTGCAGCTCGAGGGATTGGCGTAGGTGAACGACTGGTAGCGGTTGAGGATGCTGCGCACATCCACACAGTTGTCCCCACGTTTCCAGTAGGAATCTTCGCCGTTCTCCCGCGGGCTGGTGCGGATGTAGGTGTAACCCGAGCCGGTCAGGCGGCTCTCCACAGAGCCAGGATCACTGCCGATCAGATTCTGGAATTCGGCCACCGGTTGGCCCACAGCCGCCGCTTGGCCTTTAGCAGGTTTGCCACCACCCAGGAGGGCGCCGATCAAAGCTCCCACCGCAGCACCGACCAGTGTCGATCCGGTGGCCGTGCTCGGGTGGTCGTCGAACTTGGCATTGGGATTCGTCACCACATCGGTCTTAACCGACAGACGGGTAGTGGCGTTGCCGTCATTCCAGGTGAACACCCCTTTGCTGCCATGGTCCTCGAACAGAACATTCTGTTGAATTCCAGAGACACTTTCCACATGCAACTGCTGCCGGCTTGCTCCCGCGATGCGGAAGTGGTTGCCGTTATCAACGGTCAACAACAAAGACCGTTGTTGGGCCTTTCTGCTAGCGCGGCCGGAAGCAGATAGAATTTGCGTTTGAATGACACTGCATTAGTTATCAATCAAGGCAATATTGGCAAATATCTGCGTCGATGGCAACAACATGCCCTGGTGACCCTGCGGGTGCGGTGCTGTTACGGCACGGCACTCACGGCTGGCTGCCGAGAATCCGGCCGCTGTTCTCGAGCATCAGGCGGGCATAGCGAGTCGCCAGGCCCGAGAGCAGCTGTTGCCATTGGTCCGCAGATCGTGGCAGTGGCTCGATCACGCTGAAGGTGGCCACGGGCAACAGCGCCTGGGAGGGGCCTACCCTGGGACTCAGACCAAGGGTGATGGCCACCAGAGCCTTATCGGCATGGGCATCCAGCAGGAGGTAGGTGGACCAGCGCCGATCGGGGAAACGCTGGTCGTAAGCGGCTGGCAAGGCGTTGCTGAAGACCCTGCGCAGCTCGCTCGCTGAAAAACTGGTGCCATTCTGCCGGTATTGCAGGTCGTAGGCGCGGGAAGGAAGCGCCAGAGCTGCATTGATCAGAGCCGAAGCAGCGCAAGCCGATGCGGCTCTGTGAAACGGGATCATCAGAACTTGAGCACGCTGGTGGGCCGCAGGATCCAGCTGGCTTCGCCGGCCTTGAGCTTGTAGCAGATCTGGCGCTCGCCACCGCTGGCCTTGGCGTTGCTGTCGCCTGGCTTGTAAATCGGGAAGCGGCGCACCAGGCAGCCCTCCACCACCTCGAACTGATCGTGGCCCTGGTAACCCGCGGCCATGGCACCGCCCAGCTCCTGCAGATGGATCGGTGAGAGGTCGCTGCCTTTGGTCACGGCATAGGCCACCAGCTCGCCATAGCTGCCGCTGCCGGCCCCCTGCACGAACACATAGATCTCGGGCGTGCCGTTGCCGTTGAGGTCAGCCACCCTGGCGCCCACCACCCGGCCGTTCACCGTCTGGCGGATCGGCTTGATCGGCGGCCTGGCGCCGCTGGTGGTGATCGTCAGCTGCTGCTGGGAGCCCTCGCCGCTGCTCTGCACCTGGAAGCTGATCCCCTGCAGCTTCAGGGTCTGGTTGAAGGCGGCGCCGGCCCAGGCGCCGCCGGGGAGGCCTGTGGCCAGAAGCACAGCGGCGGTGGTGAGCGAAGGGAGCAGGCGCTTCAAGGGGGCAGATGCAGGACTGATCTTTAGAATGGCGAAAAGAATCACTGGTGTCGAGCCTTCGGCATCAACCCTTCGCCATCAACTCTTCGGCATCAACCCTGCGGCATCAACCGTCGCCGATCGCCCTGAAGTCCCATGCCCCCTGCTCGCACCTGAACGGCCATGTAGACCCCTGGTGCATGCGAACTTCAAGAGATTCTCTTGCGGATCAAGTCGCTGACCAATTGATCCTGCTTGACTCGCTGCCCATGCACCACCATGCTATCTGGATCTGAATGGCGACACCATGGCCGGAGAAAGAGTCCTTGTGCTATGCGCCACAGGGAAGGTGGGTCGCAATGTCTGTCTGGCGCTGGTCCAGGCGGGATTTGATGTTTATGGCACAACCCGCTCCCAATCGCCCTATCTAGCGTCCATCGGTGTCACACCCGTGGTTGCTGATTACACGAAGCGTTCAGACCTGGATCGCGCCTTCAGCGAAACCCAGGCCGGGAAAGTCTTTGTCCTGACCGACTACTTTCGTGCGGCAAAGAAAAGCATCAGCCGGGAAGTTACCCAAGGCCAGAGCGCCATTGACGCCGCCAGGGAGGCGGGCGTGGATCACATCATTTTCATGAGTGTTGCCGACGCAGAGTGCTTCGACGACAAGACTCATCACATCAAGGCAAAAGTGATTCTAGAAAAGAACATCAAGGAATCTGGAATCAATTTCACCATCCTCCGCCCTTCGGCGTTCTTTGAGAATCTTGACGATGCCGCGAACTGGAATCCACTCAAGAAAGGAAGCGTCAGTTTCCTTTCCGACAAGGAGTGCAAATTTTGCTCGACCTACGACATCGGGCGTGCCGCCGCCATTATTTTCAAAAATCCCCACGAATGGCACGGCAAGTCCCTGGATATTGTTGGCTGGAAGGGGGATCTCACTGACATCGCCTCTGCCCTGGCAAAAGTAAGCGGCACCAAGGTTCGCCCCAAGCGGGCCATGCCCATCGCCCTGCGGCGCCTTTTCCTGAACGACCTGCATCACATGTGCCTCTATTTTGAGCAGAAAGGCATCACTGCAGAACCTGAAGACTTCAAAAAAGTCATCCCTGATCCACTTTCGGCAGAAGATTGGTTCAGGTTCCATAACCGCTATGCCAACGGAGAACCGATCGTTTCCGCTCAGGGGATCACCCCCTCATCAGGATCCTGATCGGTTTGATCGTCGTACTGGGGTGGACGCGGCGAGCGAGCGCCTCCGACCAGACGCCACAACCAGCCCACGCTGATGTACAGCGCACCGAGCAGCGGGAAGGATGGCAGCCCCGTGCAGGCGGTGGAAAAGCCGAAGGCGAAGAGCAGGGCCAGCAGGATCAGCCGCAGATTGTTGAACAGAATCCAAGGCAGGCCCCGGCTCTCGGATTGGCCGAATTGCGCCCTCGCCGCCGCCACATTGCGCCGCAGCAGATCCTGGGCGCTACGACGCAGGCTGGCGAGGGGGGCTTCCTCCTCGATCAGCAGGGAGGGCAGGGCTTGGGCATTGAAGCCCTGCACGGCCCGCAGCAGTTCCGCGCGACTGGTGGCGGCCCGCAGGGAGGCCGCACCCCGTCGTTCCGTCTCACTCACCAGCTGCAATTGACGCAGCTGCTGCTTGTGGACAAGGTCGTAATCGCGGACCAGGGCCGAGATCAGGAGCGGCACCAACAACAGATAGCCGATCGCGGCGAAGCGCGATAGCCAAGCAACCCGCCGGAACTGCTGCCACAACGCTTCATGGCGGGGCGCCAGCAGATGGGCCGTGAGAAGCCCACCACGCCGAGGATGGCATACCCGCCCATGTCAATCACGCTGGTGACGAACGAAACCTGCCAAAGAGGTTCGAGCAGCCGCAGGGGCAGGGAGCGCAGGACGACCGACACAAGGAAGATGCCGAAGAGCACGAGAGCCGCACTCCGAAGCACATCAAGGGCGGGGGGAACCTCAGGTTGGAGCGTTTCTGGCATCGCTGCAGGCAGGGTGGAACCCCCAGCCGCCATGCCTGGATCGTCGCGATCAGCCGGTTCCACGAATCTGCACGCTCTGGCATGGGGAACCTAGGGAAACTCTGGAAAACCCAGCCAGTTTGGGCGAAAATGGTGCTGTGATCGCAGGCCAGGACTAGGTTGATGGGCGGCAAGCAGCTCGGATTCACGGACTATGAGCTGACCACAGCCAAGAAGCGCAC
>Ga0208249_1000344_pt1 | contig 15202 bp, 17 predicted proteins | sample CryBogmetaGMA1M_FD_184546 | JGI IMG/M metagenome (GOLD analysis project Ga0208249, IMG submission 184546) | Freshwater microbial communities from Crystal Bog, Wisconsin, USA - MA1M (SPAdes) | ecosystem: Environmental > Aquatic > Freshwater > Lake | place: Crystal Bog, Wisconsin, USA | collected...
CCCCCGAGTCACCCACCCCCACCGCCCTGGCCGGCCGCCGCATCGTGATCGTGGGGGATGTGCTCCATTCGCGGGTGGCCCGCTCCAACCTCTGGGCGCTCACCGCCTGCGGCGCCGATGTGGTGCTCTGCGGCCCGGCCACCCTGCTGCCGCCGGCCTTCGCCGATTTCATCAAGGCCCCGCCACCCGGCCTGGCGGTGGATCCGGTGCCGCAGCGGGGGCGGGTTCTGCTCAGCCGCCGCCTGGAGGAGGCCCTGCCGGGCGCCGATGCGGTGATGACCCTGCGCCTGCAGAAGGAGCGGATGCAGCACCAGCTTCTTACCAGCCTCGATACCTACCACCGCCGTTACGGCCTCAGCCATCGCCGCCTCGAACTGTGCGGCCGGCCCGTGCCGGTGCTGCACCCTGGCCCGGTGAACCGCGGCGTGGAGATCGAGGGCGCCCTGCTCGATGATCCGGCCCGCTCGCTGGTGGAGGAACAGGTGCGCAACGGCATCCCGATCCGCATGGCCCTGCTGTATCTGCTCGCCGCCGCTGAACGCTCATAGCAGCTTGAAGCCATCGATCAGTAGGCCGTAGAGGAGTCCCATCCGGGCCATGTCCAGCAGTTGCAATGCCAGCCGGCTGTCCTCCAGCCGCCGCAGCTGCCCGCGCAGCCGCACGGCCGTTTCGATCAGCAGCACGCAGATCAGGGCCGGCACCTGGTCGAGGTCGCCCACGGCTCCGGCGATCGTGCCCAGGCTGCTGCCCACCATGAAACCGCCCAACAGCACGATCAGCAGCAGCGACAGGCGCCGCCAGGGGTTGCGGGCCCAGGACTCGAGCACCTGCCCCGCCTGGATCACCCGCTGCTGAAACCGGGTCTGCTGGTAGCGCACCGCCATCTCAGCAGGTACGGGAACGTGGCGGAGGAAAAGGGTGCAGGGCCATGCTCCACCTTGGATGAACCACCCGAGGGTGGACCACCTGATCCGTCATCATGAGATGGTGGATCGGAGTGGAGGAGCCTTGAATGGTGATCCCCATCACCCGGCCCTAAGCCCTGCCTCACCTGTCTACACCATCTCTGGCGTAAGCGCAGCATTTCCTCCCCACATATAGGGGATACCAATAAAAAAAGCCCTCAGCCTGTAGGCCGGGGCCGGGTGATGGGGACGCCCAAAGGAAACCAGCTGTTCCCCGCTCCGGCAAGACCGCCATGGCCGCTGCAGGGAGCGGCACCCCAGCCTCTGGACAGCAGCAGCGGCCTGGCGTCATCAACCGCTGACATGGGTGGCCCCCCTGCGGGGGGCCGCTTCCGGACGATCAGGCTTCGCCGTCCTTCTTGCGGGACCCCTTGCCCTCCAGCAGCTCCAGCAGCGCCTCCATCTGGGCCATCACCCCCCGGACCTCGCCGGCCTCCGGCAGCAGACCGTCCTCCATCACGCCTTGGTGCATCTCGCGCAGCTCCTGGCGGATGTAGCGCAGGTGGCTCACCACCTGTTCGCGCTTGGATTGCGACATCGATCACGGACCGTTCCAGCCCACCCTTTTACCGCATCGCCTTCCCGACCCCTCCCTGGCCCGACTTCACTTCTGCCCAAATGCCGCCCGGGCCCGGTCGTACATGGCCTCATCCACTTCATTCAGGCCAGCCTCAGCCGCCAGTTTCTCGATCCGCCGCCGCACCGCCGGCCGCACGAAGAACGGCACTTCCTTCAGGCGGGCTTCGGCGGCGGGAGTCCAGTTCATGGCCGTGCCGGAAGCGCTGCCCGGGGGGTGAGTGAATGGCTATGGAGAATAGGGGACTCGAACCCCTGACCTCTGCGGTGCGATCGCAGCGCTCTACCAGCTGAGCTAATTCCCCGGTCTGGTCTGTCCAGAAATTATCACCGGCCCCCACCGGCCTCCGTGGCCCGCAAGATGCCTGCAAGATGGCAGGAAAGCTGGCTGCCTCCATGGCTGACGCCCCCCCGATCACCCCGGACATGCTCGCCGCCTTCGATGAGGCCGCCATCGCCGCGCTGGCCCAGCGGCTGGAAGACGACGATTACCCCACCCCCTTCGCCGGCCTCGCCGACTGGCACCTGCTGCGGGCGTTGGCCATCCATCGGCCCGAGCTGGCCAGGCCCTACGTTCATCTGGTGGATCAGGAACCCTTCGATGAGGAGTGAGCTTCAGGCGGCCAGTGAAGGCTCGTTATCATCCTCGCCCTTTTGCAGCAGATCCAGAAAGGTACGCAGCTGCAGGCGGGGGATGTAGGGCCAGCCGCCGCTCTCCTCCATCTCGCTCAGCAGCTGATAAAGGGCATTGCGGTTGGAGGGCAGGCTGTTGCGGAAGGGGCCGTCCTGGATCTTGCGGTGCAGCGCTTCAAGGCGCCGCAGCAGATCCAGCAGCTCTTCGGGTTTGTCGGCCATGGCGTCAGCCAGGGCCTCTAGGGCCGCCAGGTGGCCGCCGATCGCGGCGGCAGGGGTTTGATCGCTGTCGTAACTCATCGGACTCTCATACAGGTTGTTGAGAGGGAGCGCAAGCCGCCAGAGATCTGCATTCTGCACCGGTAGGATCCTAGCCAGCCCAGTTCCCGTTCCGTCTCTGCGGCTTCTCCCCATGCGTTTTCGTCCCCTGCTGGCCCTCGTGCTGGCGCTGTGCCTGACCCTGGTGACCGCATGCAGCGGCGGGGCGAAGGCGGTTGATCGAGCCAATATCACTTACGAAGACATCGTCAACACCGGTCGCGCCAACGACTGCCCCACCCTCCCCGACTCCGCCCGCGGCACCATCCCCCTGGATGGCTCCACCCGCTACCAGCTGAGGGAGATCTGCCTCCATCCCGCCGAGGTCTTCGTCAAGGGTGAACCCGCCAACAAGCGCCAGGAAGCCCAGTTCGTGGCCGGCAAGATCCTCACCCGCTTCACCTCCAGCCTGGATCAGGTCTATGGCGACCTGAGCCAGACCGGCGAGGGCCTCACCTTCAAGGAGCTCGGCGGCATCGACTTCCAGCCGATCACCGTGCTGCTTCCCGGCGGCGAGGAAGTGCCCTTCACCTTCTCCAGCAAGGAACTGGTGGCCCAGTCCACCGCCTCTAACCTCAGCACCAGCACCGACTTCAGCGGCTCCTACCGCGCCCCCAGCTACCGCACCAGCAACTTCCTCGATCCCAAGGGTCGGGGCCTGACCACCGGCTACAGCAGCGCCGTGGGCCTGGTGCCCGCCGGCGATGAGTTCACCGGTGAAACCGTCAAGCGCTACGTCGATGGCTCCGGCACCATGAGCCTCTCGATCACCAAGGTCGATGCCGACACCGGCGAATTCGCCGGCGTCTTCACCGCCATCCAGCCCTCCGACACCGACATGGGCACCAAGGCCGCCGTCGACGTCAAGATCACCGGCGAGCTCTACGGCCGCCTCGAGAAGGCCTGATCTCCCAGCGGGGATCACGGCGGTGCGGATGCCGTCCATCGGGGGCCTGCGGGCCCCCTTTCTGCTGGGCCCGGCCGCTGGTCTGGGAGAATCGCCCCAATTCAGCCGCCGCCCATCGCCGTCGATGACGATCGCCAACCCTGCCCGATCCGGCCTGATCCCCCCCCACGGCGGTGCCTCCCTGGTGGATCTGATGGTGCCGGCCGAGCTGCGTCAGCAGGTCCGAGCAGGCGTTGATCGGGTGGTGGAGTGCAGCGACCGCAACGCCTGCGACGTCGAGCTGCTGATCGTCGGTGGCTTCTCGCCCCTGGTGGGCTTCATGCACCAGGCCGATTACGAGGCCGTGGTCGAGGGCTACCGCACCACCAGCGGCCTGCTGTTCGGCCTGCCGATCGTCTTCGACACCGCCGATGCCACGATCGCCGTCGGCGAGCGGCTGCTGCTCACCTACCAGGGCCAGGAGCTGGCGGTGCTCACCGTCGAGAGCCGCTGGGAACCTGACAAGGTGCGTGAAGCCCGCGGCTGCTACGGCACCACCTCGCTTGAGCACCCCGCCGTGCGCATGATCGCCACGGAACGGGGCCGCTACTACCTGGGTGGCCGTATCCAGGGCCTGGAGCTGCCCCGGCGCGTCTTCCCCTGCAGCACCCCGGCCGAGGTGCGGGCCTCCCTCCCTGCCGGTGAGGACGTGGTGGCCTTCCAGTGCCGCAATCCGATCCACCGCGCCCACTACGAACTCTTCACCCGCGCCCTGCAGGCCCCGAACGTGAGCACCGGCGGCGTGGTGCTGGTCCATCCCACCTGCGGCCCCACCCAGGACGATGACATCGCCGGTGAGGTGCGCTTCCAGACCTACGAGCGCCTGGCCGCTGAGGTGAACAACCCCCGCATCCGCTGGGCCTATCTGCCCTATTCGATGCACATGGCCGGGCCCCGCGAGGCCCTGCAGCACATGATCATCCGCCGCAACTACGGCTGCACCCACTTCATCATCGGCCGCGACATGGCCGGCTGCAAGTCGAGCCTCAGCGGCGACGACTTCTACGGTCCCTACGAAGCCCAGGACTTCGCCCGCGACCGGGCCACGGAACTGGCGATGGAAACCGTGCCCTCCCTCAACCTCGTCTACACCGAGGAGGAGGGCTACGTCACCGCCGAGCACGCCGAGGCCCGGGGGCTGCATGTGCGCAAGCTCAGCGGCACCCAGTTCCGGGCGATGCTGCGCGGCGGCGAGGAGATCCCGGAGTGGTTCGCCTTCCGTAGCGTGGTGGAGGTGTTGCGGGCGGCCGCCTGAGCCCTCCCCCACCTCGGTTAACATTCCTTTACTTCGCTCTCACAGAGGAGACGGTCACCGTGAAGAAACGCTGGCGCAATGCCGGGCTCTACGTGCTGCTGGTGATCGTGTTCATCGCCGTGGGCACCGCCTTCCTCGACCGCCCCGACCCCAGCGGCGCTCCCCAGACCCTGCGTTACAGCGACTTCGTCGAGGCGGTCCAGGCCAATGAGGTCTCCCGGGTGCTGATCTCCCCCGATCGCGGCACTGCCCAGGTGGTCGAGAACGACGGCCAGCGCAAGCTCGTCAACCTCGCCCCCGACAAGGACCTGCTCAAGCTCCTCACCGACCACAACGTCGACATCGCCGTGCAGCCCAACCGGGAGCCGGCGGCCTGGCAACAGGCGGTCGGCAGCCTGCTGTTCCCGCTGCTGCTGCTCGGCGGCCTGTTCTTCCTGCTGCGTCGCGCCCAGGGTGGTGGTGGCAACCCCGCCATGAACTTCGGCAAGAGCAAGGCGCGGGTGCAGATGGAGCCCCAGACCCAGGTCACCTTCGGCGATGTGGCCGGTATCGAGGGCGCCAAGCTCGAACTCACCGAAGTCGTCGACTTCCTCAAGAATCCCGATCGCTTCACCGCCGTCGGCGCCAAGATTCCCAAGGGTGTGCTGCTGGTGGGTCCTCCCGGCACCGGCAAGACCCTGCTGGCCAAGGCCGTGGCCGGTGAGGCCGGCGTGCCCTTCTTCTCGATCTCCGGCTCTGAATTCGTGGAGATGTTCGTTGGTGTCGGCGCCAGCCGCGTCCGCGACCTCTTCGAGCAGGCCAAGAAGAATGCCCCCTGCATCGTCTTCATCGACGAGATCGACGCCGTGGGCCGTCAGCGGGGCGCCGGCCTCGGCGGCGGTAATGACGAACGGGAGCAGACCCTCAACCAGCTGCTCACCGAGATGGACGGCTTCGAGGGCAACACCGGCATCATCATCGTGGCGGCCACCAACCGCCCCGACGTGCTCGATGCCGCCCTGATGCGGCCCGGCCGTTTCGACCGCCAGGTGGTGGTGGATCGCCCCGATTACGCCGGCCGGCTGCAGATCCTTGGTGTCCATGCCCGCGGCAAGACCCTCGCCCGCGATGTGGACCTCGACAAGGTCGCCCGCCGCACCCCTGGTTTCACTGGCGCCGACCTGGCCAACCTGCTGAACGAAGCGGCGATTCTCGCCGCCCGCCGCCAGCTCACCGAGATCGCGATGGATGAGGTCAACGACGCCATCGAGCGCGTCATGGCCGGCCCGGAGAAGAAGGATCGGGTGATGAGCGAGAAGCGCAAGCGGCTGGTGGCCTTCCACGAGGCCGGCCATGCCCTGGTGGGCGCCCTGATGCCCGACTACGACCCGGTGCAGAAGATCAGCATCATTCCCCGCGGTCAGGCCGGCGGTCTCACCTTCTTCACTCCCAGCGAAGAGCGGATGGAGTCCGGCCTGTATTCCCGCGCCTACCTCCAGAACCAGATGGCCGTTGCCCTTGGCGGCCGTGTCGCCGAGGAGCTGGTCTACGGCGAAGATGAGGTCACCACCGGCGCCTCCAACGACCTCCAGCAGGTGGCCCGCGTCGCCCGCCAGATGGTCACCCGCTTCGGCATGAGTGATCGCCTCGGTCCGGTGGCCCTGGGCCGCAGCCAGGGGGGCATGTTCCTCGGCCGCGACATCGCCGCCGAGCGTGACTTCTCCGAGGACACCGCCGCCGCCATCGATGAGGAGGTGAGCCAACTGGTGGCCGAGGCCTACCGCCGCGCCACCGAGGTGCTCAGCGCCAACCGCAGCGTGCTCGATGAGCTCGCCGATCTCCTGGTGGAAAAGGAGACGGTGGATGCCGAGGAGCTCCAGGAGCTGCTGATCCAGCGGGATGTGAAGGTGGCCAGCTACGTGTGAGCCGGCCATGCCAGCCCCCGAGCGCCTGATCCAGTCCCTGCGCGTTCAGCCGTTGCTGATCGTGCTCCGCCCGGGGGAGCCGCTGGCGGCCATCCCCCTGCTGGAGCGCCTGCAGGCCCTGGGGGTGATGCATGTGGAGATCGCCTGGCAGGCGCTGGCGGCCTGGGCCGATCAGATGGCGGAGCTCGTCCGCCGCTTCCCGGATCTGGAGCTGGGCGCCGCCTCGGTGTCCTCGCCGCAGGGGTTGCTGGCCGCCGCCGCTGCCGGCTGCCGCTACGCGGTGTCACCGGTGCTTGAGGCCAGCCTGCAGCAGCAGGCCTCCGCGTTGGATCTGGTGCTCGTGCCCGGGGTGATGAGCCCCAGCGAGGTGCACCAGGCCCGTGGTCTCGGCTGTCGCCTGGTCAAGTTGTTCCCGGCGGTGAGCGTTGGGCGGGACCACTGGCGCCGGCTGCGGGAGCCGCTGGGTGCCCCCCTGCCCTTCTGCATTGCCGCCGGTGGTCTGCAGCACAGCGATGTGCTGCCGTGGCTGGCGGCTGGGGTGGATGCGGTCGCCCTCGGATCAGGGCTGGGCTCCCTGGAGGATGGTGCCACCTGGCGGGAGCTGCTGGCGGCGCTGCGGCAGTTCAGGCAATAGCGCCATCTTCGGAACGATCAGGGCCGCCGCTGGGTGTTGAGGCGCCGCCGCAGGCGACGGGCCGTGCCGAAGGCGGCGGCGGCCCCGAAGATCGGCAGTGGGCCGGGAACATAGGACACCGCTTCGGCCTGCACATAGGTGGTGGTAGAGACGTTGAACTGGTCGCGCTGTTGCGCTACGAGGGTGTTGTAATTGAAGGCATAGGATCTGTTCATGCTGATGTTGCTGGGGTTGATTTCGTAGGCGAAGAAGGGGCCGGATCCGATGAAGTCTGGAGTGCCGCCCAGTGAAGTGCCAACGGCGACGGCGAATTGCTGGGCCAGCGAAGCATTCCCCCACCAAGGCATCACCCCCCCGGCGGCAGCGGTGTTGAACTTGGCGTTGTCGTTTGTGTAGCTTCCAACGAAGGTGGATACGTTGTATTCAGTGCCGCCAACATTGATAGTTGTGAACGCCTGGCAGGGCATGGCATTGAGGCCGATCAGCAGGGCGCCTGCCGCGACTGGAGCTATGCACAGGTTCTTCATTGGTATTGCCTCGGAAGATCTGCAGGTGATTGTTGGCATTGAACCTTAAGTGCAGGCGGTATTGCTGCCGCTGCTGTCAGCTTCTGGCGCAGGCTGGCCCAGCTGGCTCACCAGAGGCTGCATTGACCCTGCTGCCGCAGCAGGTGGTCGGCCAGCACCAGGGCCACCATCGCTTCCACCATCGGCACGGCCCGCGGCAGCACGCAGGGGTCGTGGCGACCCTTGGCCTCCAGCACGGTGGCGGCACCACTGGCGTTGATCGTCTGCTGGGCCTTGCGGATCGTGGCGGTCGGTTTGAAGGCCACCCTCAGCACGATCTCCTCGCCGTTGCTGATGCCGCCCTGGATGCCACCGGAGTTATTGGTGGCGGTATGCAGGGAGCCGTCGGCGGTGGGCAGGAAGGGGTCGTTGTGCTCGCTGCCCCGCAGCAGGCTGCCGGCGAAGCCGGAGCCGACCTCAAAGCCCTTGGTGGCCGGCAGCGACATCACCGCCTTGGCCAGGTCGGCCTCCAGCTTGTCGAACACGGGCATGCCCAGCCCCACCGGCGGCCGCCGCACCACGCATTCGATCACCCCACCGCAGGAGTCGCCCTCGCGGCCGATCGCCTCGATGCGCTCGATCATCCGCTCCGCCGTGGCTGGATCGGGGCAGCGCACGATGTTGGCCTCCACCGCCTCGAGGGTGACGGTGGCCGGATCGATGGCCGCTTCAATCGTGTGGATCCGCCGCACCCAGGCGATCACCTCGGTGCCGTGGGCCCTGGCCAGCAACTGTTTGGCGATGGCCCCGGCGGCCACCCGGCCAATGGTTTCGCGGGCGGAGGCGCGGCCACCGCCGCTGCGGGCCTGGATGCCGTATTTGGCCTGGTATGTGGCGTCGGCGTGGGACGGCCGGAAGGCCACCTCCATCTCCTTGTAGTCCTGGGGGCGCTGGTCCTTGTTGCGCACCACCATGGCGATTGGCGTGCCGAGGGTGACGCCATCGAGCAGGCCGCTGAGGATCTCGACCTGGTCGTCCTCTTTCCGGGGGGTGGTGATCTTGCTCTGGCCCGGTTTGCGGCGGTCCAGATCGGCCTGGATCGCTGCGAGATCAAGGGCGAGCCGCGGCGGGCAGCCTTCGACAATCACCCCCACCCCCCCCCCGTGGGACTCACCGAAGGTGCTGATCCGGAAGAGGGTGCCGAAGCTGCTGCCCATGGCGAGGTGGCGACAGGGCGAGCCTACGCAGGGCCCGGCGGCGCCGAACCGTGCCGGGCCCGTGATCGTGCAGGAGGGCTGGTGGGTCTCGCGGCTGATGCGCTTGCGGCGTCGCTGGCGGCGGGCAGCGCGTGGGCCAGCCGCAGCTCCCGCAGCATGGTCTGTTTCTTGAACTGGTGCGCCCGCATCCGCCGCAGGATGGCATCGAGCACGCGAACCGCGTTCAGCAGATGGGGCCCCTTGTTGAGCATCACGCATTCGGCCCGGTGGCCCATCGCCGCGTCCGTGATCTCCGCCCGCGACGGCATCCCCTGCTTGGCCAGGGTTTCCAGCACCTGCGTGGCCCAGATCACGGGCACATGGGCGGCCTCACAGATCCAGAGGATCTCCTCCTGAACTTCCGCCAGCCGATCGAATCCGCATTCCACCGCCAGATCGCCACGGGCGATCATCACCCCGCAGCAGGGGGCTTCCATGGCGGTCAGGAGCATCTCCGGCAAGCAGGCGAAACCGCGCCGCGTCTCGATCTTCAGAACGATGGCCGGCTGACGGCCTCCCAGTCGGGTCAGGTGTCCCCGCAGCGCTGCCACATCCTCGGCGCTGTTGGCGAACGACAGTTCGACGACATCGGCGTGGCGGGCCACGAAGGCGAGGTCCTCGATGTCGCGGGCGGTGAGGGCGGGCAGTTTCAGGGGGCTGTCGGGCAGGTTGATCCCCTTGCCAGCGCGGAGCTTCTCCCCGCGGGCGCCGGCCTGGGTGATCCGAACCAGCACCTGGCCGGCCTCGACCGTTTCCACCACGCCGCCGATTCTGCCGTCGTCGAACCAGATCGCATCGCCAGGGCTGGCTGCCTCGAACACCTCGGGAAGCGTGCAGCCGATGGTGGCCGGCGTGAGGATGCGACCGCCGCTGTCGGTGCAGGCCGGGCGGCCGGGCCGCCGATCCCGCCTCACCACGAGCAGGTCGCCCTGGGCCAGCGGGATGGCGTTCGCCGTGGCTGGCAGCGGGCCGATGGTGGCCCGGCGCTCCGCTCCCCTGGCGAAAGCACGGCGGTGGCGCAACACCGTGCCCGGAACCACGTAAAGCGTCTGGCTGGCCTCCGCCCAGCAGCCGCGGTCGCTGACGGCGACGACCCTCAGGACCCGTCGGGAGCCGCGGGCATCGGTCAGTTTCAGGCGCCATCCGGGGCGGAGACGGGCCAGCCAGCCGGCCGGCAGCGGCAGGCAGGCGTCGGCCGGTGAGGGGGGTGCCTGGGCGTCCTCCTGGGCAGTCAGCCAGACCCGCGCGGGGGCGGTGACCCGCCCGATGCTGTCGCGGCGGGGGCGGATGCGCACCACCGCCGGCCCCGGCTCCAGCGGCCCGGTCCGTAGTTTCGGTCCGGCCAGGTCCATCACCACGCGGGCCGAGCGGCCCAGGGACCGCTCGGCCCGCCTGAGATGGGCGATCATCCGCTCCCAGGTGCCGGGGGCATCGTGAGCGCAGTTGATCCGCATGCAGTCCATGCCCTGCCGGAGCAGGTCGTGGATCAGGGTGCCATCGTCGCCGGCCTCACTCGGCATGGTGACCATGATCCGTACATCGCGTCCGGCTCGCGCTGGGCCCAGCAGGGCGGCGGTGTGTTCGCCTAGGAGCCGCTGGCCTTCGCTGAAATCCACGGTCCCCTCCTGCGCAGGCAACGGGCCGTCGCGGCCGGTGAGGCGGTGGAGCACGGCAAGCACCGCGTCCACCGTGGCCAGGACGTGGGATTCGGCCCGCCCCAGCGAGGACAACCCCAGGCGGGCCAGGCGGTGTTGCAGCCCGCGCAGGTCCCGGCGCCGCAGGGTCAGATAGTGCAGCAGGTTGCGGGCGCTGCTGCGGTAGTGGGGATGCACCGCATCGAGCCGCTGATCCAGCACCGGCGCATGGGCCACCATCTCCGCCCGGATGGCGCTGAGCTGGCGAAGCACGGTCTCCACATCCGGGTGGGGGCGATGGGCGCGGTGATCGGCAGGGTTCGCGGGCACGGTCCTCTCTCCAACGGCACCCATCCCGAACAGGGCAGGCCTGCCATCGCGTTCAAGGCCGGCGCAGCACCGGCCACCCTCTCTTTAGGGAGGTTCGCTGGGGCCGTGAGCCAGGCGTTGCCGGTGTGGCAGAACGGCGACAGCGCTGTTGAAGCCCCGGGGGCCTCGCCCGCAGCTCAGAAGGAGTCTTCCGTCTGGCCGGCGAAGCGGCCGGCGTAGCTCTCGCTGCCCTCCAGCTTCTGGAATACGAACTGGCAGATGGCGGTGCCGGGATGCACGGCCAGGGGCGCGGGGCCGAAGTTGCTCATCTCCAGCACCTGCTGGCTGTCGATGCCGGGGCCCATGAAGGGGGCGCTGATGTGAACCATGAGGCCGAGGCGCGCAAAACGGCTGCGACCCTCCAGCCAGCCGCAGAGGCCTGGGCCGAGGCGCAGGCGCTCACGGGTGATGCCGAGCACCGTTTCGCCCGGCATGATCAGGATGGGGCCGCCTTCGGGCACGGCGATCTTGTCGGTGAGCTGGCGGTAGTCGGTGTGCTCGCCCACTTCGATCACGGCGTGCACCTTGCGGAACACGCGGAAGCTGGCGGCCAGGGTGAGATCCACCGAGGCGGGGCCCACGAGCTCGGGATTGAAGGGCGTGATCGCAATCGCGCCCTGCTCGATCGCCTGCAGGATCGCTGCTCTCCCGAGCACGGCCATGACTCTTCTTTCAGGGGGGCAGGGGGTGATTGTGTCAGGGCGGGTGACCCGGATCGATCGCCCGGGCGAAGATTCCGGCCGCTACGACTAAACCCCCATGGCCGGCCCGGTGTTCGCCAGCTACAGGGGCTTACATCGTGCTTGGGCGCTTGGACGGCGACATCAATCTTTGAATCAGTGAGCGTACTCCGCTGCCATTCTTGGTCCCGTCCGTTAGATCTTGAGCATCGGCACGACTTCAGTGTTGGTGCAGTTCCTGGCCAATCAGAGTGGCACCCACGGGTGCCATAAGAGTGAAGCATTTCGGGGAGGCGGCACAGGAGTTGTCGAACCCAAAGCTGCGGCTGACTGTTTTCTCGTTGCGGCGATAGACGCTGCGGCCTGCTTTGATTGTTTCAAGGACCTGGATGTCGGCGATCCTGAGGGGATCGATGTGGATCGGATTCTCCGAGAGCACCACGAAGTCAGCCAGCTTGCCCGGCTCAATGGATCCCTTTGTTTTCTCTTCGAAATGCTGATAGGCGGCCCAGAGTGTCATGGCCTTGAGCCCCACGATCGGCGGAACCCGATGCTGGGGTCCGACCACCTCACCGCTGCCCCGTGCCACCCGGGTCACCGTGGACGAGAGCACGCGCATGGAGTCCGGGAAGGCCACCGGTGCGTCGTGGTGGGAGGTGAAGATCATCCCCCGTGCCAGCGCCCAGCCGGTGGGTGAGATGTTGCTGCCACGCTCCGGGCCGAGCACCGACTGGCGATGCCAGTCACCCCAGTAGTAGGTGTGCATCGGGAAGAAGGAGGGGATGATGCCCAGCTCCTGGAAGGCTGCCACCTGATCTTCCCGTGCCGTCTGGGCGTGAATCGCAACGGGTCGGCGATCCGCCTTGCCGTATTTCTGCTCGGCAGCCCGAACCGCCCGAATGTACTGATCAATGGCGGCATCGCCATTGACATGGGCCAGGATCTGCCAGTTGTTGGCAAAGGCTTTGTCGACAAAGGCGGTCGCCTGGGCGTCGTTGAATGTGGGATAGCCCAAGTAATTGGGCTTCTGCCCTGTCGGCACTTTGTAATAGGGCTTCGTGAGCCAGGCGGTCTTGCCTTGGGGAGAACCATCCAGGTTCAGTTTTACGCCGCCGATGCGGAAGTGCTGCTTATACGTGCGGCCCACGTAGGGGGAGGCCATCGCGCGATCAGCATCGGTGATGTCGGGATAGGCAACCACATCGATGGTCAGGGCATTTTTTTCGGCAAGTGCTGCCCAGGTTCCATTGATTCCGCGTGTCGAGCGGCCCTCCTGGGCTGTGGTGAATCCGTAGCTTAGATAGAGATTTTGCCCGGCCATGGCGATCGTTTCCTGGTCCGCCACGGTCAACTTCGGCAAGGTGCCCAGGAGATTGAAGAAGGCCGTTTCCTCGAGCACACCATCGGGCTCCTGGGTACCGGGCCGACGTCGGATCACACCGCCCTGGGGATCCTTGCTGCTGGCCGTGATCCCCGCCAGTTCCAGGGCCTTGCTGTTCACAGCTGCCAGGTGGGCGGACTGGTGAATCGCGAGCACGGGAACGTCCCTGGACACCGCATCCAGATCGTCGCGGTTGGGGTGACGCTGCTCTGCGAGTTGGGCATCGTCATAGCCGAAACCAATGATCCAGCCAAATTTCTGGGAGGTCTTGCCGTTGTGCCATGTGTTCAGTTGGGCCTTGAGGCTGGCGATGTCCTTGACATTCCCATCCGGGGCCGCGAGCAGGTTGGCCGCCAGGGCCTGAACCCCGGCATTGAAGACATGGCCGTGGGCATCGATGAAACCTGGCACCAGGGTCTTGCCACGAAGGTCGATCACCCTGGTGTTCGATCCCTTCAGCTTCATCACGGCCCTATCGTCGCCAACCGCCAGGATCACTCCGTTCCTGATCGCCACGGCCTCGGCCTGGGGCTGATGCTCGTTGATCGTGACGATCTCGCCAGCTCGAAGGATCAGATCGGCACTGCCGCCACCCTGGGCCCAGGCGATCTGCGGGAGCAGAAGGGCTGCTGCGAGGGATCCAGCGATTCGGCGATGCATGACGGCGTGGCTCTTGATTTGATGGTGCTCGCTCTGCTTCAGCGGTGTCAACCAAGTGTCGGCCGCTGTGACATTCAAATGCGGATTCCTGACTGCCGCCTGCGGCAGTGTGCGACCCGATGCGGCGATAAACTCCACCTCGTGGTGCTCAGAATTAATCATGGCAACGACGGCATCGAGATCGCCTGACTGAAGGCCTGCCTCGGGCATGCCTTACTCGGGAACCGTGGTGATCAGCCTTGGCTGAATGGAATGGTTGGCAATCAACCAGACGGTGCAGATTTGCCTTGAGGTTCCATTTGCTCCTTTCAAGCCAGCACTGATCACCACTTTCATGCCGTTGGCATTGCGCTCGATCCGCTGCACCACTCCGGTACGCCCATGCTGAAGCAGAGCGTCGCCGATCTTGGCCTGTTCAACAACCGCTTGGTCTGCATCGGGGAGCATTCCTGGGCAGGGTGCTCAATGGCAACGGCAGCCCGGAGCTGCTGCAGGGCCGCCATCGGTTGATCGGCTCCGTAGCCGCCAGGCTTCTGCGTAGCAGGTGAACCAAGCGATGGGAATCCGTGACCGATCAGCGTCTGACGATGAGAGCTTTCTGATTCAGCTCGATCAAAACATGGGAATCAAAGGGCTTGATTAACTCCGGCAACACCTTAAGCAGGAGAGCAGACAGATCCTTGTTGTTGATATCACCAGTGCTCACGATCAGCAACCTGGCAGGGCTTCCACGCAGCAGATGGCTCTGGAGGAAGTCAGCATCCTTGCTGAACACCACGCGTTGGTCGCGGTCTGCGATGGAGGCGATTGTTCGGTCTGAGCTGCGGTTGTCTTCTGCAAGATCAAAGGTGTGAAGAACATCACAACCCATGGTCTGCAGCTGCTTCGCGAGTGATCGCGGCAACTGGGCATCCAGCAGGATCTTCATGCAGGCAGAAGTTCTACCCGCTGAACACGGGCCAGCTCCGCCGTATATTGAAGAGCAGCGGTGATGTCTTCGGCTTCGAGATCGGGATAATCAGCCAGAATCTCAACCGTGCTCATGCCCGAGGCCAACAGGTCAAGCAGCATCTCCACGGGATAACGCAACCCGCGGATCGTTGGTTTCCCGTGGCACACCTCAGGATTGAGGGTGATTCGGCTGAGCTGGTCTCCCATGGTGCTCCCTGGCCATTTCCACGTTAGGGGGCACCAGCGCTCTCGGCTGTTATGAGGCCGGGGGGATGTCATGGCGAGCGTGCGTCTCCTCCACCAGTGCCACCCCCCGAGCCCCGAATCCCCGCCCCCGCGCAGGGCGTAGCCCGGCGGCTCCTGGTGATCCCGCGCCGGCATCTATCCGATGGGTTGGCGTTGCACCAGCCGGAATGGAACGCGGTGGTGGAGCTGCTGAAGTTGTAGCGGGGCAGACAGTGTTTCATGCGCATTGGCATCTGATTCCACGGCGGAAAGGGGATTGTGAGGAGCCGCGGGGTGGGTGCAGGGGGT
>Ga0208249_1000346_pt1 | contig 15188 bp, 15 predicted proteins | sample CryBogmetaGMA1M_FD_184546 | JGI IMG/M metagenome (GOLD analysis project Ga0208249, IMG submission 184546) | Freshwater microbial communities from Crystal Bog, Wisconsin, USA - MA1M (SPAdes) | ecosystem: Environmental > Aquatic > Freshwater > Lake | place: Crystal Bog, Wisconsin, USA | collected...
GCACCCGGCCCGTCACGCCGACCGCTTGAGTTCCCGGACGCGTGACGCCACGTGCGGCGCGGGAACCACCTCGTGCGACGCGTCGATCCGGAAGGTTCGCGACCCGCCGTCGGTCTCCCGCGCGGCAGTCGCCAGCCTCTTCAACTCCGCGAGGTGTCGGACGCGCGAGACGCACGAGCCGAACTGCACGAGTGCCGTGAGCCGCCCCGCCAGCATGGCGAGCGTGCCCAGGGGCGCCCGCGCCGCCGCGTGCCGCATCACCTCGCCCGCGTGGGCGACCATGGCGGGCAGCACGCGCTCGCACGGCAGGGACCGCCAGAAGAGGCGCTCGGCGTGCAGGCCGGCGAGGAACGCGTTGCTCCGCCGCGGCACGGGGCCACACACGACCCGCGAGGTCGGCTCCACCACGACGTCGAGACGGGCGGCCTTGAGCGCGGCGGACATGTCGGCGGCGGCATTGGCCTCGCCACACGCCGTCGCGAATCCCCCTTCGGCGAGGACCTCGGCCCGCCAGAAGCCCGCCTCGAGCGCCGGCGCCGAGGGAGCGATGCCGATGGTGATGCCCCCCTCCGCGCGACGCCGCGGCACGACCGGCATGACGCGGCCGCCCGGCGTTCGGCGCACGCCCGTCGACACGGGCTGATCGCGGTCGGCATCGGCCACCGCGAGGGGCACCACCGCGCCGACGTCACCCCGCGAGAAGTGCTCCACCGCGCGGTCGGTCCAGCCTTCGGTCGCCTTCCATCCCGCGGCGAGGACGTGGATCACGTCTCCCGTGCTCGCGGCGATGCCGGCGTTGATGCAGCCCACGAGGCCCGCCCCGTGTGCCTCGACGAGCGTCACCTCGTCGCGGATGTTCCAGGGGTCGGAATAGGGCATGCCCAGCGCCACGATCACGTCGCAGTCGCGGGGTCGGTTCTCGAGCACGCTCACGAGCGTGTCCTCGAGCGCCGGCACGTCGGTGGCCGGGATCACGACCGAAAGGCGGCGCGGCCGCCCGGTCTGCCGCTGCATCGTCATGACCCCCCCCGCTTCGTCCTGGCGCGGTCGGCGCGGACGATCCCCCCGGATCGTCCGCCCGCCTCGCAGCCCCACACCGTCAGGCTGCCGCGATCACGCGGCGGCCCGCTGCGGCTGCAGTTCCGTGAACAGGTTCACGGTGTGCAGCATCTCGCCGTCGGCGTCATAGAACTGCAGCACGCCCACGTCGATGAGCCACATCGCGAACATCTCCGCCACACGGTAGCACCGCGCCACGCAGCGACCGCGGTCGATGCGGATGTTCTCCTGCAGGTCCTCGACGTCGACGACGTCGGCACCCAGCTTGAGAAAGTGGCGCGAAACGAGTCCGCGGACATCCGCGGCGTTCATGTGCAAACGCATGGAAGGCAACCTCCTGTTGCGGGCTGTCGAATCGACGTCCTGTCGATCGGGCCGGAAAACTACCGACGCGCCGCCGCGGGCGAAAGGCTGGTTTGTTCGACCGGCGTGCCTGGCGTCGGGTTCACCGACCCGCCACGCTGCTTAGCATCGGCCGGGCGGGCGGCGGGCGATCACCGCGTGATCCGAACGTCCCCCATCCGACAGTCGTGACACCCCCGCCGCAGCTTGCCAGGTCGACGCAGACCTCAGGGTCGCCGCCCCGCGAACGTCCGGGCCGACGCGAATCGCCCTGTCGTGCCGGTCGGTGCGGCCGCGATGTCAGGCGAGACGGTGCGTCCACGACGCGTCGAGGTAGCGTTCGCGGACGAGCCGTGCGACTCGGTCATGCGGCCAGTCGTGCCGCGGGGACGTCGCCGCGAACGCCGCGGCCACCGCAGCCTCCGTCACGTCGCGCCCGAGGCCGAGGTTGGCGAGGAAGGCGCCGTGTCGGCGACCGCCGCGGTATTCCGGCTCCCGCGGCGGATGCCGCAGCACCCGCGGCACGAGGTCGAGGTCGAAGTCGTCGAGGAGGGTGCCGTGGTAGAGCACGGCGCCGCGGCGAACCCGCAGCGCGTTGCCCGAGACCTTGCGATCGCCGCCGTCCCACTCGATCGCGAGGTCGCTCGACCCGCGGCGGAGCACCGTCCTGCCCGCGGCGGCGAGCGCGGCCGCCAGAGGGTCGAGCATCGACGCGTGAATCCGGTCGATCGACGGCGGCGGCTCGGTGACGGTCGACACGACCGACCACATCACGCAGCCGGGGCCGACCACGACCGTGAGCCCGCCGCTGGGACGCCGCACGATCTCCACGCCCGCGTGGCGGCAGGCCGCGAGATCGACCTCCTCCTCGACGCGGCTCGACGATCCGAGCACCACGGTCGGCCGCCGTGCCATCCACGTCCGCACCACGGTGCCGGGGAGCCGGCCCTCGTGGGCCTCCGCGAGCAGCGCCTCGTCGAGGGCCAGATTCTCGGCCACGGTGGGCAGGTCGGCGTGGAGTCGGCAGGCAGGGACGCCCGCCGCGGGACGTTGACTCACTGTTCCCTGCTCCTACACTTTCCGTATGAGTGACCAACCCCGTCGCGGCCGCGTGCCGGACGACGCCCTGCCAACCGTCGAGCCTCCGAGCGCGGCGTTTCTCGTGCAGTTGTTCGTGGTGCCGCTCTCGATCGTGGCCTGCGGCCTGTTCGTCGTGTGGGGATTCTACTGGCTCGCGCAGATGGGGAACGACCCCGAGAGCTACGTGCGGGCGCTGCGCCGCAACAACGAGGGCCGCTGGCAGGTCGCCCTCAACTTCGCCAACGACCTGCGCGGCCCGGGCGGCGCGGCCCTCAAGAGCGACGCCGGCCTGGCCCGCGACCTCGCGGGCATCCTCACCGACGAGGTCGCCAGCGGCCGACCCGCCGGCAGCGGCCACTCCGCCGAGCAGTCGCGGACGCTCTGCAGCTATCTCTGCCGCGCCCTCGGCGAGTTCTCCGTGCCCGAGGCGGCGGCCCCCCTCGTGGCCCGGGCGGCCGACACCGCCGACCCCCAGACCGCGCAGGCCGCCGTGGAGGCGCTCGCCCTGCTGGCGGCCAATCTGGCCGGGGCCGGACGGGCGTTCGACGATCCTGCGGCCGTCGCCAGGGCGGTGCTCGCCGCGTCGGAGAGCGACGTCCGCACGCTGCGGTCGGCGGCCGCGTTCACGCTCGGCGTGATCGGCGGAGGTGACGCGGTCGCGAGGCTCGAACACCTCGCGGAGGATGCCGACGAAGACGTCCGCTACAACGCCGCGATCGGCCTCGCCCGGCAGGGCCGCGAGGCCGCCTGGACGCCGCTCGAGGAGATGCTCGCGTTGCCGGACGTCGTGCCGGCCGAGGGCGACCAGAAGGCGCGGTCCGAGCGCTACCGCCGGGCCATGATCGTCGTCAACGCCCTCAAGGCGGTCGGCCTCCTCGTCGACGACACGAAGCGACCGCCGCCGGACGCGGTTGCCGCCCGCGTCGCGGCCCTGTCGCGCGATCCGGTCTCCGACGTGCGGGCGAGCGCGGCGGCACTCGCCGGCCGGATCGGCAGGCTCGAGGCCGTCCCGTAGGCCGCGGCTCCGCGTCGTTCACCCCCCTCGTCCCGATCGTTTCCCCAGCAACCGGAGCATTTCATGGCGATCACCACGCAGCAGACGATTGAACTCCTTCTCGAGAGCTACCAGATGGAGCTCGAGACGGTGCTCAACTATCTCGCCAACAGCACGAACCTCGACGGCGTGCGGGCCGAGGAGATCAAGAAGTCGCTGGCCGCCGACGTGACCGGCGAGATCGGACACGCCCAGCAGCTCGCCAACCGCATCAAGCAGCTCGGCGGCCACGTGCCCGGCTCGAAGGCGCTCGTGTTCGGCGGGCAGATCCAGCCGGTCGCGATCACGACCGACGTGGTCGGCGTGATCAAGTCGGTGATCGCCGCCGAGGAGGCCGCCTGCGGCCAGTACAAGAAGATCATCAAGGCCGTCGACGGCGAGGACTACGTCACGCAGGATCTCTGCATCCGCCTCCTCGCCGACGAGGAGGGGCACCTCGTGCAGTTCAAGGGCTTCCTCAAGGAGTACACCGCGGGCTGACCGGCGCGATCAGGCCGAGAGGAACTCGTCGAGGGCGTCGCGGAGCATGTCGGCATCGGCCTCCTGCCCGGTGAGGGCTTGGAAGTCGATCGCCGCCTGGGCCGCGTGGATTTCGAGACCGTCCACGATGCAGCCCCCCTGCCGCCTGGCCTCGACGGCCGGCGGGGAGATCCGCGACGCGAGCAGCGTGTCGGCGACCACGAGGTCGGACCGCCAGCCCGTGAACGTGCCCTCCCGGCCGGCCGCTCCGAGCACGACGATCGCGGCCCGTTCGGGCAGGGCCATCCCGGTCCGCCACTCGGCCACGCTCGCCGTCGTCGCCTGCACGGCCCCGATCGCCTCGACGAGAGCGGTCGCCCGCGCCAGGTCGGGATCGCAGACGACGAGGTCGCCCACTCCCGCCAGCGCGAGTTCGAGCGCCACGGCCCTCCCCGTCGTGTCGGCACCCACCACGACGGCGCCCGCCGTCGCGAGATCGGCGTGGGCCCGCAGTGCCTCGACGACACCCCGGCCCGCGGTCATGTGGCCGGCGAGCCCCGCGGCGGTCCGCTCGACGAGCGTGATGCCGCCGGAGAAGGTCGCCGTGGGGCTGAGGGTGACCACGGCGGGGAGGGCAGCCTCGCGGAGCGGCCCCGCCAGGAGGCAGCCCCTGAATCCCAGCGCCGCCACGCCGGCCACCGCGGCCGCGACGTCGGCCACTGCCACGTCACAGGTCACGAACCGCCAATCGAGTTCCGCCGCCTCGATCGCCCGCTCGAACAGATACTGGGCCGGGTTGCCCGCGGCAGGGCAGCCCAGGAGGGCGACGATCTCCTGCAGCGCGGGGCTCGTCATCGGGCGCCGGTCCTCGCGCGATCGCTGATCCGGCGGACGAAGACCACGCAGGGCTTCGTCCACATGAATCCTTCGCCGGAAGCGCAGGCCGTCGACCCAGGAAACCCCTGGCGTTTCCTGCAGTCGACCCTGTGGACAAAGGCCATGGAGGGCTTTGTCCACATGAAATCAGACCACGACGTGCGTCGCGGCCTGGAACCGCGGATCGGAGCGGATGGGATCGAAGTCGCGCTCCGAGCCGGTGAGGTCGCGGAAGCGGTCATCGATCGAGATGGCCTTCGTGAGGAGGTCGACGGCCGCTGCGACGTCGCCGGCGAGCGAGTGGTAACAGGCGAGGTTATAGAGGAGGAGTGGCTGGCCCGGCGCGGCCTCGAGACCTGACCGCAGCGCCGCGATCGCCTCGCCGAGCCGGCCGAGCCGCTTGTAGCACCATCCGAGCCCCAGCCACGCCTCGAGCTGGTCGGGCGCCGCGTCCGCCGCCCGCCGCAGCGGCGCGATGGCCTCCTGCCAGGCGCCCATCGAGCGGAGCGCGCGGCCTTCGAGCAGGCTCGAGACCGGGCCCTCGCGGTTCGACTCCGGGAGCGCGCCAATCTCCTCCAGGGCCCGCTCGAGGAGCCGCCGGGCCTTCCCCGGCAACGGAGCCTCGCCGTCGGCGAGCAGCTCGCCGAGTTCGATGTAGCCCGCCGCGTGGCGGAGGTGCACGTGTCGGCGCAGGCTGCTGATCGACGTCATGGTGCTCGCGGCCTCCGACGGTCGGCTGCCGCTGCAGCCTGGTATGCGGTTTGCCGGGGCGTTCCGCCCCTGGGCAACCCGCCCGCCTTCCTCCTCTACGCAGTCAACCGCAGGGTGGATCGGACACAAACCGGGGTACGCGTCCCGGGCCCGCTGCACGAAAATCCCGTCCGGCGGCCACTCCTTCCATGTGGCCAGACGGCGACCGAGCGCGGACTCGGCGTCGCTCGCCGCAAACCCGGACGTGCGGAGGCTTTCATGCGGTTGACCGTGAGAACGCTGCTGGCCTGGATGGACGAGGTGCTCGGCCCCGACGACCAGCGGGAACTGTCGGAGAAGGTGGAGGCGAGTGACGTCGCCCGGAAACTGGCCGATCGGGCCCGGGCAGCCGCGGAGAAGGGCGGCCTCGGGGCGCCGCCCGCGGACGGCCGGGGCCTCGCCGACGACCCCAACACGGTGGCCGAGTTCCTCGACAACGTCCTTGCCGTGGATCGGCTCGAGGCCTTCGAACGCGTCTGCGTCGATTCCGACATGCACCTCGCCGAGGCGGCCGCCTGCCATCGGCTGCTCGCCGACTTGAATCGCCATCCGCATCTGGCCGATGCCCCCGGCGCGACCGACCGCCGCCGCCTGCTCGACGCGGTCTCGAAGCACGCCACCGCGGCCGCGGCGATGGGCGGGCTCGCAGGGCTCGGGTCGGTCGCGGCGGCGACGACGGCGGGGAGTGAGGGTGTCACGCCGGCCAGACGGTCACCGTCGCGCCGCCGCCCGCCGCTGGCCGCCTGGCTGTCGGCCGCCGCGGCGCTCGTGCTTCTGGCTGTGCTCGGGGGCGTACTCCTCTGGTCGCTCGTCCGCGGCGGTTCGCGTGGCGCACGGCAGGTCGCCGCAGTCGCGGCCGCGGCTGCGCGCGAGGAATCAAACGCCACTCCCGCCGCGCCCCCGGCGCCGCCGCCCGCCGCGCCGGTCGCGAAGGTGCCCGACGCCGCGCGTCCCGCCGACGAGCCACCGGCCGTGGCGCGGGACGTCGCCCCTGACGCCGCAGGTGCCCCGAAGGAGGCCGGTGGCCCCGATGAGAACACCGTTGCCGAGCCGGTGCCGGCGGAGGCGACCGCCGGGGTGCCCACGCCGCCGGCCCCGCCGGCCGAGCCGCCGATGGCCGATCAGCCGCCCCCCGCGGCCGACCGGAGGGTGCCGCACGGAGACGCGCTGGCGATCGTCGCACCCTCTCCGGCCGCCCCCGTTCCCGCCGCGGTCGCCGCCGCCGGCCCCGCGCCGCCAGTCGCCGCCGTCGCCGATGCCGGGCCCGCCCCGGCCACGGTCGGCCGCGGTGGCCCGCTGCTGCGCCGCGTCGCTGCCGCCGAGGGGCGGCGGTGGGAGCCGATCCCGGCCGGTGCCGTGCTCGCGGCGGAAGACGATCTCCTTGCCCCACCCTGGTGTCGCCCCTCGTTCACGATCGACGGCATCTCCGTCCGACTCGAGCCGAACACCCGGGCGCTGCTCCGTCGCGATGCCGATGGCACACCGCGGCTCGAGGTGGTGTTCGGCCGCGCCGTGGTGGGGGGCGACGCGGCCGACGCGAAGGTGGGAATCACCGCGGGCGGCCTCGGCGGCGTGCTGACGGGCGAGCTGCGCCAGCCGGCGGGCGTCGAGGTGTCGCTCGAGCGTCAGCCCGGGGCCGACCCGGCCGCGGGGTCCGTGCGGCACCGCGCGACGCTCCACGCCGGCGGGGCGGAAAAAGTCTGGCGTCAGACCGCCGCCGACGGCACGCCCCTCGCGCCGCCGCTCGCCGGGATCGCGGCCGAGGGGGTGATCGCGGCGCGGGCCACGGTCACGTGGGACGACGGCGACCCCGCGGCCGTCGTCGTCGGGCCGCCGGCCGCCGAGCCGGCCTGGATGCGGGGAAGCGACGGCGAAGACCGCACCGAGCGGGCGGCGGCCCGCGCGCTGGCCGACCGACTCACCTCCGACGGCGACGTCGCCGGGGAGCTCCACGCCATGGCAGGCGACCGCCGCGGCGAAAACAGGATGATCGCGGCGGCCACGCTCGCGCTCATCGGCGACTACGGCGACCTCGTGACGCTGCTGTGTGCGGAGTCGCCGCAGACGGCGGTGAACGAGAGCCAGTGGACGATCCTCGAGGCGATGACGGTGCCCCTGGCGCTGGCGCGGGGGGAGAATGCCGCGCGGGCGTTCGCCGCCGCGGTCGAGGCCCACGCCCCGCCCGGCAAGGCGGCCGCGATCCTCGCCCTCGCAAGGGGCTTCAGCGATGCCGATCTCGCGGCGGGGGCCGACGCCATGCTCGTCGAGTCGCTCGACGACGGCAGCCTCGTGGTGCGTCGCTACGCGGGCCGGAGGCTCACGGAGATCGTGCGGCCCGAGGGGCGGCACCGCACGGCGTATCGCGCCGACCATCCGCCGGGCCTGCGGAAGGAGGCCGTCAACTGGTGGCGGTCGCGTCTCGAACAGGGAGACATCCACAGGGGCGGGGCCGCAGCGGCGCCCTGAACGAGTGACGGCGGGGGAACGATTCGCGCCGCACGCGAGGATTCCGCGGGCGAATTGCTGCCGCCGCGACGCGGGTGATATGCTCGCCTCCCACGGCCGTCAGGCCCCTCCGGGGAACGCCGGACCGGCCCACACGCCCGGTCGGCACGCCCCGGGCGGGACGCGTTTGAACCGTTGTTTCTTCAGAGAATCCACGCAGGGGAGCCCACCGGGTGCAGATCAACGTTTCGGCACGGCATGGCCATCTGAGCCCGGCCTCACAGTCGAAGATCGAGGCCAAGGTGTCGCGTCTGACGCGGTATTTTGACCGGATCACGGGGCTCAGCGTGACGGTCGATCTGCAGAACCCGGCGTTGCCGGCCGTGGAGATCGTGGCCACATCGGAGCACTTCCACGAACTGGTGAGCCACGAGGCCTCGCCGCAGCTCTGGCGGAGCGTCGACGGGTCGGTGCAGAAGATGGAGCAGCAGCTCCGCAAGCACAAGGAAAAGGTCCGCGACCACAAGCACGTCCAGTCGAGCCGGCGGTCCTGACCCCTGTGGTTCTCGCGGCCCGATGCGGCCGCCTCCCCCCGAGACGACAGCACGCATGAAGTTCTCCGATTTCGTCGCCACCGATACGATCCGGTCGCACGTGAAGGCTGACACCAAGGAGGGCGTGATCCGCGAGATGGCCCAGTCGCTCGTCGACGCCGGCCGGATCTCGGCGGCGGATTACGAGGGCATCGTCAAGGCGATCATGAAGCGGGAGGACCTCGGCAGCACGGGCATCGGCCGGGGCGTCGCGGTGCCCCACACGAAGCACCCGAGCGTCAACCGCCTCGTCGGCACGGTGGCGGTGAGCCAGAAGGGCATCGACTTCCAGAGCCTCGACGGGGATCCGGTGCAGCTCTTCTTCCTGCTCGTGTCGCCGCCGGACCGACCGGGCGACCACCTGCGGGCCCTCGAGAACATCTCCCGGCAGCTTCGCGACGACTCGTTCTGCCGGCTCCTCAAGGCCGCGAAGGAGCCGATCGACATCCAGACGCTTCTCGAAGAGGCCGACAGCCACGGCGTGGTGTCCTGACATGGCCACAGATCGGGGGGAATCCGTGCACGACATCGCCGCCGGACTTCGGGAGGAGACCGTCTCCCGGGAGGTCGTGGTGGTCAACGCGCAAGGACTCCACGCCCGCCCGGCCGACCTGCTCGCGCGGGAGGCGCGGAAGTGGCGGTCGCGGATCGAACTGGTGAACGACTCGCAGCGGGCCGACGGCAAGAGCATCCTCGAGGTGCTCACGCTCGCCGCCGAGGCGGGCACGAGGCTGGTGGTGGAGGCGACCGGCCCCGACGCCCGCGAGGCGCTCGAGGCGATCGGCAGCCTCTTCGAACGCCGGTTCAACGAACACGACGACGAACACGAATCCTGATCGACCCACACCGAACCCAATCAAGGAGCCGCAACCTGCCGCCAGGCGCGAGCCCCCGGGATCCGGATCGCCTTCCGCCGCCGGCGGAACGAGCGATCTCCCGCGCGGGCCTCCGAAGCCGGCGGGCGGAGTGCGCCCCATGCTGAAACTCCAGGGCATCGCCGTATCCCCCGGCGTCACGATCGGCGAGGCGCTCGTCCTCGACAGCGAGGGCTTCCGCATCCCGCGCCGGTTCGTCGAGCGCAGCGCCGTCGACACGGAACTCGCCCGCCTCGCCACGGCGGTGGCCGAGACGACCCGCGAGGTCGAGCGCAACCGTGATGCGATCCACGCCGAACTCGGCGAGCAGTACGCCGCCATCTTCGACGCGCACCTCGCGATGCTCCACGACCCGAAGCTCCAGGCGGAGCTCACGAGCGCGGTGCGCGACAAGAACTGGTGGCCCGAATACGCGGTGAGCCGCACGCTCCGCCGCTATGCCAAGGCGTTCCAGAACCTCGACAACCACATCGCCCAGCGTGCCCACGACATCTACGACATCGAGAAGAGCCTCCTGCGGAACCTGCTCGGCCAGCGCCGCGAGACGCTCGCCGCCATCTCGCAGCCGGTCGTGGTGCTGGCCCACAACCTCACGCCGAGCGAGACGGCCAACCTCGACCGGAGGCTCGTGAAGGGCTTCGCCACCGAGCTCGGCGGGCCGGGAAGCCACACCGCGATCGTCGCCGAGGGGCTCGAGATCCCGGCGGTCGTCGGCGTGGGGCCGTTCCTCGCCGACGTGTCCGGGGGCGAGCCGGTCATCCTCGACGGCAACCAGGGCGTGATCATCCTCCAGCCCGACGAGGAGACGATCGCGAGGTACCGCCTCGAGGAGGAGGCCGCCCGCACCGTGGCGGCCCGGCTCGACCGGCTCCGCGACCTGCCCGCCGAGACGACCGACGGCGTCCGCGTGCAGATCATGGGCAACATCGAGTTCCCGAGCGAGGTGGAGCAGTGCATCAGCCGCGGCTGCGACGGCATCGGGCTCTACCGCACGGAGTTTCTCTACCTCACGAGCAAGCGGGAGCCGACCGAGGAGGACCATTACGAGGCCTACCGGTCGGTCGTCGAGGCGATGGGGGGCAAGCCGGTCGTGATCCGCACGCTCGACCTCGGCGCCGACAAGATGCTCACCGAGCGGACGCCGGAGGAGGAGCGGAACCCCTGTCTCGGCCTCCGTAGCATCCGCCTCTCGCTGCGGCAGCTGCCGGTGTTCCGCACGCAGCTGCGGGCGATCCTCCGCGCCAGCGCCCTCGGCGACGTGCGCGTGATGTTCCCGCTCATCTCCACGATCGTCGAGCTGCGGCAGGCCAGGATGGTGCTCGGCGACGTGATGGAGGATCTCTCCGAGCACGGCATCGCGTTCAATCCGAAGATGCCGGTGGGGATGATGGTCGAGACGCCGGCCGCCGTGATGATGCTCGACGCGTTCATCAAGGAGGTCGACTTCGTCTCGATCGGCACCAACGACCTGATCCAGTACACGCTGGCGGTCGATCGGGGCAACAAGGAGGTGGCGGACCTGTACAACGCCTGCGATCCGGCCGTGCTGCGCCTCCTGCGCCGCTCGCTGGACGTGGCGGCCGCGGCCGGCGTTCCGGCCAACGTGTGCGGTCAGATGAGCGGCAGCGTGATGTTCACGCAGCTGCTTCTGGGACTGGGCCTCCGGCAGCTGAGCGTGCCGGCGAGCGCCGTTCCGGAGGTGAAGCAGGCGTGCCGAAGCGTTTCGGTCGCCGATTGCCGCCTGATCGCCGACAAGGCGCTGGCGATGGACGGTGCGCAGGAGGTCAAGGCCTACCTGCGCGACCAGGTCCGCCGCCTGCTCGCCCAGACGGTGGCCTGAGGGCCACGCCGCCCCGGTGGGGCGGATGACAACGAAAGGGAAAATGCGATGAAGCAGGAGATGCTGATCAACGTGTCGCAGCCGGAGGAGTGCCGGATCGCGATCATGGAGGACGGAGTGCTCGAGGAGCTCTACGTCGAGCGGACGAGCCAGGACAACCTCGTCGGCAACATCTACAAGGGACGGATCGTCAACATCGAGCCGTCGATCCAGGCGGCGTTCGTCGATTTCGGCGTGGGCCGCAACGGGTTCCTCCACATCAGCGACGTGGAGCCGCAGTATTACCGGCAGGGCGGGCTCGACCCCGACAAGGCGTTCGACCTGGTCGACTCGTCGGGCAGGGCGGCCGACGAAGCGGCCGCAGGCGACGATGCCCAGCGGGCCCGTCGGCGACCCCGGCTGGGAGACCGGCCGCGGGTGAAGCCGCCGATCCAGGACATCCTCCGCCGCGGCGACGAGGTGCTCGTCCAGGTGATCAAGGAGGGCTTCGGCACCAAGGGGCCGACGCTCTCCACCTACATCTCGATCCCCGGGCGGTACCTCGTGCTCATGCCGCCGCTCGGCCGCGTCGGCATCTCCAAGAAGATCGACGACGAGCGCGACCGGCGGCTCCTTCGCGACATCATGCTCGACCTCAAGCCACCGAAGGGGGTCGGGTTCGTGGTGCGGACCGCGGGCACGGAGCGGACGAAGTCGGAGATGGCCCGCGACATGGCCTACCTCCTCCGGCTCTGGAAGAGCATCGTGCGGCGGATGCGGAAGTACTCCGCGCCGATCGACATCTACCAGGAAAGCGACATGATCATCCGCACCATCCGTGACATGTTCACGGAGGACGTGGGGCGGATCCTGATCGACGAGCCGGCCGCCTACGAGCGGGCGCGCGAGTTCCTCGAGCTCGTGATGCCGAAGTACGCGCCGCGGCTGCAGCTCTACGAGGGCAAGGAGCCGCTCTTCCACCGCTACGGGCTCGAGGACGAGATCGGGAAGATGTACCAGCGGAAGGTGCCGCTCAAGGGGGGCGGGTCGATCGTCATCGACCAGACCGAGGCCCTCGTGGCGATCGACGTGAACTCCGGCTCCTTCCGCACCGAGAAGAGCGCCGAGGAGAACGCCTACCAGATGAACCTGATCGCGGCCAAGGAGATCGCCCGCCAGCTGCGGCTGCGGGACCTCGGCGGCGTGATCGTCAACGACTTCATCGACATGCGGAAGGAGAAGTACCGCCGCGGCGTCGAGAAGGCGCTCCACGACGCGATGAAGCGAGACCGGGCGCGGACGAAGATCCTGCGGACGAGCCCGTTCGGCCTCGTCGAGATGACGCGGCAGCGGATCCGGCCCTCGCTGCGCAAGAGCATCTTCCGCGACTGCCCCACCTGCACCGGCACCGGCACCGTGAAGACCGCCGAGAGCATGGCGATCGAGGTGATGCGCACGCTCCACCTCTCGGAGAGCCGCGACGACGTCACGCGGCTCAACGTCACGGTGCACGACGAGGTCGCCACCTGGATCAACAACCGCAAGCGGCGGGAGATCACGCAGTTCGAGGACCGGACCCACATCCAGCTGCACGTCGTCGGCAAGGACGGCGTGGGGCCGGAGCACCTGGTGTTCGACGCCTGGGACTCGTCGGGCCGGAGCGTGCGGTTTCCGTGACCCTCCCAACGGGAGGGTGCGGGCCTGCCCGCGAGCGGCGGTTTTCTCAGGCGGCGGCGGTTTCCGCGGGTGGAGGTCGTTTTTCCGCCCACCGCGCGACGGCCCGGCGGGAAAACCCGGCTGCAAGCCGCCGCGGCCGGGGCTTTCCCAACGGGGCCCGTCGTGCGTCAACGGCCGCCGCCAAGCCCGCTGGCGGCCCCGGGGCCGCGATCCCGCCTTCTCGGCCGCAGCCCGCCCGTGCTAGCCTCCTCGAGGTCACGCGGCCTCGGCCCGGGAGGCCGAACGCCATCGGAGAGACTCCATGCATGCCGTCCGCGGATTCCTGTCGCTCCTCGCCCGACTCATGATCGCGGCGATCTTCCTGCTGAGTGCGGTCGCGGGAAAGATCCTGAACTTCAACGGCACGGTGGAAAAGATGGCGGCCGAGGGCGTGCCCTCCCCCTCCATCCTGCTCGGCGGGGCGATCGCCTTCCTGATCCTCGGCAGCCTGTCGATCGTGCTCGGCTTCATGGGCCGGGTGGGCGCCTTCCTCCTGCTCGTGTTCCTCGCCGCGGCCACGTACTACTTCCACGACTTCTGGAAACTGCCGGCAGACACGCCGCCGGCGACGATGCAAATGGAGGTCATCTCGTTCATGAAGAACCTCGCCCTCATGGGGACGATGCTCTTCCTCGTGGCCAACGGGACCGGCCCATGGAGCCTCGGCAACCGCGGCCGCGAGGCGACGCGGGAGGACGCGGCCGACGACGAATGACGCCGGCTCAGCCCCCCGCGGCGAGCAGCATCGTGGCCGCGTGGATGTCGACGATCGACTCGATGTCGTCGCAGTAGCCGCCGCCGCACACGATCGCCACCGGAGCCGCCGCCGCCCGGCAGGCCGCGAGCACCATCCGATCGCGGGCCAGCAGCCCGGCCTTCGTGAGCCCGAGGCGGCCCAGCCGATCGCCGGCATACGGATCGGCGCCGGCGATGTAGAGCACGAGCTCGGCACGGGCCCGCGCGAACGACTCTTCGAGGGCCGGGGCGAGCGCCGCGAGATACTCCCCGTCGCCGGCACCATCGGGCAGGGGCACGTCGAGCGAGCTCGGGAACTTCCGGAGGGGAAAGTTCCGGGCCCCATGGATCGACATCGTGAACACGGTCGAATCCGTCGCGAAGATTTCCGCGGTGCCGTTCCCCTGGTGCACGTCACAATCGAGGATCAGCACGCGGCCGACGGCGGACCGGGCCTGCATCTCCCGGGCCGCCACGGCGGTGTCGTTGAACACGCAGAACCCCTCGCCCCAGGTGCTGCCGGCATGGTGCGTGCCTCCGGCGAGGCTCGCGGCCACGCCGTCCTCGAGGGCGGCCGCCGCGGCGTCGACCGCCGCGCCCGTGCTCCGCAGCGACCGCTCGACGAGGCCGGCGCTCCAGGGAAAGCCGATGCGGCGTTCCTCGTCGCGTGAGAGCGTTCCCGACAGCACGCGGCCCACGTAGCCGCGGTCGTGCACGCGAAGGATCTCCTCGTCCGTCGCCGCGTGCGGTTCGATGAACACGAACGGGGCTCCGGCGGCGGCGTGGGCCTCGAGCCGGTCGCGCAGCCGCGCATATTTGGCCGCGGGAAAGCGGTGCCCGGGGGGGAGCGGAAGCCGGTAACGATCGGACGGATAGAGTCGCATGAGGAGCCACGGCAGCGGCGGAGACCCAACGCCGCCCAGGCATCCTAGCCGGCTGCGGAAAAAGCCCTCCATGGCCTTTTTCCATGTACGTGAAACCAATTACGCCGAGGTTTTTCCGGGCTCGCAGCCGCCACGTCCGGCGGCGGATGACGTTCTCCACGGGGTTGCCGGATCGCTCTGGGGGTGGGCAGGGCCTGGCGGAGCGATGCCCCGGCAGCGGGCAGCCCGTGCCGTCTCCTTGGGCATCCGGGATGTGGCGGGTGCCCTTCGGCCGACGGTCGGATCGCGTGTTTTGGCCGAAAAGATGAGGAGTACGGATCAACGGCCCGTGGCGACCTGTTTCGGCACGCGATCTGCATTTTCACCGCTCTCGTCGGGTGAAAGACGTTTCGCGCCCGGCGGAGGGACGCCATGGATCGAGTGTTGTTCATCCAGGCTGGCTCGAAGCCCGTGCGCCGCCCCGCCGGGGCGGCGTCGCCGAAAGTATTCGGCCCGCACAGG
>Ga0208249_1000348_pt1 | contig 15156 bp, 15 predicted proteins | sample CryBogmetaGMA1M_FD_184546 | JGI IMG/M metagenome (GOLD analysis project Ga0208249, IMG submission 184546) | Freshwater microbial communities from Crystal Bog, Wisconsin, USA - MA1M (SPAdes) | ecosystem: Environmental > Aquatic > Freshwater > Lake | place: Crystal Bog, Wisconsin, USA | collected...
CCCCCGCCCCCTCCGGGCTGCCCGCCGAAGCGTCCGCCGGCAGGCCGCCGCGGCGTCTCGAGAGCGACAGTCTCGGCAGTATCGAGGTGGCCGCCGATCGCTACTGGGGGGCCCAGACCCAGCGATCGCTCCACTTCTTCGGCTTCGGCCAGCTGATGCCGCTGGAGATCATCCACGCCTTCGGCCAGCTCAAGGCGGCCTGCGCGGTGGTGAACGAACGGCTGGGTCGACTCGATCCCCGGCTGGCAGGGCCGATCCAGGTGGCCGCCGGGGAGGTGGCCGCCGGCAGCCTCGATCAGCAGTTCCCGCTGCGGGTGTGGCAGACCGGCTCCGGCACCCAGACGAACATGAACGTCAACGAGGTGATCGCCAACCGGGCGATCGAGGCCTGTGGCGGTGAGCTGGGCAGCAAGCGGCCTGTCCACCCCAACGACCATGTCAATCTCAGCCAGTCGAGCAACGACACCTTCCCGACGGCGATGCACATCGCCGTGGCCATCGGCCTGCAGCAGCGGCTGCTGCCGGCCGTGGAGCAGCTGGCCGCCGCCCTGGCCGCCAAGGCGGAGGCCTATGCCGGGGTGATCAAGATCGGCCGCACCCATCTGCAGGATGCGGTGCCGCTCACCCTCGGCCAGGAGCTCAGCGGCTACGTCAGCCAACTGCAGCTGGCGCTGGAGACGATTCGCGCCAGCCTGCCCCAGGTGCACCAGTTGGCGATCGGCGGCACGGCGGTGGGCACCGGCCTCAATGCCCCCCCGGGGTTCGGCGAGGCCGTGGCCGCCGAACTGGCTGAGCGGCTCGGCCTTCCCTTCACCAGCGCCCCCAACAAATTCCAGGCCCTGGCGGGCCATGAGCCCCTGGCAGCCGCCCACGGTGCCCTCACGGTGCTGGCCGGCAGTCTGTTCAAGATCGCCAACGACATCCGCTGGCTGGCCAGTGGCCCCCGCTGCGGCCTGGGGGAGCTGGTCCTGCCGGAGAACGAACCGGGATCAAGCATCATGCCCGGCAAGGTCAATCCCACCCAGTGCGAAAGCCTGACGATGGTGGCCCTGCAGGTGATGGGCAACAACACGGCCGTGCAGATGGCGGCCAGTCAGGGGAATTTTGAACTCAACGTCTTCAAGCCGCTGATCGCCCTCAATCTGATCGAAAGCATCGCGTTGCTGGCCGGTGCCTGCAGCAGCTTCCGCGACCACTGTGTCGCCGGCATGGAGGCGGATCTCGGCCGGATCCGCACGCTCCTGGATCAGAGCCTGATGCTGGTCACCGCCCTCACGCCGGCGATCGGCTACGACAGGGCCTGCGCGATCGCCAGGCATGCCCATCAGCAGGGCCTCAGCCTGCGGCAGGCTGCGCTGCTGCTCGGTGAACTCGATGCGGAGCAGCTCGATGCCCTGCTCCGACCCGAGGCCATGCTCTGAAGGCCTGCCGCGGGTTCAGGGTTCGTAGAGCCCGGAACCCACGATCAGCGTTTCGCCCTGGGGCGTCACCACCCGCGCGACGTAGGTGTGTTTTTCGAGGGGCAGGCGCGAGCGCTCGGGCTGGGGCCAGAGGTAATGGGTCCAGCCCGAGCCCTTGTCGAGGGCCAGCTTGATGTAATCGCGCACCATCGGCTTGCCGCTGGCATCCCGCAGGTTGAGGATGTTGCGTCCTTCAATGTCAGGGAAGGCCGGGTTCACCAGCTCAACTCCGGCCACCGTATCCACGAAGATATAGGTCTCGTGGAAGTAGAAGCGACCCTTGCGGTCGCGGAGTTCGGGGAAGGCGGCCCGTCCCTTGCGGCGCAACAGGGCGGCCGCCGCCTTCACTTCATCCACCACAAACGCTTTTTCGACCCGACCTTCGTAGGTACCGCTGCCCACCAGGTAGGTCTTGCCGGAGGGGGCGGTGACCCGCATCACATAGCTCGACTTCCAGATCGGCCGGCGACTGTTGGGCGTGGGCCGCAGCCACTGGTAGTGCACCCAGCCGCTGCCCTGGGGGCTGGAGGCCCGTTCCACCAGCATCCTGCCGACGGCTTTGCCATTGATATCCTCCATGGCCAGTTCGTTCTGGCGTTCGTGGGCAGGATCCGGTGGATACACATAGCGATTGCCCTCCAGGTCCCAGACGAACACATAGTGATCACCATCAAACCAGCTGCTTCCCTTTCGCCTGAAGTCGGCAAAGGCGGCTTCGCCACGACTGGCGATTTCGGCCCGGGCCTTTTCCACCAGGCTCACCACGCTCTGGTTCTCCCGGTAGGTGTAGGGCAGGGCGGGGCGGGGAGTGGCATGCTCCGGGGCCCCAGCCGGTGCAGCCGCCCGGAGGTCCTGGGAGGACTGGCCGGCATGGAATTCAAATCCCGCGGCGATCACCGCGTCGCTGATCGGCCCGGCGCCGACCGGAGCGGCCGTGGCGGCCATCAGCGCGACCGCAGGCAGCAGGAGGTAGCGGCGGACTGGCCCCATGGGGGTCTTGGCGGCAAGGTGCGGCCCAGCATGCCACGTGTGGCTGATCAGAGCAGGTTCGCTGCCAGCTCAGCCAGTTCCGAACGCTCGCCCCGGCTGAGCGTCACATGGCCGGCCAGCGGCTGGCCCTTGAAGCGCTCTACCAGCCAGGTGAGGCCGTTGCTTTCGGCATCCACATAGGGATTGTCGATCTGGTAGGGATCGCCGGTGAGCACGATCTTGGTGCCCTCGCCCACCCGCGTCACAATCGTCTTCACTTCATGGGGGGTGAGGTTCTGTGCCTCATCCACCACCATGAACTGGCGCGGGATCGAGCGGCCGCGGATGTAGCTGATCGCCTCCACCTCCAGCAGGCCCATCCCCTTGAGATCGGCCCAGTTGCTGCGGGGCGGTCGCTGGCCGCCGCCCCGGCCACCCCCGTGGCCTGGGGCGTGGCCTGATCCATGGTCGTCGCTGCCGCCCAGCAGGAAATCGAGGTTGTCGACGATCGGTTGCATCCAGGGGGCCATCTTCTCCTCCAGATCCCCCGGCAGGAAGCCCATCTCCTTGCCCAGGGAGATCACCGGCCGTGTCACCAGCAGCCGGTCGTAGATCCGCTCGTCGGCCACCTGGTGCAGCCCCGCAGCCAGTGCCAGCAGGGTCTTGCCGGTGCCGGCCTTGCCCACCAGGGTGATCAGCGGCACGGCCGGATCGAGCAGCAGATCGAGGGCGAAGGTCTGTTCGCGGTTGCGGGCCTGGATCCGCCCGAGCCGCAGCTTCGTCACCCGCTGCAGGGGGTCGAGGGCGGCGCTGCGGCCGTTCACCCGGCACAGCAGGGTGTGGTTCGGCTGGGCCTGGTTCACCAGGGTCACCCCTTCGTTGGCCTGCAGGCCGCCCGGGCCGCCGGCCCCTTCCGGCAGTTCGGCCAGGGGCAGTCCTCCGTCGCCCTTGACCCGATCCATCTGCTCGGCGCTGAGCCACACCTCACAGAAACCCGGATAGAGGTCGGCGATGTCCACCTTGTCGGTGGTGTAGTCCTGGGCGATCAGCCCCACCGCATCGGCCTTGATCCGCAGATTGGTGTCCTTGGTGACGAGCACCACCGGCGGCTGACTGCCCATCACCTCGTGCAGGCGCTGCTCCAGCGCCACGGCCAGGATGTTGTTGTCGCCATTGCCGCCCTTGAGCTCCGGCGGCAGCTGGCTGAGGGTCTCGCTGCGGCAGAACACCACCCGCAGGGTGCCGCCGCCGGTCGCGTCAATCTCCACCCCATCGGCCAGGTTGCCCTTCTCCCGCAGCTCATCCAGCAGCCGCGACACCTGGCGGGCGTTGCGCCCCTTCTCGGAGGGATCGCGTTTGAAGCGATCGATCTCCTCGACCACCTCAATCGGAATCACCACCTGGTTCTCCTCAAAGCGCGTCAGAGCGAGGGGGTCATGCAGCAGGACATTGGTATCCAGCACAAAGGTCTTGCGCATGACAGTGACCAGTCCGGTTCGTGTGGGGTGAAACTAAGGCCGCTGCAGCATCTACGCTCCGGCCGTTCGCTCCCCGTTGGGTTCCAGGCTTGCCGTTCCCTCTCTCCCTGTTGCTCGTCGCTCTGCTGGTCTATGGCCTCAGCCTCCTCTGGCTGGAGCTGCGCCACCGCCTGCGGCCCGCCTCGCCGCTGCAGCTCATCCCCGGTTCCTTCCAGGTGAAGCGCAAGGCGCAGGGCCTGGAGATCACCGGCGAGATCAGCATCCGCAACCCCCACCCGCGCATGGAGGTGATGGTGCCCGAGATCCGCATCGTGCCCACCCTGCTCGGCCGCGGCGACGTCACCGAGGTGCGCTCCGAGGTGCGGATCACGCCCGTGCACCCCGATGAGGAGGCCCGCCCGGACGGCTACTGGGCCGCCTACATCGTCAAGGGGCGCAAGAGCACCGTCGCCCGCCTGCGTATCAACCTCATGGGGCCCGCCGGGGTGGATCTCGAAGGCCTGCTGGATACGGCCTGGCTGGAGGTGTTCTGGATCAACTACGGACCCTTCGGTCGCCTGGAACGTCGTCAGGGCCTGCTGGTGCCGATCACCAGCCCTGAACCGCTCACGGCGGCCGAGGCCCCCTGGCGGGAGGGTGAGGCCTGCCGGGTGCTGCCGGTGCGCACCCACCTGCTCGGCGTGCTCGATGAACCCCAGGAGGTCCTGGAACGCTACGGCCGCGACCTGATCCAGCCTGGCGATGTCCTCACCATCGGCGAGACCCCCCTGGCGGTGATGCAGGGTCGTTATCACCATCCGGCCACCGTCCAGCCGTCGATGCTGGCCCGGTTGCTCTGCCGGGTGTTTCACCCCACCAGCAGCCTGGCCACCGCCTGTGGCCTTCAGACCCTGATCGACATCGTCGGGCCCGCCCGGGTGCTGACCGCCTGGCTGGCCGGCAGCGCCCTGAAGCTGGTGGGGGTCAAGGGCGGTTTCTATCGCCTGGCGGGGGATCAGGCCCGCCTGATCGACGACATCACCGGCACCACGCCCCCCTACGACCAGACCCTGGTGCTGGGTCCCGACGCGCCCGAACACTTCTGCAACCGCATGGCAGCCCTGCTCGGCGTCGGTGTCGCCGTCGTCGATGTCAACGACCTCGGCCGGGTCAAGGTGCTGGCAGCCAGCCGCGGCTGTGATGAGGAACTGCTGCAGCGGGCCCTGCGGCCCAATCCGGCTGGCAACGCTAACGAGCGCACGCCGATCGTGCTCGTTCGTCCTGCCTGATGCCCACCTAGGATGGTCCTGGGACAGACCCCTTACCCCGAGCCCTTCCCGCCGTGCCGGTGCCTGCCCTGACCCCTCCCCCCGCCCCGGGCACCACAAGTCCGGCCTCGGGCGTCAGCGCCGCGGGGGATCCCGTGCTGGTCTCCCCCAAGCGGGAAGGGGGCAGGGCCGGGGCTGGCCCTCACTCCTGGAGCGTTGAACCGTTGCAGGGCTGGCACTTGCCCCTGCTCGATGATCCCGCCTTTCTGGCGCTGCAACCCTTCCTGCAGCGCTCTCTGCTGCTCGCCCTGCCCGATCGGCTCTGGAAGCTGCTGGCGCGCCGCCAACCGCTCAGCTCCCAGGTGCTGGTCGCCCTGCGGCCCCAGGGCCGCCAGCAGCAGGCCCTCGGCCTGGTGGCCAGCCGCCGCTTCAATCGCAGCGGCAGTTGTTGGCATCTGGACCATCTTCGCCTGGCTTCGGTGCCCCTTGAGGCCGCCGGGGCGCCGGGGCGCCGCCCGATCGCTGCGGCGTTGCTGCGGGAAGCCATCCAGCGCGCCCGCGGGGCCACCAGCTGGATCGCCTCGGCCGCCAGCCTCGATACCGAGCGGTTGGCCTGCCTGCGCGAACTGGGATTCCAACCCCAGCGCACCGACCTCCTCTGGCATTGGCAACCGTCCGGCGAGGCCCCCGTCGCCGACCTGCCCGGCGATCTGCAGTGGCGCGGCCTCAATCGCCGCACCGCCCCCTTGCTCTGGCGGCTCGAACAGGCCTGCACCCCGGCCCCGTTGCGCCAGCTGCTCGATCGGCGCATCGAGGATCTGCTCGACCACAGCCGCGGCCAGGGGCTGATGCTGGTCGATCCCGGTCGCGGTGAAGCGGTGGCCGCCGCCCGCTGGCTTGCCGACCACCCCGATGGGGGTGTGGAGGTGGAGCTCAGTGTCCATCCGGGTTGGGCCCAGCTGCTTGGTCCGGTCACCGAGCAACTGCTGCAGCGGCTGGCCGGCGGCTCCGGCCTCTGGTTGCGCAGCGAAGTCGGGGATGGGGAGCGGCGGGCCTGGCTGGAGCGGCTGGGGGCCGTGCCCCAGGGGGAGATCGTGCTGATGGCCCGCAGTGTCTGGCGCCGCCAGCAGGGTCAGCCGGCCCGGCGGGCCTCCCGGCGGCTGGAGGCGGTGCTGGAGCAGCTCCAGCCCCGCCGCCGGCCGCTGCCCACCCCCTGCCAGCCCTGCGGTGACCGCTGAGTGGTCGCTCCGCCGCCCTGCTCGGCCCTGGCCCTGGATGTGGGCCGCCGCCGCATCGGCCTGGCCGGCTGTGATGCCCTTGGTCTCACGGTCACGCCGCTGCCGGCCCTGGCCCGCGGTCCGTTCGACCACGACCTGGCCCAGCTGCTGCCGCTGATCCGCGCCAGGGCTGTGGCGGCCCTGGTGGTGGGCCTGCCCCTCGACGGGCAGCAGCAGTCCACACCCCAGGCGGTCCATTGCCGCCGCTACGGACTGCGCCTGGCCAGGGCCCTTGCGGCCGCCGGCCTCCCCCTGCCGCTGGCATGGGTGAATGAACACAGCAGCAGCTGGGCCGCCGCCGATCGCTTCGGCCTCCATGGTGATCGCAGTGGCCGCCTGGACAGTGCCGCAGCCGCCCTGCTGCTGGAGCAGTGGTTGCAGGAGGGCCCCGGCGCGCTGCCGCTCCCGGCGGCGACCATCCGGGCCTGTCAGCCGGCCGATGCTGATCCATCCTGAAGGAAACCAACCCGTTTCGATGACCTTCTCCACCCCTCCCGCGTCCCCGTCCTCCGGAGATGTGCCCACCGTGCTGGTGCGCGATGGTCATGGCCGCCAGCTGCTCTGTTTCCTTGAGCAGCTGATTCCCCTTGACGGTCACGACTACGGCCTGCTCACTCCGGTGGATACCCCGGTCTGCCTGGTGCGCATCGCCGCCAGCGATGACGAGGAGGATGAGGTGATCGAGGAGCTGGATGCCGCCGAAGCCATCCTCTCGGTGGCTGATGTGGTCCTCCAGGAACATGACCTCACCCTGGTGCGTTCGGCCGTCACCCTCACCGTCAGTGGCGAGCTCGATGAGCCCGACCAGGAATCGATCGAGGATGAACTCGACGAGGACGACGACGATGAGAGCGATCTTTACGAGATGCTCATTCAGTTCCGGGCGGAGGATCAGGAATACGGCCTCTACATCCCCCTCGATCCTTTCTTCGTGGTCGCCCGTCTTGAGGGCGGTGAGGCGGTGCTGGTGGAGGGTGAGGAGTTCGAACGGGTGCAGCCGCGGATTGAGGCCGAGCTCGATGCCCAGGAGAGCGACGATTGATGCTTCGCCAGCTGCTGACCCCTGACTGGCAGGCCGACGGCACCCTGGCCCAGCTGCCCCTGAACCGCCTGCTGGAGCGGGCGGATCCGCCGATCCGGGCCCTGGTGCTGGATGTCGACCGCACCCTGCTGCCGCGTCACACCGACCGGCTGCCAGTGGCTGCGGAACGCTGGCTGCGCCAGGCCATGGAGGCGGTGCCGATCCACCTGTTCAGCAATAACCCCTCCCGGCGGCGCATCGGTGGGGTGGCCGCACCGCTGGGGCTCCCTTACACCACCTGGGCGGCCAAGCCCCGCCGCCGGGCCCTGCGCCGGGTGCTCGCCGAGCTGGGCCTGCCGCCAGGCCAGGTCGCCCTGGTCGGCGATCGCCTGTTCACCGACGTGCTCGTCGGCAACCGGCTCGGCCTGTTCACCGTGCTGGTCAAGCCGATCGGCCCCCAGGGGGAGCCCTGCCCCCACGATCACATCCAGAATCTGGAGCTGCGGATGGCCCGCCTGCTCGGCGGTCAGCTGACGGCCTGACGCCCCCAACCCCTGAAGCCATGAACACCGACGGCATGACGCTGGGGTCCAACGCCGGCCCTGCCGGCCCACAGGAATCCGCCGGCCCCGCCGGCCCACAGGAATCCCCCGGCCCTGCCGGTCAGCCCTTGGAGCGCGGTTCCGGTCTGCGGCGGGTGGTGAAGGTGGGCACCAGTCTGTTGCGGGGTCACGCCGAGCGCCCCACCGCCGCGGTGATCGCCGATCTTGCCGCCAGCCTCAGCCGTCAGCAGCGCCGCGGCGAGAGCATCGCCCTGGTCACCAGTGGGGCGGTGGGCCTGGGCTGTACGGCCCTTGGCCTGGAGCAACGCCCCAGCGAGGTGGTGGCCCTGCAGGCCGCCGCCGCCGTCGGCCAGGGCCGACTGATGGCCCTGTACCAGGACGCCTTCGCGGTGCGCGGGCTATCGGTGGCCCAGGTGCTGCTCACCCGCGGCGATCTGGCCTCGCGCCGCCGCTACCAGAATGCCTGCAGCACCCTGGAGCAGCTGCTGGCCTGGGGGGTGGTGCCGGTGGTCAATGAAAACGACACCCTGGCCACCGACGAATTGCGCTTCGGCGACAACGACACCCTCTCAGCCCTGGTGGCGGTGGCCATCGGGGCCGATGAGCTGATCCTGCTCACGGACGTGGATCGTCTCTATTCCGGCGACCCCCGCACCGACAGTTCGGCCCTGCCGATCGAAGAAGTGCGCGATCTTGAGGAACTCGCACGCCTCAGTGGGGTGGCCAGCGGCGGTGGGCGCTGGGGCACCGGCGGCATGACAACCAAGTTGGTGGCTGCCCGTATCGCCACCTCCAGTGGCATCCGGGTGCGCCTGGCGGATGGCCGCGATCCGGCGGTGCTGGATGCCCTGTTTGCCGGCGAGCGCGTCGGCACGGTGTTCCAGCCCAGCGCCCATCCCTTGCCCAACCGCAAGGGCTGGCTGGCCCATGCGCTCCTGCCCAAGGGCAGTGTGCGCATCGATGCCGGCGCCGAACGGGCTCTGTTGGAGCGGGGGGCCTCGTTGCTGGCGGTGGGGATTGTGGCGGTGGAGGGCCAGTTCGGCCGCCATGAGCCGGTGCGGGTGCTGAGCTGCGATGGCCGCGAACTCGCCCGTGGCCTCAGCGCCCTCAGCAGCGAGGAGGTGGGCCTGATTCTCGGCTTGGCCAGCGACGAGGTCCGGCGCCGGCTCGGGGCCGTGGCTGATGCGGTCGTGCACCGCGACCAACTGGTGCTCACCGGCGGCTGAGCCCCGTCCCCCTGGCCCTACGATCCGGCCCTCAAGCCGGCTGGGAATGCGTTTCAGCGATCTTCTCCATCACCTCAGCGAGGTGAACGAGTCCACCGCCCATGATCTGGGCGCCGATCCCGAGCTCAGCGGTGCCGAGGCCCTGAATCGGGCGGGTGACGGCCAGCTGAGTTTTCTGGAGCCCGGCCATGCTTTGGCGGCCGCCCTGGCCGGCAGCCAGGCGGCGGCGGTGCTGATCCCGGCCGATTCGGAGCTGCAGGCGCAGGCCAGCGGCCGGGGCATGGCCTGGGTGGCCCTGCGGGATCCCCGCCTCGCCTTCGCCGAGGCCCTCGAGGCCCTCCATCCCCGCCGCCGACCCACCGCCGGCATCCACCCCACGGCTGTGATCGATCCTTCGGCCCAGCTGGCCAGCAGCGTCCATGTGGGTCCCTATGTGGTTGTCGGCCCCGATTGCCGCATCGCTGAGGGCTGCTGCCTCCATGCCGGTGTGGTGCTTTACGACGATGTGCAGCTGGCGGAGGACTGTGAACTGCACGCCCATGCGGTGCTGCATCCGGGCAGTCGCCTCGGCCGGGGCTGCGTGGTCCATTCCGGGGCGGTGATCGGCTCGGAGGGCTTCGGCTTCGTGCCCACTGCCCAGGGCTGGCGCAAGATGCCCCAGACCGGCCTGGTGGTGCTGGAGGACGGGGTGGAAGTGGGCTGCGGCAGCACCATCGACCGACCTTCGGTGGGGGAGACCCGCATCGGCGCCGGCAGCAAGATCGACAACCTGGTCCACATCGGCCACGGCGTCCGCACCGGCCGGGGCTGCGCTCTGGCGGCCCAGGTGGGCATCGCCGGCGGCGCCGTGCTCGGTGACGGGGTGATCCTGGCGGGCCAGGTGGGGGTGGCCAACCGGGCCCGGATCGGCGATCGGGCGATCGCCTCCTCCAAGTCGGGGATCCATGGGGAGGTGGCCGCCGGCGAAGTGGTGAGCGGCTATCCCGCCATCCCCAACCGGCTCTGGCTGCGCTGCTCGGCCGCCTTCAACAAGCTGCCGGAGATGGCCCGCAGCCTGCGCCAGTTGAAGGCGGGCTCGGAGCCAGGCGCCTGAGGCCACCGCCTGCCGCGCCTTAGCCTGCCGGCTCCCGCGCCGCCCCTTCTGCGATGAGCACCTACCGGATCACCCTGCTGCCCGGCGACGGCATCGGTCCTGAGATCACGGCGGTGGCCAGGCAGCTGCTGGAGGCGGTGGCGGCATCCCATGGTTTCGGCCTCAGCTTCGACGAGCAGCCGGTCGGCGGGGCCGCGATCGACGCCTGTGGCGAACCCCTGCCGGACTCCACCCTGGAGGCCTGCCGGGCCGGCGACGCGGCCCTGCTGGCAGCGATCGGCAGCCCCCGCTTCGACAGCCTGCCGCGGCAGCAGCGGCCCGAGAGCGGCCTGCTGGCCCTGCGCTCGGGCCTGGGCCTGTTCGCCAACCTGAGGCCCGTGCGGATCATCCCCTCCCTGATCGGTGCCAGCAGCCTCCGCCCCGAGGTGATCAGCGGCGTTGACCTGCTAGTGGTGCGCGAACTCACCGGCGGCGTCTATTTCGGTACCCCCAAGGGCCGCACCGAGGCCGACGGCCATGTGCGGGCCTTCAACACGATGGCCTATTCCGATGACGAGATCGACCGGATCGCCCGGGTGGGCTTCGATCTGGCCCGGTCCCGCTCCGGCCGCCTCTGCTCAGTCGACAAGGCCAATGTGCTCGATGTCAGCCAGCTGTGGCGCGACCGGGTCGAGGCCATTCACGCCGAGTTCGCCGATGTCGAGCTCAGCCACATGTACGTGGACAACGCCGCCATGCAACTGGTGCGCGCCCCCCGTCAGTTTGATGTGCTGCTCACCAGCAACCTCTTCGGTGACATCCTCAGTGACGAGGCGGCCATGCTCACCGGTTCGATCGGCATGTTGCCGTCGGCCTCCCTAGGGGCGTCGGGTCCGGGGCTGTTTGAGCCGGTGCATGGCTCGGCCCCCGACATCGCCGGCCAGGACAAGGCCAATCCGATGGCCATGGTGCTCTCCGCCGCGATGATGCTGAGGGTCGGCCTGGGCCAGGAGCAGGCCGCCGCAGCCCTGGAGGCGGCCGTCGAACGGGTGCTGACCGCCGGCTACCGCACCGGTGACCTGATGGCCGAGGGCTGCAGCCTGGTGGGTTGCCAGGCCATGGGCGAGCGGCTGCTGGAGGCCCTGGCGGCCTGAGTCACCGCCGGGCCCGCCCTGGCGAGCCCCGGGTCCGGCGTTCTGCCAAACTCTCAGACAACCTTCCCCCCTGCGTCGATGTCGAAGCGTCACCCGGTCGTGTCCGTCACCGGTTCCTCCGGCGCAGGCACCAGCACCGTCAAGCGGGCCTTCGAGCACATTTTCAAGCGTGAAGGGATCACCCCGGCCGTGGTGGAGGGCGACAGCTACCACCGCTACGAGCGCGGCCCCATGAAGGAGGCCATGGCCACGGCCCTGGCCAAGGGTGAGAATTTCTCCCACTTCGGCCCCGAGGCCAATCTCTTCGACAAGCTCGAGGAACTGTTCCGCACTTACAGCGAAACCGGCGGCGGCCAGAAGCGTTACTACCTGCACTCCGTCGAGGAGGCCGCCGACCACAATGCTCGCCTCGGCACCAGCCTGGAGCCCGGCCAGTTCACCCCCTGGGAAAACATTCCCTCCGGTACCGATCTGCTTTTCTATGAGGGGCTGCACGGTGGCGTGCAGGGGGACAGCTACGACGTGGCCGGCCTGGCCGACCTGCTGGTGGGTGTCGTGCCGATCGTGAACCTGGAGTGGATCCAGAAGATCGCCCGGGACAATAAGGAGCGGGGCTATTCCGCCGAAGCCACGGTCGACACCATCCTGCGCCGCATGCCGGATTACATCAACCACATCTGCCCCCAGTTCAGCCGCACCGACATCAACTTCCAGCGGGTGCCCACCGTGGACACCTCCAACCCGTTCATGATCCGGGATATCCCCACGCCGGATGAATCCTTCGTGATCATCCACTTCCGCAAGGGAGCCCGGGAGAAGTGGGACATCGACTTCGCCTACCTGCTCGACATGATCCACGACTCCTTCATGTCCAGCCCCACGAGCATCGTGGTCAACGGCGGCAAGATGGGTTTTGCGATGGAGCTGATCCTCACTCCGATCATTCATCGCCTGATCCAGGAAAAAAACAACGCCTGACCCCTGCGGGATCAGGAGACATCTACACTCGGCGCAGATGTTGGAGCCATCAGCATCAGCGCCGAGCCCACCAGGATCAGTCCCTCCTTCCTCATCCGTGGCGCCGCAGGTGTGACCCCGGGAAATGCGCTGCGGCTGGATCGCATCAACAGTCGTGAGTTGTTCCGGCTCGCCCGGGTGATTTATTTCCGCTACCTGGAAACCAGCCCGATCAGCTTCGAGCCGATCGGCATCGTTGTCGTTGCTGACGGGGATTCGGCGCGGGCCCTGCAGGGACGGGTGGTGTTCGAAGCCCCCGTGCTCCTCCCCGACGAGCAGTTCGTTCCCCTGGAGATGCTGCGGCTGCGTGGTCCGATCCGCGGCCGTGGCGGTCGTTCCCCGTCGCCCCGTCCGATCGCCTGAGCCGATGCCATCGCCTTCGCCGTACCCCCTGGCGCTTTCGGTCCTGGCGGCCTGGCCCCTGCTGGTGGCCTGGGGTGGTGCCGCTTTCGGCAGCTTCCTCAACGTGGTGGCCTGGCGCCTGCCCCGTCAGGAATCCCTGCTGTGGCCCGCCAGCCACTGTCCCCGTTGCGGCCACGGGCTCGCCTGGTTCGAAAACCTGCCTCTGCTCAGTTGGCTGCTGTTGCGGGGGCACTGCCGCCACTGCCGGCAGCCGATCGCGCCGCGATACTTCCTGGTGGAACTGCTGGCGGCCGGACTGGCGGTGGGGATGCTGTTCGCCCGGCCGGCGGCCATGGGATCCGGCGCTGATCCGTTGCTGCTGCTGCTGGCCGGTTGGTTGCTTGCCGGCTGGTTGCTGCCGCTCAGCCTGATTGACCTCGACAGCTTCTGGCTGCCGGAGCCCCTCTGCCGCTGGGGGGTGCTGCTGGGGTTGGCCGTGAGCGCCGGGCTCGGCTTCAGCCAGGGCTTCACCAGCGGTTGCAGCCTGCTGCTCTCCCATCTGCTGGCCGCTGCAGGCGGCCTGATCGCCCTTGAGGGCCTCAGTGCCCTGGGGCAGAAGCTGCTGGGCCGCCCCGCCCTCGGCCTCGGTGATGCCCGCCTGGCGGCCCTGATCGGCGCCTGGCTAGGGCCCACCGGGCTGGCCCTGGCCCTCTTCCTTGCCGTGAGCATTGGCGCCCTGGTGGGGACGATCGGCCTGCTCAGCGGCCGGCTCGGCCGCCACCAGCCCGTGCCCTTCGGCCCCTTCCTGGCGCTGGGCTGTCTGGCGGTCTGGATCGCCGGCCCCATGCCCTGGCTGGAGCTGCTCGGCCTGGCGGCGCTGACCCCGTTGCCCCCTGGCTCTTAAATGGTGGCGACACTCTCTGCCCCACCGGGACGCCGATGTCGCTGTTTGACTGGTTCGCCGATCGCCGCAAGAACGCCCCGGCGGTGAGGATGCCGCAGGAGGGCGGCGACGACGGCGACGGCCTCTGGAGCAAGTGCCCTGAGTGCTCCCTTGTCGTCTATCGCAAAGACCTGGTGGCGAATGCCAGTGTCTGCAGCGGCTGCGGCCACCACCACCGCATCCACAGCGACGAGCGCATCCGCCTGCTGGCTGACGAGGGCAGCTTCGAGGGCCTCGACGCCGATCTCGCCCCCATCGATCCGCTCGCCTTCAAGGATCGCCGCAGCTACGCCGATCGGATCCGCGACAGCCAGCGCAGCACCGGCCTGCGCGATGCCGTCGTCACGGGCCTTTGCCGGCTGGAGGGTCAGCCCCTGGCCCTCGGCGTGATGGATTTCCGCTTCATGGGCGGCTCGATGGGTTCGGTGGTGGGCGAAAAGCTCACCCGCCTGATCGAGGAGGCCACGGCCCGCCGCATTCCCCTGCTGATCGTCTGCGCCTCCGGTGGGGCCCGTATGCAGGAGGGGATGCTCAGCCTGATGCAGATGGCCAAGATCTCCGGCGCCCTGGAGCGTCATCGGCGGGCGGAACTCCTCTATCTGCCCCTGCTCACCCACCCCACCACCGGCGGGGTGACCGCCAGCTTCGCCATGCTCGGCGACCTGATCCTGGCGGAGCCCAAGGCCCTGATCGGTTTCGCCGGGCGCCGGGTGATCGAGCAGACCCTGCGCGAAAAGCTCCCGGAGGGCTTCCAGACGGCCGAATACCTGCGGGACCACGGTTTCGTTGACGCGATCGTGCCCCGCACCCAGCTGCGCAGCACCCTGGCCCTGTTGCTCCAGCTCCATGGCGCCGGCCGCCGCACCCCGGCCCTTGTCTGATGGCCACCCTGCTGCAGAGGGCTGTCCTGGCGCTGAAAGCGGTCCTTGCACTGACAGCTGTCCTTGCGCTGACCGCCCTGCTGCTGCTGCCCCCGACCGCCGCCTGGGCCGCGCCGGTCTCCTGGCAGGAGGTGCCCGCCAGCGCGCTCGGCCGCCAGTGGTGGGATGCCGGCAGTGTCCATCCCAACCGGGACGGCAACCTGGTGGTGCTCAGTCGCTTCCAGCCCCCCGTCGATCCTGACCATCCCGACCAGCCGCCCCCCTCCGGGCGCCTCTACGTGAGCGAACTCGACTGCGCCCAGGAGCTCTACCGCGACACCGCCATCAACGGCATTCCCCAGTGGCGGGCCGAATGGCAGGTCCCCGGCGCCGATGATCCCGGCCTGCAGGTGCTGCGGCAGGTGTGCGCGGCGGCAGGCCGCATCGGCTGATCCTCCGGCACCCCACCGCTGGCTGTGCTGCGCTCCAGCCATCCACTTTCCTTCCCCTCTTCCAGCCCCCGCTCC
>Ga0208249_1000350_pt1 | contig 15130 bp, 22 predicted proteins | sample CryBogmetaGMA1M_FD_184546 | JGI IMG/M metagenome (GOLD analysis project Ga0208249, IMG submission 184546) | Freshwater microbial communities from Crystal Bog, Wisconsin, USA - MA1M (SPAdes) | ecosystem: Environmental > Aquatic > Freshwater > Lake | place: Crystal Bog, Wisconsin, USA | collected...
ACATAAGGTGGGTGAAGCGGTTGAGCAGAATCTGATTGAAAAGGGATTGACGTAACATCCCATTTGAACCAATCGTCGGTGCATGATGCTCAGAAATGCAAACACGTCGAATTATTACCGCTGCGTCCCATAAACGCGGCGAGGAGCATTATATTTATTCACATCCAAGCCGCCACGAGGCGGCTTTTTGTTTGTCTTCGTGGCGAGAACCGCGAGAAAACTATGAACAACACCTTTCTTGAAAAAAGAGCCTTGCACATCAGACGCGCAACGGAAGCCGATTTTCCCCGTCTCGTCGAAATGATCACCGCGCTAGCGGCGTTCAATGATGACCAAGCGGTGATCCGGCTTGATGATCTTCGGCGCGACCTTCTTGGCCCATCCTCTTGGCTCGTCGTTATTGTGGCTTCAATCCATACTTCTTTGATTGGATATGCAGCCCTATGCCCCTTAGTACGGCTTCAATTTGGCCAAAGAGGCATGGACATTCATCACCTCTTTGTCGAAGCAGCCCATCGTGGACAAGGAGTTGGCAAGGCACTCATTCAGGCCTCGTTTCAGGAAGCCCAGGCGCTAGGATGCTCCTATGCAAAAATTTCTACCAGCGCTTCAAACCACGCCGCTCAAAACGTCTATTGGGCCAATGGCTTTGAAATAGAAGAGGTCCGCGGTCCACGGTTCAGGATACAACTCAAATCGACTTAGCCGCCCCCAACCGTCATGGTAGGGCTTGTCCCTACCATCCACGACTTCCTTCTTCATGGTGGCCGTCAAAGTTGTTGACGACCGCCACAAGGGCGGTCAGGACGGGAGAGAGGAACCAAGGGAGATGGGGTGATTAAACCCGTCTCTCCACCATCATCTTCTTGATCTCCGCAATCGCCCGCGCCGGGTTCAGCCCCTTCGGGCACGTATTGGCGCAATTCATGATTGTATGGCAGCGGTAGAGGCGGAACGGGTCTTCGAGATTGTCCAAACGCTCGCCGGTGGCTTCATCGCGTGAGTCAATCAACCAGCGATAGGCTTGCAGCAAGACGGCGGGGCCAAGATAGCGGTCGCCGTTCCACCAATAGCTCGGGCAGGAGGTCGAGCAGCAGGCGCAGAGAATGCACTCGTAAAGCCCGTCGAGCTTCTCGCGGTCTTCATGCGATTGTTTCCATTCTTTCTCAGGCGCTGGCGTCGAGGTATGTAGCCATGGCTCGATCGAGGCATGTTGCGAATAGAAATGCGTGAGATCCGGCACGAGATCCTTGATCACCGGCATATGCGGCAACGGATAGATACGCACGGGATGCGCCACCTCGTCCATGCCCTTGGTGCAGGCGAGCGTGTTGAGCCCGTCAATATTCATCGCGCAAGACCCGCAAATCCCTTCCCGGCAGGAGCGGCGGAAGGTCAGCGTCGGGTCGATCTTTGATTTGATCCAGATAATACCGTCGAGCACCATCGGCCCGCAATCATCGCGGTCAACATAATAGGTGTCCATGCGCGGATTGCTCTCGCCATCCGGATCATAGCGGTAGATGCGGAATTCTGTGAGATGAATGGCATTAGCCGGCTTAGGCCAGACCTTGCCTTCGCCGACGCGGGAATTTTTGGGGAGCGTGAGTTCAACCATGATTTAACGTGCCTTCATCCGCATCGCCAGCTCAATGGCTGGTCTCAGATCGTTATTGTCTTCAATCCGCAACATCCGGATATCGTTTACCGCCGGGGCAAACCATTCAAATTCGAGTGTCAGGCGCTGAACGGCCATCTGGCATTGAACGACATCGATATCGTCATTGCCAAAATAAACGCTTCCCTGCTGACGATCAAAACCCAACTCACGTAAAAAACGCTCGATGTCTTTATACGCATTTTGCCAAGAAGAGCTCGGATAGCCTTCTTCCAGTATTTTCGTATCAAGATCGAAAGTAATGGCGTAAGTCACGGGCGGCCTCCTACGGCGCGAATTATCGCTCGGCAAGGGTGCCCGGAACGCATCCGGACGGCCCTTGTCAACAAGACGAATGTTTGAACGAGTTTTCACGCATTACGCTCCGATTTTACTTAAAACGCTTTCTACTCAATACACGCGCGCCTTCGGTGCGATATACTCAATGTCGTTTGACATCGTGTAGGTATGCACGGGGCGATAATCGATGAGGGTTTCTTGTTTGGCTGGATCGATGAAGGCCAAACTATGCTTCATCCATTCCTTGTCGTCGCGGTTCGGGAAATCCTCACGCGCATGCGCGCCGCGGCTTTCCTGACGGTTGGCAGCCGAGTCCATCGTCACCACCGCTTGTGCGATCAGATTGTCGAATTCCAGCGTCTCCAACAAATCAGTGTTCCAAACCAGCGAACGGTCGGTCACCTGAATATCGGATGATCCGCTCCACACCTTATGGATCAGCGTCTGCCCTTCATGGAGCACTTCGCCTGTGCGATACACGGCGCAATTGTTCTGCATCGTCTTTTGCATCTGCAAACGCAATTCTGCCGTCTTGGTGCCGCCTGACGCGTGACGGAAGCGGTCGAGCCGCGCGAGTGCGGCTTCACCTGCATTGGCCGCCAATTCAGCCTGCTTTTCGCCGGGCGAAACGAGTTCAGCAGCGCGTTGTCCGGCCGCACGGCCAAACACCACGAGATCGATCAGCGAGTTCGAGCCCAAACGGTTGGCGCCATGCACCGAGACGCAAGCCGCCTCACCAATCGCCATCAAGCCGGGGACGATGGTATCGGCATTGCCGTTCTTCTTCGTCAGCACTTCGCCATGATAATTGGTCGGAATACCGCCCATATTGTAATGCACGGTCGGCAGTACCGGGATCGGCTCCTTCGTGACATCGACGCCCGCAAAAATCTTGGCGCTTTCCGAAATACCGGGCAAACGCTCGGCCAGAATTTTCGGATCAAGATGATCGAGATGCAGATAGATGTGATCCTTCTGCTTGCCCACGCCGCGGCCTTCGCGAATTTCCATCGTCATGGCGCGTGAAACAACGTCGCGCGAGGCGAGATCCTTGGCGGATGGCGCATAACGCTCCATAAAGCGCTCGCCTTCGGAATTGGTAAGATACCCACCTTCCCCGCGTGAACCTTCGGTGATCAAGCAACCCGCGCCGTAAATACCGGTGGGGTGGAACTGAACGAATTCCATGTCTTGCAAAGGTAGCCCTGCGCGGAGCACCATCGCATTGCCGTCACCCGTGCAGGTATGCGCGGAAGTGGCGGAGAAATAGGCCCGGCCATAACCGCCCGTCGCCAAAATGATTTCCGACGCGCGGAAGCGGTGGATCGTGCCATCGTCCATTTTAAGCGCCATAATGCCAACGCAGCGACCTTCTTCGCTCATGATCAGATCAAGTGCGAAATACTCGATGAAGAACTCGGTCTTCGAGCGCAGCGCCTGCCCATAAAGCGTGTGCAAAATCGCGTGGCCCGTGCGGTCAGCCGCAGCGCAGGTGCGTTGCGCGGTACCTTTACCGAATTCGGTCGTCATGCCGCCGAATGGCCGTTGATAAATCTTGCCTTCCTCGGTGCGCGAGAAGGGCACGCCCCAATGCTCAAGCTCATAGACGGCTTCCGGCGCGTTACGGCAGAGATATTCAATCGCGTCTTGGTCGCCCAGCCAGTCGGAGCCCTTCACGGTGTCATACATGTGCCAGCGCCAATCATCGCGGCCCATATTGCCCAGCGCCGCCGAAATTCCGCCTTGGGCCGCAACCGTGTGCGAACGTGTCGGGAACACTTTCGAGATACAAGCGGTGCGAAGGCCCGCTTGTGCGCAACCAACAGCCGCGCGAAGGCCCGCGCCGCCCGCACCCACCACCACTACATCAAAGGAATGGTCGGTGATCGGATAGGCCTTACCGTTTTGAGCGGGGGAAGAAGTCGCCATTATGATGCTCCAAACGTCAATTTAAGGACGGCAAACACGCATGCCGCGCCAATCGCCAGCGAGAAAAGAGTATTCAACGCCAAGGCAATGATTTTAGACCCTTCGCCATGGATATAATCTTCAATGATCACCTGCATCCCGATTTTCATATGGATCACGCCGGAGATCACAAAGAGGCCGATGATGAAGGCATCAAACGGACGGGCCAGCACGGCGCGCGCCGCATCGGCATCTTTGCCGAGCGTCGCATATACCACGCATAAAAAGCCGATGGTGAGCGGAATATTGGCCAAGGCCGTCAAGCGTTGACGCCAGAAATGGTCCGTACCGGAGCGCGCAGAACCAAGGCCGCGCACGCGCTTCATTGGAGTTTTCATGGTCGAAATCGAAGTCATGATACGATTACCTTACTGCGTAGCCTAAAACCCAAAGACCAACTGTAATCACCAGCGAACCAATCAGCGTGAGGCGAGCAAGCCACATGCGCTCCGGGCCAAGACCCGCGCCTGTATCCCAAATAAAATGCCGAATACCGCCTAGCGCATGGTGAATAATCGCCCAAGTATAACCTAGCAAAATGATACGACCAAAAGGGCTCGCCATAAACTGCTGCACAGGCGCAAAAGCTTGCGCTCCACTGGCGGCTGCCGCTAACCAGATGGCAAGAAGAATGGTTCCCGCATATAGCCCAACACCCGTTAAGCGATGCACAATCGACATCGTCATCGTGATGGTTGGCTTATAGATGCTCAGATGGGGCGAAAGAGGGCGTGGCTTGGCGTCTGTCATCGTGATTGTCTCTCGATGCTGGGAAAACGGCGATACCGTTTCGGAATTATTCCCGCTTCTAGCGAAATTCGGCTTCTTCCGCAATGCAGCATGACCCGCGACAATGGTCTTAGGTGCAATATGCCGCAGTTTTAGTCGTCATTGGATGGTTTGTTGCGCAAACCCTTAATGCTGCCGCGTTTCACTTTTGATTCCACCCGTCGCTTTTTGGATGCCAAGGTGGGCCGCGTCGGTCGCCGGATAATCGGCCGTTTGGCCGCCTTCCGGATTAACTCGAACAGTCTTTCTCGCGCATCTTCGCGGTTCATTTCCTGTGTTCGGTGCTTTTGCGCGAAGATGATGATGACGCCGTCTAATGTCAGGCGTTGACCAGCGAGCTTTTCAAGCCGGGCCTTGATGTCCTCATCAATGGATGGCGCATTGCGAATATCAAACCGCAATTCAACGGCGGTTGCGACCTTATTAACATTCTGCCCGCCCGGCCCCGACGCGCGGACGAAACTCTCCATCAATTCGCTTTCCTCAAGCGCAGCACCGGGGGCTAAGCGGATCATGGTCGGCAATCCGTGACAGCTTGGGTATTGATCAAATCGAGACGGGCGCGAGGGCTCCGTCGAATCTTATTTAGCATAAGAGGCGTGCAGAGCGCGCGCGGCAGCCTTTATTTCCGATATGTCTAAGGCTTCACTCGGCCCGCTATTCAGCCCTTCCGCGATATCGGCACGCAAGGCGGCAAGCTTCAAGTCATGGTATTTTTCACGCTCTTCCAGAAGCCGGAGACTATCCCGCATAACCTCGTCGGCGGAAGAGTAGCGCCCGCTGGAGACGAGGTTATCGATGAACGCCTCAAAATGATCGCCAATCATAAGTCCAGATGCCATGCTCTCGCTCCATGATCGCAGCAATCAACGGTTATTAACTTACCACCGCACTTAGAAAGCCGCAATCATCGCCGCAATCTCAGCCCCATCCCCCTCAATCTTGAGCACTTTCAAGCGCGAGGTATGGCCGGATTGCACCATGACGCGTGATGCAGAAACGCCAACTGCCTTAGCGATCAGTTTAATCAGTGCCGCATTGGCTTCGCCGTCTTCGGGCAAAGCTCTTACGCGGGCTTTAAGCACCGCACGCCCATCGGCAAGCGTCTCAATGCCGTCCAAAGCCTCGCGTCCGCCTTTCGGCGTTAATCGAACGGTGAGAAGTAGCCCGTCAACGGTAACCGTCCACGGATTGTTATTCATCAGAAGACGTAAGGATAAACATACATCTGGATCACACGCTCCGCGAGCATGATCAGAAGCAACAGGATAATCGGAGAAATATCCATCGTGCCGAGATTAGGCAGTATCCGTCGAATCGGGCGTAACGCCGGTTCGGTGATCTGGTACATGCCCATCGCAACCGCCCGCACCACATCGTTGCGCATATTCACGACATTGAACGCGATAAGCCAGCTCAATAAGGCCGATCCGATCACGGCCCATGAATAAAGATTCAATGCAATCAGAACGATATCGAGAACAGCGCGCATGACAGAACTCCCTTAAACCCGTCAGTCCTTCGCACGCTCAACATAAGAGCCGTCTTCCGTCTGGATGACAACGCGTGTGCCGGTCGCGATATGTGGCGGTACCATGGTACGCGCGCCGTTTGAAAGAATAGCGGGCTTATAGGAAGACGATGCCGTCTGGCCCTTTACCGTTGGTTCGGTTTCCATGATCTCCAGCGTCACGCGCGGCGGTAAAATGATCGAAACGCAGCGGCCTTCATAGGTCGAGAGCACGCATTTCATGTTTTCCTGCAGATAGACAGACTGGTCACCCACGACATCCTTCGGCACCGAGAGCTGCTCGAAGGTTTCATTGTTCATGAAATTGAAGCCATCCGCATCTTCGTAGAGATAGTTGAAATCGCGATCTTCAACGAATGCGCGCTCAACCGATTCGGTCGTGCGATAGCGCTCCGCGATCTTCACGCCATCGCTGATCCGGCGCATCGCAAGCTGGGTGACGGGCGTTCCTTTGCCGGGATGGATGTTTTCGGCGCTCAGAATGACATAAAGCTGGTTGTCTTTCTCAACGATATTGCCTTTACGAAGCGAACTGGCGATGACTTGCACGGTTATTTTCCCGATAGTGATGGACCGGTCGAACCGGCAATTTGAAACGAACTGCGGCGCTTTTCTCACACTTGGCGGAAATGTGCTAGAGCCTTGAGTCAGATAGGATTTCAAATGGATAAAATCCGCAGCTGGTGGGAGCCCGACAACCACGCCGATCGGCGGCCCGCTTTGCTGGCCCGCGGCAAGATTAAATCGGCTTTTCGGCGATTTTTTGAGGCTGAGGGATTTTTAGAGGTCGAATGTGGGCAATTGCAGCGCTCGCCCGGCAATGAAACCCATCTCCACGCACTATCGACGCAAGTTATAAGGCCCGACGGCTCTGTTGAGACGCGGTATCTGCACACTTCGCCGGAGTTTGCCGCCAAAAAGCTGCTGGCGGCTAGTGAAACCAAGATTTTCGACTTTGCCCGCGTATTTCGCAACCGGGAACGTGGCGCTTTGCATGCAACCGAATTCACCATGCTCGAATGGTACCGCACGAATGAGCCTTACGAAAAACTGATGGAGGATTGCACTTTGTTGCTGGCCGAGGCCGCCCGTGTTTCGGGGAGCAAGATGCTTTCTTTCAAGGGTACGACGGCAGACCCTTTTTTAGAGCCCGAACAGCTTACCGTTTCCGATGCATTTACCCGATATGCGGATATTGATTTGATGGCCACAACGCCAGACGGAGTGCCAGACCGCGATCTTATGGCAAAAGCGGTCCTTCGATCCGGTATCCGTATTGCCGATGATGATTCCTGGGCGGATATGTTCAGCCGCGTGATGGTCGAAAAAATCGACCCCTATCTCGGCATCGGGCGCGCTACGATTTTATGCGAATATCCGATATCAGAAGCAGCACTCGCGCGACCAAAGCCCTCTGATCCGCGCGTAGCCGAACGCTTCGAGCTTTTTGCCTGCGGCGTCGAATTGGCCAATGCCTTTGGCGAGTTAACGGACGCCGCCGAGCAAAGGCGACGCTTTGAGGCCGATATGGACGCCAAAGAGCGGATTTACGGCGAACGATATCCGATTGACGAGGATTTGCTTAAGGCTTTGCCTCTTATGCCGCCGACTTCGGGTATTGCTTTGGGATTTGACCGTTTGGTGATGCTCGCGACCCACGCGCCGCACATCGATCAGGTGATGTGGACGGGCTAGCGCCTGTTGAACCAGTTTAAACGCCCTCAGCCCGCATCAGCGAAACGCGGCCCGGAATATTTTCAATGGCCGCACTAAACAGGCCTGTTTCGGGATTACGGATGCGCAGCGCGCCGGAGAACACATCGAAGTAAGCGCCGTGTAATTGAAGCTTGCCGCGTCCGGCCAGAATGTTCACGCACGGAAACGTCATCAGATTTTCAAGCGTCTTGCCGATCGAGGCAAAGGCTAGGCGTTCAGCGAAACTATCCAAAGTTTCACCCTGCTTGCGCCCACCCAGCTCACGCGCAGCGGGTGCGACTAGATTAATCCATTTGCCAATGAAATCGCCGGGCGAGAGCGGTTGGCTCTCATCATCGGCAAAAGCGCGGATACCGCCGCAGCGGCCATGACCCAGAACGACAATGTGTTTGACGCGTAAGGCCTGAACAGCAAATTCAAGCGCTGCGGAGGTGCCGTGATATTCGCCGCCTGTCTCATAGGGCGGTACAAGATTAGCGACATTGCGGACGACGAAAAGTTCACCCGGTATCGCGTCAAAAATCGCCTCGGGCGAGACGCGGCTGTCACAACAGCCGACCACCATAATTTCGGGCTTTTGTCCGGTGGCGGCGAGTTCCTCAAACCGTTCGCGTTCGCGCGGCAAACGGCCCTCCACAAAGGCGCGATACCCATCTTGCAAGCGTTGCGGAAACATCGGTTGTTGTGTCCCTTCAGAAGCAATCAAGCAACGGTGGCGGGATCGACATTCGCGCCGCAGAGCAACACGCCAACGCGTTCGCCCTTGGCTGGTCTATACGCGCCGGAGAGCAACGCCGCCAGTGCCGCCGCACCTCCCGGCTCCGACATGATCCGGAAATCACGCCACAGCTGCTTTTGCGCTGCCCGAATGGCGTCGTCTGTCACGAGTGCCACGTGATCTACGGCGTGTTTGGCAATGTCAAAAGACATTTGGCCAACGCGTTTGGCGCCGAGCGAGTCGCCAGCAACCGAATTAACTTCGACGGGGACAGGAGCGCCTGCTTCGAGTGCGGCGTGAAGGCATCGTGAGCCTTCGGGTTCTACGCCAACCACCTTCACCTTGCCCTGCCACCAAGCGGCAATGCCGCCAATCAAGCCGCCACCGCCGCACGCGATCAATACGGTATCCGGCAAGGGAGCATCCTGTTCCCATTCCAGCCCGATGGTGCCTTGCCCGGCTAAAGTCGCAGGCGCATTGAACGGATGCACCAGCAAAGCCCCGCTTTCTTCCGCATAGAGATTACAAGCGGCCTGAGCGTTGTCATACCTCGCGCCGCCCACCACCGCTTCCGCCCCAAAACTCCGGATGGTCGCAATCTTGATGGGGGATGATATTTCCGGCACGAAAATTTTGGCGGAGACGCCCAGTTCGCGCGCCGCAAAGGCAACGGCAGCACCATGATTGCCGCCCGATGCAGCCGTGACACCCGCTTGGGTCAGTTCATGTGATAACAGCGTATTGAACGCCCCGCGTGATTTGAACGATCCTGCATGTTGCAGAAATTCTAGCTTAAGCGTGACCTCACACCCAAGACCAAATGAATTTTGCCCCAGCGCCATCAGCGGCGTATGCCGAATATTGGATGCAATCCGGCGATACGCTACTGAGATATCGTCGCGCGTTACCGGTAGCATCATGGCGTGCTATCCTTAGCCAGCGAGTTTCTGCAGCTGTTTGAGAACAGCCTCACCCATTTCGGTGGTGCTGACGGCGTTTTGGCCCGCAGACGCGATGTCCTTCGTCCGCAAGCCCTGATCGAGCACATCGGAAATCGCACGCTCCAGCATGTCGGCTTCTTTCGTCATGCCAAACGAGTAGCGCAGCGTCATGGCAAACGATCCAAACATGGCGATTGGATTGGCCAGACCCTTGCCCGCAATATCGGGGGCTGAGCCATGCACGGGCTCATACATCGCCTTGCGCTTCCCCGTCTTTTCATTTTCCGCGCCAAGCGCTGCGGATGGCAACATGCCAAGTGAACCCGTGAGCATGGCGGCGACATCGGAGAGCATATCGCCAAACAGATTATCGGTAACGATCACGTCAAATTGCTTTGGCCACCGTACCAGCTGCATACCGAGGGCATCGGCCAGCTGATGCTCCAGCATCACATCGGGATATTCGCGCTTATGCAGCGCGGTAATCACTTCGTTCCACAACACGCCCGAGCGCATGACATTCCGCTTTTCGGACGAAGTAACCTTGTTCTTGCGCTTACGCGCCATTTCAAAGGCGACGCGACCAATGCGCTCAATCTCGTGGGTTGTATAAACCTGCGTATCCACCGCACGCTTTTCACCATTTTCCAGCGTAACGATCTCTTTCGGCTCGCCGAAATAAACACCGCCGGTGAGTTCACGCACGATGACAATATCAAGCCCTTCAACGAGTTCGCGCTTGAGCGATGAAGCATCGGCGAGAGCCGGATAGCAAATCGCAGGGCGAAGGTTCGCGAAAAGCTCCAACTCTTTACGAAGGCGCAGCAAACCGGCCTCGGGACGCCCTTCATAGGGCACTTTGTCCCATTTAGGCCCACCAACGGCACCAAACACTACCGCATCCGATTCATGCGCCAGCTTCATGGCAGCATCCGTGATAGCGACTTTATGCGCATCATACGCGGAACCGCCCACAAGATCGCTCTCGGTTTCAAACGAGCCCATGCCGGTTTTGTTCATCCATGAAACGAGCTTTTGTACCTCCGTCATCACTTCGGGGCCAATGCCGTCGCCGGGGAGAAGGAGGAGTTTTTGGGTCGCCATGGTTCAACTCATTGAAAGGGGGGAAAGGGAAAGGTGGGACGTCCTTAGAGCCAAGGACGCGATGAAGCTGCCTTGGACTCATAGGCATCAATGGCCGGAGCCTTCTCCATCGTGAGGCCTATATCATCAAGCCCGTTGAGCAAAAGATGCTTACGGAAGGAGTCGATATCGAATTTCACGGTTCCGCCATCGGGCCCCCGGATGACCTGCGCCCCAAGGTCGACGGTTAGCGTTGCATTGGCACCACGACGCGCGTCGTCCATCAATTTATCGAGATCGCTCTGAGGGACGACAATCGGCAAAATGCCGTTTTTGAAGCAGTTATTATAGAAAATATCCGCAAAAGATGTCGAAATCACGCAGCGAATACCGAAATCCAGCAATGCCCAAGGCGCATGTTCGCGCGACGAACCGCAACCGAAATTGTCACCCGCCACCAATACCTGCGCCTTGCGATAAGCGGACTGGTTGAGCACGAAATCGGGGTTCTCGCTGCCGTCTTCCTTAAAGCGCATCTCGGCAAAAAGGCCCGTGCCCAAGCCCGTGCGCTTGATTGTTTTTAGATACTGTTTCGGGATAATCATATCCGTGTCGACATTCATAATGTCGAGCGGAGCGGCGACGCCGGTGAGCGTGGTAAAAGGCTGCATGGGGATTTCTGCCTAGCGCTATTCGTTACAATCAGATGACGCGCTGTTTAGCAGAGGAAAGTCCGGCTGGGTAGGGGCTTGAACGGCCAAGATCACTCCTCAACGCAAAGGCGTCAATCATTGCTGGGAGGCTCATATTTTCCGACTTAGGCTTTTGGCCGCGTCGCCCGCCGTTTCACGGTCGCTCGCAATCGACGCAGCATGCTTATGAAACCACCGTCTCCAAGCAACGCTTTAATCCTTAATGCGATCCGATGCCGTGTAGCGGCGATTTGATCCACCAAAGGCTGAGCTTGCGTTTTCGCCCACGCCCTTGCCCGCATCACCTGATCATAGGTCCAGCGGAACCAGCTGAGCTCCATGAGCTTGTCGCGGCAGACCTCAAAAAGCACCAAGGCGGTAACAAGGCCTAATGCCTTGGCGAATACAAACAGCACGGTTCCCGAAACCACGGCACCTTTGGCAAGGATCCAGAGCGCAAAGAGTTTTACGGGAAACAGAATAACATCCGGCAGGACGAAAACGAAGACCACAACTGCCGCGGGGAGTTTGGTAATACCGCGCGCCAATGCCGCTTTAAAGGCTCGCCAAGGCAGCCGCGCCACTATCCAGGCAATGAGCGGCTGAAGCAGGTCCCAAAGCCAAGCCTCGAACAAAAACAGAAGGGCGATGAGAACCCATAAGGGCTTTAAGAGGCGGCGAGTCATAGCCTTGAAATGGGAATGCCGGGCCATTTAAGCAAGCGGCCCGGCGTTCGATTGGCTTTAATTATCGTCCAAAGCGGCGGTTGCGCTGCACGGTGCCTTCACGCGCGGGCTTCTCGCTGCGTTCAGCCGTCGGGTTGGTTGTGCCAGAACTCCAACGGCGCGGCTCGTTGTTATCCTGCCGGGCAGGGCGGGCGTGCTGTGCTGGCCGGGATTGATCATCCCGACGCGGTGCAGCAGCATTGTCACTCGTAGGTCTTGCACCCGCCGGCCGTGGGGCATCAAAGCGCTTTTTCTCTGGCCGATCCCGCTGCCACACTGGCTTGCCGGAACGCGTCGTCCGCGGCTTTTCGGTTGAAGGCACACCCTTCACCCGTGGTTGGGGTGGCATACCGAGGCCGGAACCCAGCGGATTTTCAATGACCGGAATTTGCTGGCGCGTCGTGCGTTCGATCGCGCGCAGGAAATTATGCTCTTCTCGGTCGCAGAACGAAATCGCGATGCCCGTTGCCCCAGCGCGTGCAGTACGGCCAATGCGGTGGACATAGCTTTCCGGCATGTTGGGCAAGTCGAAATTGATGACATGCGAGACATTGTCGACATCAATACCACGTGCGGCAATATCGGTGGCGATCAGTAGCCGCAGTTTACCGGCTTTAAAGTCGGCAAGAGCGCGTTCTCGCTGCGGCTGGCTCTTATTGCCATGAATGGCACTGGCGCGGACGCCAATCTCTTCCAACCGTTTAACAACCTTGTCGGCACCATGCTTTGTGCGGGTAAACACCAGCGCCCGGTCAATGGTTGGATCTTCCATCAATTTATGCAGCAAGGCTTGCTTATGCGCGGTGTCGACGAAGATGATCTGCTGCTCAACGCGCTCGGCGGTGGTGGCAACCGGCGTGACTTCAACCCGCGCCGGATCGCGCAAAAAGGCCGAGGCCAATTCCGCGATATCCTTCGGCATGGTTGCCGAGAACAGCATCGTCTGGCGCTTGGACGGCGTCATGCCGACAAGCTTGCGGATGTCGATGATAAAGCCGAGATCAAGCATGTGGTCCGCCTCGTCCAATACCACAACTTCAACATCGCCCAGATGCACGGCACGCTGGTTGACGAGATCGAGCAAGCGGCCCGGCGTCGCCACCAACACATCAACGCCATTGTTAAGCGCCCGGAACTGGCGGCCAATCGGCACGCCACCATAGACGACTTCGCTGGTGAGCTTGGTGAATTTGCCATAGCTGCGGAAGCTCTCGTGGATTTGGCCTGCAAGCTCACGCGTTGGGGACAAGATCAGCGCGCGGCATCCCCGGCGTGGCGTGGGCTTTGGATCATTCAGTAGCTTTTCAAGGATCGGAAGCGCAAAGGCTGCCGTCTTGCCGGTTCCGGTCTGCGCGATGCCGAGCAAATCACGGCCAGCGGTCAAATAGGGGATGGATTGCGCCTGAATAGGGGTTGGCGAGGTATATCCTTCGGCTTTTAGCGCACGAAGCAGTTTTTCGTTTAAGTTTAGATCGGTAAATTGGGTCAAATGGGTTTCTTTCCAAATCAGATTGACCGGTCCGTGAGACACGGATCGGTTCGCGGACGGAGTCGGACTCGCACGGCCAAAAGTCACCCGAAGGAGCCGATGGGCCGGAGGACACCCCGCGTGATATGGGAGGCCAGTATTGAAGTCTTGGGGCGCGCTATAATCGCCCTGGCGGTCGGCGGGACTGTGTTGTCGGGCGAAAAGTACCAAGCCCCATCAACGCTTCACGCAAGTCCCAGTGCCGATAACCGACGCTGTGCCGTGTCTATGCATGCTGCAGTGCAAAAGGTCAAGGTAAAAGGGTAGATAGGGTTTTTATGAGGGGTTCAAGAGATACCCGTCTGACAATAAACCTGTATAAAAATTGCATCGCGACAGCATCAATGATATGATAAAGTATGATTTAATCCATCAAGAAAAGGGTGCAGAATGTCTGAAATCGAACGGCTGACCATCACCCTGCCGACCGACATGGCCGCATTCCTCCGGGGCGCGGTTTCGGAGGGTGATTATGCCTCAACGAGCGAGGTAATCCGGGAGGCGATCCGCGACTGGAAAATAAAGCGTGTCGTCCAGATGCAGGCATTTGCCGGTTTAAAGGCTGATCTCGACGCCGGATTGGCCGATGTGGCGGCCGGCCGGATCAAATCGTTCGATAAAGACCGGATTATCGAACAGGGGAGGAAGCGATTAAACAATCCTACGTCCTCCGCCTAACAGAAGCCGCCGAAGCAGATCTTGCCGAAATCTGGTCGTATCTTGCCGTTGAAGCCAATGAAGCCGTCGCAGCCCGTCTGCTTGACCATATGGAGGCTGCAATGATGGCGCTTACGTCCTTCCCTGAAGCGCATCCCCGTCGCGATGCGCTGGGCGAGGGATTGCGCGTGCTGCATGGCGCAAGGGATGCCGCAGCGATTGCGGAAAGCGGCGGATTTTCCGGCCTATAAACCACCCGACCGCCGGAACTGGTCTATCCGCATCCGCGCTTTTTCCTCGCGGATCATGTTGGCGACCTCAACGGTAACGACCCGCTGGCCGACCGGAAACAGCGACAAGCCCGCAAGCTTGAAGGACTGCAAGCCGAAGGGGATCAGAATAATCGTCATGCAGCTCAAAATTCCCGCAACAAGATAAGAGATAAACAGCGCAATCCCGAAGGTGCAGGCCCAGAGGATATTGAGGATAAACCCGATCAACCCCTCGGCGGGCGTTTCGATCTGCAAATCAAGATCGCGGACATGCACCACATCCATCCCGAACGGAAAAGCCGACAACCTCGCCATCTCGATCGCCGCCCGGGTAAAGGGCAGACCGATGATGGAAATGGCAAACACGACAGCGCCCAAGAGCCAGAGCAGCGAAATGTACCAGCCGCCGAGGATAAACCAGATGATATTGCCGATGAGGCGCATGGAGTGCTCCGTTTAATAAAATTGAATTGGATCAATTAAGATTACGCAGCACATTATTTGGATCGAGCAACTAAGGCATTTGCGACGACAAATAGCTCACCCTTTGTGA